>SXGU01213678.1_pt1 | contig 14475 bp, 17 predicted proteins | sample 3174531 | NCBI WGS metagenome assembly SXGU01 (sample SAMN11356863, study PRJNA531348) | freshwater metagenome | isolation source: freshwater sample F1-140 | place: China: Fuxian Lake, Yuxi | collected 2017-12-25
CGCCGACGCACGCACCTCGACGAGCGTCTCCTCCATCTCCAGGATGATCATCCGGATCATCTTGGCCGGATCCTCCGACTTATCGAGAAGGTCCGTCACATTGGCCGCGATGATGTCCCGCGTGCGTGAGAAAATACCCATCCAGTTGAACTCCGTAAGCGATCCGGCCAGGGTCGGCGCCGGCTGCCGGGGCGGGGGCATGCGCATCAGCTCATGCCGGCCCACGACGAGCAGCTCAGGCATCGACGGTGCCGTTCGGTGCGCCAGCATAGACGATCGCCGTCTCCGCTGCACGTGCCGGCGCGACCGCTGCCGCGACCGAGGTGGCGCTGAGCACGGCCGCGATCACGATCGCGCCGAGATGCTGGAACTTGCTGATGTCGAACATGGCTGATCTCCCTGATCCGATCCGCCCTGACGGCGGGTTGCCGGACGTAGTTCAAGGAGCGTGCCAAACAGGAAGCGGCGGATTTCCGCACTTTTTCACATGGAGGTGTGGCGAAGCATTGGTCGTCCACGCCAATATCAGGCCAATCACGCCAAATGTGGGAAGAAGTCGCTGCGGCGCCGGCGCTGGCCGTTGTCGGGCCTGGTCATTTCGAGCAAGCGGGCGCCCGCCATGAACACCGCGCCGGTGCAGGCGAAGAACAGCAGGAGGCCCGGCCAACCTGGGTAGATGTCGAGATAGTGGTCGCCGCGGGTGATGGCGCCGACAGCCAGCGCGTAGATCACCGCGCAGGCTTCGAAGCGGGTCTTGATGACGAACAGGCGGGCGAGCTTCTGGATCATGAAGCACGCGCAGCAAGATGCGGGCCAGCCACGGAAATCAGCCGTTTCGCCACCGGCGGGCTTAACGACTTGTAAACCATGCCGACAGCGCCCCGGCAGGCGCGGCCCGCGTCACTTCTCGTCGCGCGCCGCAGCGTTGGGGTTGTCGCCTTCGTCCGCCTCGCCGCCGAGCCGGCCGGGGCCGTGATAATCCATGTCGGTCTGGCCACCATGACCCATGAAGCCGCCGCCCTTGGGCTCCTTGCCGGCGTGGGGATTGGGATACGCGCCGCCGCCCGATTCGCCGCCCGCATCGACCTGGGCGTTCGGCTGCTTGGTTCCGTTGGTGGTCATCTCGATTCTCCTCTGATCGGGACAACGATGCGGCGCGGGCGGAGTTTCGCCCGCGCCCGCCTTGTGCCAAGGACCGCCGCCGGAGCGTCGACATGGCGGAGCGCGAGATCGAGCTGAAGCTGGAGCTGACCGGCGGCGAGGAGATGCTGGCCGGCCATCCGCTGCTGGCTGGGATCGACCCGGCCGAGGCCGCGCAGGCGTCGACCTATTTCGACACCAAGGCCGGCCTCGTCCGCCGGGCCGGCTTCTCGCTGCGCGTGCGGCAGGTCGGCGACCGCTTCGTCCAGACGGTGAAGATGGACGCAGGCGCTGCCGGCCTGTTCGATCGGCCGGAATGGGAAGCGCCCATCGGCGGGAGCGCGCCCGACCGGGCGGCGCTCGCGGCTACGCCGCTCGGCGCGATCCTGGACGGCAAGGCGAAGGCGCTGCGGCCCGTGGCCACGATCATCGCGCGGCGGCGGCGCTGGGACCTGTACATTGGCGACGACCGGGTGGAGATCATCCACGATGCCGGAGAGGCGACCTCCGGCGTGGCGCGGCAGGCGTTCAGCGAGGTCGAGCTGGAGCTGAAATCGGGCGCGCCGGATGCGCTGTTCAGGATCGGGCGCGGTCTGGCCGAGACGCTGGAGGCGCGGATCGGCGTCCTCACCAAGGCCGAGCGCGGGCAGCGGCTCGCCGAAGGGCGGACCGGCCGCGCCGCCAAGGCCGAACCGGTGGTGCTGCGGCCGAAGCTGAGCGTGGCCGAGGGGTTCGCGGTGGTCGCCCATGCCTGCCTGCGGCATTACCGGCTGAACGAGCCGCTGGTGACGCAGCACGATCCGGCCGCGCTGCACCAGGCCCGCGTGGCCTTGCGCCGGCTGCGCTCCGCGCTGACGCTGTTCCGGCCGGCGCTGATCGACGGCGCCTATGCCGAGCTGCGGGAGGCGCTGCGCTGGCTCACCGGGCTGTTCGGCGACGCCCGCAATCTCGACGTGCTGATCGCGCGCATCGGCGACGAAGCGCCGGACGCGCGCGCGCAGCTGGAGGCGCAGCGGGTCGCGGCCTATGAGCGGCTGGTGGCGGCGCTCACCACGCCGCGCGCCCGGCTGCTGCCGCTCGATCTGCTGGCCTGGGTGGAGACCGGAGCGTGGCGCCGGCGCAAGAAGGCCGGCCGGCCGCTCGCCGACTTCGCCAGCGATCGCCTCGACCGGCGCTGGCGCAAGGTAAAGCACGGCGCTGCCAGCCTCCCGGGTGCCGATGACGAGGCGCGGCACGACTTTCGCATCGAGATCAAGAAGCTGCGCTACGCCGTCGAGTTCCTGGCCGGGCTGTTCGCCGACGAGGGCAGGGCCAAGAAGCTGAAGGCTTTCCGGTCCGCGCTGGAGCGGCTGCAGGAAGAGCTTGGCGCGCTCAACGACGCGGCGACCGGCGCGACCATGTTGGCCGAAGCCGGGCTGGAGCCGGGCGGGGAGGCAGCGCCCGCGGCCGAGCTGATCGCGCGGGTCGAGCGCCGGGCGCGGCGGCTCGCCAAGCAGGAGCCGTTCTGGCGCTGACGCGAAGGAGGCCCCGGCGCGGGGCGCGCCGGGGCCTCCCGTGGCATTCGCTTCGATGTCAGGCGGCGGTGCCGGTGCCCTCGAAGCTGTGCTTGAGATCGCGGACCGTATCGTGGCCGGTGCGGACGGAGGAATAGGCTTCGCTCACCACCGCCCGCGCATCCGTCGACAGATCGGCGTTGTTGAGGGCGGCCTCGAACTTCTCCTTGATATAGTCCTCGCCACGCTCGACCTCGTCGATCACCTGCTTGTCGCTGGAGCCGGTGAGCGCGTTCTTGAGGTCGAGGAAGCCGCGATGGGCGGCGGCCTTCAGGGAGCCGTCATCCTCCGGCGTCCCGCCCAGCCGGCGGACCTCGTCCTGCAGCGTCGCGACGACGCGGCGGCGGTCGCCGGCGAACTGGCGGAACATCGACGCGAAGCGCTCATTGGTGGCGTTCTCGGCCGCCTCTTCATAGCCGTTGACGCTGTCGATGGTGGTGGTGATGAGGCTGTTCAAAATCGTAATGGTGCCGGTGCTGCCGATCATCGTTTCGCTCCTTGATGGGATTGGGCACGGAACGAACGGTCGGGGAGGCAAAAGGTTCGCCGGGCGATGCGCCGGGCGCGCTGGTGGGCGCTGACGGGCTCGAACCGCCGACCCGCTCGGTGTAAACGAGCTGCTCTACCAACTGAGCTAAGCGCCCAGCGCGAGCGCGCCATGCCGGGCGCGGGCGCCGCTTGTCAAATCCGCCAGCAGGTCGGATGATGCCGGGGAGACTGGGGAGGATGACATGAACCACATCGCAGCCCGCCTTGCCGCGCTCGCAATCTGCGTGGTGCCGACGCCTGCATTGGCGCTCGAATCCGGCGCGGCCGAACCGCAGCAGGAGCAGCTCATCTGCAAGAGGTGGGCGGAGGTCGGCTCGCTTGTCCGCAAACGCAAGCAGTGCCAGACCAAAGCCGAATGGGACCGCATCGCCGAATCGCAGCGCACCGGCACCCAGAAGACGATGGACGGGCTGACGGAGCGATCGGGCTGCGCCCCGCCCAGCCCCTGTTGAGCGCCGCGGCCGTGCTGAACGCACGACCCCTGCCGTTCCTCAGAACGTTTCCGACGAACTCTTGAGGTAGCGCGCATAGATGCGCTCGCGGCGGCGCGGCGCCTGGTAGGCGGCCCGCATCGTCATGCCGAGCCCGATCAGAAACAGGCCGGCGGTGACGAGGGCAAGCGGCTGCGTCGAGGCCTGCAGCCAGGCCAGTGCGACGGCGACAAGCATCGCCGCCGCGTAGACGCCCCAGGCGGCGACCACCCGCGTGCGCCCGGCCTGGTCGCGCGGACGCAGCAGCCCGGCGGCGATCAGCACCAGGCTGCCGAGCACGAGCAGCAGCGGCAGCTCCGCCCGCCCCGTCGCGCGTAGGGCGAACAGCGCCAGCAGCGCCGTCAGCGCTCCCATCAGCAGGGCCATCCGTCTCGGCAGCTTCATGCCATTCCTCGCCGATCTCCCGCCTTGCTGCACCGCATCAATCGCCGAGACAATCGCAAAAACGGCCCCGACACGTCCGTCATCGTCCCGCCACCGCAGCCGCATAGAGCGCCACCGCCGCGGCGTTCGACACGTTGAGGCTCTCGATGCGGTCGGAGATCGGCAGCCGAGCCAGCGAGTCGCAATGCGCGGCCGTGTTCTGGCGCATGCCTTCGCCCTCGGCGCCGAGCACCAGCGCGACCCGCGGCGGCCCCAGCGCGGCGGCGAGATCGGCCTCGGCGGCGCCGGTCAGGCCGACGCGCCAGAAGCCCGCGGCGGCGATCTCGTCGAGCGCACGGGCGAGGTTCACCACCCGCACCCACGGCACCGTCTCCAGCGCGCCGCTGGCAGCCTTGGCGAGCGCGCCCGATTCCGGCGGCGCGTGGCGATCCTGGGTGACGATGCCGAGCGCGTCGAAGGCGGCCGCCGAGCGCAATATGGCGCCGACAGTGTGCGGGTCGGTCACCTGATCGAGCACCAGCAGCGCCCGGCCGTCCGTCGCCTCGTCGAGCAGATCGGCGAGCAGGATGTCGTCCAGCCGCTCGACCTCGGCGACCATGCCCTGATGCGGGGCGTCGTTCGGCACCAGCCGGCCGAGATCGGCGACATCGGCAAAGGTGACCGGAATGCCCTCGGGCGGCTGCAGGAACGCCGCGGCCTCGCGCGTCAACCACAGCCGCACCACGCTCCGCTCCGGATTGTCGAGGGCGGCGGCGACCGCGTGGCGGCCCCAGAAGCGGGGGCGATTCTCGGCCTTGGTGGCCTGGCGGGCTTTGCGTCGCATCCACCACGCAATGCCGGGGCGGCGCGGAACGGGCAAGGTGAACCAAGTGCCCGTCCGGTTGTTGGACGCCGCTCATGGCGACCATCATCGGCGCGCGATCAAGTGATCGCCGCAGCTTCGATCATCTGTTTTTCACGGCGGCGGCGGCGGGCGTGCTGCTGCTCGTCTTCGCCGGCTTCGCGCGCACTTATTATCTTTCCGGCCTGCTGGCGGCGCCGAGCCGCGTGCCCGAAATGGGGGCGGTGCTGCACCTCCACGGTGCCGCCTTCACCTTGTGGATCCTGCTGATGGCGGCGCAGCCGGCGCTGATCGCGGCCGGGCGCGTGCGGCTCCACGTCGCGCTCGGATCAGCAGGCGCGGTGCTGGCGCTGGCCGTGTGGCTGCTCGGCAACCTTGCCGCGGTGCAGGCGATCCGCACCGGCTATGCCGAAGTCGGCGATCCGCATGCCCTTTACGCCGTCACCTTCTTCTCGATGCAGGCGTTCGCGATCAGCGTCGCGTTGGGCTTCCTGTGGCGGCGCCGGGCCGAGACGCACAAAAGGCTGATGCTGCTCTCCAATGCCGCGATCCTGGAGGCGGCGGTCGGCCGGCTGCCGTCCGATTGGGTGGTCGCGACCGCGCCTGTTTCCTTTTATCTCGGCGCCGACCTCGTGATCCTGGCCGGCATCCTCTACGATCGCTGGAGCCGCGGGCGGGTGCACGCGGTGTGGCTGTGGGGCGGCGGCGCGCTGGTGGCGAGCCAGGTGCTGCGGATCGCGATCATGCAGACCGACGCCTGGTTCGGCTTCGCGCGCTGGGCGGCGCGCCTTGCCTGACGGACGCGTTGACAGCGGCCGGCTCTGCCGCCATTGGAGCCGCCTTCCCGAACGGGTGCCGCTGGACAGGTGGCCGAGTGGTTAAAGGCAGCAGACTGTAAATCTGCCCGGGTTTCCCGTACGCTGGTTCGAATCCAGCCCTGTCCACCAACGGCGTCCGGCAGCAGCGCCCACCAGCGGCGCGTTCATCCGCCCCGATCGCCGCCCTTGCTGCTCTCGCGCCCCAGCAGATAGCCCGCGACAGTGCCGAGCAGGCCGAGCGGCGCCGCGATCTGCGTATCGTTGTAGCCGGCCACGACGAGAAAGCCGGCCATGGTGATCACCATGATCGTCCCGTAGAGCCGCAGCACGCTGTCCACCGTGTCGAGCTTGTGGCGGGTGGTGAAGGCGGCGATGGCGATCACCACCGCGCCGAACAGCAGGATGGTGGCGCTCATCGTCATCGCGTTCTGGGTCGACCACCAGCTGGTGCCCTCCGCGTGGCTGCCGATCGCCTGCGCCTGCTTTTCCGCCTCCTCCAGCGTGCGGCGCAGCGCCGACAGCTCCGGATCGGCGGCGACGGCCTCCCCGACAGTGGGCTGGGCGGCATTGGTCATCGGCCCGCCTCGGCGAGCCGCGCCTCCAATGCCAGGATGTAGCGGCGCTGCACCTCGACGAGCTGGCGCAGCGCGTCCAGCTCGCGGCGCACGTCCGGCGGCGTCCCGGCGGTGCCGCCGGCACTGATCGGCGCCCGTGACGGCACCGACGCCGGCGCCTGCATGCGCGTCCTGCTCGTCGGCAGCGGCGTGTCGGGCGCGCTCATCATTGGCTCGTTCGCGTCGATCGGCGGCGGGGACTCGGCGGGTTGCGGGAGAGAGAAAGCCGGAACGCTCCTGGTCGGAGTGGCCGGCGTCGCCACAACCGACGGCGTCGCCTGAGCGACCAGCGCGGCGATCACCCCCCAGACGATCATCGGCTCTCCTCCCGACATGCGCGCGGGCTGCGGCGACAGGCGCGGTCGAGCCGCGACTCGAGCGCGGCGATGTACCGGCGTTGTGCGGCGATGAGGCTCTGCAGCTCCGAATAGCTCGGCGGCGCGAGCTCCGGCGGCGGCGGGGAGGGCGGGGGCGGCGACGGTGGCCGCGGCGCGACCTGCGCGAAGGCCGCGCCTGCGTACAAGGCTGCGATCACCACCAGCGGCCGGACCATGCGACGCATTGCCGTGCTCCCCACTGAGCCGAAGGTCTCACAAAGCGCAGCCGCCGGCAAGCGGCGTGGACGCGCCTGGCGCGGGGGATTACAGCGCTGTCATGCGAGCCAGGATCAGCGACGTCGCGCGGGTGGCAGGCGTCTCGATCAAGACGGTGTCGCGGGTGCTGAACAACGAGCGTTATGTGCGTCCCGACACCCGGCGGCGGGTGGAGGAGGCGGTCAGCGCGCTCAATTTCCGCCCCAATCATGCCGCGCGCAGCCTGGCCGGCCGCCGCTCCTACCAGATCGCGCTGATCTGCGACAATCCGAGCCCTTATTATGTCTACGCCGTGCAGGACGGCGCGCGGCGGCGCTGTGCCGAGGCGGGGGTGCGGCTGATCGCCCAGCCTTATGCCGCCGACACCGCCGATCTCGCCGAGGAGATCGCGGCGCTGGTCGATCAGGCGGCGCCCGACGGCATCATCCTGACCCCGCCGGTGTCCGACGACGCGGCCGTGCTTGCCTTGCTGACGGAGCGCGGCGTGCCGTTCGTGCGGGTGTCGCCGGGCACGCAGGTTGGGCTCAGCCCGGCCGTGTTCATCGACAACCGCGCCGCGGCTTATGCGATGACGGAGGCGCTGCTCAGCCGGGGGCACCGGCGGATCGGCTTCGTTTCCGGCCACCCGCGCTATGCCGCCAGCGCGCAGCGGCTGACCGGCTATCTCGACGCGATCGGCGACGGCGGCGGCGCGGCCGACCTCGGCCTGATCAAGGAGGGCCGGTTCGACTTCGCCTCGGGCGCGGCTGCGGCCGACGCGCTGCTCGACCTCGCCGATCCGCCCACCGCCATCTTCGCCAGCAGCGACGACATGGCGGCCGGAGTGCTGGCGGCGGCGCACCGGCGCGGCGTGGCGGTGCCGGCGCGGCTTTCGGTGGCGGGCTTCGACGACACCGATCTCGCGCGCAGCGTCTGGCCGCCGCTCAGCACCGTCCGCCAGCCGGTCGGCGTGCTCGGCTGGGTGGCCGCCGACCTGCTGTTCGCTGCCGCGCCCGAGCCGGAGCAGCGCGAGATCGCGTTCGAGCTGGTGATGCGCGAGAGCATCGCAGCGCCCGGCTAGAAGATCGAAGCAGCCGCCAGCATCGACAGCAGCAGCGCCGCCCCCGTCGGCACCGCGATCACCAGCAGCGGGCGGGGGCCGGCGGTCATCAGCTCGGCCATCGGCGAGCGGATGCCGGTGGCGGCGACCGCGCAGGCGAGCAGTGCGGCGGCGATGCTGCCGCCGAGCGCGCCGGCTTCCGCCGGGACCACACCCAGCGAGTTGATCCCGGCGACGGCGAAGAAGGCGAGCACGAACCAGGGCAGGCCGAAGCCGGCGCGTCCGCTCTCGCCGCGGCCGAGGAACAGCGACACGACCAGGAGTGCGGGCGCCAGCAGGGCGACGCGGGTGAGCTTCACCACTGCAGAGGTCTCGCCGGCGGGGTCCGAGAAGGAATAGCCGGCGCCGAGCGCCTGGGCGACATCGTGGATCGCGGCACCGAGCATGAAACCCGCGGCGCGATCGCCGAAGCCGAGCGCGTGGGCGACGATGGGATAGAAGAACATCGCCGCGGCGCTCATCGCCGAGATGCCGACCAGCACGAGCGTGAGCTGGGCGCGGCTGGCGCGGCGCTCGCCGAGCAGGGTGGCGAAGGCCAGGGCGGCAGACGCGCCGCAGATCGCGACGGCGCCGCCGGCGAGCACGCCGAACGCCGCCGTGAAGCCCAGCGCCCGCGCCGCCAGCACGCCGGCGAGCAGGGTCAGCGCGACGATGGCGACGATCGCGAGCAGGCTCCAGAGGCCGAGGTCCGCGACCTCGCCGACGGTGATGCGCAAGCCGACCAGCACGATGCCGACGCGCAGCAGGGTCTTGGACGCAAAGGCGAGGCCGGGCTCCAGCCGCGGGTCCGAGCCGAGGAAGTTGAGCGCGAGCCCGATCAGCAGCGCCATCAGCGTGAGCGGCGCGCGGTAATGATCGGCGAGGAAGCCGGCGGCGAGCGTCGCCAGCGCGGCGACCGTGAGGCCGGGCAGCAGCGCGCGGCCACTGTGGAGGAGTTCCCGCATTACCACGTTCGCCGTTTCAATATGCTCGACCGCATGTTCTGGACTGGCTCATTCCGCCGTTGCACCGCTCACCCCCGGCCTGTCGAAGGGCTGCACTGCTTCTCCGGCGACGTAAACAGGACAGGGCTTCGACAAGCTCAGCCTGGACGGGCTTTGCGCATGCAGGCCGAACATGGCTGTGCAGCCGCGTATGACAGCGTTATCGTGCGCGGCATAGGCGGGAGACGAGGGCATGGACAGGCGGCGTTGGTCGATCGTGGCGCTCGTCTTCGTGGCGATCATGCTGAACTATGTCGACCGCCAAATCCTGGCATTGCTGAAGCCGACGCTGGAGGCGGAGTTCCGCTGGAGCGACCGCGATTACGCCAACATGGTCTCGGCCTTCCAGGTCGCCGCCGCCTTTGCCTTCCTCGGCACCGGCTGGTTCATCGACCGCGTGGGGCTCAGAAAGGGCTTCGGGCTCGGCGTGATCGTGTGGAGCCTGGCCGCCATGGCCCATGCCGCCGCCGCGACCGTCGGCCAGTTCATCGCCGCCCGCGTGGTGCTGGGCGCCGCGGAATCGGTCGGAACGCCGGGCGCGGTGAAGTCCGCGGCGACCTATTTCAGCCAGCGCGAACGGTCGCTGGTGCTCGGCATCGGCAACACCGCGCCCAATATCGGCGCGATCGTGACGCCGCTCGTCATCCCGGCGGTGGCGGTGGCGTTCGGCTGGCAGGCGGCGTTCCTGCTGGCGGGCGGGCTCGGGCTGGTCTGGGCATTGTTCTGGTTCGGCTTTCGCCTCGAGCCGGCCAAGGACGCGGGCGCACCGGCCGCCGAGGGCGCGCCGGTCGCCTGGACGAGCTTGCTCCGCGACCGGCGCACGCTTGCCATCGCCGCGGCCAAGGTGCTGTCTGACCAGGTGTGGTTCTTCATGCTCGCCTGGCTGCCGGACCTGTTCAACCGCATGTTCGGCCTCGCCCAGGGCACGCTCGGCCTGCCGGTGGCTTTGGTCTATGTCATGGCCGCGTGCGGCGCGCTGACCGGCGGCGCGCTGCCGACGCAGCTGATGCGCCGCGGCTGGAGCGTCGATAAGGCACGCAAAACGACGATGCTGGTCTATGCGCTGCTCATCCTCCCGGTGACGCTCGTGATGTTCGTCGACAGCCCGTGGACCGCGGCCCTGCTGCTCGGCCTCGGCCTGTTCGCGCACCAGGGCTTCTCCACCAACGTGTTCGGCCTCGCCACCGACATCGTGCCGGCGCGCACCGTCGGCTCGACGATCGGCATCGCTGCCTTTTGCGGCAACCTGTGGTCGATCGTGCTGATCCAGATCGCCGCGATCAGCCTTTCAGCCGGCTTCGGCTACGGCCCGCTGCTGGCGATCTGCTCGGTGAGCTACCTGCTGGCGCTGGGGATCGTGCAGCTGCTGCTGCCGCGGATCGAGCCGGTGGAGGAGGGGGAGAAAGGGGCGGTGCTGGCGCATTGACCCGCAGGTCAGTGCGAATAGTCCGAGCCGAACTCCACGGCCGAAACGGCGCAGACGTTCACATCGCGGGACACATATTCGCGGCCGCTCGTGGTACGCGCCTTGATGTCAAAACGGCAGGCGCCCGTGCGATCGTCGATGTTGAACGTCCGGTTGGATCGCGCGCGTTGCACGTCCGTCCCGAGGCGATCCGGTCCCCAAGTGTTCTGGCCGGTGTTGGAAAAGAAGATGCTCGCGAACGTCTCGGCGGTGTGATTGTGAATGGCGACCCGCCGGTCGCGTCCGTCCGTTCGAGCGGCCAGGGCCGGACCGCGGTCGGTCAGGCTGACGGTGACGTCGTTGTAGACGTCGCCGTGATTGACGATCGAGAGCGAATAGACCGGGCAGCCGGTCCCGCGCGGCCGCAGCGTCGCGAAGGTGACGTCCGTGTCGTCGGGATCGACATGCACGAGCTGCCCGGTGTTATCCCTCACCACGAAGTCGAGGTCGGTATCGCCGTCGCCGCGCGCGGCGAGATCCACCTGGCTGTAGCAAAGCGCCAGATCGACGTTGCGCGTGCTCTTGGCATTCACGCGATAGCGCTCGCTTGTGTCCGCGGCCGCTTCGGTCGCGAGCGATCCACAGGCGAGTCCGGCCAAGACGAGGGAAAGGCGGTGGGGCATGGCGCGACTCCTGGCTGAACATTCTCCCATTGACCTGTCCGATGCCGGCGATCGCGCCATCCCCAATATTGAGGATGCTGACCCATTGAATCAGTCAGGACTGAACAAAACACTCAGTCCATTCCGGACATGATCGACGTCCTCGCGTGCGGCAGCGCCTTGAGACGTTGCCGGCACCATGCGATCTTGCAGGCGACCGAGGCGCTCGGACTCGGCGAAGGGGAGGCGAGACCCGGTGGCAGCCGCGCTCGACCCGGAGGGGCTGGCGAAGTGCCTGCTCGAAGAAGAGGAGTTCGGCGCGGTCGCCGGGCGGCTCGCCGAAGCATGCCGCGGTCGATCCACGCTGATCCAGTGGCGCCGGGCGGATGGGAGCGCGACCATCCTCGCGCATTCTGGCTATTTCACGAACGCCGACCTGCATCGCTACGAGACCGACTTCGCCATGCGGGACCCCTGGGCGGCGGCCGCGCAAGGCTCCCCGCTGCTCAACAGGCCGCTGCGTATGGACGACCACGTCTCGGAACGGACGTATGCGAACAGCTTCTTCTATAACGAGTTCGTCCGGCCGCTCGGCGACGACACGTTTCACTGCATCGGGCTGTCGGTTCGAAATCGCTGGGGGAGCGGAATGGTGGCAATCCAGAGGGGGCGGAGCCAGGGCGCGTTTCAGGATGACGACCTTGCGCGGCTGGGACACCTCGCGCCCCACCTCGGCCGACTGCTTGCCGTGCGCGGCACTATCCTCGCGCTGCGCGAGCGGGCGATGGCGCTGGAGGCGTTGGTGGCAGCGTTGCGCGAACCGGCGGCGCTGATCGGGCGTGCCGGAGCGCTCGTCTTTGCCAACGCCGCCTTCGAGCGGCTGCACGCAGATGGTGCATACTTGGTCGTGCGCGCGGGTCGAGTGACGGCCACCGATGTGCGGCTCGCCGACCGGCTCGACGCGGTGCTGGCCATGGCGCAAGGCCCGTCGCCAGTCAGCGGATCGATTGCCGTTCCGGGGCGAACCGTTGCGATCGTCGTGATGCCGCTCGGCACCCAGTCATCGCCGCCGCTTTCACTGATGCTGCTCCACGGGACGGAGACCGGGGATGAACCTGTGGCCCGACTAGCCGCGCGTCACGGCCTCACGCCCGCGGAAGCGGAGGTGGCCGCGAGGCTCTGCCGCGGCAAGGCTGTGAAGCAGATTGCTGCGGAGCGCGACGTCGCGATCGCCACCGTGCGGTCCCAGGTGCGCACTTTGCTCGACAAGCTTGGCTGTAAGCGGCAGGCCGAGGCAGTGGCGCTGATCAGGTCCGCCGCCGATCATATGCTGGTGGGACCATGATCGTGTCCTGCCTCGAACAACCTCCGCTCCTCAGAAATTCACCCGTGCCGTTACGCCGTAATAGCGGTCCGCCTCGCGCGGGATGAGGTAGCGGTAGCTGCCGCCGGGGCCGCCGTCGGTGATGGCGGCGGCGAAGCTTTCGTCGAGGAGGTTCTTGGCGACGAAGGTGAGCTTGTAGCGGTCGTTCGCGTCGACCAAGGCGATGGAGGCGTCGAGCAGGCCGTAGGAGCCGATCGTCGCGGCGCGGCGGATGATCGGGTTGGCGACGAACAAGGAGAGCTGCTTGGTCTGGTAGGAGCCCTGCGCGCCGAGCAGGATGTCGAAGCCGGAGCCGGTCTCCACCCGCCACTCGCCGTTGAGGCTGCCCTTGAACTTGGGCGCGTAGGCGAGCGGCGTGCCGGGCGCGATCGTGTCGGCGGCGTTGCCGCCGGGCGGTATGCGGAACCGGTCCACCTGCGCATCGGTATAGGCCGCGCCGCCCGAGATGCTGATATTGGAGGTCGGCCGCCACAGGAGGTCGAGCTCCGCCCCCTTGGTGGAGATGGTGCCGGCATTGGTGAAGCGGGTGGTGCGGACGCCCGCCACGAAGTCCGGGTTGTTGGCCTGGTAGTTCTTGTACTTGGCGTAGAAGCCGGCGAGGTTCACCACCAGGCGGCCGTTCATCAGCGAGGTCTTGAGGCCCGCTTCGTAGCTGTCGGCGGTCTCCTTCTCGATCGGAAAGGCGCCGGGGGTGGTCAGGTTGAAGAAGGTGTTGAACGCCGGTCCCTTATAGCCGCGCGCGTAAGTGGCATAGGCCGTCACGTCGTCCGAGAAGTCGTAGGAAAGGCTGGCGCGGCCGGAAAGGTTGGTGGCGTCGGTGCTGGCGCGATAGGGGATGCCGTTGGACGGGCCGGCGACGAACACCGTCTGCCCGGCGGCGTTGACGGTGGTGCGGCCGTTGTTGAACACGCCGGCGTCGAAATTGGGGTTGATGCCGGGACCGGCGAGCGTGGTGCGGCGGATGTGGAACACGCCGAGATCGTCGACCGTGTAGCGGAGGCCCGCGGTGAGGTGCAGATCCTCGGTGATGTCGTAGGTCGCCTGGCCGAAGGCGGCGACGTTGGTGAAGACGGAGCCGAAATTGGCGCTGCCGCTCGGGAAGATCGAGGGCGGCGCGCCGGGCGACCCGCAGGGCAGGGTCGGGTTCGGCGGATTGAGCGGCGGCGTGTTGCAGACGATGTCGTTGCGGGTGAACGTGCGCTCGGAATCGGCGCGGCTGTAATAAAGGCCGACGACGTAATCGAGCACCTGATTGCCCGGCGAGGTGAGGCGGAACTCCTGGCTGATCGTGTCGCCGAACTGCGGCCCATCGTCGTGCAGCTGGTTGAAGCCGACATAAGCGCGGTCGAGGAAGTCGCCGTCGCGGATTTCGCGATTGTCGTAATTGCGGTAGGCGGTGATCGAGGTGATGGTCGGGCCGTCCTCGATCTGCGCATCGACCTGCAACGAGACGCCGAAGCTCTTTTCGATCGTGGCGGTGACCAGGTTCTGGCGCAGGCGCCGTGTGCGGTCGCCGCGGAGCGGCGGCAGGATCGTGCTGATGGTTGCCAGGTTCGCGGCGTTGACCGCGCCGGTGGCGAGGAGCGGCGGTCCGCCGATCACTTCGCCGCAGCAATCGTCCTCCGCCTTGCGCCAGTCGCCGATCAGGGTGGCGGTGACCGCGTCCGAGACGTCCCATTCGAGCACGCCGCGCACGCCGTAGCGCTTGTAGCCGTTGACGCGGCGGCCGACCGTTTCGTTGAAGATGTTGCCCTGATAGTCGCTGTAGAAGCCGGTAAAGCGGGTGCGGACGGTGTCGCCGAGCGGCACGTTCAGCACGCCGCGGCCGCGATATTCCTCGCCCTCGCCGAATAAGATGCCGCCTTCGAACGAGCCGCCGAAATCGCGCTCCGGCCGGCGGGTAACGATGTTGACCACGCCGGCCGAGGCGTTCTTGCCGAACAAAGTGCCCTGCGGGCC
>SXGU01351682.1_pt1 | contig 14465 bp, 18 predicted proteins | sample 3174531 | NCBI WGS metagenome assembly SXGU01 (sample SAMN11356863, study PRJNA531348) | freshwater metagenome | isolation source: freshwater sample F1-140 | place: China: Fuxian Lake, Yuxi | collected 2017-12-25
GGCATGCGCCCGCGCACGATACGTTCCTGCCTGCCGATATCGTAGGAACGAACTCCCCCCCCTGCTTCCTCGGCACCGGTCTCTTCCGATTCACCGGTAACGCCGCGAAGTAAGGCATCAACCTCTTCTTGGGAAAGGATGTCGTCCGCCACGTGTCTCCCGTCGGCTTAAGACTCTTGAAAGATGAAGTTCTTGGGGAACAGCACTTTCTTGACACCTGGGGCATCGCCCTTGATGTGCAGCATGTCGTTCACCTTCTTGCGAATCTCCTCGGCCAGATTGTCCTTGCCTTCCTTGTCGAACAATTCCTCGGCGGTCTTGCTCGACAACAACCGGAACAGGGCATCCCGAACTTCAGGCAGCCTGGTTTTGATCTTTTCCCGAACTTCGGCAGTTTCGACCAGGAGCGTCATTTCCTCGATCTGCAGGTAATACTGCCGATCCGCCAGGTTGACCGTAAAGGATTCCAGCTTTTCATAGATGGGCGGGTGCTCCTCGTCGGCATGCTCTTCCTCCTGCTTGGCCCCCTCCTCGGCAGCGGGCTTGGACAGCAGGAAATAAGTACCCACTCCGCCGCCAACCACCAAGACCAACACCACGGCAATGATGATGAGCAGCTTGCGCTTTGACTTGGGCGCTTCGACTGCGGTCTCGGGGACTTCCTCTTTTGCCATGCCATCCTCTGATCGAATTAAGCTTGATGCCAGAAACACATGAAAAAACAGAATGTTTCCTGATTAAGCTTAAGTTCTTTATTACGTCATGACAAGCCAATAGGCAAGTGCCGAAACGTGGTTTGAACATGGATTCAGCCTGAACTGAGCAAATGTCGTGAATTTCAGGCGTAAAGATCCACCAGGCCAAGCCCGCCCGAACGCTGGAAACCGAGGCTCATCCCCTCATTGGCGGCCTCCGATCCCGGGAGCAAAGACGAAGCCCCCGCCTCGCTACGCGCGGCCGCCTTCCCTTGGGCGAAGGACTGATCGCGCACATTGGCCTCACCTAAATTGATGCCGGCCTGAGCCATCAACTCCCTTAATTTCGGCAGGGCCGTTTCCAGAGCCTCGCGTACCGCCGGGTTGGCGGAGAAGAACTGGGCGCCGGCCTCTCCACCTGCCACGGTCAAGCGAATCTCGACGGACCCCATTTGCGGAGGATTCAGTGTCAATTCCGCGATCTGCCCATTCCGCCCAGCCAGCCAGACCACCTTCTCTCCAAGCTCATTGGCAAAGGCGGGGCTCTTGACGTGGGCTTCCACGGAAACATTCAAGCGTGTTTCCATGTGCCGCAAGACCTGATCGAAAGGTCGGGCCATGGTCGCTTCGGGTGAAGCAAGGGTCCCGGAGGAAGCGGTCGTGACAAGCGCTGGATTCGCCATGCCGTCCGGCTGATCCTGGAAGGCGCCCGGGTCGCTGTTGGCCATTTCGGCGCCAATCGCCGGCAAGACTTGCCCGCTCCTGCCATCGCCATCGGCAGTGTTTGCCGGTAACCCCGGAAAATTTACCGTCTTCAAACCCTCGCTCCCGGATCTTTTTGCATCGCCGGGTACGAAAGGCTGCGCTACCAGAACGGGAGCATCCAGTTCCTCGACCGGTGCTGCCGGCGCTTCCTTAGCGAGGTTGACCGAGATGGCCTGGACGGCAGCGGCAAGGGGGGCGGAGGACGATGACTTGAACGTGGACTCGGCATCCGGCGAGGATTGTGGGACTGAGGACAATGGCGAGGCAGGCGCAAGTGTCGCCACCGGCGTCGCAGCCGGTGGCGGTGGCGGTGGCGATTGCGGGGCGAGGGAAAGTAGTTCCGTAGGCGCGGAGGAGGCTGTGACAGCCTGCTGATCTTCTTCCCGAGATTCGGCTGGAATTGCGCGATCCACCGCAGTGGCTTCATCCGGGAAGGCGACAACCGGCGCCTTCCCGGCCGACTGGGGAGCAGAAATCAATGGATCCGCCCGAGCCAACCGACCCTCCCCTGAGGCACTGGCACTGGCACACGCCGCCGCCGGGACCAGCTTGAGGGCTTGCCCTTTGGCCACATCCCCGGCAGATATCTGAGAAATCAACGCCAGGACGAAATCCGCCTGGTCCGCCGCCTCGCCGGTTTTTTTATGGCCCCTTTTGCCTGCCTGAAGACCAGCCAGGCCTGCTGTATCCAACACAACGGCAACGTCCGCCATAACGACTCCCCAGATCAACACGGGGAACCATGAGCAAATATCGTGCCCGAGGCATCAATGCTCCACCTTGTCGGCACGCGCAACGTGTTTGCACAGGGCGTTCTCGTCGGAAATGCGTTGTTCGCGCTTTTCCTGGCGCGCGGATTCCTGGGCGTGATGGCGTTGGGCCAGGGTCTCATAGGCTTTGACTTTCTGGCGCAAGGCGACCCAATTGACATGGGCCTGCTGCCAGTGCGCATGAGCCTTGTCCACCTCGCCGGCTTGCTGGCCGATCGCCCCGTCCATCTTGGCCAGGAAGGCGTGAAAATCGCGCAACAGGTGGATATCCATGCCCTTGGCCGCCGAGCCTGTCAGCCGTTGCTGATACTCCAGCTTGTAGCCATGCAACTCCTCCAGCCGAGCGCGGGCGGCATCCTCCTTGCGCTTCAGGATCAGCAACAAGCGTTCCGCCGCCTCCATGCGATGGCGCGAATGTTCCAGCAGGGTTTGCAGGGGAAAACGCTTGGCCATGCGAACATCATGCCCGGCGGCATGAAGACGGGAGGCAGCTCAGGCCACTTCCTCGGTCTCGTCCAGACGCCGAGCCTCTTCCTCAAGCATCACGGGAATGCCATCGCGGATAGGAAACGCCAGACGGTCGGGCTTGCAGATCAATTCTCCCGACGCCTTGCGATAAACCAGAGGGCCTTTGCACAAGGGGCATACGAGGATTTCAAGCAGTTTGGGATCCATGTCGGTCTTTCAAAGCGTTCAACAGCAAGGTTTTTAGCCCCCCCTCCACCTCGGCGTCAACCGCCAGGAACCAGGCATCGGATCGAGGGAAGGCGGCGCATTTGACGGCATCCTTCTCCGTCATGAGCACAGTGCCGGCGGGCAGATCGTCCGGCGCATAGGCGTGATGATCGGGAAAGGGGTGGCGTGCAAGCGTCAGCCCCATGGCCGCCAGACTATCAAAGAAACGTTCCGGGGAGCCGATGCCAGCCACGGCATGCACCGTTTCGCCCCGGAACCGCTCGGGAGAAACCCGCAGATCCGGCTGGGCGAGATTGACGAAATCCTTGCCGGTCAGCTTCATGGTGAAGCGGGGAGCGACCAGTCGCATATCGATATCGGGACCATTCACCACCACCGCAGCCACACCCGCCAGGCGAGACACCGGTTCCCGCAGGGGGCCCGCGGGCAGCAGGCGTCCATTGCCGAACCTCCGTTCTCCATCCACCACCACGATTTCCACATCCCGGGCCAGGGCGTAATGCTGGAGCCCGTCATCGGCCAGGATCACATCCACTTCCGGATGGCAATCCAGCAAGCGGCGTCCGGCCTCCCCCCTGGAGCGACCTATCCAGAGAGGGCAACCGGCGCGACGGGCGATCAGCACCGGCTCATCCCCGACCAGATCGGGATCGCTATCCGCCCGTACCAGCATGGGAATGCGGGCGCGGCCCCCATAGCCCCGGCTGATCACGCCGGGCGTATAACCCGCCTGACGCAACCAATCGATCAGGGCCAGGGTGAGCGGCGTCTTGCCGGAGCCCCCCACGTTGATATTGCCCACCACGATCACCGGAACCGGCAAACGGATCGTTTTGAACAGGCCCAGGCGATAAAGCGCCCGGCGCAACCCGATCAGGACGCGGAACAACCAGGAAAGAGGAAGGAGCAGGAAGACCGCCAACCGCCAGGGCCCCGGACAAGCGCCATACCAGCAGCGCGAAAGCGCCTGGCTCAAAGCGGGCTCAGGGCTGATCGGCGGCGGAACTCTGGGTGACGAAAGTCACCCGGGGATAGCCGGCGCGCCGGGCGGCATCCATCACACGAATCACCGCCTGATGGGTGGCATGGGCATCCGCGGAGATGACGATGACCGGATCCTTCTGGGCGCCGGCGGCGCGCCTCAGCGCCTCCACCAGGGACTCGACCCCGCCCGCGGACACGGGGGTCCGATCGATGTTGTAGCCGCCGTGCTCATCCACGCCCACGTTGATCTGGGTGGGCGTTTCCTTCGGGCTGTCACCCTGGGCCTCGGGCAGGTTGATCTGGAGTTCGGAAAAACGGGCATAGGTGGTGGTGACCATGAGGAAGATCAGGATCACCAACAACACGTCGATCAAGGGGATCAGGTTGATCTCCGGATCATCGCGGCGCCTGTTGCGGAAGTGCATTACTTCCGTTCGCCGTGGACGATTTCCACCAGACGGACCGCCTGCTGCTCCATCTCGACCAGATAGGCATCCACGCGGCCACGGAAGAAGCGGTAGAAGATCATGCTGGGAATGGCGACGATCAAGCCGAAGGCGGTGTTATACAGCGCCACCGAGATGCCATGGGCCAGCACCGCCGGGTTGCCGCCGGTGGGCGACTGGGAGCCGAATATCTCCACCATGCCGATCACCGTGCCGAGCAAACCCATAAGGGGCGCCACCGAGGCGATGGTGCCCAGGGACATGAGATACCGATCCAGATCGTGTGCCGCCGCGCGGCCGGCCTCTTCCAGGGATTCCTTCATCACATCCCGACTGGCTCCGAGATTGCGCAGCCCCGCAGCGAATACCCTGCCGAGAGGGGAACTATCCGCCAGGCCGCGCAAGAGATCGGGGTTCGGGCCATGCTGGCGCAGATTGGCCAGAGTTTGTTCCAGAAGGTGGGGGGGAATCACCTGCTGCCGGCGCAAGCTATAGAAACGCTCGAAAATGATGGCCAGGGCAATGATTGACGCGATGATCAGGGGCCAGATCGGCCAACCTGCTGCTTCGATGAGGGCTAACACTCCCGCTGTCCTCGTGGGCTGGAAAACGCGCGGTACTGTAGCCCCTGAAGCGGCTCCCGGCAAGCCAAAACCCGGATGTCCCGCGTGTATAATGCGGCCCGCTTAGGAGAACGTTCCCCCATGATCCAACCCGGACGCCGGCGCCCATGATCCGCCGGTTCATCAAAAAAGTTTTCGGCAAGAAACCCGCTCCCGGCCCGCGCATCCTGCCCCTGGAAGCCCACGGCATCCGGCGCGAGCAAGTTCAGACCTGCGCCCTCAAGACGACTCGTACCCTGCGCGAGGCCGGTTATACCGCCTTCGTCGTCGGCGGCGCGGTCAGGGATCTCCTGCTGGGCCGCGAACCCAAGGATTTCGACGTAGCCACCGACGCCACGCCGGACGAGGTCAAGCGGGTGTTCCGCCGCGCCCGCCTGATCGGGCGGCGCTTCCAGATCGTGCATGTCTATTGCGGCGCCGACCTCATCGAGGTCACCACGTTCCGGGCCGCCACGCCCCAGGCCGAGGACGACGAGGATAAGTCCCGCGTCACCGCCGAGGACGGCATGCTGTTGCGCGACAACGTATTCGGCAACCAGGAAGAGGATGCCGCCCGGCGCGACTTCACCATCAACGCCCTCTATTACGACCCGGAAAAGCAGGAAGTCTGGGACTGGCACGGCGGCTTCGAGGATGCTCGCAAGAAGGTGCTACGCATGATCGGCGACCCGGCCCAGCGCTTCCGGGAAGACCCGGTGCGCATGCTGCGCGCAGCCCGCTTCGCGGCCAAGCTGGAATTCCACATCGACCCCGCCACGCGGGCCCCCATCGCCGAACTGGCGCCCATGCTGGAGCGCATTCCCGCCTCGCGCCTGTTCGACGAAATGATGAAGCTGCTGCTCTCCGGCCATGCCGAGCGGGGCGTGCGCCAGCTTCGCGCCGAGGGGCTGCACCATGGTGTCCTGCCCATGCTGGACACCATCCTGGACGATCCGGACCGACAAAAATTCATCCACGCCGCTCTCCACGATACCGACGAGCGGATTCGCCATGGCCATTCCGCCTCCCCCGCCTTCATGCTGGCCTGCCTGCTCTGGTATGACATGCAGGCCGAATGGCGCCGCAACAAGGACACCGGCCAGAGCGCCCAACCCGCCCTCTACGACGCCATGGACGCCGTGTTGGAGCGCCAGCGGGACGCCCTCGCCTTTCCGCGCCGCCTCGACGGCACCATCAAGGAGATCTGGGCGCTGCAATCCCGCTTCGAACAGCGCAGCGGCGCGCGGCCCTACCGCTTGCTGGACCACCCCCGCTTCCGGGCCGGTTACGACTTCCTTCTGATCCGCTCCCGCGGCGGCGATGCCAGCGAGGAAAAGGCGGACTGGTGGACCCGTTTCCAGGATGCCGATGCCGACGAACAGGCCCGCATGCTGTTGCCCGCCCAGTCCGGGGACGCCAAACGCAAGCGGCGCCGGCGCCGTTCCAACGCCACGCCGGGGGACGCCGTCGAGGTCAAGCTTGACTGAAACCAGCCCTTATCTTGTGGCCTACATTGCCCTGGGCGCCAATTTGGGCAATCCGGCCAACCAGGTGGAAAGCGCTTGCGAGGAACTGGGCCGCCTGGCGGAAACCCGGCTCGCCAGGCGTTCCGCCCTCTATCTATCGAAACCCGTGGGCTATGCCGACCAGCCGGACTTCGTCAATGCCGTGGTCGGCGTGGATACCCGTCTTTCACCGCGCGACCTGATGCAGGCACTGCTGGAAATCGAAGCCCGGCACGGCCGCGACCGAACCTTCAAGAATGCGCCGCGCACGCTGGATCTCGATCTGCTGCTTTATGACGGGCTGGTCATGCACGCCGCCGGCCTCACCCTGCCCCACCCGCGCATGACGGAACGACCCTTTGTGCTGTTGCCCCTGGCCGAGATCGCGCCGGATGCCCTCATTCCCGGCCATGGCCGCGTGGCGAATTGCCTCGCCGGCCTGCCCACCCACGGCATCGAGCGTCTCGCCACGCCCCATCGCCAGGTCGCCTGCTGATCATGCTGGGTCGGTTCCGCCACATCGTCGTGGAAGGCCCCATCGGCGCCGGGAAAACCAGCCTCGCCCGCAAGCTGGCCGCCCTGATGGGCGCCGAGCTGGCGCTGGAAAACGCCGACGAGAATCCCTTCCTGCCCCGTTTCTACGAAGATCGCAAACGCTACGCCCTGCCGGTCCAGCTTTTCTTCCTGGTTTCCCGAGTGGAACAGGCCAGACGCCTCGCGCAAGGCGAACTGTTCACCCCCTCAACGGTGGCGGATTTCATGCTGGACAAGGACCTGCTGTTCGCACGCCTGACCCTGGACGAGGCCGAATTCCGCCTTTACCGCCAGCTCTACGACGGGCTGAAACCCCAAGCCTCCGCGCCCGACCTGGTCATCTATCTCCAGGCGAAGCCGGCCACCCTCATGGAACGAGTGAAAAAACGTGGCCGCAACTATGAACGCCAACTCGGCGAGGCCTACCTAAGCGATCTGGCCAAGGCCTACAGCGAGTTCTTCTATCATTACGACAGTGCGCCGCTGCTGACCGTCAACAGCGAACACCTGAACTTCGCGGACAAGGATGCGGATTTCGAGTTGCTCGTCCAGCGCATCCAGGACATGCGCGGCGCACGCGAATTCTTCAATTTAGGAGCCTGACGATGTTTCTTCCCCAGCTCATGGCCCGCGCCGAGAAGGGCGAAAAGCTCACTGTCCTTACCTGCTACGACGCCAGTTTTGCCCGCGTCCTCGCCGAAAATGGCGTGGACGTCCTGCTGGTGGGCGACTCCCTGGGCATGACCGTTCAGGGCCACGGCACCACCCTGCCCGTCACCCTGGAGCAGATGGTCTACCACACCGAGGCCGTGGCCCGGGCCGCGGCAGGCAAGGCCTTTGTCATGGCCGACCTGCCCTTCGGTAGCTACCAGAAAAATCCGGAACAGGCCTTTGATGCCGCCGCCCGGCTCATGGCCGCCGGCGCCAACATGGTCAAACTGGAAGGCGGCGCGATCATGGTGGAAACGGTGCGTTTCCTCACCCAGCGCGGCATTCCGGTGTGTGGCCACCTGGGCCTGCTGCCCCAGTCGGTGAACACCACCGGCTATCGCGCCCAAGCGCGGGAAGCCAACGCCGCCACCCAGTTGTTCCAGGACGCCTCCGACCTGGAAACCGCCGGCGCCCAAATGCTGGTGCTGGAATCCATTCCCGCCGTGCTGGCCGATGAAGTCACCCAGCACCTGACCATCCCCACCATCGGCATCGGCGCCGGCGCCCAGTGCAACGGCCAGGTGCTGGTCTTGCAGGACCTGCTCGGCCTCACGGAAAAGCCGCCCCGCTTCGCCAAGGATTTCATGGAGGGGGCCTGGAACATCGGCGCCGCCATCCGCAATTACGTGGCCTCAGTCAAAGCTGGCGAATTCCCCGGCCCGGAGCACAGCTTCTGATGCGCTTGATCCATACCGTCGCGGAATTGCGGCAAACCCTGGCGGCGGAACGGGAAACCGCCTTCGTGCCAACCATGGGCAATCTCCATCGCGGCCATATCGCCCTGGCCGAGAGCGCCGCCCGGCATGGCCGACCCGTGGTCGCCAGCATTTTCGTCAACCCGCTGCAATTCGGCGCCGGCGAGGATTTCAGCCGCTATCCCCGCACCCTTGAGGCGGACTGCGCACAACTGGAGACGGTCGGCACCGACATCGTGTTCGCGCCGGATGTCCATGAGATGTACCCCGAACCCCAGACCTTCGCGGTGCTCCCTCCCTTGGCAGCTGAACTGTGCGGCGTGCAGCGGCCCAGCCATTTCCAGGGTGTCGCCACGGTGGTGTTGAAGCTGTTCAACATGGTCCAGCCCCGCTATGCGGTTTTCGGCAAAAAGGACTACCAGCAACTCTTTATCCTCAAGGGCATGGTGCGCCAGTTCAACCTGCCCATCACCCTCATCGAAGCGGAAACCAGCCGGGCGGAAGACGGCCTCGCCCTCTCGTCCCGCAACGGCTACCTCACGCCGGAAGAACGGGCCGAAGCCCCTCGCCTATATCGCCTGCTGAGCGAGGCGGCCAGCCAGGTGAGGGCCGGCACCCAGGACCTGGAACGCATCGAAACCGAGACGGTCAGAACCTTGACGCGGCATGGCTGGAATGTGGATTACGTTTCCGTGCGCAGCCAAGCCACGCTGCTGGCGCCCGGCGTCGGTGAAAGCGAGAAGGTCATCCTCGCCGCCGCTCGTCTGGGGCGTACCCGACTCATTGACAATATCGAGTGTTAACAAGTGTTTATGCTGCAAACCACCAGTTCTTGTGCAGTGCACGATAGCAGGTATAATTCCCGGCCCATTCTCTAATCTCGTCCGCCATGCAACGCACTCTGCTCAAGTCCAAGCTGCACCGCGTTCGTGTCACAGCCTCCGAGCTGGAATACGAAGGCTCCTGCGCGATCGACGAGAACCTGCTCGATGCGGCCGACATCCGGGAATACGAGCGGATCGAGATCTACAACGTCAACAACGGCGAGCGCTTCGCCACCTATGCCATCCGCGGCCAGCGCGGCTCCGGCATGATCTCGGTGAACGGCGCGGCGGCCCGCAAGGCGGCTGTCGGCGATATCCTCATCATCGCCAGCTACGCCACCTACAACGAGATCGAACTGGCCAACTTCGAGCCGACTCTGATCTACGTGGACGAGAAAAACCGCATCAAGCGCATCGGCGCCGAGATTCCGGCTCAGGCCGCTTGATCCGAATCCGGCAAACCGCTTAGTCGCGCCCAGTCGAAGCTGGGCCCGGGGTCGGTCTTACGGCCCGGCGCGATGTCGGAATGCCCCGTCATTCCCTCGATGGGGTAGGCCCGCGAGATTTGCTTCAGCAACTGCGCCAGCACAACGTATTGAGCGTCGGTGAAAGGCCTATCGTCCGTTCCCTCCAGCTCGATGCCGATGGAAAAATCGTTGCAACGCGCTCGCCCCCGCCAAGTGGACACGCCGGCATGCCAGGCACGCGCCAGGCAGGACACGAACTGGATCAGCTCCCCATCCCGCCGGATGAAGAAATGGCTGGACACGCGCAGCCCCTCGATCTGGGCGTAATAAGGATGGGCGGCCGGGTCCAGGCGGTTGGTGAACAACTGTTCCACCCCGGGGCCAGCAAACTCGCCCGGCGGCAAACTGATGTTGTGGATGACGATGAGGCGGACAAGCTCGCCGGCCGGGCGCTCGTCCTGGTTTGGAGAATCGATGCGGCGAGCGCCGCCAAGCCAGCCCGTCTCATCGAACTCGGACACAGCGCCTCTTCTCATCACGGCGCGCCCTCCGCCGGCGCGGCTTCGGGCAAGCGCCGCGCCACGCCCCGGCAGGTGCCGCAGGCGGGACGGCGGAACAACATCGAGGCAATGCCCGGCGTTTGCGCCGGACGCGGGCAGTAACTGGATTCGTCCAGGGACTCGAGGGCCGAAGGGATCATGGCTTCATTCTGCTCGATTCCCGCTTCGGCCGAAATATGCCGACCACCATGTAAAATGACCGGCTTTCTCATGGAGTCGCGCGATGATCGCCCTCGAATTGTTGTTATTCCTTGTCGTCATCCTGGTCGCCGCCGAAGTCTTCGTCAACGCGCTGGAACATCTGGGCGAAAAACTGGGCATCTCGGAAGGGGTCACGGGCTCCATTTTCGCGGCAGTGGGTACCGCCATGCCGGAAACCATCGTGCCCCTGCTGGCCATTTTCGCCGGCACCCAGAACCAGCAACTCAACGAAGAGATCGGCGTCGGCGCCATTCTGGGCGCGCCCCTGATGCTGTCCACCCTGTCCCTGTTCCTGATGACCCTGGCGGTCTGGAAGCGGCGTGGCAGCCACGGTCATCTCACCCCGGAAAAAACCGGCCTGACCCGGGATCTGAACTTCTTCCTGGCCGCCTTCGCCCTGGCCACCGTGGCCCTGTTCGTGCCCCATGAAACCGCGGGCATCCGCGCCACCCTGGCCTTCGTCATGGTGCTGATCTATTTCTTCTACGTCATGCTGACCCTCAAGGCCTCCGCCGCCCTGGTCAAGGACGGCCACGCCACCGAAGCGGAAGACCCCATGTTCCTGTCCCGGCTGGGCCTTCCCACCAACTGGGTCACCATCTTCATCCAATTGGGGACCGGGCTTTTCCTGCTGGTGGCCGGCGCCAAGGGCTTCATCCACGGTATCGAACAAGCCGCTCCCCTGCTGGGCATTTCCGCCCTGTTGCTCAGCCTGATGATCGTGCCGGTCGCCACCGAACTGCCGGAAAAAGTGAACTCCATCCTCTGGATCCGCCGCCACAAGGACACCCTGGCCTTCGGCAACATCACCGGCGCCATGGTGTTCCAGGGCACATTGCTACCCGCCATCGGCGTCCTGCTCACCCCCTGGGCACCCCAGAAGGAAGTGCTGGCCGGCGTCATCATCACCCTGATCGCCGCCGCCTGGCTGCGCCTCATGCTCAGCCGCGGCCAACTGAAGGTCTGGCATCTGGCTGTCAATGGCGCCCTCTACATTACTTACCTGGGCATCGCCCTGAGTTAGTGGTAAAGCCGCACAGCGGCCCTCGAAGCTCCCCTGCTCGCGGGGGGGACTCTCTCCCCGCGAGCGGGGAGGGCTGGGGTGGGGAGAGGAAGGCCAACAAAATCGAGCCTGGCATGACTTTCGAGAAAATCAGTAACCAGAGCGTTCCACTAAACTTTCTCCGCCCTGTTCCGATAATGCCTTAGACATATCCCCGGCTGGGATATGGCCACCACTCGGAGCAGGCGGAATGAAACAACCAATCACACCCACTTCGGTGGAGAAGGTGATGCGGGAAGACGATTTCATCGTCTCCAAGACCGACCTAAAAGGCCGCATCGTCTATGGCAACCGCATCTTCATCGAGTTTTCCGGTTATTCGGAAAAAGAGCTTCTCGGCACCCAACACAACATCAGTCGCCACCCGGACATGCTGCGGGCCGTGTTCAAGCTGCTCTGGGACACCATCCAGGACAAACGGGAGTGCAATGCCTACGTGAAAAACATGGCGAAGGACGGCGGCTTCTATTGGGTGTTCGCCAACATCACACCGAGTTTCGACAAGGACGGCAACGTCATCGGTTTTTTCTCGGTACGCCGCAAGCCCAAGGCCTCCGCCGTCAAGACCGTATCCGACCTGTATCGGAGCATGCTGGGAGCGGAACAACGCGCCGGCGCGAGGGATGCCATCACCGCATCGACAAGTATTCTCACCAACCTGCTGGCCGAGAAGGGTCTGAGCTATGACGAACTGGTCCTTGCAATCTAAGTTTCGGGGCATGCTCTGGGGGTTTTCCGGACTGGTCCTGGCAACCATTGTCGGCTCCGGACTGATCCATGGTTTCCACTGGATGATGCTGGTCTTTCTGATCGTCGGTATCGCGCTTTCCGCCTGGGGCCAGGTCAAGACGCGCGTATGGCTTGCCCCCATCGCCAAGCTGGATGACCTGACCACGGAAATCAGCCTGGGCCGATTCAGCGGACGCATCACCGGCATCGACGACAGCAACGAGATCGGCCGGCTGTGCTGGCATGTGAACGACATGCTGGATCAGCTGGAAACCTATTCCCGCGAGGAAAACACCACCTTCCGCCACCATCTGGATGGCAAGTTCTTCCGCAAGACCTTCCCGGTCGGACTACATGGCGGCTTCAAGCGCGGCATGGAAAGCCACAACGTCTTGCTGGATGCCATGGCCGACCAGACCCAGGGCCAGATGCGCAATCACCTGTTGAGCATGGTGCATCATCTCAACATCACCAATCTGCTCAACAACCTGACATCCAACCAGGCCGACCTGAAGAATGTCACCGATGCCATGAAGGAAGTGGTGGGCCTGGCAACCCGGACTACCGCCGATGCGGAAGAAAGCCGGAGCTCGGTGAATCTGGTGGTGGAACGCTTGAATGACATCAGCGGGCGCATCGATCACATGGCCGACGCCATCGTCGAATTGAACAATCACAGCCATGAAATCACCGACGCCGTGAAATTGATCACCGCCATCGCCAACCAGACCAATCTACTGGCCCTCAATGCGGCCATCGAGGCGGCCCGGGCTGGCGAAGCGGGACGCGGCGTCGCGGTGGTGGCGGATGAAGTGCGCAATCTGGCCGAAAACACCAAGAACGCCTCGGAATCCATTGGGCGCATCATGGAAACCCTGAACGGCGAGGCCGAGCAGATGCTTGATGATTCCCATGCCATGCGCGACATGGCCAGCGCATCGCGCCAGGTCATCGGCGACATGGAGGGGCGTTTTGTCCACTTCGCCAAGTCAGCGCGGGAAACCCAGGGGCATGCGACCCTGGCCCAGGACATGAGCTTCGCCTCCCTGGTAAAGGTGGATCACGTCATCTTCAAGCAACGCGCTTACATGACCTTGAATACCAGCGACGAGAGTTATGCGAATGCCGTCAAGGTCAACCACCACGACTGCCGGCTGGGCAAATGGTACGAGCACGAAGGCCGCGAACTGTTCGGCGGTCTTCCTTCCTACACGGCTCTGGAAAAACCCCATGCCAAAGTCCACGACAGCATCCACACCATGCTGCCATGTCTCCGCCAGGGTTGGGAAAAAGACATGGACAAGCAACAGGTCATTTACGAGGCACTCCAGGATGCCGAGGCAGCCAGCAACGAAGTCATGGAACTCATCGACCGCCTGGTGCGGGAAAAGCATGGCAGCCAATGAGATCCGTTGCCATGCCTGCGACGCAGGCTTGCCGATAACTCTCGTCAGTCGATGCCGAGTCGTTCCATGCGATAGCGCATGGAACGGAATGTGACTCCCAGCAACCGGGCCGCCGCGGTCTTGTTGTGGCCGGTCTTGGCCAGAGCTTCCAGGAGGGTTTTTTTCTCGGTGGCGTCGAGGAATTCCTGCAATCCCGCCCCAAGCTGACCTTCACTGCCGTTGTCGCGGGCGCGAGGCACCAGATTCAGGTCTTCCGGACTGATGGTGCAGCCCTCGGACAAGGCCATCGCCCGCTCCAGGATATTCTCCAGTTCACGCACGTTGCCGGGGAAATCGTAGCGCTCCATGGCCGCCAGCGCCGTCCCGCCCAGGATCGGCGTCGCGCAGTGGTTGGTTGCGGCCAGGCGGGCCAGAATGTGCCCGGCCAGTTCAGGCAGATCATCGCGCAACTCCCGCAATGACGGCATACGAATCTCGATGACGTTGAGGCGATAGAACAGATCGTGGCGGAAACGGCCGGCATCAACCGCGGTCTGGAGATCCTGATGGGAGGCGCTGATGATGCGGATGTCCACCGCCTCCTCGCTCATGCCGCCCACGCGCCGCACCCGCTTCTCCTGGATCACGCGCAACAACTTCACCTGCATGCCGAGGGGAAGATCGGCGACCTCGTCGAGAAACAGGGTGCCGCCCTGGGCGGATTGAAAAAATCCTTCCCGATCGTTGTCCGCGCCGGTGAACGCGCCCTTGCGGTAGCCGAAGAATTCGCTCTCCATCAGATTCTCGGGAATGGCGCCGCAGTTCACCGCCAC
>SXGU01396523.1_pt1 | contig 14464 bp, 8 predicted proteins | sample 3174531 | NCBI WGS metagenome assembly SXGU01 (sample SAMN11356863, study PRJNA531348) | freshwater metagenome | isolation source: freshwater sample F1-140 | place: China: Fuxian Lake, Yuxi | collected 2017-12-25
CCGATGCGGTGGCGGCCTGATGGCCGCCGACTGCAAGCGGATTCCCGCCACCCATTCGAACCAGTTTGGCCCTGCGGCAGCGCCGGCGCTGCCGCCGCCAGGAAACTGCTGCCCGCGAGTGCGGTTCGCTGGGCTGTTACGGCGCTCTTACTGCTGATTGACATGACGGCGTTCGCCGGTGCGCGGTTGTCGCCTGCCAGGTTGCCCACTATGCGGCCCCAGTCCACGGACCGGGTAGGGCCGGACCTCCTCCGCGATTGCCCGCAAATACAAACAATGTCGTGTTGGTACGTGGCGGACAGGCGCAGAGGCGTGTTCCTGCTCGACCCGCTGGACGCCAGCTGTGGCCGGTCGGAAAGGCAGGCGCCGTTGGATGCACTTGGTCTGGCGCGGGCCTGGGTGACGCTGACGCCGGGTCCGGGCGGCGCGATCTGGTGTTGCCATAGTGGCTGCGCTACAGGCGCAAGATGACGCCGGCGCCAAAGTACGGCGTGGCGCGCAGGCCACCTTCCAACTGCAAGCTCAGTTGACCGCTCAGCGCCACGTCCAGGCCAAGGCTGCCGCGGACGGCCGGAAGCACCGGTGGCAGCGAGACGTCGCTTTTGGCCACGTGCCGCCAGGTCGCGCACTTGGCCGCGTTGCTCTGCGGGCAATTGGGTAGCGTTTCGGTCTGAGAGGCGCCGCCGGCCAGAATCAGCATGCCGATGCCAGCGCGGCCATACGCGCCGAGCCAACTGGTCAGCGGTACGCGGCGCAGGTAGTCGGCCATGAGTTCAATGCCGACCAGACCAATTTCGGTGTAGAGCGGCGCGGGCGAGCCGCTGGTGGCGTACCAGTTCTGGTCGGGGACGTTTGGCACGATCACGCCACCACGCACGACGACCCAACTGCGCGGGGACAACGGATAGCGGTAGCCGGCCTCGACAGCTGTGCCCTGCAGCTCCGGGTGCTGATCGCGCAGGGGCTTGCCGGGATTGGAGGCGGTTTGGATGGCGCGCAGGATGTTGGCCGGCAGCCACGAGTAACCCGCGGAGAACTCAACCGCCGCGGCGTCGCGCTCGACCGGCGCGGGTTCGTCTCTGGCGGCGATGGCGGTGGGCGCGGTCTTGGGTGGCGTCACCGGTTTGTCGGCCGCCGTGCGTCGCAAAGTGGGCAGCGGCAGCTTGGGTCCTGGCTTGCGGGCCGGTTCACCAGGGACCTGCAGGGTCTTGCCGTCGTCGCTGACCTGCACGCGGCTGGCATCCTGCGCCAGGCCGGTTGCGGTCCATCCGTGCGCCAGGGTCAGCGGCAGACACCAGACCGCTGTGCGGATTCGTTGTTGCATCGTGGCGGGCTCGGGGTCGCCGCGGCGACCGGGGCGACCGCACGGTATCGCGAGCGCTCGCGCTTGGCAATCGCGCGGGCATGCGCAACACTTCAAGCCGCCGCGGCCGGGGTCGCGGGCGAGGCAGCGCTTGCGGTTTTCGGTGGTCATCCTGGACTTGAACGGCACGCTCGTCGACACCCTCGACGACCTGACCGACGCGCTCAACGACCACCTGCAGTCGCAGGACCGGCCGACGCTGTCGGTGGACCAGGTCTCGCAGTGGCCGGGCGAGAATCTGCGTGCGCTGCTCAAGGCGGCCCTGTTGGCGACCGGACCGGTGCCGACAGATTTGGATATTTCTGCGCAATTGCAGTACTTTCGCGAGCGCTACGAGGCGCGGCTTGGTCAAAAGGCCCGCTTGTTCCCTGGCATTGCCGAGACTCTGGAGGCGCTGGTCAAGGGCGGCGCCAAGCTCGCCATCCTGACCAACAAGCCGCAGGGACCGAGCTTTCGGCTGGTTCAGCAGATGGGCATCGATCGCTGGTTTCTGTACCTGCTGGCTGGCGATGGCGACGTGCCGCGCAAGCCCGACCCCGCTGGTGCCGAAGAGCTGATGCGGCGTTGCGGCGGCGACCGCGGCTCGACGCTTTTGGTCGGCAGCTCGCGCATCGACCGCAACACCGCGCGCAATGCCGGCATCCGCTGTGCGCTGGTCGACCACGATGGCAGCAAGGCCGCGCACGGCATGGGCGCCGACTACGTACTGGATGGCTTTGCCGGCTTGCCCCACCTGGTGCTGGGGCCGCCGTCGGGCGGGTTCACCATCTAGGGCCTGGCCGATCCCCACGACCTAGAGGTCGCTCGGCGTCTCGCTGAACTCCAAGTCCGACACCGTAGCGGCCATGACCGCGTCGCGCAGCCGATGCGCCGCGGACTGATGCGCACGCCACGAACGCGTCCACTGGGCTGGATCGTCCATGTGCGAGAGCACTGCCAGCAGCGCTCGACGGAACGCCTCGGCGTCGGCGGGTCGCGCCTCGACGTCGTGACTGAGCGCTGCGTCGACGGCCTGGGCGAGGCCGAGCGGCAATGGCTGTGCGCAGTTGCGTTCGATGGGCGCCGGATGCTGATTCAGCCGGGCAAGCAACAACGCCAACACGGTCGGACCCGAAAACGGCAGCGCACCCGACAAGCACTCGTACAGCACGATGCCCATGGCGTAGAGGTCGGCGCGCCCGTCCAAGGGTTGCCCGCGCACCTGCTCTGGCGCCATGTACAGCGGTGTGCCAATCACCGACCCAGACTGCTCAGGCGACTTGATCTGGCCAGTCAGGTCCAGCGCAATGCCAAAGTCGATGACTTTGACAGTTTCTTCGGCCTGGCCCGCGCCCACGATGAACAGGTTGGCCGGTTTGATGTCCCGGTGCACGAGGCCTTGCTGGTGCGCCTCGTGCAGGCCGGCAAGCGCCCCCGCGACCAGGCGCAGCGCCCGCGGTGGGTCAAGCGTGCCCTCGTTTTTGAGCAGTTCACCCAACTCCTGGCCGTCTAACCGCTCCATGGCCAGGAACAGCCGGCCGTCGTCGGCCATGCCCCACTCGTAGACCTGGACGTTGTGCGGCCCCTGCAGGCGGCTGGCCAGACGGCCTTCGTCAAAGAAACGCTGGACCTGCGTGGTGTCATTGGCCAACTCGGGGCGCATGAGCTTGACCACCACCTCGCTTTGCATCACCTGGTCGCGCGCGGCGTACACCAGCCCAAAGCCACCCTTGCCGACCAATTCGCCCAGGCGGAAGCGGTGGTCGATGAGGTCGCCGCTTTGCGCCGGCCGAGTGGCGGCCGCTGGCAGCGGCAGCGGCGGGTGGTCGCGATCAATGGGCTCCAGCGCCTCCGCCCGCAGCCCGGCGATCGGCAGCAGCTGCAGACCCGACAGCCGCGCCGCCTCGCGCAGGCGGTCGGGGTCGTCGATGAGCCACTGGCCGGGCTCCGCGTCCTGACACAGCCCGACCAGATCCTGAAGCGCCGCGCCGGACGCCACGGCTACGCCGCCCGACTGCAGCTGCACCACGGTGCCGAGCCCCACCGCCGCGGTCACCCACAGCGCACCTTGCAGGCGTTCGGCCAACTTGTAGATGGCAGGCCAGGCTTCGAAAGTTGCCATGACCCAGCCATTGGACACCTGACATGCGCGCGCACCGGCGGCACGCACCAGATCAGCGACTTTGGCGTCGGCGCGCTCGCCGCCGCGCAGCACCCGTACGGCCAGCAAGACCCCGGTGAAGGGTGCAATGTGCACGCCGGGTTCCAGCGCGTCGTCCGGCAACAGCGAGGCGACGTCGGGCCACTCGAGAATGCGGCCGACCGTCAGTGTGTTGGCCGCGACCTGCACCCGCTCGACCACGATCTTTAGCGGCTGGTCGATCTTGCTGCGCACCCGCAGCGTCACTTGACCGGCGCCCAGCCGCAGCGTCGGCGGCCCCAGCGCCACCGGGCCGGCGAGCACCGTCGCCGACCGCCGCTCGATCTCCGGCCGCACCGACAGCGCCACCTGATCCAGGGCTGGCCAGGAGCGCACGTGGTAGTTGCCGCTCAGCAGGGGCAGCGTCCATTGCAGCTCACCGCGCGGCGGGATGACGCGCTGGCTGACGATGTGCGGCATGCGGCCCGGGCTCGACAGGCAGTCGATGCGCGCCGTCTGATCACGCAGGGTCACTGCTGGCCGGAAGCTTAGCGCCACCGAGTCGGCGAGGCTGGCGTCGTACTTGACCTCACACGCAGGACAGTGACTCTGGCCGGCGCTCAAGCTCAAGGTTTGCGCGGCGTCTGCCGGCAGCCGACACGACGGACACAGGATGTCCCAGCGCGGCTGCAAGATGCCGGCGCGCGCGGCCCGCAAGAGGCCGGCGACCACCTGCTTTTCCGGTAGGCGCCAGCGCTTGGCCAGCAAAAGCGGCTGCATGCGCAGCTGTTCAGTCAGCGGTGCCGTGCGCACGAACTCGCCCAGGTGCTCCGCCACGCCGGCTTCGCGGACGGTCGCCAGCCCCGCCTGTAGCTGTTTCTCCGCAGTAGCGTTCAACTTGGGCGGCGCGACGTCTGGATACTGGGCGTTGTGTTCGAGCGCCGCAAACAGCGCCTGGAACGCCCGGTCCAGCTTGGGCCGCACCGTGATTTCGACGTCGAGCTTGATGGCTGGCGCAAACAGCCGCGACTTGGGCCAGAAGCGCCCGTCGTAGGCAAAATCGGTGCCGCCGTCGGCGCGCTCGATCAGCTGCAGCTCGGTCTGGCTTTTCGAGATCGGCCCACTCTCGTAGATGCGCTCGATCAGGTGGTGGGTCGGCGCGGTGAACACCACCGGCTTCTCTTCCCAAGTCACCCGCAGGCCCAGATGCCGCAGCTCGCCGGTGCGCTGGCTGGTGCCGTCGCCGCGCGCCACGAACGCGAACTGCAGGTGCAGGCCGCCCAGGCGGTTGATGCGCTCGGTGTCCGAAAAGGCGTCCCACACCGCCGCAAGGGGCGCTGCGAGGACCTTGCGCCACGCGATGCAAACGGGTTCGATCACCTTGTCCTACACAACCAGGTTTTCTTGGTGAACACCGAACACCTGCCGCAAGGCGTGGCTGATCTCACCCGTGGTGGCCCGGCAGCGCACCGCATGCACCAGCGCCGGCATGAGGTTGGCACCGCTCGCCGCGGCTTGCCCAAGCCCCGCCATCGCCGCCTGCCAGGCACTGGCATCACGCGCTTGCCGCACGGCGCGCACGCGCTCGATCTGGTCGCGCTCGACCCGCGGGTCGATGGCGAGCACCGGGGCCGACTCGGGCTCATTGGCTGCAAACTGGTTGACGCCGACCACGATCTGCTCGCCGGACTCGACTGCGCGCTGCCACCGGTACGCCGAGTCCTGGATCTCGCGCTGCGGATATCCTTGTTCAATCGCGGCGACCATCCCGCCCAGGGCGTCGATGCGGTCGAGGTAGGCCCGCGCGCGCGTCTCCAGCTGGTCGGTCCAGGCCTCGACGACATAGCTGCCGCCCAGCGGATCGACGGCGTCGGCGACGCCCGACTCGAAAGCGATGATCTGCTGGGTGCGCAGCGCGATCTGCGCCGCCGCCTCGGTCGGCAGCCCCAGCGCCTCGTCGCGCGAGTTGGTGTGCAGGCTCTGAGTCCCGCCCAGCACCGCAGCCAGCGCCTGCAGCGCCACCCGCACGATGTTGTTGTCGGGCTGCTGGGCGGTCAGCATCGAGCCCGCGGTTTGGGTGTGGAAGCGCAGCTTTTGCGACTCTGGCTTTTTGGCGCCAAAGCGGTCGCGCATGATGTGCGCCCACAGCCGGCGCGCCGCGCGGAACTTGGCGACTTCTTCCAAGAAGTTGTTGTGGCCATTGAAGAAGAACGCGATGCGCCCGGCAAATTCGTCGACATCCAGGCCCGCGTCGATGGCGGCCTGCACGTAGGCGATGCCGTCGCCCAGCGTAAAGGCGATCTCCTGCGCCGCGTCGCACCCGGCTTCGCGCACGTGGTAGCCGCTGACCGAAATCGTGTTCCACTTGGGCACCTCGGTCTGGCACCACGCGAACAGGTCGGTAATCAAGCGCATCGACGGCCGCGGCGGGTAGATGTAGGTGCCGCGGGCCATGTACTCCTTGAGGATGTCGTTCTGGACCGTGCCCGTCAGCGCCTTGGGGTCGAGGCCGCGTTCTTGGGCCACGCCGACCAGGTACGCCAAAAGCGTTGTCGCCGTGGCGTTGATCGTCATCGAAATGCTGATGCTGTCGAGCGGCAATCCATGCAAAAGCGTGTGCATGTCGTCCATGCTGGCGATCGACACCCCGACCTTGCCTACCTCGCCCTGTGCCATGGCGTCGTCCGGGTCGTAGCCCATCTGCGTCGGCAGGTCGAAGGCGACGCTCAGCCCGGTTTGTCCGGCACCCAGCAGGTACTTGTAGCGCGCGTTGGACTCGGCGGCCGTGCCAAAGCCGGCGTACTGGCGCATGGTCCACAGCCGACCGCGGTACATGGTCGCCTGTACGCCGCGCAGGAACGGGAACTGCCCGGGCAGCCCCTGTTTGTGCAGATCGCCGTGCCCGGCGGCGTGGGCGTAGAGGTCATCCACCGCTTCGCCGGTGGAACGCAGGAACTGCTTTTTGCGCAGGCCTTTCTTGACGGCGGCAGCCAGCGCGGTCTGGCGCCACGCCGCGATGGCGTCGCTTGGGGGCAGTTCGGACATCGTGCACACGGGACGCCGTTGTGTCGGCGCGCGGTAAGCGTGCCAAAGGTGCGGGCTGGGGGCAACCACGGCACCGGACTTGCCACGGGTTGCTGCGGTTGCCGTGCGAATGCGGGAGCAGTTGACCCCTCGACCGCGCAACCGCAGACTGCGCGGATCCGCGCCACCGGCCGCGGCCACGGAGTTGCCATGTCCCGCTGGATCGCCGCGCTGGCCGTCGCCACCTTGCTGTCACTGCCCATGACAGCTTCCGCCACGCCAGGCTCGCTCGCCGTCACCGGCACTTTGACCGCCGGCGCGGGCACCGGCGCTGCTGCGGACGGCGACTATATCCTGACCATGCGGCTGTATCCGGCTGCCCAAGGCGGAACGGCACTGTGGGAGGAGGCGCCGCAGGTGGTCACGGTGCTTGGCGGCCGCTTTGGCCTGACGATCGGCACCAAGACGCCGATCACGCCGGGGCTGCTGGCGTCGGCAGCGCAAGCGTGGTTGGGTGTGCAAGTCGGCAACGAGCCGGAATTGCCGCGGGTGGCGCTGCACGCGGTCGCCTTCGCGGTGCAGGCGGCGGCAGCCGAGTCGGTGCAGTGCTCGGGCTGCATTGGGGTCGCGCAACTCGATCCCAAGTTCGTGGCGACGCTACTCAAGTCGACCGACGTCGACAAGCTGGACTTGAGCGGCTATGCCAAGAAGGCCGAGCTGGCCAAGATCGCACAAAGCGGCCACTGGAACGACCTGCAGGGCGCGCCCAAGCTGGCCGACGTGGCGACGAGCGGCGTCTACGCCGACCTGGTCGGCGCGCCGGTGGTGCCCAAGGTCGGCACGCTGTGCGGCACCGGGCTGGTGGTGCGCGGCTTCAAGGTTGATGGCTCTTTGGAGTGCGTCGCGGGCGGCGTCGACACCGCTGCCCTGCCGCCGCACGGCCTGTCGGCGATCTCCAATGGCCTGCTGACCAACGTCTTTACCGAGATCGCCAGCCTGGACAAGCCGATCGACATCCCGGATGCCAACCTCAAAGGCGCTACGGCGACGGTCAAGGTGCCTGATGTCGGCAAGGCGCTGGCGCTGCAAGTGTCGGTGGACCTGACCACCAGCTCGCTCGGCCAGCTGACCGTGACGCTGACCGCGCCAGGCGGCGCCAGCTACCTGCTCGTCAACAAATCGGGCACCGGCACCGCGCTCAAGGCCACCTACCCCAAGCCTGACAGTACCCTCAGCGGCGACTTGACGGCCTGGGTTGGCAAGAACCCGGTCGGCGACTGGACGCTGACCGCCGTCGACAGCCAGATCGGGGCCCAGACCACCGACGGGCAGATCAAGGGCTTCTCGGTGCAGGTCGAAACGCTGTCGAACAAGAAGGTCGCGGCGACGGGCGGCCTGCTGCTGCCGAGCGCCAATCAAGTGACCGAGCCCTGCGCCGCGGGCAACAAGGGCTTGTCGATAGTGGTCCCCAGCCTGGGTGGGCTGGCGGTTTGCGACGGCAAGAACTGGCAGTTGCTCAAGTTCATGCAGACCTGCGGCAACGGGCTCTTGAACCCCGGCGAACAGTGCGACGACGGCAACGACGCCCCCGCCGACGGCTGCTACCTGTGCAAGACCGCGTTCTGCGGCGATGGCATGGTCAACAACGGCGAGGCCTGCGACGACGGACCCAAGAATAGCGACACCGTCGCCGACGCCTGTCGCACCACCTGTGTCAAGCCGGCGTGCGGCGACAAGGTCAAGGACGCAACCGAAGAGTGCGACGACGGCAACAGCTTTTTCAACGACGGCTGCACACCGTTTTGCGTGAGCGAAGTCAAAGTCAACGTCACCTTCAAGACCTGCGGCGCCACCGGCCAGAGCGGGCCCAATGCAAGCCAGTGCCAGACCGCCTATGCCGGCACGCCGCTCGCTGGATTCGTCGCGGTCAATGGCGGCATTCAGTCGTGGACGGTGCCGACCGACGGCACCTACCGCATCGAGGCCTGGGGCGCTCGCGCGGCGCTCAACGGCCCCTCGGCCGCCGGCAACAACGGCGCGCGGATGCGCGGCGACTTCGTGCTCAAGAAGGGCACGGTGCTCAAGATTCTGGTCGGCCAGATGGGCACCAAGTCGCCGAGCGCCACCTCGTCTTCGGGCGGCGGCGGCACCTTCGTTGTGCAGAGCGACAACACGCCGCTGCTCATCGCCGGCGGCGGCGGCGGTCGCGGCGGCAACGGCAGCCAGCCGGGCGTCGGCGGCTCGACGGCCAACTGCGGCACCAAAGACGACCGCGGTTTTGGCACCCCCGGCTGCAATGGTCAGGGCGGCATCTCGGGTACGGTCAGCAACGTCAACGGTGGCGGCGGCGGCGCGGGCCTGACCGGCAATGGCCTGGCCAAGCAGAGCAACAGCGGCAACCCCGGCATCTCCTTTGTCAACGGCGGCACCGGCGGCGCCTCGCGCGACGGCCAGAGCTGGGGCGGCTTTGGCGGCGGCGGCGGCAACCACGAGTCGGCCGGCGGTGGCGGCGGCGGCGGCGGCTATGGCGGCGGATCCGGTGGCCAGTACGAGGGCGGCACTTACGGCGGCGGCGGTGGCGGCGGGTCGTACAATTCCGGCGCCAACCCGAGCAGCGGCGCTGGCGAGTGGGCTTCCGATGGTCAGGTGACCATCGTCAAGCAGTAGCTGCGTACAGCACCCAGCGAAGATGGCGATGACGCAAGACGACAACCCGGCGAACGCGGCACCAGCAGGCCCAGCGCGCGCACAGGGCGGTGAGCAACAGGCGCTGGACAGCCGCAAGTTCGTGCATGGCACAGGCTATTTCGTGGCGGTCGCCGTGGGTGCGGCGTTGGTGGCGGCAGCGCTGTACAAGGGCGCACAGGCACCGGTGGGGCCGCCGCAGCCGAGTCAGGGACAGGGACAGGAGTAGCAACCGGCGCTGCGCTGACTACGGACAACTGCGCTCGAGCTTCCAGTCATCGACGTAGACACCCTCGCCGCCATTGCCGATCTGGTCGATGGTGTCGAACAGCAGTTGGATGACCACGGCCTGGCCGGCATAGGCCGACAGGTCGATCTCGATCGGCATCCACTGTTTGAGCTGCCACTTGTTGTAGGTCGACTTGACGAACACGGCCTTGGGCCCGCTGGCGTCGATGATGTTGACCTTGAATTCGTCGTAGCTGCCGCCCTCGGTGTCCATCCACAGCCCAAAGCTGAACTTGGTGGTCGCGCCGGCTGGCACGGTCAACGCCACGCTTTGCTGCGCGGTGCCGCTGTGGGTGCCGCCGGTCTCGAAATTGCCTTTGCTGATGTCGCCATAGTACAGCGCGCCCTTGCCGCTCTGCGCTTGCTTGCCGGTGACCCACTGCCACTTGGCGTTGGGATTGTTGCCCTGCAAGGCCAGCCAGTCAGGCTTGCCGGACTCGAAGTCGCTTTGCTGCATAATGGTTTCGCAGCAGCCAGGCTTGGTCAGCTTGGTCCACACGCACAGGCCGTTGACGCACGACTCGTCGGTGCACATCGGGTCGCCATCGTCGCAGTCCTTGGGATCCTGACAGCAGATGTTCTTGGCCGAGCAAACGTTTTTGGTGCAGCTCTCCAGCGTGCACTTGTCGCCGTCGTCGCAGTCGCCCACCGCGTCGCAGCAGTTGGCGCTGGTCTTGGTGTGCTGGCAAGGCAGGCCGACCGTCGGGCACAGGTCCAAGGTGCAGATCTTCTTGTCGTCGCAGTCGGCGGCGCTGTCGCAGCACTGCGTCGACGGCAGCTTGTTGAACTGGCACTGCTGGCCGATGCAGGTCTTCTGCGTGCACTTCTTGCCGTCGTTGCACTCGCTGACGTTGGTGCAGCAGTTGTTGATCTTGGCGTGGTAGCACGTGAAATTGCTGCAATAGTCGCTGGTGCACGGGTTCTTGTCGTCGCAGACCGTGGCGTCATTTTCGCAGTAGTCGCCGCCCGCCACGTAGGTGCACTGGTTGCCCACGCAGGTGTCTTTGCTCAGCCCCAGGTTGTCGTTGCACTGCGCGTCGATGCTGCACGCTTTGGGCTTGCAGGTGCTGGTGATCGCGATGTCGTCCAGGTGCAGCCCGGTCGGCGAGCCCTTGGCTTGCAACAGTTCCCAGGTCAACTGCACGTTGCGGGTCGCGGCCCGTGCGGCAAAGGCGTTCAGATCCAGCGTCGGGGTCTGCCAAGTTGTCGCGCTCGGGTTGCCCTGCCAGATCCACCACGACCCCACGCTGGTGGTCACGCGCACCCGCAAGATGTCGCCGAGGCCATACTGCCCTTTGAAGCTGAACTTGAGCTTACTGTCCACGCCCAGCGGCAAATTGACAGCTGGCATGCGCACTTGCGCCACGCTGCCGCCGCCGGCCACGCCGCCGTCGACCGGCTTGAACACCACGGCGTTGCTGCTCAGTTGGCCGACTGCCGGCTGCACGGACCACTGGCCGTACTGACTGGCCACCAGCACCGGCATCCAGGTGTCCAAAGGCTCGAACCCGGTCTTGGCGACTTGCGGCACGCAGCACGGCGCCGCCACCACCTTGGTCAACGGGTCGAGCTTGGGCAGCGCCGCGCAGCCCGCCGTGGTGCAGGTCGCGTCGGCGCACTCGGCGGCGCCTTGCACGATGTCGCCACAACTAGCGCTGGTGGTGCAGCAGGTCGGTTCGTGGCCGCACTTATAGTCCACGCACTTGTCGAGCGTGCACGCGGCCGCGTCGTCGCAGTCCAGGTCCTTGGCACAGCAGCCCTTGTCTTGCTTGGCCTGGTGGCTGCACTGGCCGGTGCCGGTGGCGCACAGATCGGACGTGCACGGGTTGCCGTCGTCGCAGTCGGCCGGGCCCTTGCAGCAGTTGGCGATGGGCTGGGTGCTGCACACGCCGCCCAGGCACTTGTGGGCGGTGCAGACGTCGCCGTCGTCGCAGTCGACCGTAATTTCGCAGCACTTGGCGCCGGGCGGTGCCACGTTCACGCAGCCTTTTTGCGCGTCGCAGCTGTCGATGGTGCAGGTCTTGCCATCGTTGCAGTCGATCGGGGTGTGGGCGCAGCCGCTTTGCGGCGAGCAGCCGTCGGCCGTGCACGGCTGGTAATCGGCGCAGTTGGCCGCGACGAACGTGCAGCCCACGCCGGTCGTGCACACGCCCTCCGTGCAGGCATTGCCGTCGTCGCAGCTATCGGCCGCGTGCGCGCAGTTGCCGGTGGCGACGTCGCACTTGTCCAGCGTACACGGGTCTTCGTCGGCGCAGGGCTTGACGACCGCCGTGCAGCCATTGATCGGATCGCAGCCATCGACCGTACACGGATTGCCGTCGTCGCACATCTGCGGCGCTTGCAGGCACGCCTGCGCCCACGGGCCGATGGTACCGTCGACTTCGACCGTGACGCTGCCGCCGTCGGGGATGAGCGACTGGCTGTCTCCCGCGACCGCGCTATCGGCTACCGCGCCGTCCTGGCTGTCGGCAACCGCGGCGGCATCGGGCGCAGCAGCCGGCACGCCTTCGTCACAAGCCCACGCCAGCACCGCCACCGCCGCGGTCAGCGCGCGAGGCATCAGGCGTAGCAATGGCAAAGCGGGAGCGCCCATCGCGGCAAGCATAGCGGTCGATGCCCAGCGCCTGCAACCGTCAGGCGCTGCGCCGCCGCCAGACCCACAGCGCAGCGGCCGCCAAGGCCAAAAGCCAGCCGAACCCTGCCGCGGCGACCGGTGCCCTCGTCGCACTGCACGGTCCGCCGCCGCCATCGCTCGTCTGGCACGGCGTCTCATCGGTGGCGCCGTCGCAGTCGTCGTCTTGCTGGTTGGCGCAGCGCTCGAACGGGCCCGCGGGCAAGGGCGACACGTTGCATATCGCCTTCTTTTTGTCGGCGCTGCAGATCTTCTTGCCGACGACGCGACAGGCGCCGGTGCCGGCCTCGCACTGGTCGCCGACCGAGTAGCCTTCGTCGGTAAAGCCGTCGCAGTTGTTGTCCTTGCCGTCGCCGCACAATTCGGTCTCGGGTTTACGGACGTTGGCGGGGTCGAACAGTTCGCACACCACCTTGCCGGCCGTACCGCAGTGCAAGTTGCCCTTGGCGGCGCAAATGCCGGTGCCTTTGGTGCAGTCTAGCCCCTTGCCCAACTCTTCGTCGGTTTGGCCATCGCAGTCGTTGTCCTGGCCGTCGCACAGGGTCTCCGTCGCCTCATGGCCGAGCGGCATCTCGCAGCCGAGCTTGCCAGCCGCGCAGACCGTCTTGGCTTGGGCGCAGATGCCGGTCGCCGTACACGCCTGGGGCAGATCGCCGACATCGTCTGTGGTGCCGTCGCAGTCGTCGTCGAGCGCATTGCACGCCTCGACCGGTACCGCGCCGCAGCCACCGCAGGCGTTGGTCAGCCCCTCGTCGGTCAGCCCGTCGCAGTCGTTGTCAAAGCCGTCGCACAGCGTCTCGCTCACGCTCTCGTAGCCGTACGGGTAGGTGCACGAGAAGCCGCCCTTGCCGTCGCAGTGCGCGACCGGCTTGCCATCGGGCAGGGGGTTGCCGCATACGCCTTTGACCAAGCAGGTGCCGGCCGGCGCCACCAGGCTCTCGTCGGTTTGGCCGTTGCAGTCGTCGTCCTTGCCGTTGCAGACCTCAATAGCGCCGGGAAAGATCTGCTTGTCGAGGTCGTCGCAGTCGGCTTGTGCCCCAGCCGGTGCCTGCGACGGATACTTATCGCCGTCGAGATCGCAGGTCAGGTTGGCTTTGCCGGGCGTGCCGAGGCTCGCCAGTTCTGCCGGCGGCTGGCACCACAGTTTCAGATCGTCGTTCTTGCAGATGTCGGCCTGCGCCGGGTCGAGGTTCCAGACACCCTTGTAGTCCTTGGTGCCGCACAAGTCCCACGTCACGTGGTCGACCAGGCCGTTTGGGCCTTCGACAGTCAGCTTGGCGCCGCACGGCAGCGCAAAGGTGCCGCCCAGATCGAGCACCTTGGTCTTGAGCAGGGCATTGACCGAGTTGGTCACCGGGGGCACGTGGCCGATGGCAATCGCCTCGCCGGCCGGCAGTTCCGCCAGCAGGTCGCCCAGGTCGTACTGCTTGATGTCCTCGGGCTTGGTCGACGGCTTGCTGCCGACGATCGGCTGCACCACCGCCAGCACGCCCTTGAGCGACAGCGCGTATTTGCCCGGGTTATACAGTTCGACCCAGCGCGGCGCGTTGCCCGATCCCACGGAAAACTCGTTAATAATCAAAGCGTTAGGTGGTTGCGGGCACCCGCCCGAAGGTGACGTCGGCACCGCTTGCGCGCTGCCGGCCACGCCCAAGCCCAGGCACGCCACCAGCACGACGGCGACCAGTGGTGGCGGGAGAATGCCGGTTTGTCCTTGCGTTTTCAGGGCTTATAGACTGCTGGACGGCGAAGTCGGGCCGCACCTGGCGCAAGCATACGGTTCTTTGGCGCGCGCGCCACAAATTGACGGTGTCGCCATGGCGGAACTGTCACACCAGGTTTCGCTCGCATTTTCAACGCACAAGCGCGCGCCGGCCGGCAGGCAGGCGGCGGTCGTACACGATCATTCCCATTCGATGGTCGCTGGTGGCTTGCTGCTGATGTCGTAGACGACCCGGTTGCTGCCGCGCACTTCGTTGATGATGCGGGTGCTGATGCGGCCGAGCAGCGAGCGCGGCAGGTCAGCCCAGTCGGCGGTCATGCCGTCTTGCGAGGTGACCGCGCGCACGGCACAGGTGGCCTCGTAGGTGCGCGCATCGCCCATCACACCCACCGACTGCACCGGCAACAGCACTGCGAAGTACTGCCACAGCTCGGCCTTGCCCGCGTAGGCGTCGATCTCCTGGCGCACGATGGCGTCCGCGGCCTGCAGCAGCCGGACCCGCTCGGCGCTGACCGCACCCACGATGCGCACCGCCAGACCGGGGCCGGGAAACGGCTGGCGATCGACCAGCGACGACGGCAGGCCCAACTCGCGGCCAAGCTGCCGTACTTCGTCCTTGAACAGCTCGCG
>SXGU01160952.1_pt1 | contig 14454 bp, 18 predicted proteins | sample 3174531 | NCBI WGS metagenome assembly SXGU01 (sample SAMN11356863, study PRJNA531348) | freshwater metagenome | isolation source: freshwater sample F1-140 | place: China: Fuxian Lake, Yuxi | collected 2017-12-25
CAGGCCGGGTTGTGATAGATGGTGACGCTCATCCGCAGCAGTTCATCGCTTTCGCGGTCAGGGCGGGAGCGCAGCAGCTGTCGTCCGCCGCGTTGGCCGAGAGCGCGTTCAGTTCGGGGCTATTACCGTAGACGGTCGCTTCGCCATTGGTCAGGAACGCTTCCCACACGACGCCGTCCGGATCGGCGATCCAGCTCTTTTCCGACTTGGCGTAGCAGCAGGTGGTCGCGCCTTCCTCCAGGACAGGCCGATCGGCTGCCTTGAGCCGGCCGTAAACCTCGGTCAGCTCCTCGCCGCTTTCGACCTGGATACCGAGATGCTCGATTCCCTTGCGAGCACGGTCGCCGCTCGAGATGGCGAAGTTGACGCGCGGATCGTCCAACATCCACATAGCGTAATCGTCCTCCGTCACGCTCGGCGCGGCGCCGAACAATGTCGAGTAGAAGCCAATGGAGGTATTCAGGTCGGCCACGCCGACGTGAACATGCAGGCGCTTCATGCGGAAATCCTTTCCTGCAGCTGCGCGGCATCCTCGCCGCATCGAGCCGCCGGCGCGCAGGCCCCACCACCGCAGCAATTTTCCATGAGGTAGCCGACCAGTGAATTCATCGCGGCATAGTCGGCCGTGTAGATCAGGGAGCGCCCCTGCCGCCGCTGCTGGATCAACCCGGCGCGAGTGAGGTGGGCCAAGTGGAAGGATAAGGATGAGTTGGGGACGCCGAGCTTCTCAGCGATCACGCCCGCAGGCATGCCATCGTCGCCCGCCTGAACCAGCAAGCGAAACAATGCGAGGCGATGCTCTTGGGCAAGGGCGCCGAGTGCCTCAACTGCGGCAGCTGGTCTCATTTCCATGTTTATGGAATTATTGGTGGAGGCACCGCCCGTCAAGACGTGTTTCGATCGAAATCGAAATAAGAGAAAGTTTGAGGTTCTGGGCCAGGACCGGTCAGCAGCTCACAACCGGATGCCGAGACGTGGGGCCAGCATCGTCATCAGAAGATAAAGGATGATGGTGAGACATGCGCCGGCCAGGAGCGCGGTCCGGAAGGGCACATCACGCCGCAGCAGCACTGGGATCACAACGAACATGGGCAGCGATGGGAGGACATACCAGAAGGTCGCCTCCGCATGCGCTGCCATGCGTTCGGCATCCTGCGTGTCGCGCCAGAGCCAGATCATGCCCAGAATGGAGATGAGCGGGAGCGAGGCGATCAAGGCGCCCAAGCCCGGGCTTCGCCGGGCGATCTCCGAAACCGCGGCGACGATGATGCCGGACAGAAGCGCCTTGATCGCGAGGTACAGCATGGACGCCTCGAGGCCCGCTTAGCCGAACTTACTGGCCCCGCTGCTGCAGCCAGGCATCGATCTGCGCGACCTCGCGCTTCTGGTCGGCAATGATCTTGGACGCAAGCGCGCGGGTCTCAGCGTCCTTGCCGTTGGCGAGCTGCACCTCTGCCATGTCGATGGCGGCGAGGTGGTGGGTGCGCATCTGCTTGTTGAAGTCGACGTCCGCGTCGCCGGTGTAGGGCGGCATGCCCTGCATCATGCGCATCATGGATTGCTTGTAGCCGCGCGTCGCTGCGGAATCGGCCGGCTGCGGCGTCATCATCGCCATGTCCATCGGCTCGGGATGGGCGTTGGCCTCGGTGTGATCGTGCGGCTTGGACTCGTCGATCACCGAGCCGTCGGGGCGCGTATTCGCCGCAACCTGAGCTGCTCTATCGTCCGCTGCCGCGGTGTTGGCATTTCCGGCGTCTGCTGCCTTGTTGTCCGTTGCTGAGGGCTGCGAGCAGGCGGCGAGTCCAACGACTGCGAGCGTTATCAGGAGTGCGTTCTTCATATCTGTTTCCTCGTTTGCGGTGGTGGCGTCAGAAATGCGTCGCTTTGCCCGGCTCGGCGTCCGCGATCAGCCGCTCAAGTGGCACGCGGCCGAAGCGGCGGAACAGGAGCGGCGTGACCAGTGCGTCGAGCAGGGTCGCCGAGAGCAGGCCGCCGAAGATGGTGACGGCGACTGGATGCAGGATTTCCTTGCCGGGCGCTTCGGCGTCGATCAGCAGCGGGGTCAGCGCAAGACCGGCGGCGAGCGCGGTCATCAGGACGGGCGTCAGGCGCTCCAGCGTGCCGCGCACGATCATCGCGTCGCCCCAGCTCTCGCCTTCGTGGAGGACAAGGTTGATGTAATGGCTGATTTTGAGGATGCCGGTGCGCGCCGCGATGCCGGTCAGGGTGACGAAGCCGATCATGCTCGCCACTGACAGCGGCAGCCCGGCGATCCAGAGCGCGATCACCGAGCCGACCAGCGCCATCGGGACGCCGGCCATGACGATCAGCGCCAGCGCGGCCGAGCGATAGCGCGAGAACAGCAAGGCGAAGATCAGGCCAAACGAGACCAAGGCTAGGCCGCCGATGGTGAGCGTAGACTCGCGCTGCGCCTCATACTGGCCCTCGACCCGGACAAAGCCGTCTGCGGGAAGCCGGAGCGCCCTCGCTTCCGCCTCGACAGCCTCGACGATCTCGCCCAGGTTCGCGCCCGGAGCGGCGTTGGCGGAGACGACGATGCGACGCTTGCCGTCTTCGCGCAGGATCTGGTTGGGGCCCTGCGTCTCTCGGATTTCCGCCATGTTCGACAGCGGGACGGGTCCGCGCGGCGTGTCGATCAACAGATTGGACAGCTCCGCGGTGGTGCGCTCGCCTTCGGGGAGCCGCAGGACGACATCGTAACGGCGGAGGCCGTCGACGATCTGGCTGACCGTCTGGCCGTTCGACAGGGTTTCCAGCGCGCCGGCGATCGCGGCGGGGGTGACGCCGTACGAAGCGGCGCGGGCATGGTCGACGTTGATGTCGAGCTGCGGCACCAACACCTGCTTCTCGACGCGCAGGTCGACAAGGCCGGGCACGTCGGCAATGCCGGCGCGGAGCTGCTCGGCGAGTGCGCGGGCGGCGGCGAGATCTTCGGCGAACAGCTTGACCACGATTTGCGCCTGAACGCCCGAGAGCAGGTGATCGAGGCGGTGGCCGATCGGTGCACCGATGCTGACCGAGCCCGGCAGGATGGCGAGCTTCTCGCGCATCGCCTGGGCTACCAGAACGCGATCAGCCTCGGGCGATTTCAGCGCGACGTCCATCTCGCTGTAGAAGACCCCCTCGGCATGCTCGTCGAGCTCGGCGCGGCCGGTACGGCGGCTGACGCTCGCAACCTCGGGAATGGTGAGGAGGAGCTGCTCGGCGGTGGCGGCAAGCTTGCTCGACTCCTCCAGCGAGACGCCCGGCTCGAGCAGGAGATTGACCACGAAGCTGCCCTCGTTGAACGGCGGCAGGAACGCACGCGGCAGGCTGACCGCGCCGATGATGGCGGCGAGGCTGACGGCGATGCTTGCCCCCAGGATCGGGCGGGCGTGGCGGAAGCCCCAGTCGAGCAGCCTGCGATTGCCGCGCTTGAGGCTGCGGACGAGACCGGACTCCCGCTCGCCGCGCTGCGCGGCGAGGCTCGGCAGCAGATAGGAGCAGAGCACCGGAGTGAGCGTGATCGAGGTGACGAAGCTCGCCAGGATCGACACGATGTAGGCGACGCCCAGCGGTTGGAACAGCCGGCCTTCGACCCCGCCGAGGAAGAACAAGGGCAGGAAGACGAGCACGATGATCGCAGTCGCGTAGACGATGCCGGATCGCACCTCGCCGGTGGCGTGCGCGATGACCCCGAGCACGGGTTGCGGCACGGCCGCCAACGCATTCTCGCGCAATCGCCGGTAGACGTTCTCGACGTCGACAACCGCATCGTCGACCAGTTCGCCGATCGCGATGGCAATCCCGCCCAAGGTCATCGTGTTGATCGACAGCCCGAAGAGCTGGAACACGAGCGCGGTGATCAGCATGGAAACCGGGATCGAGATCAGCGAGATACCGGTTGTGCGGGCGTTGAGCAGAAACAGAAACAGCACGGCCGCCACCACGATCGCGGCCTCGATCAGAACGATTGTCAGCGTTCGTATCGAGGTTTCGATAAAGTCGGCTTGACGGAACTGGACGCGCGTCGTGCGCATGCCGGCGGGCAGTCCGGCGCTGATCTCGGCGAGCGCGGCCTCGACCTGCTCGGTGACCGCTGTGGTGGAAGCGTCCGGCTGCTTCTGAACGGAGACCACCACGGCCGGGCGTCCGGCATAGCCAGCGTCGCCGCGCCGGAACGCGGCCGCGTAATCGACTACGGCAACCTGGCTCAGCCGAACCGGCCCGCTGGCACCATCGGCGACAACCAAGGTGCGCAGATCCTCGATCCGTGTCGTGCGCGCGACGTTGCGGACCAGATACTCCTGCTCATACTGATCGACGAAGCCGCCGCCGGTGTTGGTGCCAAATGCGCGCAGGGCAGTCTCGACCTGCTCGAGCCGGACGCCGGCGGCGTTCATCGCTGCCAGATCGGGCGCGACGCGATATTGCCGCACCTGGCCGCCGATCGGGATGACCTGGGCGACGCCGGGGATGGTCAGCAGTCGCGGCCGGATCTGGAAGTCGGCGATCTCCCGCGCCTGCATCGGGCTGGCAGCCCCATAAGGGATGGCCACCAGCATGATCTCGCCCATGATCGAGGTGACCGGGCCCATTTGCGGCGCGATGCCGGCCGGGAGCTGCTCGCGGACAAGGGCGAGGCGCTCGCTGACCTGCTGGCGAGCGCGATAGACCTCCTCGCGCCAGCCGAACTCGATGTAGACGACGGAAAGGCCGATGCCGGAAACGGAGCGCACTCGCTCCACGCCGGGGACACCGCTCATCGCGGTCTCGATGGGGCGCGTCACCAGCGTCTCGACCTCCGGCGGGGCGAGGCCGGGGGACTCAGTCAGGATCGTGACGACGGGTCGATTGAGATTGGGCAGCACGTCGACCGGCAGCTGGCTGGCGGCGCGCATGCCGAGCAGGATCAGGGCCGCTGCCGCAACCAGCACAGCTAGGCGGTTGCGCAGCGAAAAGGCGACGATGCGATCAAACATCGCTGTCAGCGCACCTGCGAGAGCAGGCCGGCGCCGGCCGTCACCACGCGCTCGCCAACGCGCACGCCGGTCAGCAGGACGACCCGATTGGCATCAAGCGGCGCGACCCTTACGGGACGCGCGGCGAAGCGTTCGGGACCCTGCTTGACGAACACGGACGCGAGGCCGCTCTCGCCGGTCAGGACGGCGGCGCGGGGCACGACCACGCCGGCTACGGGTGCACCTGCCGAGACGTCGAGCGTCACCGGCTCGCCGGCGCGAAGTCCCGGCGGCGCGCCCACGATACGGAACTGCCCCTGCCCGGCGCTGCCGCGGTCGGCGAGCCCGGCGCCCGCGAAGACCGCCTCGAACGTCGTGCCGTCGGCGGCGCGGCCGACCGCACGCGAGCCATTGGAGATGGCACGACGGTCGAAGATGTTGGCTTCGACGAACAGGCGCGACGGATCGATGATCTCGAACAGGGTGGTCTCGGCGCCAACCACCTGGCCGACCCGGACGGGCACCGAAGCGACGATGCCAGAGATCGGCGCCACCAAGGTTTCGCGAGCATTGCGCGCCCGTCCAAGTCCGGCGCGGCGGCTGCGCAGGCCGGCGAGCGTGATCTGCGCCTCCTCGATCTCGCGGCGGGGCACGAGGCCCTCAAGGCGACGCACGCGGGCCGCACGATTGGCGGCGAGTGCGATCTGCTGGTCGAGATCGGCGAGTTCGCGCGCGATGTCGGCTTCGTCGATCGCCTGCAGCGTCGGTTCGATGGTGGCGAGCGCCTGGCCGGCGCGGACCCGCTGGCCGAGCAGCGGCAGCCCGCCAGCCGCAACGATGCGGCCGCCGATGGTGGATTGGACGAGGCCGCCGCTCTGCGGGTCGGCGATGATGCGGCCCGTTAGCGATACCGTTGGCGACGCCTGGCCTGCGGCCGCAAGCTCGGTCCGCAGATCGATGATCCGCTGGAGCGGCTTGAGCGCGACCACGCCGCCGTCCGCCGTCCGCGTCGCGCCTGCTGCGGCCGTTCCCGGCGCGGCGGGCGCGGTCGCAGTCGCCGCTTCATCCTCGGCATGCTCCTCGCCCTAATGTGCGAAGATCGGCACCGGCTGAACGAGAATGCCGGCCAGCACCAGCGCCACCGCCGGTCCGCGGCGACGCGCCCGCCACAGCAGGAAGGCGCCGACCACCACGCCGAGAGCGAGCAGCACGATCAGGATGGTGCGCCAGGGGAGATGCGCATGCTCTTCGGCAGGCGTCGTGCTTGCGACATCGAGAATGCCCGCCATGCGCTGCACGGCGTCGCCCGTGGTCACCGCGAAGGACAGCCGATGTGGTCCCGGCGCGTCAAGGGTGGGAGCATCGAGGATGTAGGTGCCGTTGATCGGGCGCGCCTCGATCGAACGACCATCGACAGTCACGTTGACGCGGGCGTTGGTGACGGGGACGTTATCGGCCCAACGATCGATCCAGACGGTCAGGTCGTGGCCGGATGCCGCCGCCACCAATTCCAGTCCACCTCCCTGCGTGACGAAACGGCCGCTCGTAGCAGCTTGGCTCGCGCTCGGAGCCGTTGCCGCCTGCGCATCCTCGGCATGATCCTCGCCTTCATGCGCCGACGCCGTTGCCGCCGCGAGGAGAAGCAGCGCACCGAGCGGCTTCAAGAGAGTCCGAGCGATCACGGCAATATTCCCTGCGCCTGATTGTAGGTGGAGATTGCTGCCAACGCCGCGACCCGGGCAACGGCCAGATCCCGCGTCGCCTGCGCGACCGTCTGGCGCGCCCGAAGCACTTCGATGAAGCCGATCTCGCCCTCGCGCCGGCCGCGCTCCGTCAGCGCCAGGGCTTCGGCGAGCGCATTCTGCCGCGCCTCGGCCTCGCTGACCGCGCGTCGGGCTAAATCGAGGCGGCGTTCAGCCGCGAGCCGCTCGGCGACGAGCCGCGTCCGCACGCGCGCCGCTTCCGCCGTGGCACTGATCGCCTCTGAGCGAGCAGCGGCGGAGTCGGCCAAGGCGCCGTAATCGCGCCCGATCGGCACGCCGACGCCGACCAGCAGCGCAGTCTCGTAGCCGCTCCGGCCGCTGATCTCCTCGACACGCTCGCGCCGGACGCCAAGGCGGCCCTCTATCCGTGGGCGGCTGCCGAAGCGGGCGACGCTGGCGCGCGCCTCCGCGGCAGCGCTGCGTGCCTGGGCCGCGCGGATCGCCGGGTGCTGATCCAAGTCGGCGCCGCTCGCGGCCAGCACCTCGGGCGGGAATGCCCGGGGCGCGGGACCGGCCAGCGCCGTATAGGCCGCTTCGGCCGAAAGCAGCTCGGTTTCCGCTGCCGACAGCCGGGCATCGATCGCGGCCTGCTCGGCTTGCGCCAGCAGCAGGTCGCGCCGGGCCTGAACGCCGGCTTCGACCAGCCGGGTCGCGGCCGCGACCTCCTGGTCGGCAAGCTCGGCCTGGGCGCGCTCGACCGCAACCATCGCCTGCGCATTGGCCAGCGCCCACCACGCGCTGCGCACCTCGCCGGCGACTTGAAGCCGCGCTTCATCCAGCGTCGCGTCGATCACCGCGCCGCCGCGATCGGCGGCAAGGCGGGCCGCGCGACCCTCGCCGGGCCAGCGAAAGCCGGCTTCGATTCCCGCTTCCTGCTCGCTGAGCCCTTCGCTGCCGATCTCGAAATCGCCCGAGGCGACCGGCGGTCCGACGAAGGGACCGCGTGCTGCGCGCCGCTGCGCCGCGATCTGCTCGCGCGCAGCCGTTGCGGACGCCGCCTGCGGCAACCCAGCCAGAGCGGCCTCGGTCGCCTCGCTGATTGTTGCGGCCGGCTCGACCGGCACTTGCGCCTGCGCCGACGGCGTCAGAACGAGCGCGGCGATCGTCAGCGCAAGGCAACGCCGCCCGTAGCGACGCACGAAAGCAGATCTGCGCATGTCCGCTATACGCGTGAAGACAGGCGATCCCTCATGAGCCGGGTCCATAACACTCATTTGAGGTTCTTGGACGACCAATGGATGTGGACGATCCGCCACCCCGCCGGATCGCGGCGCAACACCATCGTCTCGGTGCCCGCGCTGTTGATGGGCTTGCCCTTGTAGCTTCCCCTGGTCGTCGATTCGCTGGCGATCCAGGCGATGCCGCCCGCCGCCCGGCCGACCCGGCGCGTAACCGAACTCGCCACCGCCTTTGCGAAGAGCGCGTCGGCAGGAAGGTGATGCGAGGCATATTCGGCTTTACCGCGCTCGACGCCGCCGCTTTCGAACACCAGCGCGTCGTCGGCCAGCAGGGCTGCAGCGGCCTCCGTATCGCCGCGCTTCAAAGCTGCGTGGAATGCGTCAACAGTCACGGACGCCGCTCGCGCGTCCGGCGACAACGAGGCTGCCGGTGCGACCGGCTGCGCTTGCACCGGGAGGCCCAGCGCAAGAGCTGCTGCGAACAGAATAGTTCTTGTCATTCACCGTTCCTTCTCACCAAATCCCGCTCCAGCGCCGTCGCGAGCGCTCGGCGGGCGCGATAGACCCGCGTCTCGATCGCCTTGACGCTGAGCCCGAGCGCGCGCCCCGCTTCCGCCTGGCTCAATCCTTCGAAGGCGGTCAGAAGCAACGGCTCCTTGAGCGCGCGCGGCAGGGTGGCGATCGCACCGTCCAATGCGACGAGTTGCTGGTCGGCGAGCCAGCGTGCCTCCTCGTCCCGAACCGGATCGACAGCTTCGTCCCGAGAAAGCATCAGCAATCGCCGGACCGCCGCGCGGCGAGCATGATCGCGGCACTTGTTGAGCGCAATCGCCCGCAGCCAAGTATCAAACCGACGGGCCGGGTCAAAACGCCCAAGCGCACGCCAAGCGGCGACGAAGCTCTCCTGGACGATGTCATAGGCATCGTCCGAATTGCCGACATAGCGGCGGGCGAAACGGTAGAGCTCCTCCTTGCGACGCGTCACCAGCTGCGCGAACGCCCGCGAATCCCCGCCGGCGGCACGCGACGCCAGCACCTCGTCGGGCGGCTCGGTCCGGTCGGTCACTGCGCATCGTCGGGCGAGGCCTCGGCGGTCAGCGCCTCGGTGATGATCGCGTCGAAGCGCTCGGTCTGCTCGGGTGTCAGCTGGCTCCGCATCCTGAACACGTGCGCCACCGTCTCCTTCTGGTGATCGCCCAGCACCTGGTGGACCCGCTCGATCGCGCGCTGAACTTCCGGTCCGTCCCGCCCCGCGGTGCGGATCGCGGTCGCGAGCGCGGCATTGGCGGCGCCGATCCGCTGCGCGAAGGCGCGCTTGCGGGCCGCGAAGTCGGCTTCTTCCGCCTCGAAGTTGCGCTCCTGCGCCGCCGAGAGCTCGAGTTGATCGTGCAGGCGGTCGTGCAGCGCCGTCTCGTCCGGAGCGCGCTGCAGGCCGACGCCAATCAGCGCGCCGACCGCGCCCGCCAGCAAGGCGAGCGCGAGCGTCACGATCAGCGCGCGGCGAGAGGGCGTCACAGCAGGCTCGAAGGCGCAAGCTGCGCGCCGCCGGACAGGTCGGCGGCCAGCAGCGGCGCCTGGCTGAGGAAGGCAGCGGTCGCGCCGACCCCCAGACCCGCCACCAGCGCCAGCCCCACCGCCGCGTAGCGCCAGGACGGGCGCGTCCAAGCCAAAGGCTGTCCGGCCAGGCCACGCTGCACCTGCACCTCGAGCCCCTGCAGCCGGAGCGGCAGCGGCAGCGCCGCCAGTCTCGCGAACAGCCGGTCCAGATCATCGTTCATCGGAAAGCATCCTCACGCTGTTCTCGATTATACGCAGATCGACGGCTTACCCCTCATGCCGCTCCGTGAAGCATGCCGCTGGCAGCGGAGAGGTTCGTTCATTCTCAGTGACTTGCAATGAAGTCTGGCTGGGGCGGCAGGATACCAATCTCAGCCACAAGGTGTTGAAACTAAATGTTCTGGCCACCTAATCGGCTGGGCCATACCAACATTCCTACCAACAAACTCGTGGCCTTCTCTGGCACCACGTGGGACGCTAGACGTAGCTTGGTAGACCAGACCTTAAGGTCAGCCGGCCATCGCGGCAATTCCTAAGCCGAGGTGCAACGACAGATTTGCTAACAGCTTAATTCCGGTCCGATGCAGAATATGCGTCCCTAACGGGGTCGCCACATGAAGCGGGTTGTGTTGCCCGACTGGCTCCGATTGTTGACGATAGAGTATGCCGCTGCACATGGCACTCTGCTTGGCGTCGCCCGGGTGTTTCGTTCAGCTGATGATCCCTCGGGAGAAGCAGCATGTATGCTGCAGAACCATTTCGGCCGCTCGCCCGTTACCCTCCCATACCCACGACAATGAGGAGGCTGATGTGAATCATCGCGACGACAATCCAGCTATCGATTCCGACCGCACCGAAGGCAGCATGAAGAAGATGGGCGGCGACTTGAAGGAAGGCGCCGGCAATCTTCTGGGTGACGAGAAGCTCAAGCGGGAGGGTCAAGGCGACCAAGCCGAGGGCAAGCTCCAGAATGCCTGGGGCGGCGTCAAGGACAAGGCGCGCGAGATCACCGGCAGCGACCGCAAGGACTGACCGAAGGGGGAGCCGCCGGAACCCACCGGCGGCTCCACCCGTCCATAGGTCAGAACGGCTTCACCTCGAGGTGCAGCCAGCCTTACACGCAAATCGGAGACGATCATGATCAAATGGGCCATCATATTCGCCGTGCTCGCGCTCGTGATGGCGGTTCTCGGCTTCGGCGGCCTTGCGGGCGCGTTCATCGACATCGCTCAGATCCTCTTCTGGCTCGCCGTGATCATTGCCGTCATCCTGTTCGTGCTCGGCTACACGGTCTACAAGAAGGTCACTTAGGCGAACCGGCCTGCAAAGTCGGCCGGAACCGCTCGTCCCGTGGTGCGCTTCCTTGGGAAAGGAGACACTCAATGGCCAATCTTCTCGGCGCGCTGATCGGCGCGGCGATCGACCGCCAGGACGGCGACAGCGGCATCAAGGGCGCCATCATCGGTACGGTTGCGGAGAGCGCCATCCGGGCGCTCGCGCCAATCATGGCGACGTATGCGCTGGGCTGGGCGGTCCAATATGGCGTGCGCAAAGCCTGGCAGGCGGTCGCGGGCGACGATCCGGTGGATCGCGATACGGGACGGCTCCGGCCGCGTACGGCATAGCATCCCAGCCGAGGATGTAGATGAGCGAGCCGCCGGACTTGGGCCGGCGGCTGCTTCAGCGCAAGGAGGGGAATGCAGCCGTGAGTCCTGAAGCTGCTGGAGAATATCCGCTCCAGCTACTGGTTCATGCCGACGGTGATGGCAGTCGCTGCCCTCATCCTTGACGCCTCGATCGTCATGCCGATGCCGAAATCCGCTCCGATTGGCTGGACGGACTGAGTTTAGTACCAGTCCAACAAGCCGGACGGCGCGCAGGAAGTCCTGTCCATGATCGCCGGATCCGCCATCACCGTAGCCGGCGTGGTGTTCTCGATCACGAGGATTGTGATCAGCTGACGCCGTCCAAAATTCGATGAGCGCCGTTGCCTCGCCTTGAGCTACTGCGGCCAAGTCCGATGTAGATCGTCCAACACGAAAGCGTGTGCGGCGCGCCCTCCCTGGTGATGCTCTTTCACATGTGGGTGATCGGCCGGCAAATCGTCGTGGTGATGTTGCAGCACTTCGGGATCGTTCGCGGGCCAGAGCGCGATCGCCAGCACGATGCCGAGGAAGGCGAGGCCCGCCGCCGCCGCGAATGCCGCGCCCATGCCGCGCCCCGACCCGATCTGCCCGGCAAGCGGGTATGCTATCAGCCAGCAGATGTGGCTAAGAGCGAACTGCGCCGCAAACAGCGAGGGTCGGTCTGCGGGGTTGGACGATCGCCTCAGCAGGCGACCACCGGGCGTGACGCTGGCTGAGTAGCCGCCGCCCAGGACTGCCCAAGCGCCCAGCAGGCCATACCAGTAGTTCGGCCAGGCACTGTATGACCAAGACAAAGCGAGGCCGGCGAGGACTACCGTCAGCAAAGCGGCTGCCGCGAGCATCACCGTACGATCCGCCAAGCGATCGAGTAGGCGCGGCAGCGCCAGGGCCGCGAGCATCGACCCGCCACCGAACGCGGCGAGCGTGATGGCGACCTCGCGCTGGCCGAGGCCGAGGCCAGCGCGGACGAGGACCACGGTGTTGACGATGACCATCGCGCTCGCGGCGGCGGCGGCGAGCGTGATGGCGAGTAGGCCGCGAAGCCGAGGCGTTTTGAGGTAAAGCCGCATCCCGCGCGTGGTCCGATCGTAGATGCCGCCGGTTTGCGGCGCTGCGCTCGTCCGCGGCAGCGTCCTGGCGAGGACGAGGACGGCCGAAATCGCGAAGCCGACCGCCGTGCCCGAGAACAGCCAGTGGAAGCTCATCACGGTCAGCAACGCCGCGGCGAGAAGCGGGCTGACGAGGCTTTCGAGGTCGTAGGCGAGGCGCGAGAGGGAGAGCGCCCGCGTGTAGTTCTTCTCGTCCGGGAGCACGTCGGGGATCGTCGCCTGAAAGGTCGGCGTGAACCCGGCCGATGCCGACTGGAGCACGAAGATTAGAAGATAAACCTCCCAGACCTGGTCGACGAACGGCAGGCTCAGCGCGACGAGCGCGCGCACCACGTCCATCGCTACCAGAAAGGCGCGGCGCGGCAGCCGGGCCGCGTAGGCGCCGACCACGGGCGCAATACCAATATAGGCAACCATCTTGATCGCCATCGCGGTGCCCAGCACCGCGCCGCCGTCCGCGCCGGCGATGTCGTAGGCGAGCAGGCCCAGTGCGACCGTCGCAAGCCCGGTCCCGATTAGCGCGATCACCTGAGCCAGAAACAGGTTGCGGTAGGTGGGGTTGGCTAGGGTCGAGAACATGACCCGACACCTCCGGCAGTGCTTACCATCGCACGATCCCGAGCACGATCGCGGCGAGCACCGCATAGCGCGCGCCCTTCGCGATTGTCACGATCAGAAGGAACGGGAGCAGCCGCACGCGCAGCAGGCCGGCCACGAGCGTGATGGGATCGCCGATGATCGGCACCCAGGAGAGCAGCAGCGCGGGCAGACCGAAGCGTTGGAAGCGTTGTTCGGCGCGCGTCAGGGCCGCAGCCGGGACCGGAAACCAGCGCGCATCCCGCCGGTCCGAGAAGAAGCGGCCAATGAGCCAATTGACGGTCGAACCCGCCACGTTCCCGGCAGTCGCCACCGGGATCAGCACGGCCGGCTCCCATCGGTCGGCCAGCAGCATCGCCGTCAGCACCAGCTCCGACTGCGCCGGAAGCAAGGTCGCAGCGACGAGAGCGGCTAGGAACAGCGCGCCGAGCCCGGCGGTCGCGAGATCGGCGCTCACGTGGGTTGGCTCCGGAGGAGGTCACACGACACGACGGATGTCGGAGTACGATCCGTTCGTGCGCAGGACGACGGTAACCGAGCCCCCCGAACGGTTGCGCCAGAACCAGCCGTGCGATCCGTCAAAAGCCGCGACAAACTCGCCGCGCTCGCCTGTGGACTCTCGGCCCTTCCCGTAACCGTGGTAGGAAATGCCGGACGCATCGGCGTGCGTGTCGTAATTGACGTGGCCGCCGGACACCGACCAGTCGAAGCCGATCCGGGTGCCTTTGTCGGCCTTGACCTTTATCTCGGCTGCCTCGCCAGGCGCGAGAGTGACGCTCATCTGGTCCTGCCGCGCGGCTATCGCCGGCTCGGCATCCGCGGAAGGCGCAGAAGCCACCGGCACCACCGCGGTTGGTCTGGCCGCCGCCGGTGCGCCCGGAGGATTCGGCACACTCGCGGTGACCGCGGCGTCGGCCGCGGCTTCTTGGGCGAGTTGGACCTTGATCTTGCCCATCTCCGTAAGGCCAAGCACGCGTCCAATCCCGGTCGGATCAACGCCATACTCCGAGGGCAGCACGATGGTGACTAGGATGGCCGCGGCGGCGGCCGCCGCCAGCAGCGTCGAGCGAACGAGCTGGCGGGAGGTCGGGAGGTCGGAGACATCGGGCATTTGCGAATTGAACATCGGGGGTACTCCTCAGGCGACGGCGAGGCCGGTCAGTTGGAAGCCCATCAGGACGAAACCGGCGGTCATCAGCAGCACGTTGGCGGCGTAGGCATGGCGGCCGAAGCTGCGGCTGCGGCGCCAGAACCCCATCGCGATCAGGATTGCGGACAGAGCGAGCAGCTGCCCAAGCTCCACGCCGATGTTGAATGCGATCAGATTGGGCAGCAGCCCGTCCGCCGACATCTCGAACTCCAGGATCTTCGTCGCCAGGCCGAAGCCGTGGAAGAAGCCGAACACGAGCGTCGCGACCTTGGTGTTGGGCTGCACGCCGAGCCAGCGCCGGAACGCGCCCAGATTGTCGAGCGCCTTATACACGACCGAGAGGCCGATGATCGCGTCGATCACATAGGCGTTGGCGCTGATGCCAGTCAGCACCCCGAACAGCATCGTCGTCGAATGGCCGATCGCGAATAATGTCACGTAAAGGCCGATGTCCTTCATCCGGTAGAGGAAGAACACGACCCCGAACAGGAAC
>SXGU01281674.1_pt1 | contig 14446 bp, 9 predicted proteins | sample 3174531 | NCBI WGS metagenome assembly SXGU01 (sample SAMN11356863, study PRJNA531348) | freshwater metagenome | isolation source: freshwater sample F1-140 | place: China: Fuxian Lake, Yuxi | collected 2017-12-25
GAGGACGCCGGCCGGCCGTCGGGTGAGCGCCGGCGCGATCGCGACCGTCGGCTCGGTGCGGCGGACGAGGCCGCCCGACGGGCCGCCGGTCATCTCAGCGGGTTGGCCGCACCGGCGTCACCGGGGCGGGCGCCCGAGGTGGGTGAGCATGCGGTTGACCTCGCTCTGGGGGTCCGCGGCGTGGTGATCGCCATCGAGGGTGATCAGGCCGAGTTGCAGGGGCCGTCGGCCCGGCTGCGCGTGCCGCTGGCGCGCCTCGCCCCGGATTCCACACCTGCCGCCGCCGCGGCGCCTCCACCGCCCGCCGAGGTCCGGCCGGCGCTCGCGGCAGTTTCCCCCGAGGTGGATGTGCGTGGCCAGCGGGCGGAGGCTGCGCGCCGGGCCGTGCGCGATCACATCGACATGGCCGCCCGGGCCGGGCTCGAGACGGTGCGGGTCATCCACGGACGCGGTACCGGAGCGCTCCGTGCCGCCGTGGGGGAGGAGCTCGCGGTGCACCCGCTCGTGACGTTGACGATGGCGGCACCGGTGGGCGAGGGGGGTGATGGGGCCACGATCGTGCACCTGTGAACGCGCCGGGCGACCATCACCCGGTGCGCGCGCGAGCGGCGTCCGCCCGCGGGGCGGTCGCCGCGGTCGAGGTGGGCCCGGTCCCGGTACGGGACGAGGCGGGGATGGCGATCCGGGGCGGCCCCGGTATCACCGGCATCCGGCCGGCGGCTCACGGGAGCCGCCGGCCGGGCCGGGGTCGGCCCCGGGGCGTCAGCCCGTCGGGAACTCCCCGAGGTTGCGCAGGATGCCGACCGCGGGGGCCATCGTGCGGAAGGCATCGTCCTTCTGGAGCACACCCAGCGTGTACACGGGGGTGTCGGGCTGCAGGCGCGACAGGGTGGACGCGGCATCGCGCGAGCGCGGCACCGCCTTGAAGCAGGAGACGAGGACGGCATCCACGCCGCCCGCCTGGACCCGCGTGAGCGGTCCCGGCCAGAGCGGGTCGATGACCTCGACCTCCCAACCGGCCTCGGTGAGCTGCTGGACGGCGGCCTCGGTACCGGGGAAGCGGACCTGGCCTTCCTTGTTGAGGACCTCGTCCGTGGGAACGGTGACAAAGAGAAGTGTCGGCATGGCGGGCAGGCTAGACACGGTGCCGCCGGGTGCGCCCGTCGAACCGGTGGCGGGCGGACTTCGTGATTGATGCAACGCGGTGGCCCGTGGTGTGTAGATTGAGCGGTGCGCGTCCAGTACGCCGAAACGTTTCGACACGCCCGCCAACCTCAGGGAGATTGCTTCGATGGCCGTGAACGCCTCCGATATCCCCGACATGCCGACGCTTCAGGCGATCGGCAGTCGCCGTAGCTACCGGTACTACGACCCCACCAGGACGGTCGAGGACTGGAAGATCGACACCATGCTCAACGCGGCACGGTTCTCATCGTGTCAGGGCAACATCAACTGCACCGAGGCCATCGTCGTCACCAAGGACTCCGACCTCTGGGACGAGATCGAGGAGTGCATCTCGGGCTTCAACGTGCAGATCATCAATCAGGCGTCGCACCTGATTTTCTGGCTGACCAACCTGAACGCCTGGTACGGCCGTGCCAACGACGGCCTGTCGAGCCTCGCGCTCTCCGGTGCACTCACCAAGTACCACGGCTGGAACTACGAGTTCACGATGACGCAGACCGTGCCGCGCCTCATGAGCTTCCCGGCCGAGCGCACCGAGATCCTGCTGCGCTTCGAGACCGGTCAGCACGTCTCGGCCGCGATGCTCGCCGGTCAGTCGCTCGGGGTCGGGTCGATCCTCTGCGCCTTCGGCCGCAAGCCGGGTGGCGTTGAGAAGGCCTTCAACCTGCCGCCGCACTACCGCTTCACGTGGGGCCACGCGGTGGGCTACCCGCTCGAGGACATGTCCGCAGGCGGCCAGCGCCCGCGTATCAAGTTCAGCTCGCTCTTCTCGAACCAGGAGCAGGGCAACCCGCGCCAGATGGCCGACGGCCTCGAGGACGCTCTCAAGGCGAAGGGCCTCATCCAGGAGCAGGCGCCGCTGCCGGGCCGCTTCGAGGAGATCGACAAGCTCGCCGCCGATTTCGGGCGCGACCCGGGCGTGGTGTCCTGGCCGGAGAAGGAAGTCCAGCGCCTCATGAACGACGACGACTGGGACTTCGGCCCGCACATCCGCGACCGCGCGGCGGCGATCATCGCCGAGGGCGGCCTGCCGGAGTACCCGGCGGAGATGGTCGAGACGTTCCAGAAGCTGATGACCGAGCACGGCATCGACGCCTCGAAGTACCTGCCGGAGTAGTCCTCCCGTAGTGCTGATGGTCCTCACGGGCCCCGCCATCCCCGGGTGGCGGGGCCCGTGTGCGTCCGGGGCCGCCGTCATGGGCGCGGTGTAGCGTCACCGGAGTCCGGTCCCGGGACAGGGAAGGTTCGTGATGGTGACGTTCCGTGGGGTCATCGCCGCGGTGATTGCGGTCGGCGTCGCTGCCGTCGTCGGCGCGGGCACATCCGGTACCGCGGCTCCGCAGGCGCGCCCGGGGGCATCGGGTGGGAGCGCCCCGATGCAGGTCAACGCACCGCGCGCGCAGCGCGACCAGCCGCGTGGCGTCCCGGGGCGGATCGCCGTCGAGGTGGGTCGCGTACGCCTGCGTGACACCCCGCCGTCGGTGAGCGCCGCCTATCTGGCGGCCCAGGACAAGAGGATTGCGAAGGCCAACCCGGACTTCCCGGTCGGGGGGCCGGCCCCGGTCCCCTACGAGACGGGTCCGCAGACCCTCGTGCCGGGGTCCCAGCCCCAGCCCGACCCGACTCCCCCGACGCCGCCTGCGCCCAGGGTTCCCACCGTACCCCCGCGGGGTGACCCCGGTACGGGCGGCACGACCGGTGGCGGGGTCACGCGGCCCCCCCGGCGGGGTGTTCAGCGTGCGAACGCCGCGGGCGACTTCGACGTGTTCCGGCGCACGGCCGTCATCAGCGGTACGGCTGCGACTCCGGCGGGCACGGTCGTCAATACCTCGTCAACCAACGAGCCGACGGTGGCCAATGACCGTGACGGCATCCTCTTCACCGGCAATTGGTACGCCGCGTGGTCCGAGGATGAGGGCACGTCGTGGAAGTACATCTCCCCGTCCACGGACATCGGTACGCGCGCGGGGGGGTTCTGCTGTGATCAGGTCGTGGTCTCGGCTCCCCGCGACGGTTACAGCATGCTGCTCTGGAACCTCCAGTACACCAACGATGCGAATGGCAACAACGCCTTCCGGATCCTCAGCCTCCGCGGGCGCTCCGCGCTCGGGTCGCTGGAGTACTGCTCGTGGACCGTCACGCCGGCGTGGGCGGGATATGGGGGGAACCGCTGGTTCGACTTCGAGATCCTCGGCATCTCCGACAAGTGGTTGTACGTCACCACCAACGTCTTCAACACCAGTAATCCTGCGGTATTCCAGGGGAGTGAGGTCATCCGGCTGAACCTCGACGACCTCGAGGACTGCGTGGATGCCGGCGCCACCCGGTGGGCCCGGTCCGAGTACCACATCCGCCCGGTCCAAGGCGCCGGATCCACCATGTACCTCGGCACGCTGGTGGACACCAACACCGTGCGGATGATGCGCGTCCCCGACTCGTCATCAACCATCTCGACGTGGGACCGCGATGTCACGACGTTCGCGTCGCAGACCGCCAGCGCCGGCACCATCTGCACGGCACCCGACGGAAGCAACCCGTGCGGGCGCTTCCTGCGCGAGGTCAATGCCGCCTATGTCAGCGGGTCAGAGGTCGGCCTGATGTGGACCCAGGGCAACAACGCTGCCGCCGGCTTGCCCATGCCGAGCACCCGCATCGCCCGGTTCCGGACCTCCGACATGACTCTCACCAATGAGCACACGATCTGGAACGCGTCGTACGCATGGGCGCTTCCCGCCGTTACGGTCAACGGTTCGGGCGACAAGGGCGGCACCATTCAGGCGCTGGGCGGGACGCAGAACACCCGGACGCAGGCCTTCCTGATCGACGGCTACACGCCCGACTGGCAGCCCCTGCCGAACGCGGGGCTGAACGGCGGAACCAACGGCCCCACGAGCAACCGATGGGGTGACTACTTCGGGGTCCAGCCGTTCCGTGGCTGCTCCGACACGTTCCTCGGTGCCTATGCCTACCTCAGCGGTGGTGGCGGGAACGGGTCGGCCGTGGGCGAGGAGGCCTGGTTCGGCCGGGAGGGCAACGCCTGCCCCGACCTGCGGGTCACCGGCGTCGTGGTCGCGGTGCCCAAGGCCGTGAAGGGGGGCGATGCGATCGCGGTGTCGGACGTCACCCAGAACATCGGCTCGGAGGGCATGCCGGCGTCGGTCACCGCGTACTACCTGTCGCATAACGACGCGTGGGGATCCGCCGACAAGCGGATCGGACAACGCGACGTCCCGGCCCTCTCCGCGGGGGCATCGAACTCGGGGCCGGTCGCGGCCGTCAACCTTCCGGCGGGTGCCATCGGCACCTACTACGTCATCGCCTGCGCCGATGACGGGGACCCCACGGACGAGGTGAGCGACAGCGAGGGCAGTAACTGCCGGGTCTCGACGTCGTTCTCCGTCACGTGGAACCCGAAAGTGTCCAACGCCGCGTCATTCGCGATGCAGAGCATCCGCATGGTGAGCGCCGCCGCCCTGCGTCCCGGCGGAGCATCGGCACTTCGGGTGGCGGGTCTGGTCAAGGGAGGCCGCGCGCTGCGCCCGGACATCGGCGTGTTCATCACACTCAACCCGCCGTGGCCGGTGCCCTGGGCCAAGGTCGGCGGCGGCGTCGGTCCGAGGCCGAGCCCCGTGAAGGCCGCACGGGCCGGGAGCCCGGGCGAGTGGTCGTTCCAGACGGATGTGACCGCCCGCATTCCCGCCCCCCTCCCACCCGGCCGGTATGCCCTCACCGCATGCGTGGGGGACCCCACGCCCCGCACGTGCAGAACCCTCCCCACGCGCCTCATCGTGGCGGCCGGGCCCTCGGTACCCGCAGTCGTGAGATAAGCGCGGGGGCGGACCCCGGCCGACGGCATCCGAGGGTGCGGGCGGCGGACCGGGGCCGGGCGCGGGCAGGCCCGCACGGAACGCGCGATGATTGGCACTGCTGGTCCCATGCGCCCGTAGCTCAGCTGGACAGAGCACCCGACTTCTAATCGGACGGCCGCAGGTTCGAATCCTGCCGGGCGCACTCGGGTGGCCATGCCGGGGTCCCGGAACCGCCCCGCACGGCGTTGCACGGCCCACGTGTTGCGTTTCCGTGTGCCGTCTGCGGTGCGTTCAGGCCGTCTGGGCAACACGTCATCCAGGCGTCCAACGAGGCGGAGGTGCGGAAGGCGGCCAGGGCACGGCAGTCATCCACGGCGGCGAAGGGGTGGGATCTGTGGGAGAGGTGACCACGGGCGTGCTCATTGACGTGCTTGCCCAGGACGCGGCGGGCAACTCGGCGGTCACGCAGGGCGTGCCGCTCACACTCCAGTAGCCGGATAGCCTGCCGCCATGGCGGAGTACGGAATGACGGGTGAGGCAACGCAGCGCCGGGAGCGGATCCTTGCGGCGCTTGCCGCCCGTGCCGGCGAGCGGGTCTCGGGCGGGGCGCTGGCGCGTGAACTTGGGTGCTCGCGGGCTGCGGTGCACCGCCACGTGGATGCCCTGCGTGCCACCGGTGTCCCGATCGCGGCGACCCGGGCCGGGTACGTGCTGGATCCCTCGGCCGACCCCGTGGTGCCGAGCGCCGTCATGCCACTGCTCGTCGATCCCCTCGCGGGGCCCGTCATGTGGATGGCCGAGACGGGATCCACGAATGACGAGGCCTCGCGGCTCGCGCGGGCGGGGGCGGGGGAGGGGACCGTGGTCGGCGCGGATCATCAGACGGCCGGCCGGGGCCGCCGGGGCCGGGCGTGGGTGGACGATCCGGGGATGGCCCTGATGTTCAGCGTCATCCTCCGTCCGAGGGTGAGCCCCGTGGATGCCGGTCTGCTGCCGATTGTCGTCGCCGTGGGGCTCGCGGATGCACTCGACGCATGCGGCGTGCCCGACGTGGGGATCGCATGGCCCAACGACATCCTCACGGGTGGCGCGAAGGTCGCGGGGATCCTGTGCGAGATGGCCGCCGACCAGGAGCGCGTGACCTGGGCGGTGGCGGGGATGGGTGTGAACGTCGGCCCGGTCCCCGACGTGCCCGGTGGACGCTGGACGCCGGGGTCGCTCGCGGACCTCGGCGTGCGGCCCCGGCGGATGGACCTCCTCGTGGCGGCGCTCGGGGCCATCGGGCGGCGCTACGGGGCATGGCTCGAGCACGGTCCCGGCGCCATCACGGCGGCCTTCGGCCGCCGTGACCATCTGGCCGGTCGGCCGGTGGTGGTGGGCACGCCGGCGGGCGAGGTCACCGGCATCGGATCCGGTATCGATCCGTTGGGCCGTCTCGTGGTGCAGGCGGGTGACGCGCAGGTCACCGTGGCATCCGGCGAGGTCACGGGCGTGGATCGCCGCTGAACGGCCGGCACGGCCACGGGCGCTCACATCGGCACGGGTGGTATTCGCTGGATGCGTGTTTACTACGGGTTCACGGGGCATCCCCGGTTCCCATCAGGAGGTTCGTAGCGATGAGGATCACCCACCTCGCGGCCGTCGGCTTGGCCGCCTCGTCATTGGTTGTCGCGGGACTCGCGGGCTGTGGCAGCGCGGAGGCGCCGCCGGCCACGACGCCGGACACTGCAACGGTGGTCGAGACGACCGCCGTCGAACCCGCGCCCGACGGCGACTACGCGGCGGCCGCCGACACGGTGTGCGCCGACGCCAAGGCGGCGGGTGAGGCCGCGGCAGCCGCACTTGACCTCACCGACCTGGCGAGCGTGCAGGCGTTCGCGGGTGCGGCCCTCGAGTCATCGAAGGCGGCGTCCGCGGCCTTGGCGGCCATCGTGCCGCCTGCGGATCAGGCCGATGCGTACAAGGCGTTCCTCACGGCCAACGATGCGGTGGCCGCGAAGACGGAGCAGATGGTGCAGGACGTGGAGGCGGCGGCAACGGCCGAGGCGGCCGTGAAGGTGCTCACCGACAACGCTGCCGATCCGGACGGGTTGGACGCTGCGCGTGACGCCGCTGCGGCCGCGGCCGGCCTGAACGCGTGTACGGACGACGACGCGTCGTGATGGTGACTCGGGTCATGGGCGGCGGGCCGGATCCCGGTGCCCATGGCTCTGGCATCCGCCGGCGGGTGCCGCGTGCCGATCAACCCGGGGTCCTGCTGCCCGCGACGACGACGCGCGCGGCGGACCGGCCATGACCCGGCCTCGCCTCGCCGCGGTCAGCGTGATCGTGCTTGCCACCTCCATCGCCGGCGTCGTCGGCTGCGGCGACCCGGCCGTGCCGGTCGGCACGGCGACCGACACCCCCGTGGCGGTCGGGACGACGGCCGCCGGGACCGACGCCGGGTTTCTCGGGTCTGCGGATCGGATCTGCACGGACGCCAGGGCGGCGATGACGGCCCTCGGGCCCGCGGATGCCGACGCGCTCGGGCCGTGGACACAGGCTGCCGAGCAGATCATGATGGGTGTTCTCGACCGGATGCGGGCGCTCACGATTCCCGGGGATCTCATGGAACCGGTGACCTCCATCGAGGATGCGTGGAACACGGGTGCCACGGTGTTCCGGAACGCGGCCGACGACCTGGAATCCGGTGCCGACGGGGCCACGGTGCTCGCCGGGCTCATCACGGCGGTCGAGCCCATCGACGCCCAGGTGGCGGCCGCCGCGGCCGTCGCGGGGCTCACGGGGTGCGCGCCGGACGCCTAGGCCGGGGGGCCGACGGCTGGGCGGGGAATGGACCCGGGGGCGCGGATCGTTCGGGGTGGCCATCCGCCATGCGCGGCGGGCCGTCTGGGGATCCGGGCCCACACCCGCGACTCCCGGCATCGCGTGAGCGGGTGGGGGCGGTCCCACCGCGCGGACGGGCGCCAACGGCGTAGGCTTGATACCCGTCGCCGCCGGCCCGCCGTCGGTGACCCCTCACGATTGTGGAGGCCCGCATGACGATCACCCGAAGCGCCACGGCACTGATCGCAATTGCCGCCCTCGCCGGGATCGGCCTTGCGGGCTGCGGCGGCTCCGACGGGCCATCCACGGCGGCGACCTCGGCCGATGGGGCCAACGCCGAGCCGCGGATGACGGTCGACGCATACCGCGCCGCTGCCGACGCGGTATGCACGAAGGCCGTTTCGGACCTCGCGTCCGCCCCCGCGCTCACGGATGTCGCGAGCGTCAGGGCCTATGCGGACACGGCCATCGCGGCCGGTCAGGATGGCATCGACGGCCTTTCCGGCCTGTACCCCCCGGCGGACCTCGAGGCCGCGCACGTCCGGTTGATCGCCGGCGAGCAGGAAGCGCTCGACCTGACCAAGGCGCTCAGCGCCAGGCTGACCGACGCCACCACGCCGGCTGACCTCGGGGCGCTGATGGGCGAGGTCGAATCGCCGAATGCCCAGCGGATTGAGGCCGACATCACGGCCGCCGCGGCCGATCTGGGACTGTCGGCCTGCGGCAGCACCGACTGGGGAACGCTGACCCCGACCGTCCCGACGACGGCCGCGGCCACCGGCTGACCCGGACCCACCCGCGCGCACGCCGACCCCGGGCGGGGTGGGTTCGGCCCGCCCGCCGCGGCCCCGCCCGCGGGTAGAGTCGCCGCCGTGCGCGCAGCGATCTACCACGGGGCGGGGCGGCTCACCATCGAGGATCTCCCCGACCCGGTCGCCGGCCCGGGCGAGATCGTCATCCGCACGCGGGCGTGCGGAATCTGCGGCACCGATCTCATGCAGTGGTACCAGGACACGCGGGCACCGGTCGTGCTGGGCCATGAGCCCGTGGGTGACGTGGTGCAGGCCGGTGAGGGTGCGTCCTTCGCTCTCGGCGACCGCGTGTTCGTGCACCACCACGTGCCGTGCCTCGAGTGCGATCTGTGCCGGCGCGGGCGCGACACGCTGTGTGAGTCGTTCCGGCGCACACGGATCGACCCCGGCGGCCTCGCGGAGATGATTCGCGTGCCGGCGGAGAACGTCGCCCTTGACGTGCATTGCCTCCCCGACGGCATGACCGACGAGGCCGGCACGCTCATCGAACCCCTGGCCTGCATCCTGCGCGGCCAGCGACTCGCCGGGGTGGGTGAGGGATCTCACGTTGTCATCGTGGGTGCGGGATCGATGGGCCTGCTTGAGGCGGAGGTGGCCACCGTGATCGGCGCCACCCGCGTGGTGGTGATCGAGCCCGATTCCGCACGGCGCCCCGCGGCCCGGGCGCTGGGGGCCACCGTGCTCCCCTCGTGCGACCCGGGCGCGGTACGGGATGCCCTGGGCGGGCGTTTGGCCGATCAGGTCGTCGTGTGCACCCACGCCCACTCCGCGATGAACGACGCGCTGCACCTGGCCGGGCCGGCCGCAGTGGTGCAGTACTTCGCGCCGACCCCGCCCGGCGAGTTGGTGCCGCTCGACCTCGGGGCCATCTTCTGGCGCGAGGTGGAGTTGCAGTCCACGTACTCCGCCGGGCCGGCGGACACGCGCGATGCGCTCGCGATGCTGGCCGACGGGCGGGTGCGCGCCGAGGGCATCATCACCCACCACGTGCCGTTCGACCGGGTGGATGACGCGTTCCGGCTCGCGCGCAGCGGGGGGGCCCTGAAGGTGGTCGTCGACTTCGGGTGATCATTGACGGCGGACGGATGGGGCCCTCCCGCGCGCGCGGAACACGCGAACGCCGGTGACCGGGTCGGTCCCGGGGGGTCGGGTGTCCCCCAGGAGGTAGACTCGCAAGGGATTCCGTCCCCGAGGATCCCTCCGATCGCGCGGTCTCCGTCAGCGTGGCACCTCATCCCGGCCGTCCTGCGCCGGTGTGCGCTCGTGCTGGGCGCCGTGCTCGTGCTCGGACTGCCCGGTGTGGCGACGGCCACGCCCCCGGACGCCCCGACGGCTCTCAGGGCGACCGCGGGGAATGGCGAAGTGGGCCTGTGGTGGACGGCGCCCACGTCCAGCGGCACCGGGACCATCACCGACTACGTGATCGAGTACTCGGCCGATGGCGCGTCGTTCAGCATCGTTGCCGACGGGGCGTCCGCGAACCCGTGGGCGAGGGTGACGGGGCTCGTGAACGGTATCTCGTACACCTTCCGGGTGTCGGCGACCGGGGCCGGCACGGGCCCCGCCTCATCACCGGCGTCGGCCACTCCGGGCCTGCTCACGGCTACCGCGATGGTGGGGGCGGGACAGGCCTTCTCGTGTGGGCTCTCCGGGTCGGGGGCCGTGAACTGCTGGGGATGGAATGAGCGCGGGCGGCTGGGCCGGGGCACGTCCGGAAACACCAGCGTCCCGACCCCCGGTCTGGTGGCGGGTCTGGGGTCCGGCGTGGCCGGGATCGCGGTCGGTCGCGAGGCGGCCTGCGCCCTCATGGCCACAACCGAGGTGATGTGCTGGGGATACAACTGGCTCAATGCGCTGGGCGACGGTACGACGACGGATCGGACCACGCCGGTGTACGTGCTCGCGGGCGCCGGTACGCGGCTGACCGGGGCCGTATCGCTGACCACGGGCAACAACTACGGCTGCGCGCGCCTCGTCACCACGGAGGTCCGGTGCTGGGGCATGAACGGCTACCCGGTGATCGGTGACGGCACCACCACGAATCGCGCATACGCCACGCCCACGGTCGCCACCGGCCAGGCCGCCGGGGGCACCCCCCTGGCGGGCGTGGCATCGCTGGCCCCGACCGGCGGCAATACCTACATGACGTGCGCCCGCATGCTCGTCGGCGGCGTCAAGTGCTGGGGGCAGGGATACCAGGGCGATGGTGGCACGAACGCGGGCGCGATGAACACCACGCCCGTGGATGCCACCAGCGTGGCCGGTGCCGTCGCGGTCGCCATCGGCGGTGAGTACGGCGAGGCGTGCGTGATTGTCTCGGGTGGCGCGAAGTGCTGGGGGAAGAACGAACTGGGTCAGGTCGGGGACGGCTCGACGACCAACCGGCCATCGGCCATGGATGTGTCCGGTCTGTCATCGGGGGTCACCGCGATCACGCACGGCGATGGGTTTGCCTGTGCGGTGCTGTCCACGTCCGAGGTGAGGTGCTGGGGCGCGAATGGGAACGGCCAGTTGGGCGACGGCACGAGCGTCGCGTCGACCACTCCGGTATCCGTGAAGGTGAACGTCTCGACCAACCTCACTGGGGTGGTCTCCATCGAGGCCGGCGATCAGCACGTGTGCGCGGTGCGGTCCGATTTCAGCGCCTGGTGCTGGGGGATGAATGAGAAGGGCCAGCGCGGTGACAGCGGCAGCACCGGGGGGTACGCCCGCGTCGTGTCCGCGTACACGGTGGCGCCCACCTACGGCGTGACCTACCAGGGCAACGGCAGCAGCAGCGGCAGCGCTCCGACCGACGCGACCGTGTATACGAGCGGGGCCACGGTGACGGTCTCCGGCAACACGGGAAGTCTGGTGCGCACGGGATACGTGTTCGACGGCTGGTGCACCACCCCGCCCGCGGCCGGCGCTGCCTGCAGCGGAACGTCCCGGACCGCGGCATCCACCTTCGCGATCGCCGCGGACACGACGCTCTACGCGGTCTGGACCGATCCACTGCCTGGCGCCCCGACCGGGGTGAGCGCCTCCGACCCCCGCAGCAGCGGACGCCTCGATGTCGTCTGGACCGCCCCATCCCGCCCCGGCACCTCGTCCGTCATCGGCTACACGGTGACCTCGACCCCGGACAGTCGTACGTGCACCGGAGCCGCGACCGGATGCACCGTCACGGGCCTCTCCGATGGGACTGCGTACACCTTCACGGTGACTGCGACCAACGGGAGCGGGACGGGTTCCCCCTCGGTCGCCTCGTCGCCGGCAACGCCGACGACCGTTCCGGGTCCACCGACGGGCATCACCGTCGTCTCCGCCCCTGAGCGGGCCGAGGTATCGTGGACCGCCCCCGTCGCGACCGGCGGCACGGCCATCACCGGCTACACGGTCACCTCGATCCCGGATGGCCGCACCTGCACGGGGGCCGCGACCACCTGCACGGTGACCGGCCTCACGAACGGGACCGCGTACACGTTCACGGTGATCGCCACGAACACGGTCGGCCCCGGGTCCGCATCGGCGCCCTTCGCCCCGATGACGCCCGCCACGGCGCCCGGGCCGCCGGGCAACGTGCAGGCGATCTCCGGCAACGGCTACGCGACCGTCACCTGGGCCGCACCCGACACCGGCGGCGCCGCGATCACCGCGTACACGGTCACGGCGAGTCCCGGGGGCCAGACCTGCACCTCGGCGAGTGGCCCGCTCCAGTGCGTGGTGACGGGGTTGACGAACGGGGTGACGTACACGTTTGCCGTGTCGGGCGCGAATGCGGCCGGCACCGGCCGGGTCTCGTCGCCGACTGCCGTCGTGACCCCCGCGGCCGCGACCCTTCCACCATCGGTGGTTGAGGCGCTCGCGCGGGATTCGACGGGGGTGGCGAAGGACGGAGGCGCCAATGTGGCGGTCGCCTGCGGCGCCGGGAGCCCGTGCGAGGTACAGGTCGTCATGCGGGTCGGCCGCGTCACCATCACCTCGGAGCGCTCGCTCGCGGCGGGGGAGTCAACCGCCGTCACGCTCGACCTCCCGACGGACATCCAGCGCAAGCTCGCCCGTGCGGGCACCATGATCGTGATGGTGCGCATCGCCGTTGCCTCGGAGGCGGGTACGATCGCGGTGGATGTGCCGGTCACCCTCCGTGCACCCCCCGCGGATCGGGCGGCCGACGGGAGCGGCCGCGCGCATACCGATGGGGCGACGGACCTCAGCGCATCGTGTCAGGGGACGCTCGTCTCGCGCTGCGCGGGGACGATCACGCTCTACTCGGACGGAACGGCCGGTCCCGCAGGGCAGTCCGAGCATGCGGGCGAGCGCACCGTGCTCGGCGTCGCCGCCATCGCGGGGCCTGCCGGCGAGCCGATCGCAACCCGGGTCGCGCTCAATGCCGCGGGGCGGAGGATGCTCGCGAGCCGGGGAACGCTGTGGATCAACCCATCGGTCGCCTTCGAGGGGGACACCAGGACGCCGCAGATGCCCCGCTACAGCGTCGTGCAGATGACCCGCCGCGAGTGGCTCGCGGCCGCGCTCCGGACGCTCTCGGCGCATGGGAACCCGCGCCACGACCTCAACCGCGTGCTCGGGCAGGTGGCCACGGCCGCCATCGCACGGGCGGACGCCGCCGATCGGATCCAGCGCACCGTCATTCCCCGCCGTCTCTCCGGGCTGGCCGCCGTCCAGGCGCTGCCGGTGGCGCCCGCGCCGTTCCGCGGAATCGAGCAGCACCTCCAGAGCGCCTTCCGTCTGTCGATCGCCGCGGACCGCTCCTACCTCGCGTGGCTGCGCACCGGGTCGGGTGCGAGCGAGGAGGCCGCGTGGCGCACGAGCATCCGGGCGACGCGGGTCAAGGCCCTCCTGCTCAACGGGTTCCGGGTGCAGGGACGGCGATTCAGCCTGTCGGTGCCCCGGGCAACGGCCCTCTGGCCGTAGGCCTGCCCGCCGCCGACCCGCCCGACCGGCCCCGGCGGGCCGTGGAACCCGTGCCGACGGGGGGGTAGGGTTCCCGATCCGCGCCCGCGCCCGGGCGCGCGTCCATGCACACACCTCACGGAGGACCAATGTCGGAGCAGCATCTCCCGGAAGGCGTCGAGATCCTCGAGGTCGTCTCGCCCGAGATGGCGGAGATCCTCACCCCGGAGGCGCTGTCGTTCGTCGCCGGCCTCCAGCGCGAGTTCAACGGCCGCCGCACGGAGCTGCTGGCGGCCCGCAATGCGCGCCAGGGGGCGTTCGAGGCCGGCGAGCGCCCGGACTTCCTGCCGGAGACCGCGCACATCCGCGAGGACCCGTCGTGGCGGATCGCCCCGGTGCCCGCGGACCTGCAGGACCGCCGCGTGGAGATCACCGGCCCGGTGGACCGCACGATGGTCATCTACGCCCTGAACTCCGGCGCGAAGGTGTTCATGTCGGACTTCGAGGACTCGAACACCCCGACGTGGCACAACACGGTCCTCGGCCAGATCAATGTGCGCGACGCGGCGCGCCGTACGATCGCGTTCGAGTCGCCCGAGGGCAAGCAGTACCGCCTGAACGACGAGATCGCGACGTTGCTGGTGCGCCCGCGCGGGTGGCACCTCAACGAGAAGCACGTCCTCGTGGACGGTGAGCCGATGTCGGCCGGCATCTTCGATCTCGGCCTCTTCGTATTCCACAACGCGAAGGAGCAGATCGCACGCGGCACGGGTCCGTACTTCTACCTCCCCAAGCTGGAGAGCCATCTGGAGGCGCGCCTCTGGAATGACATCTTCGTGAAGGCGCAGGACGACCTCGGCATCCCGCAGGGCACGATCCGGGCGACCGTCTCGTTGAGGGCGCGGGCTGTCGCCTCGTCGC
>SXGU01093585.1_pt1 | contig 14445 bp, 13 predicted proteins | sample 3174531 | NCBI WGS metagenome assembly SXGU01 (sample SAMN11356863, study PRJNA531348) | freshwater metagenome | isolation source: freshwater sample F1-140 | place: China: Fuxian Lake, Yuxi | collected 2017-12-25
AATTCCATATCAACTCTGGGTAATTACCGCTAGCTATTTAAGCTTCACCTACGCCAGACTTAATTAGTAATACTCACCATTTCACTCTGCTGATTAAGCCATTTTTCATATAACTCATCAAGGCTCCAAGCAGCTGATGCCCTAATTGATACTCCCCTGGCCCCAGTTCTTCTAACCACACCCTTTGCCACAATCAAATTATTTCCTTTAATAACATGAGCATAACTTTGCTGCGTATCTTCAAAAAAAGTTAGATCACTACAACCAAAGCCATCATCTAAGGTTAGAAATAAGACTCGTTTGCCACTTCTAATTGGGGGTGATTGCAGTGCAACCTTTGCTCCAACTACTAATACCTCTTGATTTGATCTCACCTTTATTAGCTCACTTGATTTACAAACATTAAGTGCATCTAAAAACGGTGCGTACTGTTTAAGTAGGTGCTCGGTGATATCAAGACCTAGATTTTGTAATTCACTACCAATCTGCTCACTTTTTGTAATATCTGGCAGACCTAAGCTATCTACCGCACCTGGTGATAAGGCAAGTGATAATTGACCAACAGATGCTTTACCAGCATTTAATTGTTTTAACTCAGATAAGTGGACATAAAGATCTCGCCGGTTTAATTTACTTCCCACGCCAATCCCATGAAGTAGATCAAAGGCGCCAATCTCAACTAATACTTGTGAGGTTGGCCAATGAGCCCCTGATCGATAGGTGAAATCTGCTAAATCGGTATAAGGCCTATTTGCAATAATTGATTTAATTTCACTCACAGATATGCCGGCAATATCTGCAAGGCAGACTCTAATTCCATAACCTGTTGCATTAGGTAGAGTTAATTTTGCGCCACTGCTTTTAGTATTTGGGGCGGTATAGAGATACTTATCTTTTTCCCTCACCACCTTCTCCACTTTATAACCAGCAGCTGATTTATTTATATCTACCGGCAAGATTTCAATCCCCCACTGCCTGGCCTCATCAATTAGTAATCGCTTTGGATACATCCCAGGTTCATGAGTTAAAACTGCAGCTAAAAATGCTGCAGTGTGATGAGTTTTTAAATAAGCAGATTGATAGGTAGTCATCGCAAAGGCTGATGCGTGTGCTTTGCAAAATCCAAAGGAGGCAAAATCTCGCAAGATCTGCCAGGTGTAATCAACAACTGATTTTGAATAACCTCGTTTGGTTGCTCTTTGATAAAACCAATCACAAACCTCCTGCGCTCTCTCTTTATCTCCTAAATTACGGCGCATCTGATCTGCTGCGCCAAAGGTGGCGCCAGTTAACTTGGCAATTATTTCAATTACCTGCTCATGAAAGACCACAACTCCTTTGGTTTGCTCCAAGATGGGCGCTAGATCATCATGAATTAGATTTGCACTTGTTGCACCTGATCTAGCATCTAAAAAGGGTGTGATCATCTCAGATTTAATTGGACCTGGTCGAAATAATGAGATACCAATTACTAGATCATTAAATTGATCAGGAACTAACTTGCCAACTAACTCTCGCTGCCCTGGACTTTCTACCTGAAATAAACCTAGAGTTCTAGTTGATTTAATTAAATCAAAGGTTAGCTTGTCATCTAGTGGGATCTTATTTATATCTAACAACTCATCCTCACACTCTGCAATCTCTTTGATGGTATAGGCGATGGCAGATTGCATCCGCACTCCCAGCACATCTAACTTTAAAAAGCCAAGGGCTTCTACATCATCCTTATCAAAGGAGAGCATTGGGTAATTACTTTGATTAATTGAAACTGGCGCAAAATCTAATAATCTATTATCTGAGATCACTACCGCACATGGATGCATCGATAGATGCCTAGGAAGCTTATCTAGTCGCATCGCTAAGTTAATTGTTGCCTTAATTAATGGGGATGATAGATCTAATCTTTTTAACTCAGGTAGTTGATTTATTGCGCTACCAATATTTCTAGCGTTGACATGGGGCATTGATTTTGCCAACAGATCAATCTGAGTGCGATCAGCCCCTAACGCATTTCCAGCATCCCTAATTGCATGGCGAGCGCGGTATCGCTCCACCATCGACACTGTGGCACACCGCCCTTGATTATCAACCTTTGCCCAATTACTTTCGCCATATCTTTTAAAGATTAAGTCATAGACCTCATACCTTCGATCTGATTCAACATCAATATCAATATCTGGTAACTCATTTCGCTCAAGTGAGCAAAACCGCTCCATTAATAAACCATTCCTGATTGGATCAACCTCTGAGATACCAAGTAAGTGGCAGGTTAAAGAACCTGCGGCGCTACCACGGGCTGCAACTCTGATACCAAGTGATCTAGCTGCATCCACAACACCTGCAACTGTTAGAAAGTAGGAGGTAAAACCTAATTGACCAATTGTGTTTATCTCCTGGGCAAGCCGGTCGTGAGCAGTTTTTTTTAAATCAACTGGGTAGTAGTAAGTAATAGCACCAGCTGCCTTTTGCTCAAGCTGTGCCAGTAACTGCGCTTGGTTACTTGCATCAAATAACTTTGGCTCAGGCAGGTGCACCCCACCAAGGCCAATCTCACCTCTTGGCTTTAATTCACAGCTTTGGGCAATATCTAAGGTGGTTTTTATTAATTGATACCCATCAGAAAGGCCTGCCTGCTGTGATATTTGATCAGCTAACTCATACATCATCTGACTATCTTTTAAATACGCCTCCCCATTGCTGCGCTCTGTGGTGGCATCACTAATTAGCGATAACTTGCGACTGGCATCTAGCAGATCTGCAACTGGGCCATCTGATCGATCTAAAAATCTAACTGAGTTAGTGATTACCGCCGGTATTTGGTGCTTATTGGCAAAGGTGAGTGATTTAGCAGCATTTGAGGTTGATCTTAAGTTTCCACTCCGCTCTAAGTGGCTAACACACTCAATTACTACCTGATTAAAGTGGCTCTTTGCTAGCTGATAAATACTTAAAGCTGCCCCTTCCTTTCTAGCCAGTAGATTACTAATCAACTGTGACTGCACACCAAAGAGTGCGATTAGATCAGATGAGTATTGATTAAATCTTTCTAATAATTCAACAGTTAATACCCCATCACTGGTGTTGGTATTAATTGCAGTAATTAATCTATAAAGAGATGATAATTTGCCGCTTTTAGCAAGTAAGGTAAGCCGAGATTGTTTTTGAATAAAGCCAATATTTACTCCCAGAATTGGTGTAATGCCATATGTTTCACAGCTTTGGGCAAATCTAATTGCCCCAGCTAAATTATCAACATCAGTTAATGCCAGGGTATTCATATTTAATTGGGCAGCCCTTGCCACCAGTTGATCTGGATGATTAACCCCATACTTAAAAGAGTAATTAGAGGTGACACAAAGGTGAGTAAATGATTTAACCATTTGATTTGCCTCTAGAGCTTGGTCTAATCTGCCAAGAGTTATCTGCTTGATTAAACTCAATCTCAAAGGTGGTAAGTGCGCCAATTGGCGCCGCCTCCACCTGCCAATACTTACTTACCTGTTCATTAATCTGATCAGAATCAATTTGTTGCCACCAGTTACTACTTTGTAGCCAGGTAGTTAACACTTGGTTAATATGAAAACGCACCCCTTGATAAATAAACTCAACTGGTTCACCAGCTTGAGTAGTCAGGCAGAGTTTGGCCAGGTTGTTTTGGCCTAAATCAGGGCTTGATTTGCGTTCGAACATTTGTTCGATAAGATACTAAACCCTACTGACAGTGGCAAGTCAGAGTATTACTGGGTGCAGATATTAAAAAAGTGTGCCAGCAGCAGGTGGCTCAATTTGTGCTGCCAACTCTGGGCCAGTATTTCTTGCGTTGTTAACCTCATCAGCTACTGGCCAAAAGGTTAGCCCGGCATCTGGTGATTTTAAATCAATCATATTTAAATACTCAGATATCTCATCTGCTACCAAAGATTTATTACTTAACCAGGTGCTCCACAAACTCTTTGGCAAGATCACCGGCATCCGGTGGTGGATTGGTTTTAATATGCCAGATACCTGGCGGGTAATAATTGCTGCAGTGGTAATAGGTGAGGATGTTTGTGGGTTAATCCACTCCTCATAGATGCCAGCAATAGCAATACTGCTCTTATCTGTATTTGAAATATAAAAGGGTTGTTTTGGTTTGTATTGACCAAGCTCTGTTGCCCATTCATAATAACCAGTGGCTGGGATTAAACATCTTCTAGATTTAAAGGCGCTCTTAAAGGTTGGCTTTTCTGCAATTGATTCCACTCTGGCATTAATTGCATTTGATTGCCTGCTTGCATCCTTCGCCCAGGCTGGAATTAATCCCCACCTTGCCATCTGAATTTCCCGGTTATCACCTGCCTGATTATCTGCAGTGATAAAAGGTATTGGCGTAGTTGGTGAGATATTCCAATTACTTGGTGTGATTGCAGCAATGGTGATACCTGCTGCAAACTCAACCGCTAAATCCTCACCAGAGATATTTAATGCATATCTGCCACACATCTGCTAATTCTAACTAATTTATTGGCAGTAGTTGCACTTTACAGCTTGCTAAAATCTTACTCATTGCACTTTTTTCTGGCGCAGTGAGCCAAAGTGAGTACTTAATCTTTACTGCAATCTGACGTGCCACATACTCACATCGATAGGATTTTGCTGGTGGCAGCCAAGTGGCAGCGTCGCCATCTCCTTTTTGACGGTTTAATTTGGCATCAACTGCCAGTAAATTAAGTGGATCATTAGCAATTTGACTTCTTTTTGTCTTATCAAAGTAGGCTGCCCCGGTTTGCCAAGCATTTGATAATGCCACAACATGATCAATATCAACAGTGGATTTTTCACTACTAAAAATAAGAGCCTGACCGCTAAATGGATCTAGCAATTGCCCTGCTAACACCTTGCAATCTCTGGTTCCCACTTTGAAGGTAATATTTGTTAAATCTCGTTTTAATGTGTCGTTTCTAGCATCACAACCATTTCGATCAGGATCAGACCAGTGCGGAAATTGGGCGCGGGTGTAACCAGTTTTAGCCACCCGTCCCTTCACCTGCAAACTGTTTAAACCCTCGATCGCAGTTTCAGGTTGGGCGGCAAATGAGTCAGGAGCCAAAACTGTTGCTACTAGAAGTAACAAAACAATCCGTCTCATACGGTAATACTCTTAGTAATAGTTAGATAAGGCAAGTATTTAAATTACGAAGCTGCCAATCTTTGAGTTTGTCGCATTTATTAACAAAATTACATCAATAATCACCGTGATCATTAAAGACTTAAAGATTACTGAGTCTGGCGCCACACTAGTTATTACCGCAGCACCTAAGCCAAGTATCAGTAAGGGGGTATTGGCAACAGTTGCGTGTAATAGCAAGGTAGTTAATATCAACAAGCTGGCGCAGATTACTCGTGAAGGCTTTTTTCCTAGCCGCTGCGGTAATCCTTTTATGCCAGAGGTCAGATCTTGATCTAAATCTTTAAGCACATTAGCAAAATGTGCTGCAACACCAAGTAATGCTCCTGCTGTAATTAACCAGATTGGCACTGGGCGATCAGTTGCGATTACTAAAGATGAGACAAGAGCGGAGAAGGCCAATGCATATGGCAAAGGTGATAAAAGAGTTGACTTGAAGTAAAAGTTATAGGAGACACCCATTCCTACTCCAAACAAATAAAGTAGCCCACCTTTTATACCCAGTGGCCCAAGTAGGTTAAGTAGGACTGCAGCGGGGGCGGTAATCTTAACTGCTCTAAGTAATTGATCTGCAGTAATTGTGCTCGCAACTAATGGTTTATTGGTGCGATTATGTTTTAAGTCATCCTGGTAATCATTTAAATCATTAGACCAACCAACTAGTAGTTGACCAAGAAAAATACCAAAGGCAATAATAAAGGCAGGTCCTTCCCACCATAATTCAGTTGCAAGTAAGAATGAGACAAAAGTTACTGCGAAAGTTGGTCCAAAATGGCTGGCTCGCAATAGAGCACGCAAGATTACTTATTCCCGATCGCTTTCTTCAAATCTAAATACTCTTCACATTTAACACCACACAAGCTCTTCAATTTTGCTAAATTTTTCTTAGCATCCGCTGTTTTCTTAGTAAGCATAAATAACTCACCTTGATACTCCAGAGCGCCTAGATGTTTTGGATCAATTTTCAAAGCTTTGGTGTAGTAAGTAGCAGCTGGCTTATATTGCTTCAAATTTCTTGCGCTATACCCCAACAGGTTATTTATATCAGCATTATTTGGAAAATCTTTATCAGCAATCTTTAAAGCTGCTAGCGCAGCAGTGAAATCTTTTTTTGCAATCAAAGCTCTAATTGTTTCCAACTCACTACTTACAGTTTTAGTTGCTGCAGCTGGGGTAGTTGGGGTTGGAGTCGGGGTTGGAGTCGGGGTTGGAGTTGGAGTTGGAGTTGGGGTTTTTGTAGCAGTAGGTGCTGGGGCAGTTGTCGCTGCAGGTGCAGATCCCCCAGTATCAGCAGCATATGAAGACGGCATGCTAATTACTAGTAAGAGCGTCAAGGCCAACTTTTTCATGTTCAAATTCTAACCTCTAAAAAAAGTAATTAGTAGCGAAGTGGGTGTAATTTAAACTACAAAATTTACTAATTTAGGCGCAACGGTAATCACCTTGCTGACCTTTAATCCGGCTAAAGAGCTCTTAATTTCAGCGTTTTCGCTAGCTAGTTTTTCCAGATCTTCTTTTGAAATATTTGGTGAAACTTCAATACGATCTTTAATCTTGCCATTTATCTGCAAGATTGCAATGACATCATCCGCGCCAAGTAAAGATTTATCAATCTTTGGCCAGCCAGCATTAGCGATGGCAGGTTTATGGCCAAGTTTTTCCCACATATCCTCAGCGGTATAAGGAGCAACAAGTGACAGGCAGATCGCAATCGCCTCACTCGCCTGCCTTACCGCTGGATCACCAGCGCCACATCCTAAGTCAATTGCTTTACGTGTGGCATTTACTAACTCCATCACTCTTGCAATTACTACGTTAAATCGAAATGATTCAACTGCAACTTCAATATCAGATAATGACTTTGCTACTACTTTGCGAAGTGTGAGATCTCCTTTAGAAAAATCAACTCCCGGCTTACTATTCACCTCTTGGCTGATCTTCCAAGCACGATTTAAAAACTTTAATGAACCAGCTGGTGAAACATCAGACCAATCAATGTCATCTTCAGGCGGACCAGCAAATACTAAAGAAACTCTGATCGCATCCACTCCATGTTTATCTAACTCATCAGATAATTTAACAAGATTGCCTCGGCTTTTACTCATTGCCGAACCATCCTTTAACACCATTCCTTGATTTAATAATCTAGTAAATGGCTCGTTGAAGTTAAGCAGCCCAAGATCATTTAATACCTTGGTAAAAAATCTTGAGTAAAGAAGGTGCAAGATCGCATGAGTAACACCACCTACATATTGATCAACTGGTAACCAGGTTTCAACAGCTTTTTTATCAAATGCCACATCATGATTATTAACAGAGGTATAGCGAAGGAAGTACCAAGAGGAGTCCACAAATGTATCCATCGTGTCAGCATCTCGTTTTGCAGCCGAGCCACATTTTGGACACTTAACATTGACCCAATCAGAGGCTGCGCCCAGTGGTGATGAACCCTTTGGTTTCAGATCTAAGCCTTTGGCATCTGGTAATTTCACTGGAAGTTCTGCCTCTGGTACTGGCACCAAACCACACTTATCACAATGAACAATTGGAATTGGTGTACCCCAAAATCGTTGGCGGGATATCAGCCAATCACGAAGTCGGTAATTCTTAGTTGCCTTACCTAACTTCTTTGCCTCAAGCTCTTTAATAATCTTAGTAATGGCATCATCTTTTTTTAATCCAGAAATAGAGCCAGAGTTAATTACTAGACCATCACCATCGGTTGCAATCCCTGAGGTGTTTGGATCATCAAGACCAGTATCAATGACTACCCGGACTGGTAATTTCATTGCTTTGGCAAAATCTAAATCTCGCTGATCATGTGCTGGAACTGCCATGATGGCACCTGTCCCATAATCAGCTAAAACATAATCAGATGCCCAGATAGGAATTTTTTCATTATTAACTGGGTTAATGACGTAGCGGTTTAAAAACATCCCAGTTTTAACTCGATCAGTAGCCAAACGATCTATATCTGTAGCCGACTTTACGATTTCTAGATATTTTCTAAACTCTGCTTCAACTGGTGTATTTGTAACTAAATCTGCCGCCAACGTCGAATCAGCTGCTACCACCATAAATGTTGCACCATATAAAGTGTCTGGACGAGTGGTATAGACAGTTATTTTTTTGTCAACGCCCTCAATTGTAAAATCAACTTGCGCGCCAGTTGATCTGCCTATCCAGTTGCGCTGCATAAGCAAGACTTTCTCTGGCCACTTACCCTCTAATTGATCCATGTCATCAAGTAGGCGGTCTGCGTAATCAGTGATCTTTAAATACCATTGGTTTAATTTCTTTTTAGTGACAGTGGTATCACATCTTTCACAAAGTCCTGCAACTACCTGCTCATTAGCTAAAACAGTTTGGCAATCAGGACACCAGTTAACTGCTGAATCTTTGCGATATGCCAACCCCTTTTCAAACATCTTAAGAAATAACCATTGATTCCATTTGTAATACTCAGGATCACAGGTGTGAAGTACTCGATCCCAATCAAAGGAGCAGGCATACCTGCGCATAGATGCTTTTTGAACATCAATATTTTCATAGGTCCACTGCCTTGGGTCAGCATCTCTTTTTATTGCAGCATTCTCAGCCGGTAATCCAAATGCATCCCAACCAATTGGGTGCATAACATTAAATCCTTTTTGAATCCAATATCTGGCAATTACATCACCTAAGGCATAAGCCTCAGCATGTCCCATGTGTAAATCCCCTGATGGGTAAGGAAACATATCTAAAACATATTTTTTAGGACGCTTGTCATCATCCATACCAGATTTAAATGGTGCTAACTTGTCCCAAACTGGCAGCCACTTATTCTGCACCGCCTTAAAGTCATACGCCTCTTGCATAAGTTATGCCCAGCTTACCTTGGTCAACTCTTCACTAACGGTCCATAAATTCTTTGCTAATGTCTGGTCATAGGCCAGTGATTTTGCCCGAGTCAATTTCGGATAACCTCGCATTTCAAGTAAGCCATCTGGGCCGATAAAACTAGCACCATTTAAATTTGGATACACGCTGGCAGCAAGTGTTGGCAATGCTCCTTGACTGGCAGGTTGTGCCATGACTTTATTTATAAACATAGTTACTTTTTCTTCCGTCGCTGCTCCCCTCATTTGCGAAGCCACCGCCTGTAGATTGGTATCAGAGTAACCAGGATGAACTGCAATCGGGATGAAAGACCAGTTATTAGTGATTCTAAGCCGCTCAATTTCAGAGACAAACAATAAATTTGCTAACTTACTAGCACCATAAGCGCCCCACTTTTGATACTTACCAACGCCTAGACACAGATCTCTTATTGCTCCCATTGTGTTATCTCCAAAATTACCCATTCGGTGAGCAAAGGATGAAACCACAATTAATCTATGCTTAATCTGATTTTTAATTAATCCAGCAAAAGCAAAGTGGCCAAGATGATTAGTCCCCATTTGCAGTTCAAAGCCATCAACTGTTTTTGTATATGGGGTTGCCATTACGCCAGCATTTAATATCACCACATCAAATGGTTTATCAACTCTTGTGGCTGCCCGTTTAACCGATTCTAAATCTGTTAAATCCAAAAGTAGGTAGTCGACTAAGCCTAGACCAATTTTCTTTAGTGCAGATCTTGCTTTATCAACACTGCGTGCGGTGAATACAACCTGGCCATTTCGACGGGCTAATTCAGTTGCTGCTGCTAATCCAATTCCTGAAGTCGCACCAGTTATAAGAAATCTTTTTCCAGTCAGGTCTGGGATATTAGTTGCACTCCACTTTTTGGGAATTGTTAAAGATTTAGCCATCGCTACTCCCTATATCTTTTTATTTTAAAACGTGGAGCTGAGGGGATTTGAACCCCTGACCCCTTGCATGCCATGCAAGTGCGCTACCAGCTGCGCCACAGCCCCGCTTCTGAGTGAGAGGGTGCAACCCTATCTAATTAAATGGCCATCTTCTAAATCTGTGCCTCACATATTTGCCTTCCTCACCTTCACTTTCAGTGGTAGATTTTCGATATGAGCACACCTACTTTGAAGATCAGTAAAGACCAACATGTTTGGGCATTCAAAGCCGACATGCAACCAGTTATAACAGTTGATTCAGGAACCGAAATTGAAATAGAGACTTGGGATTGCTTTACTGGTCAGGTACAAAGTGAAAGCGATACGTTAGAAAAATTAGATTTGACAAGAATTAATAGTGCTACCGGTCCAATTGCAGTTAAAGGTGCGATGCCTGGTGATTCGATTTCAGTAACTTTGATTGATATCAAGCCTGGACCACAAGGTGCTGGCATGGTAATTCCAGAGTGGGGCCAATTAATCGATAAAGCAAAATCACCAATAACAAGAATTTTTAAAGTTGCAGGTGACACAATCACCATGCAATCTAATGGTATTACTTTTCCTAAGCGCCCAATGTTTGGTGTGATTGGTGTAGCCCCTGCAAGTGGTGAGATTTCAACATTTGCTGCTGATCGTCATGGTGGAAATCTGGATGATAATCAAAATGGCATTGGCGCAACTATTCATTTACCGGTATTCCAACCAGGTGGTCAGTTAGCAATCGGTGATATGCATGCATCAATGGGTGATGGTGAGATCTCAGGTACTGGTGTTGAAATTGGCGGTACTGGAATTATTAAAGTTGATCTAATAAAAGGAAAAGCTGCTGGTTGGCCGGTTACTGAAACAAAAGATTCTTGGATAACTCATGGCACAACCGCTGACAGTATTGATGGTGCATTAAAAAATGCAGCAGAGGAAGCAGCTAAGTTATTAGTTGATGAGTGGGGCTTTACGATGGAGGATGCATTTATATTTTTATCAGTTGCCGGTGATCTTGGAATCGCCCAATACTGTCATCCCTCACCAGGCAGTGTGATCGCAAAAATGCGGGTTCCTAAGATTTCCCGTGCGCCTAAACCTTTTAGAACCTAGCAAACAAATATAGAAATACTCAGTAGTAACTGAGAAAACCTGCGAGACTCCTCCTAATGCTTTCAGGCATAGGTCTGAAACACTATGAAAGAGGTTGAGCCTTGGCACAACTAGAACGTAATGCAGTTGGGCTACGCGAAGTAGCTTTCCAATCAATCTGTTGTATGGCACCAGCTGCTGCAATTGCAGCATCCATTCCATTTGGTTCCCCATTAGCAGGTGGCGCACTACCACTTGCAGTTGTCTTTGCGTTTATTGGAATTTTCTTCACCGCTTCCAGCATTGGGCAACTTGCAGCTCACATCCCATCAGCAGGCTCTGTTGCAACTTATAGCGCAGTTGGGCTTCGTCCATGGGTTGGATTCTTAGTTGGCTGGGCATATGCAGCAGTTGAAATCTTGATTGTGCCACTTGTTATGTTGCAACTTGGTTACACAGTTGCAGGTGAGTGGAACTCTGAAAATTCTTCATTCTCTACCGGAAATTGGTGGATCTTTACCACCCTTGGTATTTTGCTAGTTGGTTTCTTGGTTTACCGTGGAATTCGCACCTCAACTAAAACAGGTGTAATCCTTGGTGCTGTTGAAGTCATTGTGTTCGCGATATTCGGGCTTTACTTAATTGTTAAAGCTGGTGGAAATAATGACCTTGCAGTATTTTCAACACAATATGCAAATGCTGAAGGTTTCACTGGCTGGTCAGGTGTTATTGCTGGATCTGTTTTCTGTCTTCTAGCATTTGCTGGCTTTGAAGCAGCAGCTCCACTTGCTGAAGAGACTGAGAATCCAAAGAAAAATATTCCTAAAGCAGTAATGATTGCAACAATTTCAATTGGTGCACTTTATGCACTAACGACATATGCTGCCGCAGTTACATTTGGTCCAGATAAGTTCAAAGATTTTGCTGCCTACAACAATGGCGTGCCCTGGAATGGTTTAGCAAAGGGTGTTGGAACAATATTCTGGTTACTAATCCTATTTGCGATTATCAACTCAACAATTGCAAATGCAAATGGTGGCGCTAACGTGTTCACCAGAACTGCATATGCTTTTGGGCGTGCTGGAGTTTTCCCAGGTAAATTGGCTGATCTTGATCCAAAATACAAGTCTCCACGTAATGCTGTTCTACTTCAATTAGCTGTTGGTCTTGCTCTAGCCCTTGGGCTTGGTTCAAATTACACACCTCAGACAGCATTTGGAATTATTGCTACTGGATTAGTGGTAGCAATTGTTCCAGTTTATATGATTGCAAACCTTGCCTGTATTGGGTACTTCTCAAAACATCGCAAGGAAGATCGTCATCCATTACTTCATATCATCGTTCCAATCATTGGATTCCTATTCTTAATTCCCGGCTTCTTGAATGCAGCTGGAATTACTGGAGTTCCTGGTCTGAAGTTTATTGTGGCACTTTCTTCACCTCTTACTCTTGGTGCATATGCAATGGGAGTTTGGATACTTCTTGGATTTGTCACACTTGCTTATCTAAATAAAAATAAGCCTGAGGCAATCAAGGCGGTAGCAACAGTTCACGAATAACTAAATACTTAAAAGGCCCGTTCACTAGAAATAGTGGGCGGGTTTTTTAATTTATTGCATCATCTCCAAAGACAGGCTCAGGTAGTGAACCAGCATTGTGCTCTGCTAAGTACCATTTGCTACCAGTGTGATGTTTTGTCAACTCCAAGACCGACCAACATGCATTTGATAGGCCGCCAATAATTCCCCATTGTGGAATTGGTAGTTTAAGAATTGAACCCAAAACACTTCTCACAGTTCCACCATGGGTTACAAAAACTACTGTGCCAGAAAAATTATCCGTTTCTTTTTCAATAACTGCTACTGCTCGTTTTGCCACATCACTTCTTCGCTCACCTGTTACCCCTGCTGGTTCATCCCCGCCCTCATACCACTTTGCAAATAAATCTCCGTGTGATGCTCTATTTTCAGTAGCGGTTCTGCCCTCCCATAATCCGCCATTGGTCTCTCTAATTCCAGGATTTATCTCCACTTTAATATTAGTTAACTCCGCAAGAGCCGCAGCTGTTTTTTTCGCCCTGAGTAAATCACTTGAGATAATTCGATCTGGCCTTAAACCAGCTAGAACCTTTGCCGCTTCAACTACTTGGTATTCACCCACTTTATTCAGTGGGATATCTGAATGACCTTGGAAACGATTTTCAACATTCCAATCAGTTTGGCCATGCCGCCATAAGACAACTCTGATTGGTGTATTTGTATTACTCATCAGCGGTTCACCGTTTCTAAATTTAGATCAATTGTTGGACAATCATTCCAAAGGCGATCTAACATGTAATAATTACGAAGCTCAGTACTTTGGATATGCACAACTAAATCGGTGTAATCCAGCAAAATCCAAGAGTTACTTCCCTCTTTCCGGGCAGGCTTTTCACCGACCTCAGCTAACTTTTTTTCTACCACCTCAGCTAATGCTTGTAATTGTGGTTCATTACTGCCAGTCGCAATTAAGAAAACTTGGTTTAAAACTAACTGCTCAGATAAATCGATTGCCACAATTTCCGTACCTAACTTATCTGCTAATGCTGCAGCTGCAATTTTAGTTAATTCGATGGTTTTACTACCGACTGCCATACAACCCATACTCTCTAATAAATGTAACTACTTTTGGTGGCAGCAGATTACTCACATTCTCCCGATTAGAAATTGACTTTCTTACCTGTGTTGATGAGATATCTAATGCTTTAATCGAAATCTCCTCAAAATCAGAGGCTGGTGTAGCTGGTCGCTTAATTACCAGTATTTTCACTAACTTTAATAAATCAGTTGATCTATGCCATTTATCTAGATGCTGAGCTGTATCAGAGCCGAGTATTAAAGTGAAGGTAGCTTCAGGATAAATTTGCATAAGTGATTCCACAGTATCAATTGTGTAGCTACTGCCAGCTTTTCTTATTTCAATTGGTAATACCTCAGCCTTTGCAGAAAGTCCCATCGAGGTAACCGCTAAATCTGCCATTTGAAATCTTTGTTCAGCGTTCGCTAACGGTGGAAACTCTTTAAGCCAGGGGGATCCAGCTGGAATAACTAATACCTTTTCAAATCTATCTGAGATCTCTTTTATTAGATGCAGGTGACCAAGATGAATTGGATCAAAAGTTCCACCAAATATTGCAAACTCTTTAGCTGCCGCGCTGATAATTAATCCCGGTCAATACGAAGGGTTAGATAAAGTAAAAAAGTGAGAATTCCAAAGGTGACTAAGCCGAAAAATACTGGCTGCATTGGCAGCTCGCGTAGATTTTCATTAAGCATTCTCATCTGCTTAGTTTATCCCCTTCTCAAGTAATAATTTAAATCCTGCCTCATC
>SXGU01408108.1_pt1 | contig 14445 bp, 10 predicted proteins | sample 3174531 | NCBI WGS metagenome assembly SXGU01 (sample SAMN11356863, study PRJNA531348) | freshwater metagenome | isolation source: freshwater sample F1-140 | place: China: Fuxian Lake, Yuxi | collected 2017-12-25
GGCCCGCTGGCTCAACTTCGCCACCACCACGCCGATGACGTTGCCCCGCTCGTCCACCAGCGCGCCGCCGGAGTTGCCGGGCTGGATGGGCGCGCTGATTTGGAAATGCCGCGCGTCATCCTGCGCCCCGGCGAGGCTGGCGATCTCCCCTCTGGCCAGCTTGGGCGCGAAGCCCTGTAAATCTGGGTTTGGAAAGCCAACAGTGGCAACCGTTGCTCCAAGCCGAACACCACGGCTAGTAACGACTGGCAGCGCGGTAAGCCGACCGGTTGCTTTCAGCAACGCTAGGTCATTCGCCTTGTCCACTTTTACGACCTTGGCCTCGATTGTGCCGGCCGCCATAATCAGCAGCACTTTTGCGCTGTCAGCCACTACGTGTTGATTGGTGACGAGGTAGCCATCTTCGGTGATGAAGAAGCCCGTTCCGGAAGATTTGGGTTCAGGGTCGCTGCCGCCAGGCCGAGACTTTTCACCCCCTGATTGCGGTGTCCGCCGTAAATTGAAGTCTCTCGCCAATTTTTCCGCTTGAGCAATTTGCTCTCGCGTCATCTTGGGCTCGAGTGCTGACAACAATCGTCTTGCACCGTCATCGCCTTGAGCTCCGGCCAAATGATACCACTTGGCCGCCTCAACATAATTTCTGACCGCACCTTGACCATCTCGATAGAGACTACCCAGCAGCACCTGACTCCCGACGTTTTTCTGTTCAGCGGCTTTGTGTAACCAACTCACTCCCTCGCCCGCAGTTCCAGGACTAAAGGCCAAAATTGTGCCAAGAGCATGTTGTGCTTTGACATGATTCTGTTCAGCGGCCTTGCGATACCACTTCAATTCTTCGACCTTGTCGCGTGCCAGCCCCAGCCCACCAAAACTAAACGCAAAACCTAAATCGAACTGAGATTGAGCATCTCCCATTTCTGCTTTTGCGCGAACCTCCGTCAACGATTGAGCACTTGCGCTAGGCAGAACCGCACTCTGGAGCCACAGGAGCGGCGAGAAAACCCACAGGAACAAAAAGGTCAATCGAGTTTCCATGAGTGCGACGCTAACTCTACCCAGCTTGAGATAGCAAGCCGGCCACGGGCTTCACGGCTTCGACGCAACGGGAGCGGAGGGTGGGGTGCTCGGCGTTCGCAAACCTCGAAACAAAGGAACTCACGCGAGTTCCAGTTCGCGGGCATGAGGAATGTCGCGGGTCTGAAGTGGGCGAACTTGGGCACGATCCAACGTCAGCAGCGCAACGGTGTGACCGTCGTAGCCGACGAATTCCACCTCAAAGGCCGCGCCGCCGCCATGCACCAGCACGGCGGTGCCCACATCGCCCCGCACCAACCCGCGCGCCGGCAGGTCACAGGTCAACGCTACGGCGTCCAGTTCGTTGATGGTGTTCATAGTCTAGGCAATGGGTGCGCGGTCACGAAACGCGGCGCGGCACCGGCAGCATCAATAAACCAAGCACTGCGGATGTTCAACTCCGTGCCGTCGGGCGCAAGCAGTGGTCCGTCCACCACATATCGCCGACCATGCGGGGTTGGCTCCGTTGCGACGACCTCATTCTCGCGCGCGTGGCGCAGCAGCACCTCGGCCAGTTGTTGCCATTTGGCCGCAGTGAAACCGAACCGAAGAAAGAACCACGCCTTGCTGCCGCCAGCAGGATGCGCCGGATTGAGCAGGTAATGCGTAACCTTCCGCTCGGGCACAACGGCCAATTCAGCGTTGGGTAGCTTCATCAGTTCACGCCTTGAACTCCTTCACCGCCTCGACGCAGCGAGGGCAGAGGGTGGGGTGCTCGGCGTTCGCGCCGACTTCGGTTTCCCAATGCCAACAGCGTTCGCATTTGGTGCATCCGTAGTCGGATGCACGCCCTACTGTCACCACGTCTGTAATCTTGCCCTCCTGAGCAGGCAGTGCAGACAACTCCAAATTGGACACCCCTAGAATCTCTTGAAAGAGGTGGGGCTTCCGGACGATCTCGAGTTGAATCGCATCACCGGGCAAATTCGTTTTGATTGTCAGCCACGCGTCGAGAGCTTTTCCGATTTGCTTTTGCTGGCGTGCGGCTTCGAGCTTCGGAAGCACGTTGAAATGCCGGAAGTTGAGGAGGGCTTGAACGTGTTGGATTGAATCGTTGAACTGCCCGTCTTTTGAAGGCTCCCACTCGCTCAGATGCACGCTGGGCGCGGGCTTGCCGGGGATGAACTCCCACGCTTCGTCTGCCGTGAAGGCGAGGATGGGGGCGAGCATCTGGCAGAGGCGCGTGACCATGCGGTGCAACGCGGTCTGCGTGCTGCGGCGGCGCGCGGAGTTCGCGGGGTCGGTGTAGAGGCGGTCCTTCACCACGTCGTGGTAGATGGAACTCAGCTCCACGGCGGCGAACTGGCTGAGCTTCTGATAGACGACGTGGAACTCGTAGGCGTCGTAGGCCGCCGCGACCGCCGCCTCCAGCTTCGCGAACTCGCCCAGCACCCAGCGGTCGAGGCCGGTGAGCTGCGCGTCGGGCACGGTGTGCCGCGCGGGGTCGAAGTCGTAGAGGTTCGAGAGCTGGTAGCGGAGGGTGTTGCGGATGCCACGGTAGGTCTCGCTGACCTTCTTGAGGCGCTCTTCGCTCACGACGATGTCGTTGCGGTAGTCTTGGCTGGCGACCCACAGGCGCAACACGTCCGCGCCGTATTCGTTCACGTAACGGTCGGCGGTCTGTGGCTTGGTGTAAGCACCTTGGCCTTGCTTGCTCTTGGAAATCTTCTCGCGGTCCTCGTCCACCATGAAGCCGTGGGTGAGCACGGTCTTGAAGGGCGCGGCACCGTTGCCGGCGAGGGAGAGGAGTAGGGAGGATTGAAACCAGCCGCGATGCTGGTCGGAGCCTTCGAGGTAAACCTCGGCCTGCCAGCCATCCAGTTTGGAGTTTGGAGGTTGGAGTTCCGAGTTGGGTGCGGTCGGGGCGGCGTGTTGGAGTTCTTCGCGTCGCATGAGAACGGCGCGGCTGGAGCTGCCGGAGTCAATCCACACGTCGAGGGTGTCACTGGACTTGGCGGTGGCTTCGCGGCCGGTCCAGTTCGCGGGGCGGCAGAGTTGCCAGAGTTCAGTGGCGGTCTTCTCGAACCACACGTTGCTGCCGTGCTGCTCGAAGAGGTCGGCGGCGCGGCGCACGATGGCAGCGTCGAGGATGGGTTCGCCCTGCGCGTCGTAGAAGGCCGGGATGGGCACGCCCCAACTGCGCTGGCGCGAGATGCACCAGTCGGGCCGGGATTTCACCGCGCCTTCGATGCGGTTCTTGCCCCAGTCGGGAATCCAGTTCACGCGGTCGATTTCGGCAAGGGCCTTCTCCCGGAACGTAGCAGCCGACGTGAGGAGGCTCTGACTTTGTTCCGTGTTCTGCGTTCCGTGTTCTGCGTTTGAATGGAGCCTCCTTACGTCGGCTGCTACCAAATCAACGCGGATGAACCACTGGTCCATCGCGCGGAAGATGATGGGGGTCTTGCTGCGCCAGCAGTGCGGGTAGCTGTGGTGGTAGTTCTCCTGGTGGGCGAGGGCGTTGCGCACGCGCAGCTCGTGGAGGACGGCGTCGTTGGCGTCGCTCTTGCCGTGCTTTTCGAGGATGGACTTGCCGAGCAGCTCGGCGGGCATCTGCTGGTCGGCGGGAAGGTCGGCGGTGTGGGCGAGGCAACCGGCGTCGTCCACGGGCGAGTAGATGGGCAGGCCCTGGCTGCGGCCGAGGTTGTAGTCGTCCGCGCCGTGGCCGGGCGCGATGTGGACGAAGCCAGTGCCGGTGTCGGCGGTGACGAAGTCGGCGGGGAAGAGCCGGCCCGTGCGCGCGCAGAAGGGATGCTCGTAGGTGAGCGTGGCGAGTTCGTCGGCGGAGACGGTGCGCTCGATTTGGTAGCCGCCCGGCCAGGCGCATTTCTGCACGACGGTTTCGAGCAGCGAGTTGCAGACGAGATAGACATTCCCGTCGGCGTGGATGCGCGAGTAGAAGAGCGACGGGTTGAAGGCCACGGCGAGGTTCGCGGGGAGCGTCCAGGGCGTGGTGGTCCAGATGAGGAGGAAGGTGTTCGGCTCGCCCGCGAGCTTGAACTTCACATAGACCGACTGGCTGACGTGGTCGGCGTATTCCACCTCGGCCTCGGCGAGCGCGGTGCGGCAGGGGATGCTCCAATACACGGGCTTCTTGCCGCGATAGACGAAGCCTTGCGCGACGAGGTCGGCGAAGAGGCGGAGTTCGTCGGCCTCGTATTCCTTGTTGAGCGTGAGGTAGGGGTTTTGCCAGTCGCCGAAGACGCCGAGGCGTTTGAACTGGGTGCGCTGGAGGTCGATGTATTTGCGGGCGTAGGCATCGCAGGCGGTGCGGATGGTGGCGGCGTCGCTCGCGGTGTCGCCGGCCTTGCGCATGTCTTGCGTGACCTTGAACTCGATGGGCAAGCCGTGGCAGTCCCAGCCGGGGATGTAGGGGGCGTCGAAGCCGCGCAGGGACTTGTATTTGACGATGATGTCCTTGAGCACCTTGTTGAGCGCGGTGCCGACGTGGACATCGCCGTTGGCGAAGGGCGGACCGTCGTGGAGGATGAACTTGGGCTGGCCGGCGCGGGCGGCGCGGATCTGCGCGTAAATGGCGTCGGCCTCCCAGCGAGCGAGGCGTTGCGGTTCGCGCGCGACGAGGTCGGCCTTCATGGCGAAGTCCGTGCGCGGCAGATTCAGCGTGTTCTTGTAGTCCATGAGCGGCTCAAAGAGCGGGGACGCTATCAGCCGGAAGGGGGTCAATCAAGCGGCGCGACGGCACTGCGGGCTGTGACTCGCGCAGCCAGCTCCTTGGCCACCTCAGCCGGCTCGGAACCAGTCGTCAGCGGCACCCACTCGACTGGCATCTGTCCCCGGAACCACGTTCCCTGCCGGCGCGCGAACTGCCACGTCTTCGTCTTCACCAGCGCGACCGTTTCCGCCAGTCCGCGCTCGCCGCGCAAGTGCTCGACCACCTGCCGGTAGCCGAGGGCCTGCATGGCGTTTCGGTTGTTCGCCAGCCCACGGGCCAGCAACGCCCGCGTCTCCTCCACCAAGCCGGCGGCGAACATCGCGTCCACGCGCGCTTCGATGCGGGCGCGGAGGTCGGCGGAATCACGAAGGAGGCAGAAGACGCGTGATGCGTGTTGCGTGATGCGTGAAGGCCACTCGGCACGCTGGGCTGAAAACGGCTTGCCCGTCAGTCGGATGACCTCCAAAGCCCGCACCACGCGGCGCGGGTTCTGCCGGTCAATGCGCTCGTAAGTCACCGGGTCGCGCTGCTGCAACTCGACGAGCAACTCCGCGAGCGGAGCGGCTTCCAGCACCGCCCGCACCCGCGCGTCAGACGGCGGCGCTTCACCCAAGCCTTCAAGCCACGCCTTGAAATACAACCCGGTGCCGCCGCAGAAAATCGGCACGCGGCCCCGACCTTGGATGTCCCTCACCGCCGCTTCTGCGAGTCGCACGAACTGCGCAGCATCGAACGCCTCCGTCAGTTCAACCACATCGAGCAAATGATGCCGGACGCGGGCGCGCTCGGCGGCGGACGGCTTCGCCGTGCCGAGGTCCAGCCCGCGATAGACCTGCATCGAGTCCACCGAGATGATTTCGCCGCCGATCAGTTCCGCCAACGCGAGCGCGACGGCGCTTTTCCCGACGGCGGTGGGGCCGGCGAGGAACACCGGAGCCGGGGAAGGCCGCGCGTTGCCGTCGTGCATCGCAGCGGCTTTACGCGAAGCGCGTCGGGAGGCAAGCCCGCAGTGATTTCAATTGGTTGAATTGCGCATCCCAGTTCCCGCTGGCCGCGCGAAGTTCCGCGTGTAAGGTTTTCGCCGCGAACACGTCCAACACACCGCGCGGCACCAGTGCGCCACGCCAACAACCATGAACCGCCGAACCTTCCTCCCGCTCGTCGCCGCGCTGCCTGCGCTCGCCACCACCATGAACGCCGCCGACTCCAAGCCCAAAGACACGCCCAAGGACGCCGCCAAACCCGGCACCGATGCGAAGGCCGCCACCGAGAAGCTCGTCGTGGGCGGCGGCTGCTTCTGGTGCACGGAGGCCGTCTTCCAGCGCGTCAACGGCGTGAAGAAGGTTGTGTCCGGCTACTCCGGTGGTCATGTCGTGAATCCGACTTACGAGCAGATTTGCACCAAGACCACGGGGCACGCGGAGGTGATCCAGATTGAGTTCGATCCCAAGCAGGCGACGCTTGCGACGCTGCTGGAGGTGTTCTTCGCGGCGCATGACCCGACCACGCTGAACCGGCAGGGCGCGGACTCCGGCCCGCAGTATCGCTCGTGCATCTTCTTTGCGAACGACGCGCAGAAGGCCGCCGCAGAGACAGCGAAGAAAGCTGCACAGCCCGGCTGGAAGGATCCCATCGTGACGGAGATTGCCGCGCTGAAGAACTTTTACGCGGCCGAGGCCGAGCACCAGAATTACTTCAACCTGAACTGGAATCGGAACGGCTATTGCAGCGTGGTCATCGTGCCCAAGCTGCGGAAGCTGATCAAGGAGGGGAAGATTCGGGAGAACTGACGGGGCGCTGACTAGCCCTTCTTCTTGTAGAGTGCTCCGACCTGCGCTGCGTAGCCGTTGAGCGTCAGCGTGCGGATGCGGTCGCCGGTGTCCACTTGGCGCTCGGTGGCCTGCGACCAGCGCGCGTGCGGGACGGCGGGATCCACGTTGGACTCGAAGGGGTATTCCTCCGGCGAGAGCGTTTCCCAGAGCGTCTTGGGCTGCTCGGCGACAAGCTCGATGGAGACAAGAGACTTGCCGCTCTTGAAACCGTATTTCCACGGCACGACGAGGCGGATGGGCGCGCCGTTTTGCTTGGGCAGCGGTTTTCCATAGACGCCGGTGGCGAGCATCACGAGCGGGTGCATGGCTTCCTCGATGCGCAGTCCCTCGGTGTAGGGCCACGGGTAGCCGCGCAAGCGGTTGATGCCCGGCATCTGGTCGGGGCGATTGGCGGTGACGAACTTCACGAACTTTGCCTCGGCCTTGGGCTGCACCTTCTCCAGCAGCTTGCGCAACTCGAAGCCCGTCCACGGCACGACGGCACCCCACGCCTCGACGCACCGGAAGCGGTAGACGCGCTCCTCAAGGCCGAACTCCGCCGCCAGCTCCTGCGCATCCAGCGTCAGCGGCTTCTCGCACAGGCCGTGAATCTTCACCGGCCAAGGCGCGATGACGAACTTGTCCACGCGGTCCACCACCGACTCCTTGTCGGTGCCGAACTCGTAGAAGTTGTTGTAGGTGGTGAAGACCTTTTCCTTGGAGAGCGGCAGGTCCGGGCTGAAGGCGATGTTGCGCTTGGCCGGGTAGAATTTCTTCGCGTCGGCGGCGAGGGCATCACGCGCCGTGAGCGTGGCTGCCAGCAGGCCGCCGCCAGCGAAGCCGAGTTCGCGGAGGAACTTCCGGCGGCTTCGGTAGGCGCGCTCCGGCGTCACGTGGCTTTCCGGGAGGTGCCAGTCGGGTCGGATGATCACATTGGGCATGGCGGAAAAGCTGACGCAGCCCCGGTGGGCTTGCATCAAAAATGTTCACCGCGCGGCCTCCGGGGATCTCCGGGCTTTACGGAAATCAGAACCCCGCTATATTTTCGCCCACATGGCCCCGCCCGAAGAAAAGCGCTTCGCCGGACTCCTCAACGAGGAACTTCAGGCGTTACAGCACACCGCGAAGATGCGCCTGTTCAAGGCGGGCCAGACCATCTTCCGCGCGGGCGATCCTGGCGATGGCTTCTACCTCGTCGAGACGGGCCGCGTCATCATCTCCGCCGCCATCGGCGGCAACGAGTCGCTTCCGCTGGCGACCATCAACCCTGGTGAGTTCTTCGGCGAGATGGCCTTGCTGGACGAGGTCCCGCGCTCCGCCACCGCCACCGCCGAGGTGGAGATGCGCGCGTTCTGCATCGGGCGCGACGAACTGCTCGCGCTGCTGGAGCAACGGCCACGGCTGGCCTTAAACCTCATTCGCGGGTTCAGCCAGCGCGTCCGCTCGCTGAACCAGAAATACATAGATGAAATCCTCCAGGCCGATCGCCTCGCGATGGTGGGCCGCTTCGCCCGCACCATCGTCCACGACTTCAAGAACCCGCTCAACGTCATCGGCCTCGCCGCCGAGATGGCCAGCATGGACATCGCCACGCCCGAGATGCGCGGCCACGCGCAGGTCCGCATCGCCCGCCAGGTCGCGCGCATGACCAACATGCTCAACGAGCTGCTGGACTTCACGCGCAGCACGAGTTCCCAGCTCGTCCTCGCTTCGGTGAATTACGCCGCGTATGTCGGCGGGCTTGCCGATGAGATCGGCGATGAGATCGCCCAGCGCAAGATCCAGTTGCTCGTCGAGCCGCCATTGCCGGCAGTCGTCGTGCAGGTCGAGCCACAGCGCCTCTCGCGGCTCTTCTACAACCTCGTCAACAACGCCGTGGACGAGATGAAACGCGGCGGCGTCATCACGTTCCGCGCCTCCATCTGCGGCAACGAACTCCTCACGGAGGTGGAGGACACCGGCCCCGGCATCGCGCCGGAGATGGCCAAGCGCCTCTTCGAGCCGTTCGCCACGCACGGCAAGCAGAACGGCACCGGCCTGGGCCTCTCCATCTGCAAGAAGATCGTCGAGGACCACGGCGGCAAAATCTCCGCCCGCAGCGAGCCGGGCAAAGGCGCGACGTTTGTCTTCACGCTGCCGTTGGTGCGATAGGGGCTGGGGCGGGAAAGTAATTAGTGCTTAGTGATTAGTTCCGCTCGCCGCATTTCCACCTCCCGCGCAGACTCAGCACTAATGACTGATCACTTTCCCGTCCGCCGATGAACCGCATCCGCCTGCTGCCCGAGCAAGTCGCCAATCAAATCGCCGCCGGCGAGGTGATCGAGCGCCCGGCCAGCGTCGTGAAGGAGTTGGTCGAGAACGCCCTCGATGCGCAGGCCGCTCATCTCTCGGTGGACATCCTTGCTGGCGGGCGCGGCTTGGTCCGTGTGACCGACGACGGTCTGGGTATGAGCCGTGATGATGCGTTGCTCTGCCTCGAACGCCATGCCACGAGCAAGGTGCGGAGCGCCGACGACTTGTTCCGCATCACCACGATGGGCTTCCGTGGCGAAGCGCTGCCGAGCATCGCCAGCGTGAGCCGCTTCACCCTCACCACGCGTGAGCGCGACAGCGATTCGCCCGAGGCCACGCAGGTCATCGTCCACGGTGGCAAGATTCTGGAAGTCCGCTCCGCCGGTGCGCCCGGCGGCACGAGCGTCGAGGTGCGCCAGCTCTTCTTCAACCTGCCCGCGCGCCGCAAGTTTCTCCGCACCGAGGAGACCGAGCGCGCGCACATCCACCACTACCTCACGCTCGCCGCGCTCGCGCACCCGCACGTCGCGTTCACCTTCACCACTGACAGCCGCACCATTTTTCAACTGCCAGCCACTCCCCCCGCGACCGACCCCGCCGGCCAGCTTGCCGCCCTCCGCGAACGCCTCCGCGCCCTCCACGGCACCGACCTAAAACTCCTCACCGTGGACACGCGCGGCACTTACGAACAGCTCCGCGACCCGATCGAACTCGAGACCAGCTCCCAGCTCCGCCTCTGGGGTTTCATCGGCGCGCCCGGCGTCTCGCGCGGCTCGCGGGACGACCAGCATCTCTTCGTCAACCGCCGGCCCATCGAGAACCGCGCGCTGAACTTCGCGCTCATGGAGGGCTACCACACCGCGTTGATGAAAGGCCGTTACCCGGTCGCGTGCCTCTTCCTCGAACTCGATCCCGCGCAGGTGGACGTGAACATCCATCCCGCCAAGCGCGAGGTGAAGTTCCACCACGAGCGCGCTGTCCGCGCCTTCGTCACCCAAGCCATCCGCGACACGCTGCTACACTTTCACACGGCTGGTAGGGCCGACCTGTCGGTCGGCCACAGCTTCCCTACACCAAACAAACTTCCGTCGCCAACGCACTCGCCCGATCCGGACGCGCGGCAGCGCGTCCCTACCACGCCATCGCCAGCTCCTTCATCTCCCGTCGCGCCGCCCGACTTCTTCCCCTCGCTCCCCGGCAAGCCCATCGCCGACTGGCCCGCCAGTGCGCCCAAGCAGACACCGTTGCCGATGGGATTCAGCGGACAGTCCGCAGCGGTCAGCGCGCAGTCGGAGGCGCCTGCAGCCACCTCTCACTCTGCACTAATCACTAATCACTCTTCCCCGCTCCTCGCCGTTCCGCTCCGCCTCGTCGGCGTCATCGGACGCCTCTACGTCGTGCTGGAGAGCGACCGTGGCCTCGTGCTCATGGACCAGCACGCGGCGCATGAGCGGATCCTCTTCGAGCAGATGCTCGACCGCCTCGAAGCCGGCGGCGAGGCGGACTCGCAACGGTTGCTTCTGCCCGAGACCGTCGAGCTGTCCGTGCGCGACGTGGAGTTCCTCCGCAAGCAACTGCCCATCCTCTCCCGCCTCGGCGTGGGCTTGAGCGAGTTTGGCGAGCGCACCTTTCTGCTTGAGGCGCTGCCGCCTTTCGCCAAAGTCCCCGACGCCCGCCGCTTCGTCCTCGAACTCGTAGACGCGCTCAAGTCCTCCGGTGAAGGCGTCAACGCGCTGCGCCTCGGCGAGGATGTCATCGTCAAGACCGTCTGCCGCCACGCGGTCAAGGCCAACGACCCGCTCGCCGGCCCGGAGCTGGAAAACCTTGTCGCCGACCTGCGCCGGTGCCGGATGCCCTACACCTGTCCACATGGCCGGCCCACGCTCATTGAGATGAGCCTGAAGGAACTGGAGAAGAAATTTGGCCGCGTGCAGTGAGATGGCCCTGCTCTGCGAGGGCTTCTCATTAGCACCGGGCTTCAGCCCGGTGATACCGACAGGAGTGCGGGCAGCCATTTGAACGGCTTCGGTCTCGTGGACGGAGCGTATCCTTCGGGGCACAAACCGTTGAAACGGTTTGCGCCGTCGCTTGGCAGCCACACCCGGCTGAAGCCGGGTGCTAATGAGAGGGCCGCATTGCAGGTCAAATGGTTTGACCCCTCCGCACTTTGTCTCTAGCAATGGCCGGCCAGCCAAACGACAACACATGAGCACCGCCACCGTCCGTCCGCCCGCCACCCAGAAGGCCAAATACATGACCCTGCTCGCCGCCCTGCTCGGGTGGATGTTCGACGGCTTCGAGATGGGCCTCTTCCCGCTCATCGGCCAACCGGCGCTCAAGGACTTGCTCGGCGCGACGGCGGACCCGAACGACGCGACGAAGTGGTTCGGGGCCATCATCGCGGTGTTCCTCATCGGCGCGGCGAGCGGCGGCGTGCTCTTCGGCTGGCTGGGCGACAAGATCGGGCGGGTGCGCGCGATGTCGTTGAGCATCTTCACTTACGCCATCTTCACCGGCCTGTGCGGCTTCGCGACGGAGGCGTGGCACATCGCGGTGCTGCGGTTCATCGCGTCGCTGGGCATGGGCGGCGAGTGGTCGCTCGGCGTGGCGCTGGTGAACGAAATCTGGCCGGGCAAGTCCCGCGCGTTTATCGCCGGACTCATCGGCGCAGCGGCGAACGTGGGCTTCCTCATGGTCGCCCTGTTGAGCATGGGCCTGGCGGGCTTCATCGGCGGCGTGGAAGGAATGCTCAAGTCCATCGGCCTCTCCGACGTGACGACCACGAAGCTGCTGGCGAACTCGGCGTGGCGCTTCCTGATGATCGCCGGCGCGTTCCCGGCGCTGTTGATCTTCTTCATCCGCCTCTGCGTGCCGGAGTCGGAGAAGTGGGAGGACGAGAAGGCCAAAGGCTCGACCTCGCACTGGAACAACTCCGATCTCCTCGGCGTGCTCATTGGCTGCGGCGCGGCGCTGGGCATCATTTACGTCTGGTCGCCGGCGGGCGCGCACATCAGCGGCGCGGTCGCGACGCTCGCCACCCTCGTGGGGTTGGTGGTCGCGTTGTTCGGCTTCCTGTATCCCGTGCGGCAGTATCTGGGCCGCGGGGTCGCCGCCGGTTCCCTCAAGCCAGAGTCACAGAAGGCGATCGTGAAAAGCATGCTGCTCGGCGCGGCGCTCGCGAGCGTGGCGCTGCTGGGCACGTGGGGTTCCATCCAATGGGCACCGCGCTGGGCTGGCCAGCTCCAGCCGGACACGAAGGAAGTGAAATACTACGCGAAGGAGAAGACGCAGATTGCCACCGCCGTCGGGGCCATCGTGGCGACCATCGCGGCGGCGATGGCGGCGGGCCGGTTTGGCCGGCGCATCACCTACACGGTCATGTGCGTCGGCTCCATCGCGTCGGCGCTCTGGTTTTACAACGCCAACACCACCTTCGGCACCGGCTTCCTGTTCGCGGCGTTCATGGCCGGCGGCATCACCGCGTCGTTCTACGGCTTCTTCCCGCTCTATTTCCCGGAGTTGTTCCCCACGGCGGTGCGCGCGACCGGCCAGGGCTTCTCGTTCAACTTCGGACGCATCGTCGCGGCCATCGGCGGCCTGCAAACCGCCACGCTGATGAGGGCCTTCGACGGCAGCTTCCCGAAAGCCGGCTCCGTGATGGCGGCCATCTACGTCGTCGGCATCTTCATCATCTGGCTCGGGCCGGAGACGAAGGACCAGGAACTGCCGGAATAACCGGCGGCGCGGCTCCGCAAAATTTCCTTTGGGCCGTGGCGGGCCTTCGCAAGAATCGCCGCGATGACTCACAGCGTGAACCAACCCGCCGCGCTCGCGGACGAATGGTTCACGCCGGGCCGCTTCTTCGCGCTGCTGGCACTCTGCCTCTTCGCGGCGTTCCCGGAAGTCGTCCTTGGCAGCCACACGTTCTACTACCGCGACTTCGGGCACTTCGCCTACCCGCTCGCGCATTATCACCGCGACTGCTTCTGGCGCGGCGAAATCCCGCTTTGGAACCCCTACAACTCCTGCGGCCTCCCGCACCTCGCGCAGTGGAACACCATGTGCCTCTACCCCGGCGCGCTCATCTACCTGCTCGGCCCGATGCCGTGGGCGCTGGGCCTGTTCAGCCTCGCACACCTCATGCTCGCCGGCGCGGGCGCGTATCAACTCGCGCACCACTGGACCGGCAACCGGTTCGCCGCGAGCATCGCCGGCCTGGCCTTCGCCTTCAACGGCTTCACCCTCCATGCCGTCATGTGGCCAAACAACGTCGCCGCCCTCGCCTGGGCACCGTGGCTCTGGCTGCTGGTCGGGCGGGCGTGCAAGGAAGGCGGAAGAACCATCCTCCTCGCCGCGCTTGTCGGCGCGATGCAGATGCTCGCGGGCGCGCCGGAAGTCATCTTGTTCACTTGGGCCATCGCTGTGCCGCTAGCATTGGGGAAGGTGTTCAGTGTTCAGTGGGAATTTGGAATCCACAGCGACTACGAAGCCTCCGAGGACGAGATCTGAACACTGGACACTGAGCACTGAATACTTATCCCGCTTCGCTGGCATCGCCGCACTCGTCACCCTCCTCTCCGCCGCGCAACTTCTGCGGTTTTTGGATTTGCTCCGGCACTCGCATCGCACGCTCGCTTACGACGACAACCTCTACGCCATGCCGCTCTGGGGTTGGGTGAATTTCCTCGTCCCGCTCTTCCGCATGACCCCGGACAAGCTCGGTGTCTTCACGCATCTCGACCAGCAATGGACCTCCAGCTACTACCCAGGCATCGGTGTCCTCGCTCTGGCCGCGTTCGCCGTTTGGCGGCGACGCGAGCCGCTTGTGTGGCTGCTCGCGTTCGTCGCAGTGCTCGGTGCCTGGCTCGCGATGGGAGAGAACGCGTTCCTACTCGACCGGCTGAAAACCATTTGCCCGCCACTGGGCTTCATCCGTTTTCCCATCAAGTATGTGCTACTGCCCCTGATGCTGCTGCCGTTTCTCGCGGCTTTCGGCGTCGCCTTGATGCGAGGGCCAACGCAGCCTACCGAGCAACTCGCTAAGAATCTCAGTGACGATCCGCGCCACCTGCGGCTCCCGTCTTTCCCGAGAATTGTGCTCGGAATATTCGCCTTCTGTAGCGCTGTTCTCTACCGGGCTTGGATGGAGAAGAGCGCCGCCACTTGGCCTGCTGTTTCCAGCCAGGTTTTGGTCGCGCTCCTGCTGCTGACCCTCTTGACGCTGCTACTGACGCACGGACTGGAGTTCACCCCGGTGGTTCGGTTCCCCCCCGCGTGGGCCATCCTCGGCCTGCTCGCCGCCGACATCCTCACCCACGCCCCGCGTCAAAACCCCACCGTCATCACCCAGGCCTACGAATCCGGCGTCGCCAAGTTCTCCACCACCATGCCGCGCCTTGGCGAAGGCCGCGCGATGGTCAGCCGCGAGATGGAGGGCTTCATGGCGCATGCGCAGAATCCCAACGCTCTCAACTACTCCATCGGTGCCCGCCGTGCCGCCTTCGCCAACTGGAACCTCCTCGACGGCGTGCCCAAGGCGAACGGCTTCTTCTCGCAGTTCCCACGCGAGCTGTCCGAAACCTGGTGGCTGCTCTACGA
>SXGU01532416.1_pt1 | contig 14445 bp, 11 predicted proteins | sample 3174531 | NCBI WGS metagenome assembly SXGU01 (sample SAMN11356863, study PRJNA531348) | freshwater metagenome | isolation source: freshwater sample F1-140 | place: China: Fuxian Lake, Yuxi | collected 2017-12-25
TCGTATTATTAAGTCAAATGAAAAAGTAACGCAGAAGCAAGAGATAAAAATTCCAATCTCTACTGAAACACGAAAAATAAACTTGCAAAACGGTGTTGCAAGTGTTTCTCCAAATGTTCCTGTTCATCCAACGAATGGAGCAACACAAAGCGAACTTTCAATAATTACACATCCTACAAATCCAAATATAATTATTGGAGGTTCTAATGCTGCTGAAATTAGCAGTATAAATTGGTTAAGTCAAGGATGGTATATTTCAACTAATGGTGGAAATAATTGGTATGGAAGTGATACACTTCCTCCACATCTTGTAAATTTTGATAGATATACTTCTGATCCAGCAGTTGGAATTGATTTAGATGGAAATATGTATTTTAATACATTGTTTTATGGATTAGGAACGGGAGATGTTGTTACAACAAAATCTACAAACAATGGTGGAAGTTGGTCTCCATTTGCAACAGTTCCAAGTACAACAACAGGAAAAGATAAAAATCACTTTGTTATAGATGTTGTTCCAAATAGTCCTTATGAAGGATATATGTATACAACATATACTGAATTTGATATAAGTCCAACTAGAATTTATATGTCACGTTCAACTGATGGTGGAGCAACATTTTTAACTCCAATTTCAATTTCTCAAGGAAACGATTTAGATCAAGGAGTGAATACTCAAATTGGACCAAACGGTGAGGTCTATGGAACTTGGACTTCATATGATCCATATCCATCAAATAGTAATGCTGGTTTTGTAAAATCAATTGATGGTGGAGCAACTTGGTCAAATCAAATAAGTGCTGCTACTAATATTGCTGATATTCGCGGACAATTGGTCAAAGGTGGAAATTCAATTCGTTGTAGTAGTTTTCCATCAATGGCTGTTGATAGAACTGGTGGTTTAAGAAATGGATATATCTACATTGCATACGCTGCAAAACCAAATGGAAATCCAGATATATTTCTTGTTCGGTCAGTTGATGGTGGAACAAATTGGAGCGAACCGATAAAAGTAAATCAAGATAATTCTAACAAAGATCAATGGCAAAACTGGATAACTATTGATCAATCTACAGGAGCAGTTTATATTGTTTACTTTGACAGCAGAAATTTTCCCGCAAATGATTCTGCACAAGTTTATCTTTCTCGTTCACTTGATGGAGGAGAAACATTTGAAGATGTTTTAATCAGTGATCACGCATTTTTACCAGCATCAATTCAAGGACTTGCTGGTGGTTATATGGGAGATTATATTGGAGTTACTGCTAATAGTGGGATTGTTTATCCATTTTGGAACGATAATAGAACAGGACATCATCAAGCATATTTTTCAAAAGCAATTTTTGGTCCAACAATTGAACATACTCCACTTACAAATACAGAAGATATGAATGGTCCATATACAGTAAATGCAGATATTACTTCAAGTGGAGTTCCTTTAAATGAATCAAGTGTAAAATTATTTTGGACAGATGGAAGTGTATTTCTTGATTCGTCTCAAATGGTAAGAGGAGAAGATGGTAGTTTTATTGCATCATTTTATGGAGATGGAACACCACACGATTACAGATATTACATTCAAGCAAGTGATTCACTCGGTGGAACTTCACGACATCCTGCATCTGCTCCACTTGATTATAATATGTTTTCAGTTGCAACTGATACAATTGCTCCAATAATTTTCCATTCTGGTCTTGAAGATCAATTTATTGAAACTTGGCCACAAACAATCAAAGCAGAAGCAAGTGATAATATAGGAATTGATTCAGTTTGGTGTGAGTGGAGTGTAAATGAACACAGTGGTTATTTCTTATTTGAAATTATAGAAGATGGAAATTATATCGGAACATTTAATACAGAAGGAGTAACACTCAATGTTGGTGATGAATTTCATTATACAATTTTTGCGAGAGATTTAGGTTCAAACCATATTGTAGCACAATTTCCTGAAAGTGGACATCTTTCATTTTTATTTAAAGCAGATACAATTTTTCCAACAATTGCTCACAATGCTTTAAGAAATCAACCAAAACTTCGTTGGCCTGCAACTGTTAAAACAACAATTGAAGACGAACTTGGAATTTCAAGTGCAATTGTAGAATGGTATAAAAATGACGAATCCAATTCTTCCACGTTTGAATTAGGTGAAATGGATCCAAATATGTATAGCGGAATGTTTAATTCAGATACAAATTCAATTCAAGTTGGAGATTCAATTTTTTATCGCATCAAAGCAACTGATGGTTCAAACAATACAAACATTTCATATTTTCCAGATGAAGGTTATTTGAAATTTTATATCATTGCGACAAAAGGTTTAGTGATGGTTGTAGATGATGATGAACTTGGTGGAAGTTTTGCTCGCAAATACACAAAACCAAACAACATTCGTAATGTAGATACAATTTCAAGTGAAGGTTCTGCTGATTTATTTGTGAGAACTTTGACAGAAGTTGGTTATATTGTAGATAAACAAACGGTTCCAGATATTGATACAACTGTTTGGGATGACTATGACATTTTAGTTTGGTCTCATGGAAAATCCTCTGGTCCTGCAAATGAGGAAAGTTGGAGAAGAGCAATGAGTAGTCGTGTTCAAAGAGGAATGAGTGTGATTGTAGAAGGTGGAGATATTGGATGGCAATTTATGTCTTCTTCAAGTGATGAAGATTTTGCAACTAATGTTTTGCATTGTGATGATTTTGTTTCAGAAAGTAATGAACTTGGAAACGCAGTTTTGAGTATTCCAACACATCCAATTGCAACAGTACCAAATGCACTTCCAAATGAATTTGCTTTGGAAAATACAACTGTTTATGATAGAGATGCAAATGATTATGCAGATGATGCAAGTGCAGTTTATACTTGGAGTAGTAATAACGCAACTTCTGCAATAGTTGCGTGGGATGATACACCAAATCCACTACGAGGAAGAGTTGTTTATATTTCTTTGAATGTAAATAACATTGTAAAATCAGATTCAATTTTTGCAAAAGCATTGATTGAAAATTCTGCTGAATGGTTAGTTGGAAGTGAACCACCTCCAACAGGTTCATTGAGCGGAGCAGTTACACTTCAAGGTGCTCCAAATAATGGTGGAGTAAATGTAAGAATAAAAGGTATAACAATAGATGAAACTATTGTAACGGGAGAGAGTGGAGAATATTTATTTGAAAATCTTTATGCTGGAAACTATAAAGTTTATGCATGGAAAGAAATGTATTATCCATTGATAGATAGTTTAATGGTTCAAGTAAATGATGGTATTGTAACAGGAGTTAATTTTAATTTATCTCCAATGCTTTATTCAATTGTAAAAGGAACTGTTGCACTTTCTGACAGTGCAAATCCACACGGTGTTGAAATAAAAATTCTAAATCAAGTTCTTTCAACAACGACAAATGAAAATGGAAAATATCGTTTTGAAAATGTGCTTCCAACAAATGTTAATATGTTGTTTAAAAAACATGGGTATCGTCCTTATTCTGTTTCATTTGTTTTAGGAAATGGAGATAGTATTGTTGTGGATGCAAATCTTATTGCGTCAATTGGTTCAATTCTTATTGTAGATGATGATGAAAACACAAACACAAGAAGAAAACCAAAAGAAAAAAATTCAACTCCATCAATTGAAGAAATTGATCCAAATGGTTCAGCATATCTTTTTGGAAGAACATTGACAGATCTTGGTTATGTTGTGGATGAACAAATGATGCCAAATGTTGATACAACAACTTGGGTAAATTATGATGTTGTAGTTTGGTCTCATGGAAGGTCATCAAGTCCTGCAAATATTGAATATGTGAGAAGAGCAATGAGCAATCGTGTTCAAAATGGAGGAAAACTTTTAGTAGAAGGTGGAGATATTGGATGGCAATATATGTCTTCAACTCCAGATTGGGATTTTGCAAATAATGCTTTACATTGTGTTGATTTTGTTTCAGAAGGTTCTACACTTGGAAACCCAATTATGATAAATGCAAGTCATCCAATTGTAAGTATGCCAAATGCATTACCAGAATATTTCCCACTTGTATCTTCTGCTGGTGTTTATGATAGAGACGCAAATCTTCCCGATGAAAACTCATCTGCAGTTTATTCTTGGGAAGGCGATAATAATTCATCTTCATTAGTTGTTTGGGAAGCAAGTAATAATCCACTTGATGCAAGAACAGTTTATATTTCATTCAACATAAATAATATTGCAGCAGAGGAATCACTTTATGTAAAAGCATTGATTGAAAATTCTGTGAATTGGTTATTGACTGGTGGAATGGTTTCCGTGAATGAAAATCAAAGTGTAAAAGTTCCAACAACATTTGCACTTCATCAAAATTATCCAAATCCATTTAATCCAAAGACAAAAATAAAATATGAAATTGCAAAAAATGGATTTGTAAATTTAAAAGTGTTTGATGTTTTGGGGCGCGAAATAAAAACACTTGTGAATGAAAATAAAAATGTTGGAGTTTATGAAATTGAATTTGACGCAAATAATTTAAACAGTGGAATATATTTCTACAAACTCACAACAAATAATTTTTCCGAAATGAAGAAAATGATTTTGGTGAAATAGAATTATTGTAGTTATCGTTATTGAAAAAAGGGACACAAAGTTTTGTGTCCCTTTTTTGTTTTTTAGAGATGGGGAATTATTCCAAAAAAATCACGTTTTGGTCTAAAAAAGTCGTTTACGTATAGTGTACAGTCGTTTACATGACATGTAAAGTCAAAAACATGTCAATTTTACTCATTTACATATTCTCAAATCTAATTTTAAAATATTATATTTGTCAAATTTTTTTTTCATACTTTATGGATTATATCGTTTGGGCATGTAAGTCAATGCATCTTTTTTCAATCATTGTTTTATTTGGAGGAATTTTGTTTCAATCGGGAATTTTATATCCCGTATTAAAGGTTGAAAATTTAAGTGAAAACAATTTGAGCATTCATTTAGAAAAAAGATTTTTACCATTTATTTGGTCATCACTTTGGTCAGTTTTTTTAACGGGATTTATTTTAAAAATGTTGAGTTCAAATTTTGTTTGGTTTGAGTTTAAAACAAACTGGCAAATTTTAATTCTTGGGAAAGAAATTTTATTTTTAGTAATTACATTTTATTTAATTGGATACAACAGAATGTACAAACTTTTGGAACAAGAAATAAATTCTGAAAATAAAAATCAAGAGGCGATTAGTTTTTTATTTTCAAGAATGAATTTGTTTAGAAAAATAAATGTGTATCTTGTTATAATTATAATTTTAATTTCTGCTGGAGTTTGAAAATTGAGTAAAGTAATTGCAATTGCAAATCAAAAAGGTGGAGTTGGAAAAACAACAACTGCAATAAATCTTGCATCATCACTTGCATTAAATGGTCTTCCAATTTTACTTATTGATTGTGATCCGCAGTCAAATTTAACAAGTGGAATTGGAATTGATAAACGTTCTCTTCAAAAAACAATCTACGATTTTTATATTGGAAATGCTTCACTTGAAGAAATAATTTTTCCAACTGAAATGGAAAATTTATTTGTAATTCCAGCAAATGTAAATCTTGTCGCAGCAGAAATTGAACTCATACAAATTGAAAATAGAGAAAAAATTTTATCAAACGGAATAGATAAAATCAAAAATAATTATCTCTTTACAATAATTGATTGTCCACCGTCACTTGGTCTTTTGACATTGAATTCATTGAATGCAGCAGATTCTATTCTCATTCCTGTTCAATGCGAATATTATGCACTTGAAGGTTTGGGAATGTTGCTTGATACAATTTCAATGATACAAAATGTTTCAAATCCAAAACTTGAAATTGAAGGAGTACTTCTTACGATGTATGACGGAAGATTGCGACTTTCAAACCAAGTTGTGGATGAAGTGAAAAAGTTTTTTAGAGAAAAAATGTTTAACACAATTATTTCCAGAAATGTTAAATTAAGTGAAGCACCAAGTTTTGGAAAACCAATTTGTCTTTATGAACCAAGTTCAAATGGAGCAAAATTTTATTTGAATCTTGCGAAAGAAGTTTTAGAAAGAAATGATTTTGTAAAAAAAGAAAATAATATTTCATCACCAATTATTCCAACTGAGGAAATGTATAAATGAGCAATAAACAACCACTTGGCAAAGGACTTGCAGCATTGATTCGTCCAATAGAAGAAAAAAAAATAAATGAAGTTGAAATAAAAGAAATTATAAAAGAAGTTGTAAAAGAAATAACACCACAAATTGAGATTTCAAAAATAAAACCAAATCCACTTCAACCGAGAAAAAATTTTGATTCAACTTCACTTGAAGAATTAAAACTTTCCATCAAAGAAAATGGAATTATACAACCAATTACAATTCGCAAAATTGATGCTGAAAATTATGAAATAATTTCTGGTGAAAGAAGATTTCGTGCATCAGTTGAACTTGGAATGCAAACAATTCCATCTCATATTATTGAAGTTGAAAGCAATGAAAAAATGCTTGAACTTGCTTTGATTGAAAACATTCAAAGAGAAAATTTAAATCCAATTGAAATTGCTTTTTCATATCAAAGATTGATTGAAGAATGTAATTTGACACACGAAAAAGTTGCTGAAAAAGTTGGAAAAAATAGAACTACAATTACAAACTTTTTGCGACTTCTAAAACTTCCGCAAGTGATTCAAGAAGCATTAAAATATAATGAACTTACAGAAGGACATGCAAGAAATATTGTTTCAATTGCTGATGAAAAAACTCAAATTAAAATTTTTGAAAAAATTAGAAACGAGAATTTATCAGTTCGTCAAGTTGAAAACTTAGTAAAAAATCTTTCGTTAGCAATTTCTCCGAAATTGGAATCAAATAAAATTTCATTTGAACATCCAATTGTTGTAAAACTTCGCGAAGAATTTTCAACAAAAATTTCCATTACACAAAAAAGAGGTGGAAGAGGAGAAATAGTTTTTGAATATTATTCACTTGATGATTTTGATAGATTGATTGAATTACTTTTAAAAAAATAATTTTATAGAAAATGAAAAAAATAATTTATACTGAAAATGCACCAAATCCAATTGGACCATATGTTCAAGCAAATGTTTTCAATGGTAAACTAATTTTTATTTCAGGACAAATTCCAATTGATCCAAAGAAAAACGAGATCGTAAGTGATGATATAAAATTACAAACTGAACAAGTTTTGGAAAATTTAAAAGCAATTCTTATTGCTTCAAACAGCAGTTTAGAAAATGTTTTGAAAACAACAGTGTTTATAAAAAACATGAATGAATTTAGTGTGATGAACGAAATTTATAGTAAGTATTTTACAAAAGATTTTCCATCGCGAAGTACAGTTGAAGTTTCTCGTTTGCCAAAAGATGTAAAAATAGAAATTGAAGCAATTGCATATACAAATTTTTAAATTTTTTTTGTTTATTGTTTTAGTTTACACAAATTCAAGTTCACAAATTGATTTTGATACTTTACAAAAATCATCAACAAAATCAATGCTTTTATCAGCAGTTTTTCCAAGTGCTGGACAAATCTATAACGAATCATATTGGAAAGTTCCTGTAATTGTTGGTCTTGGAAGTTATTTTGTTTACAATTGGAATGATGCAAATAATTCCTATTTAGATTTTAGAACAAAATATAAACAAACTCAAAGCTTGCAATATAAAAATGCAAAAGATTTTTACAGAAATGAAAGAGATAGATTTGCGTGGTATTTTTTTGTTTTATATGTTGCTAACATTGCAGATGCTTATGTTGGTGCGGAACTTTATTCATTTGATGTAAATGAAAATCTATTGAAACAAAATTTTAATAACATTCAATTTAAATTTTATTACAACTTAAATTTTAAAAATTATGCAAACACGTATTGAAAAAGATTCACTTGGAAATCGTGAGATTCCATTTGATGCATATTATGGAGTGCAAACTCACCGTGCTTTGGAAAATTTTCCAATAAGTGGGTTAAAACCAAAACCATCTTATGTTGAAGCAACTGTTCATATAAAAAAATCAGCAGCAATTGTAAATAATTCTCTCGGAATTTTAGATAAAAAAAAATGTGATGCAATTGTAAAATCTTGCGATGAAATTTTATCTGGAAATTTGCGAGAATGGTTTGTTGTAGATGTTTATCAAGCAGGTGCTGGAACTTCTCACAATATGAACACAAATGAAGTGATTGCAAATCGTGCGATTGAAATTCTTGAAGGAAAAAAAGGTGATTATTCCGTCATAAGTCCAAATGATGATGTGAATATGGCACAATCTACAAATGATGTTTGTCCAACTGCAATTAGAATTGGTGCTTTGATGAATACAAACAAATTATTGAGTAGTTTAAAAAATCTTGAAGATGTATTTGCTAAAAAATCTAAAGAGTTTGACCACATTGTAAAATCTGGAAGAACACATCTTGCAGATGCGGTTCCTGTGAGATTAGGACAAGAATTTGGTGCTTGGAGTATGAATATGCAAAAACATTCCAAATCAATTCAAGTTGCAATGGAAAGTTGTAAAGAACTTGGAATTGGTGGAACTGCTGCTGGAACAGGATTAAATGCACATCAAAAATATCGCGAGATGATGGTAAAACAACTTTCACTTCAAATTGGAATTGATTTCAAAATGTCAGAAAACTATTTTGAATCGATGCAAAGTTTAAGACCGATGGTTGAGATTTCAAATGCAGTTCGTAATTTAGCACAAGATTTGATTCGTATTTCAAATGATATTCGTCTTCTTGGTTCTGGTCCAAAGACTGGGTTTTTTGAAATAAATCTTCCTGCTGTTCAACCGGGTTCTTCAATAATGCCGGGAAAAGTAAATCCTGTTATGTTTGAAATGATGAATATGGTTTGCTTTCAAATTATTGGATGTGATACAACAATTCTTATGTCGGCACAAGCAGGACAACTTGAACTCAATGTTATGATGCCAGTTGTTGCTTTTAATCTTTTGCATGAAATAGAAATTCTTTCAAATGCAATTGATGTTTATGTAAAATTTGGTGTTGAAGGAATTACAGCAAATGAAAGTAGATGTCAAACGTATGCTGAAAATTCTATAAGTATTGTGACAGTTTTAAATCCACATATTGGATATTTGAAAGGTGCTGAAATTGCAAAAGAATATCTCAAAAGTGGAAAGACAATTCGTGAACTTGTGATTGAGAAAGGACTTCTTTCAGAAGAAAAACTTGATGAAATTTTTGACTTAAAAAAAATGACTGAACCAGGAATTCACAAGTAAAAAATTATTCGTAAATTCACAAAAAAAAATTATGTCAGAACAAATTCTTTCTTCTAATCCAGTTCAGAAACCAAATGTTGTAAAAGCAAAAAAAAAACCAAAAGATCTTGCAGTTGTAAATCAATCTGGATGTACGGGGTGTGAAGTGTGTGTGGAATTTTGTCCTGTTGATTGTATTTTAGTTGTAGCAGGTGATTCATATCAAGAACACAAACATCTTGTGGAAATTGATTTGGATATTTGTATAGGTTGTAAGTTATGTGTAAAATATTGTCCTTGGGATACAATAGAAATGTTGCCAAATGAAGAAGCATATAAAATTGCAGCAGGAAATTGGACAGAAACTACAATTTTAAAAGATAGAGAATGGATGAAAAATTCAAGTGCAAAAGTAGGAGAAACCATTATTCCTGCACTTCTTACTAAACCGTATGCATAATAATTTTTTTTTAAAACAAAAAAATAAAAAAGTAAAATGAAATTTAGTATAACAAGTGGCGAACTTTTAAAAGCTCTTTCAAAAGCAAATTCAGTAATTCAACAAAAATCTCCAATTGAAATTTTGGATAATTTTTTATTTGATGTTTCAGGAAGTTCACTTACAATTAGTGCAACAAATTTGGAAATTTCAATTAGAGTAATTCTAAATGTAAAAGGAAATACAAATGGAAGAATTGCAGTTCCATCTCGTAGAATTTATGAAACAGTTGCAGCACTTCCATTGAATACTCAAATCAATTTTACTGCTGATTTGAATTCTAAAAAAATTGTGATGAATACAGAAAAAGGAACTTATCATTTGACTGGAGAAACAGCAGAAGAATTTCCTGAACTTCCAAAAATTGAGAAAGCAAACGAGTTTGAGTTTTCAAATGAATCAATTTCAAAAATAATAAACAAAACAAAATTTGCTGTAAGTGATGATATACATCGTCCTGCAATGACGGGAGTTTTATTTCAGTTTAAGAAAAGTGAGTTTGTAGCAGTTTCAACTGATGGACATAGATTGGTTAAATTTTCTCTCAAAAAATTCAAATCCAATAAAGAACAAGAAATTATAATTCCACAAAAAACATTGAATATATTGGGTAAACTTGTGGAAGAATACAATTGCATTTTATCTGTTGTGGAACAAAAACAAATTTGGTTTTCATTTTCAAATGTAATTTTATTTTCTCGTGTTATAGATGAAAAATATCCAAACTATGAAACTGTTATTCCAAATGACAACGATAAAAAACTTGTTATAGAAAGACAAGAAATTCAATCATCTGTAAAAAGAGTTGGTTTATATTCATCGTCTCAACAAAATTCAATGCCAATAAAATTTTCATTGAAAAAAAATTTGCTTACAGTTTCAGCAGAAAATCCTGAAATGGGATGCAATGCTGATGAGGAAATTGAGTGTGAATATAGTGGAACCAATTTTGAAACTGGTTTTAATTCAAGTTATGTTATTGAAATGACGTCGCATATTTCATCAAAAGAAATTATGTTTTTATTTAGTACTCCAACTCGTGCAGCCATAATAAAACCAAACGAAAATGAATCTGACGAAGATGTTTTAATGTTGATAATGCCATTGAGATTAAATTCATAATGTTTTGTTTAATTCAAATTCCAAATTGCAATTTTAAAGTTGCTGTTTGGAATTTTTAATTTTAGAAAAATTGTATTTAGAAAAACTTCATCTTGTAAATTTTAGAAACCACAAAAATTCTCAAATTGAATTTGGGAAAAATTTGAATCTAATCATTGGAAATAATGGTCAAGGAAAAACAAATATACTTGAGGCAATTTCTTACTTATCAATTACAAAAAGTTTTTTATCAGCAAGCGATGTAAATGTGTGTAATGTTAATGAAAATTTTTTTGAAGTTAAAGGAAATTTTTTTTTACAAGATGAAAGTGAATACAATGTTTGTGTTCAATATAAAAAACCTTCTCATGAAAAAATTATTTCTTTGAACAAAAAAAAAATTGAAACAAAAAAAATTATCATTGGAAAATTTCCAATTGTTGTTCTTTCTCCGTATCATTATTCATTGACATTTGGTGTTCCATCAGAGAGAAGAGCTTTCCTAGATTTAGTTTTATCACAAACTTCTAAAAGCTATTTAGATGATATAATTGCCTACAAAAAAATTTTAAGACAACGAAATTCACTTTTATATCAATTTAAAGAGAGAAAATTTTTTGACACTGAATTACTCTTAACTTGGGATGAACAAATAATATCAGTTGGTTCAAGAATTATGAAGAAAAGAAACGATTTTTTAAATGTGTTTCAAAATTTTTTATATAATGCATATCTATTTATTACTGATGAAAATGAATTTCCAAGTTTAAATTACAAAACACAATTCCATTTGAATAACAATATTTCATTAGATGAAGTTCAAAACTTATTTTCATCTGAAGTTGGAAAAAATAAAGAGAAAGAAAAAATTTTGTATTCAACTTTGGTTGGTCCCCATTTGGATGATATTGAATTTAAGATAAATAATTTTGATGTAAAAAAATTTGCTTCGCAAGGACAACACAAAACATTTCTTATTGCAATAAAAATTGCTGAATTAAATTTTCTGAAAAATTATTTGCAAAAAAATCCGATTCTTTTACTTGACGATGTATTTAGTGAATTAGATGAATATCGTACGAAAAAAGTTTTTGAAATGATTCATAACAGTTCACAAACATTTATTACATCTACATCACAGAATTTTGTAAATTTTTCTTTTAATGAAGATGCAAAAATAATTTCTGTTGAAAATGGAAATATATTTGAATTTGAAACTAAAACAATTTTTTAAATTTGTATAAATACAAAAAAATATCTGAACCAAAATCAATACTTGAAGCAATTTCTATTGCATTTCAAAAATATGGTTTGAATGAAAAATTAAAGGAAGAGCATTTGTGCGAAGAATGGAAAAAAATAGTTGGAAAAAATATAGCGAAAATTTCAATAGCAGAAAAAATTGAAAAACAAATTTTAATTGTGAGAGTTACATCAAGTGTGTGGAGGAATGAATTACAATTTCACAAAGACTCTATAATGAAAAAAATTTTTGAAAAATTTGGTGACACAATAAAAGATATAAAATTTAAATAATAACAAATTATGATAAAAGAAAATCAAGAGGAAAATATTTTAAACAACAACGAATATACAGCAGAAGATATAACTGTTCTAAAAGGACTTGAAGCAGTTCGTCGTCGTCCCGCAATGTATATTGGAGATGTGAGTGTTCGAGGTCTTCATCATTTGGTTTATGAAGTTGTAGATAATTCAATTGACGAAGCACTTGCAGGATTTTGTCAAAATATTTTTGTTTCAATAAATCAAAATGGGTCCGTAACTGTTCAAGATGATGGAAGAGGAATTCCTGTAGATATTCATTCAGAAGAAAAAAAGAGTGCATTAGAAGTTGTGATGACTGTTTTACATGCGGGAGGAAAATTTGATAAACAATCTTACAAAGTTTCAGGAGGACTTCACGGTGTTGGAGTTTCAGTTGTAAATGCGTTAAGCGAAGATCTTGAAGTTGAAGTTGTGCGAGATGGAAAAATTTATTTTCAAAAATATAAACAAGGAGCAGCACTTGGAGAAGTAAAAATAATTGGCAATTCTACAAAAGGAAAAACAGGAACAAGAGTTACATTTTTACCAGATGCCGAAATTTTTAAAAATAGAAATTTTAAATTCGAAACAATTGCTGAACGACTTCGCGAACTTGCGTTTTTAAATTCGGGTGTTTCACTTGTACTGAAAGAAGAAGCAACAAACCAAGAAGAAACATTTTTTTACAAAGGTGGGTTGCTTGAATTTATTAAATACACTGATAGCAATCGTCACTCAATAATGAAGAAAAAATTTTATGCCAAAGGTGAAGGTCAAGATGACAGTGGAAAAAATGTTGAAGTTGAAGTTGCGTTCCAATATAACAATGGATATAATGAAAATATATTTTCATACGTAAATAATATCAATACTCACGAAGGTGGCACACATCTTGTTGGATTTAGAACAGCAATGACTAGAACATTAAATAGTTTTGCTTCAAAAAATAATTTGATAAAAGATCAAAAAATAAATTTAACAGGAGATGATTTTAAAGAAGGTCTGACGGCAGTAATAAGTGTAAAAGTTGCAGAGCCACAGTTTGAAGGTCAAACTAAAACAAAGCTTGGAAATAGTGAAATAAAAGGAATAGTGGAAAGTATTATTGGAGAACATCTTTCAAGTTGGTTAGAAGAAAATACTTCTGATGGAAAAAATATAATTGAAAAATGTATTTATGCAGCTGAAGCTCGTGAAGCAGCAAGAAAAGCAAGAGAACTTGCGAGAAGAAAAAATTCTCTTGATGGTGGAGGACTTCCTGGAAAACTTGCTGATTGTTCAATTGATGATCCTAAACACTGTGAAATATATTTTGTTGAAGGTGATTCTGCAGGAGGAAGTGCGAAACAAGGAAGAGATAGAAGATTTCAAGCAATTCTTCCGCTTAAAGGAAAAATTTTAAATGTAGAAAAAGCAAGAATGCATAAGATGTTAGAGAACGAAGAAATTCGTGCTATATTCACTGCACTTGGAACTGGAGTTGGTGAAGATTTTAATATTGAAAAATTAAGATACAATAAAGTTATTTTAATGTGTGATGCTGATGTAGATGGTTCTCACATTAGAACATTGCTTTTGACGCTTCTTTTTAGATATATGAAAGATCTTGTTGAACTTGGTCATATTTATATTGCACAACCACCACTTTACAAGTTGAAAAAAGGAAAACAAGAATTTTACGCATATGATGATTATGAAAAAGATGATATTTTAAAGCGATTAAAAAGTGATAAAAAAAACTTCAAAGATGAAATTGAAGAAAGTGAAAAAAATGAAGAGACACAGACAAAAGGAAATGTTGTAATTTCTCGCTATAAAGGATTGGGAGAAATGACTCCCGAACAACTTTGGACAACAACGATGAATCCTGAAACAAGAACAATTCTCCAAGTTACACTTGAAAATGCTGCAGATGCTGATAGAACGTTTTCAATTTTGATGGGAGATGAAGTTGAACCACGAAGAGAATTCATAGAAAAAAACGCAAAGTTTGTTAAAAATTTAGATGTGTAAGAATGATAGTTTGTGGAATTGATCCGGGAAGTAGAATCACAGGGATTGCAGTTATTGAAAAA
>SXGU01531788.1_pt1 | contig 14442 bp, 16 predicted proteins | sample 3174531 | NCBI WGS metagenome assembly SXGU01 (sample SAMN11356863, study PRJNA531348) | freshwater metagenome | isolation source: freshwater sample F1-140 | place: China: Fuxian Lake, Yuxi | collected 2017-12-25
CAAGCATGCGGTCAGCTTCATCGAGAACGAAGAAGGTGACCGCGCCAAGATTGACAAGTCCTTGACCCATGAGATCGAGCAGGCGGCCTGGAGTCGCCACAAGGACATCGATCCCGCCAGTGATCGCCCGCACTTGTGGGCCTTGACCGACGCCGCCGAAGATCACAGTGTGCTTCAGCGCCGAGTTTCGCCCGTACCGTGCGAAGCTCTCGCCAATCTGTGCCGCGAGTTCGCGCGTGGGAGTCAAGACGAGCGCACGAGGGCGTCGACCATGCGGCAACTTGGTTGCGCCGCGTGGATCATGGAGGAGTTGATGCAGAATCGGAAGCGCGAACGCTGCCGTCTTTCCGGTGCCAGTTTGCGCGATACCGAGCAGATCTTTGCCTGCGACTGCCGGAGGAATCGCCTGAACCTGAATCGGTGTAGGCGTTTCGTACTCATCTTCGATGAGCGCGGCAAGCAATGCGGGATGCAGTCCGAGCGCCGCAAATGCGCTTGAGGATGCGGGCGAGGAAGCGGACGACGGAACGAGGGCTTCAGGAGACGAGGATGCGTGATGCTTCAAACAAAAACAGACCTTCTGCTGCGGCAGAAAACGGATGCCGCGGAGCGTTGAGGCAAGCCTAAGTCCGATGTGTATCGAATGATCAACGAGAGATCATCGATAGATCGGGGTAGACCGTCGAATGTGACGTGGCCTGACACCGAGTGGACTGGGGAGAGCCAGTTGGCGCGTAGGGTCGCATCCGTTGCGAAGACCTATGCGGCCGGCAAGTTCCCAAACTCTTACGAAGGAATCCCTTGTGTAGGAAGTCCGTCTGGAAGGGTCGTGCTGAGCGACGCTTGTACATATGCGTGGCGCAGCACTGAGTTCACCGGCGAGGAGCGACCACTATAGCCGCCTAGTAGGATTTCGTCCAATGGCTGTGCGTGGAATCACTCCAATCCTCAATGTTTCCGATGTTCCGCAGAGCGTGAGATGGTTTGCATCTCTCGGATGGAAACGCGGCTTTGCGTGGAATGCAGGGGGGATGATGCCAGGCGATGCACTGACGAATGAGCATGGGGACGCAAACTTCGCGTCGGTCTGTGCGGATGCCGAAGCGCAGATATTTCTCTGCCACGGCGGGCAAGGATCTCGCGGAACCATCATGCCGAAGTTCCCAGGTGATGATGAAACCGATGGCGTGTGGATGAGTTGGTGGATGGACTCCGTGGACGCGCTTGAAGCGATGCACCGCAGCGCCGCAGCGATGGGATATCTCATCACTATGCCGCCGACAGATGAGCCGTGGGGGGTTCGAGAGTTTCATCTTCGGCATCCAGATGGTCATATGTTCCGCGTCTCGGCCGGCATCTCGACGAGTAACACATGATGAAACTGCAAGCAAATTTTTCTCCATACAACCGGAAGCAATACCTCGCCACCGTCGCTGAGAAAGACCGCGCGATTGCGCAGCGACTTTGCGTGCTTCTCGAAGCAGCGTTTGGTGTAGAGGACATTCAGATCTATCGCAACTTTCCAGTGGTCGTGCGCGATATGGAGTGGATTGCTGGCTTTGCGATGCGCGTGAAGTCGCCCATTGTCTACTGTTGTTCCGCAGAAGCTTTGAAGGAGCTTGGCGCCGAGATGCGCCCTCTGATGTCGGGGAAGTCGTGCCTTGAACTGCGCGCACGAGGCGGCGTCACGCTTGAGGAGATTTTCGATCTCGTTGCACGCGCGTACAAGATTGCTTCGATGCACGGGGGCATGATTTGCGAGGCCGACCGGAAGACGCGCGAAAAGCTTCGCGCGCAAGCGGCAGTGGGCGTTGCAACGCCTACTCCGAAAGCGGCGTCGAAGAAGACGACGAAGCAGACGACAAAGAAGGCGACGAAGAAGCCTGTTCAGAAGCTGGCGAGAGCGAACTCAAGTGCGCTTCGCAAGAAGGCGTCAGCCAAGTGAACCGTTCGCCGCGTCTCGCTCGACCGACGATTGAAGTGCCGATCGACAGCGTGGCGTCCGCGAGACTCTGCGCGGGCATTGCGACGCGTATTGAAGTGTGCGATGACCTTGCGAGCGAGGGTTGGACTCCACGGGAGGAAGTGCTGCGCGCGTGCGTGGAAGCGGTCGCGGGAACACCCTGCACGGTGGTGTCGATGATTCGCTCTCGCGACAACGGACTTCCGCCCACACTCACGTCCTCGGGATTTGAGGCAACGCCGCGCGCGATCGACTGCGCGTTGCGAGAGATCGAGATGAGCGCGCGCGCTGGTGCGCACTCCGTTGCGATTGGATTTCTTTCATCGCATGGGACCATCGACATGGCGGCGTGTGCTCGACTTCGCGATCACGCGCAGGGCATGGGACTTCTCGTCGCGTTTCTGCGGACGATTGATCTCCTCGTCGACCGCAAACAGGCGATGCGTGACCTCGCTGAACTTGGTGTTGCGCGCGTGGTCACCGCGGGCGTCTTGGGATGGGACGCATCTGTCGCGTCGATCGCAGAGCGTGTCAAAGTGCTTCAAGCGGACGCGGAGACGCTCGCAGGCGAGGCGCGCTTGCGCGATCGATCGATCGTGGAAATCGTCCCTGGAGGTGGAGTGCGCGCGTCGAATGCAGTCGACTGGCTCGCCGTTTCGCCGCATTTGCATGCGTCCTGCCGAAGGGGCGGCGTGTTCTCCCTTGACGAATTGCTCGCGCTTTCGCGCGTGCTCGCGGCGTAAAACTCACCACTTTAGTTGGGGTCTCGCGGGTTTGTTCGGGCGGATTCCATGGTCTTTGGTGGGTGAATTCCCGCTCAGAGCGGAGATTTGTAGATTTCTTGAGTGGGATTGAGAGGTGGCGGATCGTCGTGCGGAAGTGGTTGTCAGCGCGTTGAGGAGCTCGCACAGCGAGCGGCGCGCGGACAGAACAGAACTTCACCCAACCGAAGAAACAGAGGCCCCCAATGACCACCCAGATCCGCAACGCAACGCTCTCTCCAATCGCCGCGCTCACCCTCACCTTGGCAGCCGCGACACAGTTCGCGTCAGCCGCGACCTACTCGAATGTGAGCGCAACCACGAACGCGGCGATCGCCGCATCATGGATGAACGACACCGACTACATCAGCGCACCAGGAACCGTTTCCTCGTTCGTGCAAGTCTCACCCGGCAACAGCGCAGCGGCCAACGGCGCACTCTGGATGCAGCCGACTCGTGTGCAGTTCGACCAGCAGAACATCGTCAGCTCAGCCTCCGGCGACGACGCCGATGCGACGGAAGCGCTGAGCTATGAGTTCACAATCGATTCCGATCAGATCGCAACCCTCTCGAGCAAGCACACGCTCCGACTCTTCTGGGGCGTCGCACCTGAAGCGGTCTCGAGCATGCGCCTGGTGAATGTCGCGACTGGCGAAGTCCTCGTCGATGACATCTTCAACACGCTCGACGCCCGTCGCTACGACATTCGCCTCGATGCCGGCACCTACGCGGTGGAGTACACGGTGAACACGATCACCGTCGGCACCGGTGGATTCCAGTTCAACACTGGGTTCGCGATGCGCCTCGCAGCGGGCAACTGATCGATCGCAAACATCGAAGGGATTGCGACAGGCGCGTTGGGTAACCAACGCGCCTGCGCTGTTTTCATTCGATCGCCGTCGAACTGGGCTCGGACAAAAGAGACAACGCCGTGACAACCGTCACGGCGTTGCTGCCTCGTCGGGCTCTCAACCGGGTCTCGAGCCCAACTTGTTCGTTACGCAGCAGGTGCTGGTGGAGTGCCTGGTTCCGGAGCCGGTGGTGTGCCTGGTCCGCCCGGGCCACCTGGTCCGCGCGGGGCACGGGGTGCGCGAGGCGTGCGTGAGTCAAATTCTTCGCGGGTGACCTTGCCGTCGCCATTCTTGTCGAGTCGCTTCAAGCGTTCCCATCGATCGCCAACTTCGTCGGCTGTCAGGACGCCATCCCCGTTCTTGTCGAACTCCTTCAGAAGATCATCGAAGGAACGCGGTCGACCACCGCCGCCTGGACCTTGCGGAGCTGGCGGGTCGCCACCCGGTGCAGGAGGAGCGATGGTCGAGGCGTTCGCGGAGAGCGTGAGCGCTGCCGCGAAGAGCGCCGCGGTGGCGGTCAACTTGAGTTGTGATCGTGCGTGCATGTGAGTCCTTTGTTTCCTAACGGCTGAGCGAAATGCTCGGCATCCGAGAAACGCAGTCGCTGTCGATGCATTGCCGGTCGCCTGCGAGGTTGGGACAATTTTTGCTCACTGCCTCGTTGCCACGCGTGTGCAAAATGCACAGCGCCGCATGAGCGGACTCATGCGGCGCCGTATCTGCACCGGGTCAAGTGTTTGGGGTTGACTTAGACGGTCTTTGGTGCTGGCTTTGGCTCTGGCTTTGGCTCGGTGCCTGGCGCCGGAGCAGGTGCCGGTGCTGGATCGGTCGGCTTTGGCGCATCTTGCGCGGTCTTTGGTTCTGGCTTTGGCTCTGGCTTTGGCTCGGTGCCTGGTGCAGGAGCTGGTGCCGGCGCTGGCTCGGTTGGCTTTGGCGCATCTTGCGCGGTCTTTGGTTCTGGCTTTGGCTCTGGCTTTGGCTCGGTGCCTGGTGCAGGAGCTGGTGCCGGCGCTGGATCGGTCGGCTTTGGCGCATCTTGCGCGAGCTTCGGATCGGTTGGCTTCGGCTCTGGGGTTGGTTCTGGCTTGGGTTGTGGTTGGCCAGGTGCCGGCGCTGGTGGGGTCACCGGCGGTTCGGCGTTTGCGAGCACTGCGAGGCTCAGCGTTGCAATCGAGGTGATGGCGAGGAGAGAGTTCTTGATTTGCATGATGGGGTCGTTTGTTCTTTGAAGGAGTGATGACCCGGTGCAAGGGTCTTGGTTCGCTCAGACGATCACTCGCTCGAGCGCATTCCCGCCAATGCAAAACTTTTCTCAATTCGTTCGAGGTTTTGCGCAGCAACCATGCGCTGCGTCGTTCATCCCACCTGCATCACGGCAGGCACACGCGCACGCACCGGCTCCGCCACAACATCCACTCGTCGTCGACGCAGTCGTCGAATCGGACGGAGTCGACAGCGCGGCGAGCACGCAGGTTCCCGCTTCACCATTCGAGACGACTGCCATACCCGTTGTGATAAGTGTCTCGCCGCGGCGCACGAGTACCGACTCGACTTCCGATACCACTTCGATATCGCATGGGCTCGCGATTGGTACATGCACGAGAATCACATCGCCGGCAATCGCGCCTGCAGTCGCTCGAACGATGCGAAGCGTCCCTTCCCATCGAGTCCGATCGAACATGAGATTTGCATCACGAACTCCCTCGCCGAGCGGAACGCAGACGATGGACTCCTCGCCCTCAAACAACACGCCGCTTCCGATCCGAGGCACGGCATCGATGCCGTGCGCTCGTTCAAGGAGAAGACCGTCGCCGTCAAGGCAAGCGATGGCGCGGCGTTTTCCTGGGAACACGCTGCAGGTAGCACGCTCGGGCACATCTGCGATGGACAAGCGCCAAGTCCAGTCAGGTTGATGCACGGAAGCATCGGTCGCGAGTTCCAAAGTCGTTCCGAGTCCGTTCTTCCACGGCATCTGGACAGCGGTATGTGCGGCGAGGATGTGCATTGGCCTATCTCTTGCGCGCAATGATCTCAAGCACGCTCGGCGCGACAAGAACGGACGCTTCATCCGCTTCCGCATGCGCGAGTTCCGCTTCGATCTCTTCTTGCCACGCTTGCGTCGCGTAGCCAAGTTTCACAAGTGTTGGTGTGTAGGTTCGGATGAACCCGGCCGGCCAATGCCAAAGCGGTTCGCTCGGGCGCGCTGCGCGAGCAATCGGTCGCACATGCACGAGATCAAAGCCCTGCTCGACCAAGATCCTCGGAAGCCGCCGCGCGATGTTCGCGTCGCCACCACCTTGAGCAAAGCTCTGCATCGCAAACTGTACAAACTCGCGAACGCGCACGGAGCCACCGATGAGGGAGTAGGTTTCGTAGGCGTAATACTCATGGAGCGCGAGCATTCCGTGAGGCGCGAGAAGATCATGCACTTGTGCGATCAGTTTGTTCGGGTCATGCACAAACATTGCCAACCAGCGAATCCAAGCGATATCAAACGCATGCGAGAAGCGAGAGGGCAGGGCGTCCGTCATCAGGTCGCACTGCAGGATTTCGACATTGCGCTGCTCGCGCGATGCACAGTGCGCGCGGGCCTGATCGACGAACCGCGACGAGATCTCAATGCCCGCGACACTTCCACTGGCGCCGACTTCGTCGAGCAACGCCGCAGTCGCAAGACCCGGACCGCAACCGACATCAACGACGCGGCTCCCTTCTCGGATTCCACACGCGCGCCACGCAGCACGAGCTTCGTCGATCCAGAGTGCGTGCTGAAGGGCGAGGCGATCGCTCTCCGCGGAGTGAGTCCCAAGCACATAATCAGGTTGCGTCGCGGCGGACATGCCCGCACTGTACGCGCGTATGATTTCGATGGAGGTCTCTATGGTTGAAGTCAATGCCGTGTATGAAGGTTCCCTGCGATGCTCTGCTGCGCATGCACCGTCTCAATCGACGCTGCAGACAGACGCACCCAAAGACAATCATGGGCTCGGCGAAGCGTTCTCACCCACCGATCTCGTCGCCGCAGCGCTTCCGACTTGCATGATGACGATCATGGGGATTGTCGCCGCTCGGCACAACATCGACCTGAGAGGCATGCAGGCGCGTACAGAGAAGGAAATGTCGAAAGACCTTCCGCGCCGCATTCACAGTTTGAAGACCGTCATTCGCGTGCCGATTGCCGCGGATCATCCGCAACGAGAGGCGCTTGAGCATGCCGCGCACACTTGTCCGGTGCATGCGAGTTTGCATCCGGACATTCAGGCGTCGATCGAGTTTCATTACGCGGGCTGATGCGCGTATCCGCGTGGATCGCGCGATGCGCCGGGCCATCGAGGTCGTCGAACTGACCGTTCCAAGTCGCCCAGAGAAACGCCGCGACGAACAACGCGCCGACAAACACGCCGATCGGTACGGCGAGGTAGATCAGCTCCATCGACGCGCTCCTTCGTCTCGCGAGGCGCGTGTGCCGTGCAAACTCGTCGCAAGGACAGTGAGACCCGAGAGCGGCATGAGGATCGAAGCGACGATTGGATTCACGAGTCCCATGAACGCAAGGACCGCTCCGGCACCGTTGTAGGCAAGCGACAACCAAAGATTGAGGCGCACCGTTCGCATCGTTCGCCGTGCCGCCGCGAGGAGTGCAGGTAGAAGCGCAATGCCTTCTCCCGCGAGGCAGACATCGGCTGTGAGTGTCGTGCATTGCGCGCTCCCTCGAACCGAAACCCCACAATCAGCCGCAGCGAGTGCGCCAAGGTCGTTGATTCCATCGCCCACCATGATGCGAGGTTGCTTGAGCGCATCGTCTGAGACGAAGGCGAGCTTCTGCTCAGGTGAAAGACCGCCGATGGCCTCGTGGGGCATCAACCCGATTTGTTTCGCAACGCTCGCGACAACTCGTGGTTCATCGCCGCTTGCGAGCCGTATCTCCCATCCTTGCTCGCGCAGTGCTCGAATGGAATGCGCAACTTCGCTTCGGATCGCGTCGCCAACGCCGAGCAGTGCGGCGCATTCGCCATCGACCGCGATGTAGATCGGAGATACGCCGCGCGCCGCGAGCGCCTCGCTTCGCGCCACGCGCTTGGCATCGATCTCAATCGAGAGCCGTTGCATGAAGCGCGCACTCCCTACGGCGACATCAGAGTTTCCGACGGTGCCACGGATTCCTTCACCGGCGGTCTCGACCACATCTCGCGCTTCGGCGAGTGACCGAGAGCGCACGCTTTCGATGATTGCTCGCGCGAGGGGATGTGCGCTCTTTTGTTCGAGCACCGCCGCGAGTTCAACCGCGCCTTCATCTCCGTCGAGTTCGATGATGGCGGGTCTTCCCATCGTGATCGTCCCAGTCTTGTCGAGCACGATCGTTCCTGCTCGCGAGATCCGCTCGAAGGTGTCGCCTCCTTTGATCAGCATCCCCTGTCGAGCAGCACTTCCAAGTCCAGACAGAATCGCGAGCGGGGTCGCGAGACCGAGTGCGCATGGACAGGTCACGACGAGGAGCGCGATCGTTCGTTCCATCGCGGGTTCGAAGGAAATCTCGCCCCACCAGAAGAGGAGCGTTGCGATGGCGATGGTAAGGACGCCCACGAGGAACCACCCTGCGAGAGCGTCCGCAAGCTGGCATATTGGCGCGCGCCGATGCGCAGCTTCCCGCACGAGTTCCATGATCCGCGCTGCTCGCGTTTGTGCGCCAACCGTTGTCACGCGAACGCGAAGCGCACGCTCAAGTGCGCGAGAGCCTGCATGCACCAATGTTCCGTTTGCGCAGCGCACTGGCGCCGACTCGCCTGTGAGGTGAGAGAGATCCATGTAGCACGATGCCGACTCTAGGACTCCATCCGCGCCAAGCGTCTCATGTGCGGGCACTTCAATGATGTCACCGACCTTCAACTCTTCGACGAAGACCTCGTGTCGGCCATGCTCATCGATGCGCCACGCAAGCGCAGGGATGATCGCGAACAGCGTTTCCACGCGCCGCAACGCTCGCCGCTGCTGCGTCGCTTGCAAGAGGCGTCCCACGAGCAAGAGAAACACAAGCATCGTCGCACCTTCGCAGTAGATTGCGCCAGTGCCGCGAATCGTCGCGACGATGCCCGCGAGGACTGCGCTCGCGAGTCCAAATGCGACGGGGATATCCATGTGTGGGACTCGCGTCCGCACCGCCGTCCACGCATTGGTGAAGAAGACTCGCCCGGGCCAGCAGATCGCGGTGAGAGCGATCGCAACGCTCCACCATTGCAAGAAGATGCGCATCGACGGTGGCATCGAGTGCAGGAGTCCGCCGTAAAGACCAAACGCGATGCCCATCGCGTTGACCGAGAGTGCGCCGGCGATACCAAGCGTCGCGACCGAGCGCCGCGATGCTCGCACACTCGATTCGCGAGGCGATGCCGCATCGTTGGGCGCGAGTTGATATCCAAGGCGATCAAAGGAGCTCGCGATCTTCGAGAGCGAAGTGCGCGTCGGTTCCCATTGCAATTCCACGGATGACTCAGTCAGGTTGACGCGTGCTGCGGCGAGTCCCGGCACAACGCCGTGCATCGACTCCAAGAGCCAAACACACGCGCCGCAGTGGAGTCCGTCGACTCGGAGATGCGTGCTGGCGATGCCATCACGCTCCTGCACATGTGTCTCCTGAAACGACGCTCGATCGAAGTGCTCGAAGCCGCGACCACTGACATGCGCTTGTCCTCTTGTTGCACGCTCGTTGGCCGCAAGTTCGTAATACGCACTGAGACCAGCTTCGTGCAAGCTATGCCACACCGCGCGGCAACCCTGGCAGCAGAAGGCATGCTCCGCGTTGGGAGTCTGCTCATGCAGTGGCACCGGAAGTGTGCAGTGCGCACACGCGACCTCTGAGGTTGCAGCGATGGTCTCGCTTGGAGTCGCGCGAAGCGCAGTCATGGCGCGGCCTCCTCTCGTTCGGCACGACAACACGCCGGCGTCTCCTGCGGAAGCGCAGCATGCAGTGTTCGCTCGTCTGCTTGAAGCACTGCCTTCGCGACTGGCGCGGCGAGTGATGCGCGGTGCCAAGCGACTTCAATGCCGACAGCGACAAGCAAGATCGCGGATGCGCCGTGCACGAATCGTCCGAGCCCGCGCGCGCCGATCCGAGCGCCATACACGACCGCTGCGACTGCAGGCACGCTGCCAAGCCAGAACGCGATCATCACGAGGGCGCCGCCCCATGCGCTGGACGTGCCGGCGGCGACGACGGCGAAAGCCCACAGCCAACCGCACGGAAGGAGTGGAGTCGCAGCGCCAATGGAAATGGCTCGTGCTCGAGGCGACAAGCGCATCGCGCGGAGGTGCCATGCGCGAGCCAGTGTCGACACGAATCGCGGGAGTTGTGGTGCGCCGAGCGGCGCGCCGCACAATCGAAGCAACATGATCAAACCAACGCTCGCAAGCGTCACTCCGGCAAGCATGGACGCGATGTGTTGTGCACCGACAAGTTCACCACTGCATTCCGTGAGCGATCCGAGGACGCCCGCGAGTCCGCCGACGACTGCGTAACTCGCGCCGCGCGCGAACTGGTAACTCCAGGCTGCACCGATGGAGTGCGTTCCATCGCTCGACCCGCATGCTACGACTGCAAGCGGTCCACACATTCCAGCGCAGTGCACGCTCCCCGTGATGCTGGCGACAAACACCGCGCCGAGAAACGGCAGCATGTCAGGGAGGGGCGTCATGGTGTTGCCGCCGGAATGCTGCGTCGAATGAGGTCGGTGTACTGGTCCGCACCTTTGATGACTGTGACGCGAAACTCAAAGGCGCCTTCTTGCGCGATCACCGAACTCCCCGTGTAGTTCCCCGCGCCGACTGCGGTGAGCTCAACGGTCTGCCGTTGGTCGGCATTCGCGATGGGAATGCACTCGACCTCGATCCGCGCGCCATCAATGTAGTTCGCGTGCTTATCCTCAATGTGCAGTTGGACGCCGAGCAACGATGCGTCGAGGCGTGAGAGTGTTGGCGTGACGATCCAGCGGAGTCGGTCGTTCTCTCGGTGTTGCAGCCGCTCCTGTTCGAACGATGCCGCGCGGCTGTCGTATCGAGGCTCGACGCCAAGCGGATAGTCTGCGACGGCGAGCGCGACAGTGATCACCGCGAATGCGATGGCACTCGTGAGGAGCATGACAGGAACCAAGATCCATCGATTGCGAAGGAGCAGCGCGGGCATCGGTTCAGTTTCCTCCTGTTTTTTGGGGTTGCGAGTCGAAGAAGCGCCCCGACTTCTCGGGAGGCAGCGTCATCGGCCCAAGAAGCGTGACTTCGGCGTCGAGCTGATGCGCATGTTCATCCGACACTCGTAACTTCGCTGTTCGCCGACCCATAGCAAAGGCACTCGCTTCACTTCGCATGATGACTTCTGCATCCGCGCTCCCGAAGGCAGGCAACAGCACGGTCGCTTCGGCAACGAGGAGATCTGGTGCAACGGCAGCGATCTCGCATCGCATCGATTGACTCGTTCGATTGTCGAGGCGAACACGCACAGGCGTGCGAATCTCGCCAGTTGACTCCATCATCACGCGCTCATCCTGGATGCGGAGCTGCGTGAGCGCGATTGGCGTACGCATGAACAGCAGCGTTGAGAACACCGTGATGAGCACACCGAGCAGCAATGGGTAGATCACGACGCGAGGACGAAGCCAGCGACTTCTCGTGCCAAGTTCAAGATTTTCTTGCGACCCGTAGCGGATGAGTCCGGTCGGCAGTCGAAGCGTGACCATGACTCGATCGCACGCATCGATGCACTGGGTGCAGTGCACGCACTCCATCTGCAAGCCTCGTCGGATGTCGATCCCCGCAGGGCAGGTTCGCACACACATGCTGCAGTCAACGCAGTGACCACTTGTCGTGCCTCGCTTTCCCCGCGGCTCGCCCCTCTTCGCGTCGTAACCCACGATCAACGAAAAGCGGTCGAGTAAGACCGACTGAAATCTTCCGTACGGGCAGACGATCGAGCAGAGTTGCTCCCGAAAGTATCCAAACTGGAAGAGAATCGCGGCGGTCATCAACAAAAAGGTTGTGAACGCAACCGGATGTTCCGTCGGCGACTTGAAAATCCAACTGGTGAGCGGTTGCGCACCCACGAACCATGCAATGAATGTGTTGCTCAGATGCGCGCTCACCACGATGTAGAGCAATCCCAAGAGCGGGTAGCGCCACGCAGCACCGCTTCGCGGAGTCGCGGGTCGTCGGGTTCCCACGAGAAGGACCTGCAGTGGGCGGTACACATACTCGAGGTAGATCGTTTGCGGACACATCCATCCGCACCACGCCCGCCCGTAGATTGCGGTGAGCCAGAAGATGCTCACGAAAATGATCAGCGTGAACAGCGCGAGGAGGATCGTGTCGGTTGGGCGCAGAATCGTCCCGAAAAAAATGAGCCTTCGCGCTGGGATATCGAATTGGACGAGTGGAAGTCCATCGAACTCGACGAACGGCACGAATGCGTAGACCGCAATCAGGATCCAGGCGATGACGAGCCGGCGTTGCCACCAAACACCCTTCGTGAGCGTTGGCTCAAGCCAGCGTCGATGCCCTTGTGCGTCCATCGTCGCAAGCATGGCTGTGGCCGGTGGCGGCATTGCCGGTGGTCGAGATTCAGGATGAACGCTGGGCATCGCAATCACTACAACTTTGATGGCGCGACGGTTGGAGTCACGGGCAGAGCGTCCGACTTGAAGGTGCTCCACGCCGGTGGGTGTTGATCACCCTGCGGTGGTTTAGGCGTCGATGGGGTACTGCCTCGCAAACTTGCGACATAGCCTGCGAGCAAGAGGATTTGTGTGTCGTTGTATCGAGGGCTCCATGCAGGCATGCCCTTTGCGACGACGCCAGCACGAATCACCGTGAAGAAGTCCATCGGCGCTTTGATGTTGATGTAGGAATCGTCGCAGAGATTTGGGCCGACGGCGCCGCCGCCATCCGCGCCGTGGCACACCGCGCAGTTCGTGCGGAACATTGCGCGCCCGATGAGCAGTTTCTTCGGCTCACTTCCGAGGGCCACGATCGTTGACTCGTCTACCTGCATCGGTCCCAACTTGGCGAGTTGAGCTTCCGCCGCTTCCGTCATCGAACTGTCGAGTTCCGTCAGTACGGTCGGTCCGATGCCCCAGTGGTAATACATGGGATAGAGCAACGCGTACACGATGGTCGCCCAAAAAATCGCTGTCCACCAACCTGGGAGTGGATTGTCGAATTCGCGGATGCCATCGACATCATGATGAAGCAGCACGGGTTGCGCGCCGCGAACTGAGTTGGAGTGAAGCTCAGACATGAGTTGCTTCCTTTCGTTCCGAAATGAGCGCGCCATCTTCAAGCGGCAGAGACGCGAGTGCGCGAACGCGCGCCTTGCGCATGTGCACGAGTCGATACAACACGATGAGCGAGAGCACGATCGTTGCGATGAGTCCGACCTCACTCCAGACCGTCGCATCTGGCAGTTCGCTTGGGTTCACGATGCACCTCCAGCGGCAGTCGTGGCTCCGGACGGGGGAGTCGTAGGAAGCACTGGCGCAGTCGGTTTGTCGAGATCGGTGCCGAGGCGGAGCAGATAGGCGATGAGCGCGACAACCTTGCGTCCCTCTACTCCTTCGGGTCCTCCTTCATTCACTAACTTCGCGCTGATTTCTTTAGCCTGTGCATGCGCGGTGTCGATCGCGCCTTCGACCTCGGACGCGGTGTACTCGACACCGACAACTTGCATCGCGCGCATCGTTCCTTGGAGCGTGTCGAGATCGATAGGTTGTTCAAGCAAGTGCGAGTAACGCGGCATGATGGAGCCCGGGCTCGTGTCTTGCGGATTGTTGAAATGGCGAAGATGCCAGTTGGGGGAGGGGAGCTTTCTTCCCACGCGAGCGAGATCGGGACCGATCCGTCGCGAGCCCCAGAGGAAGGGGTGGTCATAGACAAACTCCCCGGGCTTCGAATACTCACCATACCGCTCAATCTCGGCGCGTAGAGGGCGGATCATTTGCGAGTGGCAGTTCATGCAGCCCTCAGAGAGATAGATGTCTCGACCGACAAGTTCAAGTGGTGTGTAGGGAGTGACCGACGCGATGCGTGTGGTGTCTCCCTTGCGCAAGAACAGCGGCACGATTTCAAAGAGGCTCGCCGTCAGAATCGCGACGGCGACCATGACGGTGAAGAGCGTTGCGAGGCCTTCCCATCTTCGGTGCCATTGCATTTGTGAGAGCACATCAATCTTGCGACCAAACTCGATGACGGAGTTCTTCGGAAGTGTTGATTCGGGCGTTGGTGCCTCGCGGAAGGCGCGATCGAGCGGCATCGCCTCATAGACAGCGACTTCATACGCCTTTGGTCGTCTGCGCCAAGTGAGGATCAGATTGAGTCCGCACAGCAGCGCGCCAGTGAGATAGAGCGAGCCGCCGAGTGCGCGAATCCAGTAGAACGGAATGAGCGGCGTCACCGACTCGATGAAATCTGGGAAGCGCAGCAATCCTTCGCTATCAAACGCACGCCACATGAGGCCTTGCGTGAGACCCGTCCAGTAAATCGCAATGATGTACAGCAGAATGCCAATCGTCGCGATCCAGAAGTGGAGCACGACCCAACCTGGTTTCGCAATCGGCACTTGGAAGAGTCTTGGTGCGACCCAATACACCATGCCGAATGTCATGAACCCCACCCAGCCTAGCGCGCCGCCGTGCACATGCGCGATCGTCCAATCGGTGTAGTGGCTGAGCGCGTTCACGCTCTTGATCGAAAGAAGCGGTCCTTCGAAAGTGGACATGCCGTAGAAAGTGATTGCGACGACGAAGAACTTCAGCACGGGATCGGTCGTGACGCGAACCCACGCCCCGCGGAGCGTGAGAAGTCCATTGATCATGCCTCCCCAGGAAGG
>SXGU01552970.1_pt1 | contig 14439 bp, 10 predicted proteins | sample 3174531 | NCBI WGS metagenome assembly SXGU01 (sample SAMN11356863, study PRJNA531348) | freshwater metagenome | isolation source: freshwater sample F1-140 | place: China: Fuxian Lake, Yuxi | collected 2017-12-25
CAGAGTCAGAGTCAGAGTCAGGGTCAGAGTCAGGCCCAGCGTCAGGCGCGGAATCGGCGACCGCGCCATCGACCGAAGAAGCCGCGTCGGTTGCATCAGAGGAGCTGTCAGGTACGACACCGACGTCTCCTGTTGTCGCTTCTGGCCCAGCGGCGTCAGCGGCAGTCGTCTCCAGAGCGACACTGTCCGCGCCACCCGCGGCGTCGGCCGAACCCGACGCTGCGGGCGGCGCAGCCCCATCGGCGCACGCAGATAGCGCGGCGACCAGGCCCAGGGAACTCAGCAGAGAAGTGGAACAGTGGCGCATCGACCCCTCGGCGCAAACTTGGCGGCGGACATCGTGGCCGCAGCGCGGACGCTAACGAAGTCATGCTGTTGACGCACCCTGCTCTGATCTTACAGGGGCAACAGCGCAGCGCGAAAACCGCGCTTGACACACTGCGTCAAACCACCAAAAGTGCGGCGCGCGCGGCCCATGCCGCCAGGTATTCGCCATGCCCACCCGTTTGTGGTTCGCGTTCGCGCTCGCCGCCACCCTGCTCTGCCCCACCGCTGCGTTTGCGTGGGACGAAGTGACGGACGATGACGGCGTGAAAGTCTACCGGCGCGCCAAGTCCGGCAGCGACGTCAAAGAGTTCAAGGCTGTCGGCGTGGTCGCCGCACACGTTGACACCGTGATGGCCGTCATTGCCGACGTCGAGAAATACCCGCGCACGTTGCCGCCCACGCAAGCGGTCAAAGCCCTGTCGCCGGCCGGCAAAGTCGCCAAGCACCACTTCCTCATCAACCCGCCGGTCATCAGCAAGCGCGACTACTGCGCCGTGACGACCAGCGCCCGTGCCGGCACTGGCTACCGCGTCGACTGGAAGCAAACCGAAGAGGGCTGCCCGGCCACCGACGGCGTGGTGCGCATGGTCGCCAACGTCGGCAGTTGGTCGCTGTCGCCCGGCACCGAGCCGAATACGACCCAGGTGGTGTACCAGGTGCACGCCGATCCGGGCGGGGCGCTGCCGACCTTTATGGTCAACCGGGCGACCACCAAGACCATGCTCGAGGTGTTCGAGTCGCTCAAGAAGGCGAGCAAGCTCGGGCAGTATGCCAAGTGCGCGGGCAATATCGGGGCTTGTGTTGGGTGGTTGTAGGCGGGGTCACGACCATCAACAACCGCCAAGCCCAGGGAATACCTTTGGCACGCCATACTTCGGCGTCACGCAACCATCGCCCGCCGGCGCCCACATCAGGTTCTTGCCGGCGGGACAGGACTGTCCAGTCTGAAAGCACGGCTTGAACACAGGCAGTGGGCCGCCTGTGGCGGTGTTGGGCCAGTTGACCTTGCCGACGTACCACATGTCGCACACGTTCAATGTTTGCGCCACTTGATAGGCCAACCCTCCCTGCACGTAGACGTAGACCTTGGCGGTCGAAGCCCCGTAAGCGTGGTCATTCCAGTAGTGGACACCGACGCTGTACGCCATAGGTTCGGCAATTGAGCCCTCGGGAGCGGCTAGATTCAAATTTTCCGGCCCAGCGCCGTCGGTGTCGTCCAGGTCAACGCTCGGGTCGTCGTCGGGATTGAACTTCGCTCCCCAAGTCGGCTTGTTGTTGTACCAAAAGGCATCGAATGGGTTGTGGAACCACGGGTCTTGCACGCCATCACAGTCTTTGTCGGCGATTAGTGCCAACGTATGCGCAAAGTGCAAATCCAGGTCCGCCCCGGCCGCGGGGCCGCTGTCCAGTGGGTCGGGATCGCCCGGTGTGAACCAAGTCAGTTCGATGTGCAAGGCGTTGTTTGGGATGACCAGAAACGACAGGCAGACGTCGTTGCACGACCACTTGCCGGCGCTGTCCAAGACCTGCAGGCACAACTTGTACTCGCCAGACTGGTCGGCGGCAAAGGGCGGCAAGACGCCGGGCAGCGCCTCGACTTTCTTGTCGCCATTGGGGGTCTTGACCGTCCACAGGCACTTGGCCAGTTTGGCGCCGCAAGTGGGCACCGAGTCTGCGCAGGAGGGCTTGACGATGGTCTGTGGCACAAACGGCCCGCCCGAAACGCCAGATATGACCACCTTGGGGCAATCGGGCGAACATGCAACGGCGGCGTCTTGGGCGGCATCCGCTGGCGTGACGTCGGCGCTTGCATCCGCGGTCGCGCTGACGTCTGCCGGGGCAGTCAGGTCCGCGAGGGCATCGACGGCTGGCACCGTTTCGGCCGCGTCGGGGCTGGCGGCGGCTTGGGCAGCACTGTCAGCGGCTGCGGAGGCGTCCGCCAGGGCAACGTCCACTGTGACTGCATCCGCTGTCGTCCCGGTGACAACCGGCAAGGATGCGGGTGTGCCGCAGGCAGCCAAGGCAACTGTCCAAAGGCAAACGAACTGCAAACGCATGGCTGACTCCGCGCCTATGCCCTGCGGCGTTGGGGGGCAGGTTACGCCTTGCGGTGGTCGGCGTCAATGGTGGACTGAGCACTCAATCATCGAACGAGCGACAGTTCCCGCTCCATCCACGCCCGCCCAAACTCCACAATCCCCGCCGCCTCAAAGACCTCAGCCCGCGAATGCCCAAACCACCCCGTCACACCCGCGCCAGTCGCCCGATACGCCTGCACAATCAGGCCAAAGTAGTCCGGACCCTGCCAATCCACGATGCCGTCGCAGTCGTCGAGGCACTCGACGACCCGCACATGAGGCCCGTTTGGCCCCATGACCTTGCGATACCGCCGCACCCTGCGCTTGTTGGGCAGGTCCGCGAGGTATTCCGCAAAGTGCAACACCGTCACCGTGTCGTCGTCAGCGCCCAGCCGCAACACGCGCCCACCGGCCTCGCACAGCCGCTGCAACGGCGAACCCGGTCCGTAGTAGTCATGCCACGGTGGATCAGCCATCCACTGCGCAGCCTGAGCGCCGCGCGCGCCAAAGCGCCCCTCGGGATGGTCACTGACCACGGTCCCTGGCGTCTGCCGCATCACCTCGGCCAGCGCGCCGACGTCTGCCTGGGCCGGCGCCCGCAGGCAATCGAACGGCTCAGCATCGGCGAGCAGCGCTTCTCGTTCAGGCTCCGGTCGCTCGTTGACCCAGGCATGGCCATCTTCGGCACCGAGCACCATCAACCACAAGCCGTCCGGGCCAAACGCTGCGTCCAGCGCCGCCACCACGCCGGCTGCCCTGCCCTGCACCTGGCCGATGCGCCGCAGCGAGGCGTGCACCATGGCGATATCGCCGGGCCGAATGCCCAGGGCGCGCAAGTCGCCCACAAGATTGGCCGTCGTTGCGATTTGGAGCTTGCGACGACTGCAACGCAGCGCTGACCATCCATCACTCTGGGCTGTTGATGACCTTCTGCGCCGCTTGCTGGAACGCGGTCAGGTTCAGCGACCCGGTGCCACTGGGAGCAAAGTACATGATCTCCGTGCCGTCTTTGGCGAACCCATAGCCACTGTTGCGGATCTCGGAAGCCTTGAACTTGCCCGCATGCTTCTCGTTGAGGATGATCCACGCGTTGACGGCCGCGGTGTCTTGGAAAATCGGGATGTTCTTGACCTGCTTGGTCAGGTTGGCGGGCGTGCTTTTCTGTTTGTCCGCGACCAGCACCATTTGAACGTCGGTCTTGCCCGCTGCTACGGCGCTATCTTGCAGTTGTTGCATCATCTTGGCCTGTGCAATGCACGAGTTGCACCAGTCGCTGACCAGCGCCACCACAATTTTCTTGCCGGCGAACGCTGATAGCCCATAGCTGGTGTTGTAGCCCGGGCTTCCCGGGTTGATGTCCAGCAGCGTAAACGCCGGCAGCGTCGTCACGGGCGGCGCCACCTTTTCGCACACCGTCTGTGTACTGCCTTCACTCTGCAGGTCGCCGCCGAACGCGAGCCCGGACAAGTCGAGCTTGAAAGTGCGGCCCAGGAACTTCATGGTCACCGGGGCCAACAGGGTTGGCTGCAGCGTCACGTCTGGGATGGTAGCGCTGGTCTTGCCCGCACCGGGCTGCGCCAGGGCCGGCATCGCAATACCACCCGTGCCACCGACGCTCTGGTAGACCACGGCGCCCGATGCCGGCTCTTTGGTCCAGCCTTCGCAAGCCTTGACCGCACCGCCCGGCTGCGCCTGCTTGGCGTGGAATGCCGCGCTCTCGAAGATCAGACCCTGGCCTGGGGCACCGGGTCCGAACACCAGTTCCAGGCGGCAGCTGCCGTCCGGCCTTTGCAGGGCCAGTTGCAGCTTGCCGAAGCAAGCCAGGCCCATGGGACTGGAATTCAGCTTGTGCTGCGCCAGCGCCGTTGCCAGCTGCCCGGCGTAGTCGACTGTAAAGGTGCCGCCGTCGATGGCCGCACTGAACGAGCCCATGGCGACCAGCGGCTGCGGGCCCGCTGGGCCGTTGTCCTTGGGCGCGATGACGTCGGCTTGACCGGTCGTGTCTTTGCCACCGACCGCGGTATCAGCAGACGGATTTGCGTCATTGCCGCCATTGCCCGCTGTGTCGGCCACCGTGCCCGCATCCGTGGGCGAGTTGTTGACGACGCAGGACGAGGCCGCGCCGTTGACGACGCAGGAATTGCCGACGCCGCAAGCCACGCCCTCTGCCCACGCGCCGCCGGTGCACGACACCGTCACAGGCTGCCCGTTGGCAAAGGTGCAGCCGCCCTGGCCTTCTGAGGTGCACGAACTGCCGACCGCGCCGCCCACCGCAATGGCGCCACCGCCGCCGCCACCGCCACCACCGCCGCCGCGGATGCAGGCGGCCAGCGCTAGCGCCAGGGTCAATGGAAAAATCAGCGATTTGGAGAACATGCAGACCTCGCGGACAGGGACAAAGATGCTGCGCGGTGCGGGCCGTGGTGTCAAGCGAAAAGCGAAGGCCTTGACCGCCGCCACCCGGCCGCGCACAATCGCCGTGGCCGCTACTTGACTTGCTGATGCGTCACGCTGGCGTCGCCTGGATTTCCAATGCCTGAACACCGATTGCACCGCCCCCTAACCGACCGCTTTGCCGATGCCCTGGTTTGCGCATGCGCCTGGCACCAGACGCAGGCGCGCAAAGGCACCCAGACTCCTTACGTTTCGCACCTTTTGGCTGTCGCGGCGTTGGCGCTCGAAAACCAAGCCGACGAAGACACGGCGATTGCTGCGTTGCTGCACGACGCGGTCGAGGATGGCGGTGGCAGGGCCCGCTTGGACGAGATTCGTGGGCGCTTTGGCGACAAAGTGGCCGACATCGTGTGGGCGTGCAGCGACACCGACAAGCAGCCCAAGCCGCCGTGGCGGCAGCGCAAAGAAGACTACATCGCCCACATCGCTGGCGCGTCTGCCGACGCACGCCTGGTGTCGATGTGCGACAAATTGCACAACGCGCGGTCGATTCTGGCTGACTTGCGGAGCGAAGGTGAAAGCGTTTGGCTGCGCTTCAGTGCCAGCAAGGCGGACACGCTATGGTACTACCGCGCCGTGGTTCTGGCGTTCGCCAATCACAGGCAGTCGCCGCTGTTGGCCGAATTGGATCGCACGGTCACTGCACTGGAACAGTGGCCTGTGGCCATGCCGTAGCGCGCAACACCTTGCGTGGTTGGCGCCTGGACCACAGGCGCGATTTGGTGTGTACGGCGCCAACCCTGAGAATCACCGCGTGCGGCCAGCAGGTTGCACAGTAGGACCGGATGGACGACCGCGCTCGCCGAAGTTGGAATGCCGTGCAGGCCAAGCTGGGCGGCACGCCGTTTCCGTTGGCGGCCGCGCTGCCCGTCGCCACCGCCGCAGCGGACAAGTTGGCGCTGGAGCAGGCGCACGTTCTCGAATTGCGCCGCAATGGCACCCGTTTTGCCATCGTGACCGACATGCAACCGCACTTCGTGGTGCCCGAGGCGGAAGGCCAGGCGCCACTGCACGCGATTTTTGCCTGGACACCGCGCTGCCTTGCCAATGCGGTATTTGACCTTTTCGACGCCGGCGGACAGCACGTTCCCTACGCCGCCATCGCCTACCGCGCCTACAAGCCGCTGGCCTGGCGCAACCAAGGCCGGGGTCTGGGCATGGGACAGGTCAGCGACACGCGCTTTGCCGTGACACAGTGCATCGGCGGCATGATCGTAGCCACTCAGCGCGCCGCGACGATCGACGCGGCAGAGATTGACACCGCGCTCACGGCTCTGGAAGAGGTGACGCGCCTGGCGTGGCGGGGGCCGAGTCCGTCGAGCTTCCACGACCTGATGATTGAGGACGCCAAGCCCAAGTTGCCGATGCGCTGGATTGCGGTGACGTTGCTGGCCGTGGTGGCCCTGGGTCTCGTCGCCTGGGCCTACCAGCAGAGTATGAGCGGGCCGTAGCCATCGGCGCTGCTGGTACGATACGGCCGTTACGATGCGCGCGATGGCTCGGCGACCGACAAATCCCAGGCTGTTTAGCCGGTTAGGACCCTGTCCAATCTTACTCGATCGCTGTGGATACACGGGTGCGGCGAGTCGGCTTGCAACGACGCGAGCTTGCGACCCAGCCAGCAAGCAAACGGGCACCGAAAAGAACGACTATACAGAATCGCCTTGAGGTGAGATCAAACCTGCCGCAAGGAAGGAGCGACGAGTCGGCTTGCAAAGCCGCGAGTTTGCGACCCACTGAGCAAGCAAGAACAGCGATCGCAGATGACCTCGGGTCACCGCGATCCTGTAAAGTTCTCGGCGAGGCCCTTAGAACGGACCCTTGCCGCAGGTGCCGCCCGGCTTGCCAGTCAAGCACCCGGCGAGACCGCTGCAGGTGATGCCGCCAAAGCACATCGGATCCGCCTTGGGCTGCATGTTGTTGAGCAGGCAGGTCATCGGGTCGGCAGGGGCGCCGCCGCCGCCGCCCGACTGCTTGCAGCAGGTGGTCGGCAGACCGGGCAGCGGAATTGGCATCGCTGGGGCGCAATCCTTGCTCTGCGGGTCCTTGCTGCAGTCGCAGTTGGCCAGGTTTGGACTCAGCATCTTGAACAAGTCGCAGCTGGTGTCCCACTGCCAGCCGTTGCCGCCGCCGGAGCCGCTGCCGCCGCCCGTGCCGCAGGTGCACTTCATCGCGTTGGCCGCCGGAGGGCCGCCACCGCCGCCGCCACCGGGCAGACCGGGGATGCCGCCTGGCAGGCCGCCGCCGCCAAACAAGTCCGACGCCAGCTCGCAGTTGCTGCCCTTGGCCGCGTTGCAGAAGGCCACGATGTTGTCGCACTTGCCCTCGGTGTCAAAGCACAGGCCGGTCGCGACATCGCACTGCAAGGTGAAGGTGTTGTTCGGGTCGTTCTTGCAGTCGCTGTCGGCTTTGCAGGTGCCCGACTTGGGGCCGACGCCGGGGCCGGTGCCGCCGCCAGTCGAGCCCTGGCAGGTGTACGACTTGGCCAGACAGGTGCCTTTGTTCTTCTTGGCGCAGTCGTCGTCGGTGGTGCACTCGACGCAGGTCCAGGTACCGTTGAGCTCAATGCAGCCTGGGTAGTCGCCGCCGCAGACGCTGCACTCGTTGCTGGCGCTCGACTTCTCGCACGCATTGGTCTTCAAGTTGCACTTGGGCCCGGCGGTGCTGCCGGTGCAGTGGGTGTCGTTGGTGCACTCGACGCACTCGTTGGTGACCTTGTTCTTGATCTTCAAGTTGGGCTTGTCGGCCGGCGGGCAGGTCGCGTTGGTCACGCAGGTATAGGTGTTCAAGTTGCAGGTGCCGTTATTGGGGCAGTCCGCGTTCTTGGCGCACTCCTGGCACTGGCCGGCGATGCACTTGCCCTTGCAGTTGGTGCAACCGCTGGTGCAGCTGGTGCCGTAGCAGCACTTGGTGGCGGCGTAGGCGCAGGCCTTGGTCGCGTCGGTGACGTACGACACGCAGGTCGAGTTCTCAGGGCAGGCCTGGCCGGCCGAGCAGTCGGGCGAGCACACCTTGGCGTCGCCAAACTTGACGCAGCGCAGGCCGTTGTCGCAGTCCTTGTCTTGCTGGCAAGCCTCGCAGATCTTCTTGCTCGACAGGCAACTCGGCGGGCTGGTCTTGAAGTTGCACTTCTCGCCTTCAGGGCAGCCGCTGACGGCGCAGCCCTTGCAGTCGTAGCTGTTGAGCACGCAGTACTTCTGGTCGCCAGCCGAGGCCTTGTCGCAGATGTAGCCGGGGGTGCAGTCGGCGACCGAGCTGCACTTCTTGGCGCAGAACGGGCCGCTCAGCAGGTTGACGCAGGCGAATTCGCCGCTGCACTCATTGCCGTTGGGCGTGCAGGGCTTACACGATGAGTCTTTGCTCGGGCCGACAGCGGTGTCGGCCGTCACGGTAGTGTCCAGAATCGCCGTTTCGGCGCCGGTGTCGGCCGTCACGGTTGTGTCCAGAATCGCCGTTTCGGCGCCGGTGTCGCCGGTCGTGGTACCGCCACCGTCGGTGATGCCCGCATCACCACCGCCCTTGGCGTCGAGCGTCGTCCCGCCCATGTTCGACACGCAAACCTTTTTGACGGTGTCACAGGTGAAGCCGTTTTCGCAGTCGCCCTGGGTAGCGCAGGTCGTCGCAGTTGCGCCGCCGCCGCCGCCTGAACTGGGGCTCGGGCTGTCGCTGCACGCGGTCAAGAATGCCAGGGAGAGGCTCGCGGCCAGCGAAATCGCGCGCGCGGTGGGCAGGACCATGGGTTTGCTCCAAAATTTGGCGAGCGTCCAAGAAAGACGCGGCCAATAGGGTAGTCAATCTTGGCGCTTGCGCGCAATCCCTTTTTTGGCCTGGGGCCAGTGGTCACCGGTTCGGCAATCGGCTACGGTGCGCACATGGTCGAGCGCGCGCCACAGCTGCCCAGCCGATTTGCCTTGGTGACCGCCGCCGCTGTTTGCGGCGGGGCGCTGCCAGCGGACGCAGCGGTCGAGGTGCGCGGTGGGCGTCTGCTGCACTGGGGCGCGGCGGCCGAGGTAGCAAATGGCCGGGCAGTCGGAGTCTTCGACGGCGTGCTGTTCAACGCGGCCGCGCTGCGCGAGCGACTGGCGGCGCGCGGGTTGTCTGTCGCCGATCTGGACCATGCCCACCTTGCGCTCGAGTGGCTGGCGGCGTTTGGCCCCACCGCGGTTGGTGATCTGCGCTGGCACGGGTCGCTGGCCCTGGTGCACCGCGCCCAAAACGCCGTGCTGCTGGCTCGCGATCTCGTTGGCGTCGGTTGGCTGGGCCGGGCCGATGGGCCAGCGGGCATGGTGTGGAGCAGCGACCCGCGCATCGCTGGGGAACAGCAGCGTGCGGCGCCGCCCGGTTGGGTGGGCATCTGGTCGGCCAGCGGTGTGGTGCAACCCAAGGTCGCATACGCCCCGAACAATGCTCTGTACTTTCGAGAGATCCCGGACGAGGCGCGCGCTGCGACGGCACCAACGGCCCTTGACCGAGCGGGCGAACTGCTCCTTGCGGCCGTGGCAGCACATCGGGAAGCCCTTGGCGGCTTGGATGCCGCGGCGATCGAAGGCCTTGGATTGCCAAGTATCGCGTTGAGCGACGCTGGCGGCGCTGTGTGGTCTGGTGCAGGCCTGGCCGCTTGGCGGCACCCGACCGCGCAGCTTTGTGAACGCGCCGCGGATCTGCGCGCCGATGGCCCGCACGAGCCTACCGCCACGGCTGACCCAGCGGACAACGCAGAGCGCCTGTGGCGCTGGCAGACGATGCCCGACGGCCCGCTGCGCGCCGCGCGGATCGCCACCCTGGACGCCGGCCGAGCGCTGGCTGCACCGCACCTCGATCCGGCACTGCTGGCCTGGCTGGGCGCCCTGCACCGCTCCGTTCGGCCAGCCTGGTTGGGGGCTGGCGACCCCGAAGCTGCCGATCCGCCTGATGTGCAATCGGGTTGACAGTTGCCGCCCGCTAGGGTCAAGTGCGCCCGCCCGCGTCCCTGCCCGCGCGGTCGCGCTCGCCCAGAGGACCCGCCATGACCCATCCCGCCGACTGGCCATGCGCAGGCACGATCGATCTGGGCGTCCACGACCTGCCGCACGCTTCGAGCTCGACTGAGTGGTGGTACCTCAACAGCCACGTGCGCACCGCTGCCGGCCGCGACCTGAGCTTGTTCGCTTCGTTTTTTCGGGTCGTCAAGGGTCGCGACGAGGCGACCGGCGCGACGCAGTACGCCCACTCGGTTACCTGGGCGCTGTCGGACCCTGCCGGCGGCCACTACTGGCACGAATCGCGCGTCGACAAAGACGCCCCGCGCATGGGCCTCCAAAAGGTCGACCGTGGCGAAGGTGCTCGCGATCCGCGCCTGCGACGGGCCATCAAAGAAGTGCTGGCCAAGGGCAAGTTGCCGTACCCCGACCAGATGTTCGCGGGCGAGGTGTTCGTCGATAGCCGCAAGCTCGACCTCGACTTTGATGGCCAGCGCTTCTGGAAAGACGACGCCGGGCGCTACCACCTGCAGCTGCGCCAGAACCACGTGCACGTCGGCGTGGATGTTTGCTTCGACCCGCGCAAGCCTGCGGTGCGGCACGGGCAGGACGGCGTGGTCAAGGGCGTGTCGGGCGAAGACATGTTCTACTACTTCATCCCGCGCTGCGAGGTCACGGGCACGGTGCTGCTGCCAGGCGGTCCGGAGGCAATCTCCGCCGGCCAGGGCTGGTACGACCACGAATTCGGCTTGCACGAGGGCAAAACCACCGCAGCGGATGAGCGCCGCAAGGGACAGGAGATCGGCTGGAACTGGCTGGGCCTGCAACTGGTCGACGGCCGCGAGCTTTCCGCCTATCGGATGGTGGACGAGCACACCGGCGAAAGCGTCGGACAGCTTGCAGTCCTGGTCGCACCCGACGGCAGCCGCCAGGCGTGGAGTGAGTTCACCCTGCAGGGCGACGCCATCTGGACCAGCACGCGCACTTTTGCCGACTATCCCACCCGCTGGCGAATCGCCGTGCCCGAAGCCGCCATCGACGTGGTCGCGACAGCGGCGTTCGACGACCAGGAGTTCATCACTGTCATCAGTAAGCCCGCTTTCTGGGAGGGCCGGGTGCGCGCGGAAGGCAGCGTCGGCGGCCAACCGGTGTCTGGTCTCGGCTATCTGGAGCACAGCGGTCAGAACACCATCGCCGACCTCGACGGGTTCTTTTCGGCAGTCGGGCGGCAGGTGCGCAAAAGCGTCGACAAGCTGGCGCCGCACGATCCGACCTGGGAGCAAGTGCGGGATCTGGTCGCCAGCCCCGAGCGGCCGCAGTACATGCAAGGCGTAGACGTGCCGCAGTTTACGCGGACCCTGATCAAGCCCGTGCGCGAAATCGTCGACCGCGGCGGCAAGTCGTGGCGCAGCTACGCGGCGCTGGCGTGCTGCGACATTGTCGGCGGCGATTCGCGCCAGTACGTGCAGTGGCTGGCGATGCCGGAGCTGATGCACGTCGGCTCGCTCATCGTCGACGATGTGCAGGACAAATCGACCATCCGGCGCGGCGGGCCGACCGCGCACCTGGTCTACGGCGAAGCGCTGGCCATCAATGCCGGTACGGCGTGCTACTTTATGGGTCAGAAGCTTTTGATCGGCAAGCAGATGTCGGCCGCGAACAAGCTGCGGCTGTATGACCTGTACTTCGAGAGCCTGCGCGCAGGCCACGCTGGGCAAGCGCTAGACCTGGACGGCGTCGATGCCGAGATGCCGCGGGCGGTGGAGCAAGGCGGCGGCGCGTGGCTGGAAGATCGGGTCCTTGCCGTGCACCGGCTCAAGACTGCGGTGCCGGCAGCAAGCCTGTCGCGGATGGGCGCCGTCGTCGGTGGCGGCACCGAAGCGCAGATTGAAGGCGTCGGGCGCTTTTTCGAGTCGGTCGGGCTCGCCTTCCAAATCGTCGATGATGTGTTGAACCTGCGCGGCTTCAAGGGTGACCTCAAGTCGCGCGGCGAAGACATTGCCCATGGCAAAGTGACGCTGCCGGTGGCCAAGGCGATGGCTCGGCTGGAGCGCGACGACCGTGCCTGGCTGTGGCAGTGCGTGCAGGCCAAGTCCGACGACCGTGCGCAGATTGAGGCGGTGATTGCCAAGCTGGAGGCCTGCGGGGCTATCGAAGCGTGTGCGGACGAGGCGCGCGAGTTGGTGGAGAATGCCTGGCAGGCGCTGGACCCGCTGGTCGAGGACTCGCTGCCCAAGGTGATGCTGCGGGCGTTTGGGTGGTATGTGTTGGAGCGGCATTACTAGTAGGCGAAACCCGAAGTTCGTGTTGGGATGGAGTTTGCGGTGACCGGGGCAGGCTGCCTGACGTCTCGCCTACTAGAAGCTTGTTTCGTCAAGGGGGCTCGCCGCCCCCTCGCGCGCGTGGGCGCGCTCACCCCTGCCTGCGGCTGCGATGGCGGCCGCGCGCACTTGGCCCTTGTGGCGCGGCGGAACCCGCCGCGAACTTCGGGCCGGCAGTACTAGATTGTGCAGAAGCCGAATTTCGCAGTGGTTACCTCGGCATGATGGGCCGCGGTCATCACGTAGCAGCAGCTTCGCCCAATAGTTGTGGCACGTCCTCGACAATCCAACCGTTGCGGACCAACGCGGCGCGGCGGTCGGCGTCGATTTCTGGCGCAAGTGCGACCCGCTCCAACTTCCAACTTGCCCACTGGGGATGGCGAGCGAGCAAGCGGCTCAATGCCGCCTCGAAAGCGCCGCAGTCGCCGGGCAGCTTGTCCGCTGAGCGCTTGGACGATCCAACCCGCAATGTGTGCGACTGCGCGTCGATGGCCACGAGGTCCAAGTCGGCGCCGGTCCGGTCCCACCAACGGCCCACCCGGGCGGTGACTGCGAAGCCGCGACCGGCCGCGCTGCGTTGGTGGTACAACTCGGCGACCAGGCGCTCAAAGGCAAAGCCCTCCAAGGTGGCGAGCCGCCGGTCGGCTTCTGCCAATAGTTCCGGTAGCGGTCGTACGCCCGAGAGCGCAACTGGATCTGCCAGCGCACCCAGCCAGGCCAGCAGGAAATTGTCGGTGATGGCATAGCGGCCGTCGCGGCCTTTGGATTCGCCGTGGACGGGCTCCCGACGCTGCACGAGCCGAAACCGCTCTTCCAGGGCCACCAGCCACGGCCCAACCTGATGACTGGTTGGCCCAGCGACGGACGCCAGATGTGCGGTGATGTCGGCGCGCGAACTGCCGGGATTACGCGCGAGGTAGCGTAACAGGACGTCGTAGCGGCCACGCAGCTCGTCGGCCAGCCACCCTTGTCCTTCCGCGGACAGCGGCGCTGTACCCTCAAAAAACAACGCAGCCACGGCGGACTGCCGTTGCAGCGGCAGCGCGCCCACCTCGAACGCGTCGCGCCAATACTTGGGGATGCCTTGCAGCAATGTCCACCAGAACAGCAGTTGCTGGCCACCCATTGCGCCGTAACGGTCGAGGATGGCGGCGCACTCTGTGGCGCGTAGGTGGTCCAGTGACAGCACATCCGTGCAGCGCCCATACAGTGGCGCACGGCGGCCATCGAGCAGCGCCTCCATTTCGGTCATCACGGATCCGAGCAGGACGAGGCCGCCTGTCGTCGGTGACGCCGTTGGGTCGAGCAGGCGGTCCACCTCAAATTGTAGGGCCGACGGAAACGCCGACAGCGCCTGCCGGGCAAAAACCTGGAATTCGTCGAGCACCACCACCCAGCCCTCGCGCAGCAGCGAGCCGATGGTTGCTGCGAGGCCGTTCAAGCTCGTCGGGGCGGCGTCTGGTACGCCGCTCAGTTGCAGGTGCGCGCGGGCCCCGGCGACGACCCCTGCTGCATCCGCGTCTGCGCATTGCACATAGGCGACGCGCGCCCGCCCCGAACGGCGCATGGCTTCGAGCACCAGCGTCGTCTTGCCAATCCTGCGGCGGCCGGCCATGCGCAGCAAGAAGAAGCGGCCCCGGCCCAGCACGGCCTGTAGGGCAGCAAGTTCCGTGTGGCGGCCGTGAAAAGTCCAGGGTTGAGCTTGGGTTGGAATCGGCATGGACCTAAGGTAATCGTTATTACCTTACGCTGTCAAGGTCCAGCGGGCAGCCATGCAGGCCCTGGCAGCGGGCCACGACCGCAACACCCTTGGCCCACATCGCGCGCCTACCTGGGCTCTTGGCGCTTGGGTTCCGGCGCCCGCACCAGGTCATTGCGGCCCGGCGACGCCATCAGCGCGGTAATCTCGGTTTGCGCGGCCTGGCCGTCCATGCCACCGTTTGCGAGCCGCGTCGAAACGGCATAATTTCAACACGCGAACGGCGCGGTGGAATTCGAGTTCGGCGAAAACAAGAGCAACTCCAATGCGGTCAAGCACGGCATCGACTTTCAGGCGGCACAACGGTTGTGGCAGGACGAGGGCCGCGTGGAGATCCCAGCCTAAGAGGGTGTGGCCAAAATCCCACCCAGCTACGGCCAAAGATCCTGGACATCTCGCGGCTTACGGCCTCCCTGCCCGGGTTAATTGGATACTGGCTCGGTCGGCGCACTTCAAGTGCGCCTCGGTCGGTCGCTCCGGGCGCGCTCGCGATCTGCCTGCAGGCTCTTCGACCTCGCCGCGGGCGTGATTTAGCCACACCC
>SXGU01217728.1_pt1 | contig 14434 bp, 1 predicted proteins | sample 3174531 | NCBI WGS metagenome assembly SXGU01 (sample SAMN11356863, study PRJNA531348) | freshwater metagenome | isolation source: freshwater sample F1-140 | place: China: Fuxian Lake, Yuxi | collected 2017-12-25
AATTAAAGTTCCACTGTTGTAAAGATAAACTGTCCAATTTGCAAGTGGAATTCTATCCGCAGAAGTTTGTGCATTTGCATCTAAATCATTTATGACAAATCCAGAAATTGAATTAACAACATCAACTTCGTCAGCACCAATATCAGGAGGATTTCTTCTTGTATTTCCATCAAAATCAGTTGTGGTGGATGGAATAAAAACTCCTTTTCCATTGAGTGGTGTTATTGGACGAGTATTTAACAAATGTCCATCATTTAAACTAACAAAACGGGAATCTGCAGAAATACTGCTTACATCTTTTCCAGTTGCAACTTTCCACGCATTGAGTGTAGAATAGTCGGTAGTCAAAACTGTTCCAATAAACACAGGACTTGTTTCTCCAGAAGTTACGGTATAAAAATTATTGTAGTTAGATGTCCAATTGTTTGGATTTGGAGAGAATGAAAACTTTACACACATTGATTTTGCTGATAAATTATTATGCGTCATAGATTGATATACATTATTGTTTTGCATAATAAAAATAGTATTAGAACCCACATTTACTTCAATTCCAGTTGAATAACTATTTTGCGCAGAAGATAAACTTGTTCCAGTTAAAATAATTGTGTTAAAATAATATTTGTCATTTGAATTGCTTGAAACAGAACTTGCAATTCCACGAGTTGAATTTTGTGAAGTTCCACTTCCTGCTGAACGAATATTCATTATCATATTATTCACACAATAGAAATTTGAATTGCTTCCAACATAATTATCAATTCCTGTAAGTTTGATTCCTGAAATATTTCCAATTATATTTGAAATTGTATTTCCTCTTACAATTGTATTTGTAGAACCAGTTCCAACTCCAATACCTTTCATTTCGGTTCCAAGTCCTCCACTGCTAACTGTCCAATCGTGAACTTTATTTTTTTCAATCACAAGTCCAGAATTGCGAAGTGCAATAATTCCTGAAAGCCCAAACTTTGTTATATCACATCCAACAATTCTATTATTTGTATCTTTTCTTCCTACTAAACTATCCAAAAAGATTCCAATATATCCTGAAGATGAAGTTGAAATTGCTCCAGTTCTTACAATGCATTGTTCTATAATATTGTGAGAAGATAATTTATTCTCAAATGGTTTCAACCAAATTCCATATCTTGCTTTTTGCCAAAGTGGATTTAAGTTTAGATTTCTCAAAGTAATATAACTTGAACCTCTAAATCTAATAACTGCTGAATCATTATCAATTCCTGAAACATCAAGTCGTGCATTATTTCCTTCAAATGTAACTCTCGCATTTGAATTTGTTCCTCTAATTGTATCAAACACAATAGGAGAAGTTTGGTATGTTACATCAGTTAAATTAAATGTAAGATTTCCTGAAACTCCAAGAACAAAAAGTTCATTTATTGCTTGTGTTAAAGTTGTATAATTTCCTCCACTTCCAATATTAAATGTTCCTGAAAGTGGACCTTTTACATTGATTGTGGAAGTTAAAACATTGTTTGAAGGATTTTCATCATTATCAACTTTTATTTCAATATTGTAAATTCCAGTTTGTGCCAATGCATTTGGAGAAAGTGGTGGAAACGTAACTTCACCTGAATAACTAATATCCAACTCAGAAATAAATGCAGATTCATTATACACTTCGTTTCCATCAGAATTTTTAATAACAAAAGAAACGGGAAATCCTATAACTTTTTTGAAACCAACATTTTCAAAAGTTACAACTGGTGTAAATTCTGAATTTATTATTTGTACACTTCCATCAAGAGGATTATTTACAAAAATTGGTGTTATATCTTGCCACATTTCTTTTACAAAATCACCTTCATCTGCTCCTAAATCAGAACCCAAATTACTTTGTCCATTGTAACCATTTGACCCAAAACGAATATTGCCATCAATATCTGTATCTACAATTCCTGTGGTTCCTTCTACATTTCCCCAACTTTCAGCAATTGTCTTTATTCCTGATTGAATGTGTAAATCATTTTGAGAAACAAATTTAGGATAAGCACTTGTGCTATAAAAATCTTTTGCTGAAGTTCCAACCCAATCAGAAAGTGTATATCTATATCCAGTTCCATCAAACACAACAACTTCATTTGGAACATAAAAATCATTGTAATCAGAAAAAAGATTTGTTGGAAAAATAATAAAATAATATCCAAATGTATGTTCTTCTGTTGTATCAAAAAATGTAGTTGAATTTACAATTATATTGTTTTGGATTTTTGGATTTTGTGCTGCCATTCCAAATTCAATTGCAGAAGAACGACTTGTAAATGATGTAGAATTATCATTTCCAAACATATTTATTGAGTTGTAATAATATGCATCGTTGGAATTGGAAGCATTACTAAAAATTCCTCTTGAATAATTTATTTGCGTTCCACTTCCTCGTGAAAGAATTCCTGAAATCATATTGTTTGCACAAAGTAAATTTGAATTTACTCCAACTTCATTTACAATTCCAGAAGCAGAACCTCCATTTACTTCGTTTGTGAGATTAGAAATTACATTTCCAATAACTTGTGCATAAGTTGTTCCTGAAGCAAGCCAAATTCCACGCATTGTTGTTGCTCCTGAATTTTGAGTAACATCATGGATATAATTATTTTTCAAAACCAAATTGTGTTGTTTGGTTGATTTTATTCCTGCTTCTCCGAAGTTTGTAATATCACAATTTACAACTTGGTTTCCCGTATCTCTTAAAACAGCATTTAACCAAATTCCACTGTATCCTGTTCCACTTATTAAATTTGATGCTCCTGTTTTGATATTCAGATTTTTCAAAATATTTCTTTGCGATTTTGGAGAAGTAGAACTATCTATAATAATTCCATATTTACCATAAGAAGTCAAAACATTGATGGATAAATTTCTATCACTTCCATTTGAATTTGAACCATCAATTACAACTCCTTCCATTCCACGAATTTTAATTCCGAAATTTTCAGTTAAACTTGCATTTATATTTATTGTGGAATTAGTGTTTGGTTTTATAGTAAGTGGGTTTTGAGAACTTGTTCCTGAAATCCCACTTATTATAATTGGAGATTCATTGTAAATTACATCAGTCAAATTTAAAGTAACTCCACCACTTCCAACTCCAACATCTTTTAAATCTTGAATTGCTTGTGAGAAGGAAACATACTCTTCGTTTGCACCAACATTATGAATTCCCGTAAGAAGGTTTTTCACAAGAAAATTGTATGTCTTTTCATCATTTGTGTTATCCATATCTCCAAGTAAAGTGATTTTAACTGTTATAGTATAATTTCCCGGAGAAAGTAGTGCAGAACTTACGCTATCAAAAAATATTTGTTGAGAACCAAATGATGAAATCATAGAAATATTTTTGTTTGAATTGTATACTTGAGCTCCCAATGAATTGAATATTTTACAATTTACGGTCATTGTATTTGCATTATTTGTGGCTTCATTGAAAAAAGTTGCCTTTGGATAAAACATCGTGTTGGCTTTTTTAGAACGACCATTCATTGGATCATCAATTGAATATACTGAAACATCAATTGCAAGTGGTGTTATCCCACTAAACTCATCAGCACCAATATCAGGAGTAGAACCATCTCTTAAATCTCCATCAAAATCTTGTGCTACACTAAAATTAGATCCATTATTGTTTGCCAATGATTTTGTTCCATTGGGAATATGCAAATCGGTTGTACTTGTAAATCTTGGATATCCCGCATAACTATGTTGTTCTTGTTGAGTTGTATCTCTCCAACTTTGAAGAGTTTGTTTTTCTGCCGCACCTTTTAAGCCAATATAACCTTTTGCTCCTGAAACATAATATAAGTTGTAATCAAGTGTATTTATTTTTGTAGTTGAGCCCAAAACAATAGCATAATCTTTTGCCGTATCTTGATTGCTATAATTTGCAAAAATATTATTTGCAACAATTGTAGCAGTATCATAAAGAGCAAATACATAACTTGCAGCACTATTATTTGCTAAATCACCAGAAAGATAAACGGAATTATATAAGTATGAATTTCCATTTCCAAAATAAGAATAAATTCCCGCTACTGAATATGTTGTAGCAATAGAAGTAGGAGATCTCAAATCAGAAATAATATTATTGGAAAGAAAATTATTTGAAGATGTTCCGTTATCAGATGAAAATGGATATAAATAAATTCCATAAACTTTAAAAGTAGAAGTTCCATTATATGCAATATTGTGAATATAATTTTCATTTATTTTTGAATTCACACTTTCAAGATAACAATAAATTCCAATTACTTCATTTGCAGACGAAGTTACGTTTTGAATCTCATTTTTTTCTATAATTGTACTATCTGAATATGTTGTATAAATTCCATAACGTGAAACAGATTCTATTTCCGTTCCAATTTTATTGCTGCGAATTATGTTATTAAAATTTTTTCTTGAAGAACTTGTTCCTGTAAGATTAAATCCAGAATATCCATTTGAAAGAATATTGTTTTCAAATACAAGTTTGCTACAAACTGGAATTGTAGATGAAGAATAAACATAGACAATATTATTATTTGTATTTGTAGTTCCACTTGAACGAAGAATACAATTTTTCACAGTGATATTGTTAGAACCAATAACTCTAATTGCATTATATCCACTTGAATTTATTGTAAGATTGCGAGTAGTTCCACCTTCTGAATTTGAACCATCTATGATAACATATTGTGCAAGTGAATCTCTAATTGACCAAGTTCCTGATAAGTTCAATGTAACATTCGTTCCTACTGCAGGTTTTATTTTTACACTTCTCCCAACATCTCCAATATAGTCAATTGTTACTCCGGTTTCGTTGTAAACTGGATCTGTAAGATAAAATGTAACATCACTTCCAACGGGACGAACTTTGAGTAAATTTATTACACTATTTAATGTTGGAAAATTCCCATTCGTTCCAACAGTATAGTTTCCTGAAAGAGGTCCATACACAAAAAAATTACTTATCAAAGTATCATCACTTGTAATTTCATCTCCAATTAAATTTGAAATTGATTTAACATAGTAAACACCAGTATCAGAAGGAATAAACTCGTCAAATTGTTGTGTAACAGTTCCTCCAATTGGAATATCTGAAAGCATTTGAGTATTTAAATAAACTTCATTATTGAAATCCCATTTATATATATGGAGTTCAACAGGAATTTCAGTTTCATTTAAAATTCCAAAATTTTTAAACTCAACTTCTGGAAGAAACGATTGATTTAATTCTTTTGGCGCTCCATTTAATGGATTTAAAATTCTTGAAACTTTAATTTGATGTGCTGGTCTTGTTATTTTAACTGCTAAATCATTATGAATATATGCTTGATTAGCTGTAATTTGGAGCGCATCTGTTGCATCTGCATTTTCAATTCCAATAGTAGCACTTGTAACTCCTCCACCCCCAAAACCCATTTGTAAATATTGATATATAATTTCGCCATTTGGTTTTAAAATAAGTTCAAATGTATAATCAGCAACAGAAGACGAATACCTTTCAGCATTAACCCATTGAACCACATAATCTCCTCCTTGTGTTTGTCCATAAAAAATTAAACCATTTCCCAAAGCATCTAAATCTTCCCAAAATGGAGCAATCATATTATTTATTGCATCAGATGAATTTGGAATCGAGCCATTTACGTAAAAATTTCCAGTTGGTGGAGAAAATGAAAAAGTTCCATTTGAACCTATATAACCAACTGCATAATCCTCTCCATAAAAATTAAATGAAAATGGTAAATTAACAGTAAAATAACCTTCATCTGTTCCCGCAAAAGTTCCTGATACAATCCACGCACTATTTTGAGTCAATGTATCAGTTGTAGGAAGTGCAGAAATATCCACCCAATTAAATATAGGACCTCCCGGTTCATCACTATCAACCCATATATATCCATAAGTATCAGGACCTCCACTTCCAAATAAAACTGGAGGATTATTTTTTTCTATTTCAACTGGTTTTTCTTTTTGTGCAAAAGAAATATAAAAACTAAATAAAAAAATATTTAAGGCTATAATAACTTTTTTCATTTCATTTCATTTGGTTAAATAAATAATTAAAACTAAAATGGAGAAGCAAAACATATTGTTTCACCTCTCCATTTTTTCAAAAACAGAAAAGTGGTATTTTACTTCGTCAAAACCATCTTTTTCATAAATGTATATTTTCCATTTCCTTCAACTGTATTTACAGATAAGCGATAGAAATATACGCCACTTGCAAGATTACTTGCATTAATATCTACAAAATCATTTCCTGCTTCATAAAATTGGTTATCCAAAATTGTAGCAACTTCTTGTCCAATAACATTATAAACTTTGAGTGTAATATTTGCATCTTCTGGCAAATAGAACTCAATTGTTGTCGTTGGATTGAATGGATTTGGATAATTTTGTTCCAAAGCATATTCAGTCGGTAATTGATAAATATCTGTTCTCACAAACATTTTATCTGGTGGTGAAACATCACGAACAAAAGGTGAATTGGATTCATCAACTGTGATTGTACCTTTTATTTTGATAAATGTTGTTCCCCATTTGCCATCTGAGTAACCATAAGCAGGTCCAATTCCAATAGCGGTATCACCAACTGTCAAAGGACGAGAATCATAAAATGCATTATTTGCTCCACTAATTATATCATAGATTCTTGTATACATATTCGATTGAAAAACCGAATCATATGTCAACATTGAATCTGCAAGATCATAAATTTGACGCAAACTCATATTATAGAATGTGGTATCAGTTCCTCTATAAAGTAAATCACCAAGTTTATATCCAATCTCATCCCTTGTATCAACAACAATATTATTATCACTTGATGCAATGTTGAGTTTCAACGCGACAAGATGAGAAAATAATTTGTTGTTCAATTTCACAGCATCATATTTTGGATCTTTTAATGGTGCTTTTTTTCCATTTGTAGGAATTACAAAAGGTCCTGCATTTCCTGTATGTTCTGTTGAAAACAATTTTACAAATGAAGCTGCTTTTGTATACGTTGCCCAAAGTTTTGTTTTTTCACTTCCAATTACTTGCTTTCCAACCAACATTGCTGTTCCTTTTGGATATGATAAAGAATAAGCACTTTGCAATACATTTGCAATATTTGGAGTTGGATAAACACCTTTCTTTGGTTTAAGCTTTATTGCCTTACTTGTTCCAAAGCTTAACGGTGTTGGAAGAAATGTTCTATACATTGTTGTATCTGGATAGATGCGAGAATTTACAAATACAAGCTGTCTAAATCCACCTCTTGTAAGCACAACTGTATCTGAATTAATTCCAATTTTTCTTTCTCTAACTTCATCTCGTATAATCCCAAGATGTTGCCATAATCTATCTTCTTCCAAACTATCTGTAATTGTAACAAGATAAGTTCCTTCATGTAAATATGTATGAACAAGATTTGCATTACTTGCAACACTTACATCAATTTGAGAACCATCAAGTGATTGAATTCTAATTCCCCATTCTTTTGCAACTGTATCAGATTGTGTGAAACTAAAACTTCCATCTCCATCTTCAACTATGCGAACTGCAATTGTATGTGAGAGATAATTCACAAAATCAACTGAATGAGAACTTGCTGCAGCAAGATTTATAGTATCTGAACTATAATTTCCTGCAAATGTTACTCCATTTACTTTCTTTCCAATATGAGACCATTGTGGAGATGTTGAATCAGCAATTACAATTGCATATTTTCCTGCACCAAGTGTTGCGTCAATATAATCTGTTGTATCAAGTGAAGCAACAAGTGTTACTGGAGTTTGAGAAACACGATAAATATTTACTCTCCAATTTTTTGACAAGAAATCATTTTCAGTAAATATACTTCCATCACCATCTTCAAAAATCCTTAAAGAAATTGTAGATGGACGATAATCTACAATATCATAATTTATAGCATCATCTCCATCTGAAAGCATAACTTCAAGACGATATCTATTTACTATAGCAGTATCTGCTCCCGTTCCAACAACTTCACCAAGTGCTGCATAAGTTGATTTAAGTGAATCAAAGAGAAGATATGTTCCACTTTGTAAATTATCAAAACTATATTTTCCACTTGCATCAGTATACACGCTTGCAACTTCTGAACCATTTTGGAGCAATGAAACTTTCCAATTTGTAAGTATAGTTCTATCATTTGTTGTAGACATAAGTCCATCAGCATCTTCTACAACTTTTCCACTTACTTTACTTATCACAGTAAATTCATCCGCACCAATATCGGGAGCGTTTGTATTTCTATCATTTCCATCAATATCTTTTGTAACAGATGCAATTGTAGTTCCAAATCCTGCAGCATTTGAACGAGGAAGAACTGTTTGAATATGTAAATCTGTTCCACTTACAAATCTTGGATCTCCAGTTTTACTTTGAGCATCAAGTCCTGTTGATTGCCAATTATTTAGATTGAGTTTATCGCTGTTTGCTGCTGTTCCAAATTTTCCAATAAATCCTTGTGGATTTTCATCATTTCGTATAATATAGAAAAGGTTGTTATTAGAATATATTGCAGACGCTGGAACTTGACTTGATGCAATACGAACTCCATATGATCTTGCACTTGAGTGACTATGTGTATAATTTACATAGAAAATATTATTCTTTAATGCAAATGAACTTGTGTTATTTGTAGATGCTTCAAATCCTGTAACATAACTTGCTTGAGCCGAAGAACTACTATGTCCATTGAAATAAATACTATTGTGATAAACACCTGCTCCTATTTCATTTGCAGATGTAAGTGCAATTCCACGAAGCGTATTTCCACTTGTTCCACTTGCATTTGAAGATAAACCAAAAATTATATTATTGTAACATAAAAAATTCGCATTTCCTGAACCTGCTGAATCTTCAATTGCAGTAATACGAGTTCCATTTACTTGGCTTATGATATTGCTTATTATATTTCCACGAACAGTTGTATTTGTTGAATTCAAATAATTCCAAATTGTTTTGAAATCAGTTGAGTTGGATGTTTGAGTCCAATTTCCAATTTGATTTTTCTCAACAATTGCACCATCTTGATTTTCAAGACGAACTGCTGATTGTCCAAATTTTGAAAATATATTATTTGAAATAACATTGTTCAATCCTTTTTGAGACGAAGAATTTCCCTTTAGATAAATTGCAAACAATCCATTGTTTGAGTTATCTGCATTTGCGACATTTGAAACTTCACAATTTTGAACTGTGTTGTTTGAACCATTTATCAACATTCCATATTTTCCATCTACACCAACTGCATTAATTTTTAATTTATCAAAGACAACATATTCAGTTCCATTTTTTATATGAATTGCTGTTGGAAGTTCAGGAGTTCCAAGTCCGTTAATTATAGTTCCATTTACATTTGTGCCTTTGAATGTAACTGTATTTGTTGCACTTACTCCTTGAATTGATTCAATTACAATTGGATCTAAATTATATGTTTGATTTACTAAATTTACAACCAATGGTTGATCAACACCAACTTGTGAAAGTGTATCTAAAATTCCAGCAATTGAGGTATAATCTCCAGGAACATTTTTTGTTCCATTTAATCCCATCAAAACTTCAAATGGTATTGAACTTTCATCATTTGATGGATCAGCATCATTTGAAAGATATGTTTTAACTTTTGCAGTATACCATCCTGATGATGAGATTTGAGTTGTTGGAAATGGGATTTGCATCGTTGTATAACTTGGAATGTTATAAAACGAATCCGAAATAACTGCAACTTGGTTATTTGCATCAATGAAAGACATTTCAATATGAACTCCATTTTGTTTCTTTGAGCCATTGTTTGAAATTGTTGCTTTTGGAGCAAATGGAGTTGAACCTCTTTTGAGTTTTCCTAAAACAGGATCATCAACTGATACTGCTCCAAATTCAGTTTGAATTGCAGGAATTCCATTATATTCATCAGCACCAACATCAGGAGTTGAACTATTTCTCGTTTCTCCATCAATATCTTTATCAAATCCAGCAATTACACTTCCCCAAGATTCAACAACTGAACGAACTGCACCATCAATATGTAAATTACCAGTTCCAAAAAATTGTGGATACGCTAACACTGAATTTGTATCCGTTGGCATTACAAACGCAGATTGCCAATCAACAAGTGTTTTTTTTGAAGATTGATTGTAATATCCAGTAAATCCTTTTTCACCGGGAGCATAAAACACATTGTAATCAGAAGTAAAATTAGTTGCAATTCCAAGATAAATTGCAAATGATTTTCCTGCATTACTTGGACCATTATGAGTTACAATATTTGCAAAAATATTATTTTTTACTTCAATATTACTTCCAGAAACTTCAATTGCAGATGCTCTATTGTTTGCCAAAACAGAGTTTGCCGAATCATGTCCCGCAAGATAAACTGAGTTGTAATAATATTTATCATTTGTGTTTTCTGATCTACCTCCATAAATTCCGTATGTTTTATTTCCTGTAACACTAGTTCCAGATGCAAGTATATTATACACCATATTATTATAAACTATTGCATTGGAATTTGTACCTCCACTATTATCAATTCCATAGACAGTACCTCCACTTCCCGTATGAAAAATATCATATACTTTATTGTTTCCAATAGTTGCATTTGAGACATTCAAACTATCCCAAATTCCTCTAACTTCTATTCCAGATAAATTGCGACTAAATCCATGAATATCATTTTTTTCAAAAGTTGGGCTATCATTATTTCTCACTAAAATTCCTGCTTGTCCAAATTCTGAAATATCACAATTTATAACAGAATTAAATGAATCTCGTGGAACATTTGAAGCAATTCTTCCAACTAAATAAACTCCGTAATATCCAGTAATATCTCCTCCTGTTGCTGAGATTCCACCATTTACTATTTTCACACTTTTTACGGTGTTATACTTTGCTGGCTTTGTAACTGAATTTACTCCACTTCCATAACCACCACCACTTATCCAAACTCCATATCTTCCATATTGTCCTAGAACATTAAGTTGAATATTTCTTGTTTCATCATTTAAATTTGAACCATCAATTGTAACTCCGCTGACTTTATCAATACGAATTCCGTATGGTTTTTCATTAGTTGGAGTTATATTTACAACAGAACTTACATTTGGAGCAGGTTTAATTGTCAATGTTTTTGTTGCACTGAGACCTATAACTGTGGTGTCAATCAAAATTGGTGATTCATTATATTGAGCATCTACAAGTTGGAGTTCAACAGAACCAACCATTCCCGCAGAACGAAGATCATAAATTGCTTCTGTAATACTTAAGTAACGAGCTGGAAATTCTCCAACTGTTTTTACACCACTTAAACCACCTTCATTTGTAACATAAAAAATAAAATTCAAACTATTGTTTTCTGGATTTTCATCAATTGGAGCACCTGCTTCTGCTCTTGCTTGAAACTCACCAGAAACGTCCAATGTAATTGGACGGAACTCAACTATTTTATATTCATTTGGTCCAATTATAGAAATAATTGTGTCACCTTGAAACTGATTGATAAAATCTGGTTCACCCGGTAATCTATACTTGAAGTTCATCGGACTATTCACCATTGTTTTTGCTCCAGCATTATAGAAAACTACAATTGGTTTAAATGGAACTCCTTGAAGTTTTGTTCCATATGGACGTGGGCTTTCCATTGACGCAGTTGTCATGTCATAATTAGGATATCTAATACCTGAAAACTCATAAGCACCAGCATCTGGAGAAATTACATCACGCATATTTCCATCTTTATCAAAAGGAACAACTGTTGGTGTTCCTCTACTTTCCGCCCAAGAAAGTGTATCATCAGGTATATGAAGATTTTCTAAAGAATCAAGTTTTACAAAAACAGGATTTCCATAAACGCTATTTGTATCAGTTGCAGTTTGAATTGATCTCCAATCAGTGAGTGTTTTATATTTTGTAAGACCAATGATTCCTTTCGCTCCCACATGTCCTGTTGGAGATGGAGAATAAAACACATTGTTATCGGAATAATCTATTTTTGAAGATGTGTGAGTAGTTACTCTTTTCCAAAATGCAAGAGAAAGACCACCTGTTGAATCTTGTCTTCCATTATAGAATATGTTATTCACAACATATGCTGAAGTTGAATCAAGCACAAATGCTGCAGTTGTATCATTTGCATTTTGACGACCAGATAGATAAACTGTGTTATGAGCAACTGTATCATATTTTCCACGACTTACTCTTATTCCAAAAATCCTTTGAGTATAAAAATTTCTTGCTGCAGAATACAAACCAAAAACTTCATTGTTATAAATTTTATTTCTGGACTGCAAACTTGCAACATTTCCATTTACTCTAATTCCATGCACAACATACATTGCTGTATCACTGACTTCGTTTCTATCAAAACGAATGTTATGAACTCTGTTGTTATAAATATCAGAGAACCTTACATTCAAATGTATTCCATAAACATCAGCAGCACCAAACCCAAAATCTCTTGCAACACCAGCAATTTCATTGTTGTAAATGTGAAGTGAATCAATATTATTTGCATAAATTCCTCCCGTCAACAACATATTGCTTCCAACTTGACCAATATAACAATTACGAACTGTTATATTTGTATCTCGTTTAGAACTTGATTGTCCCGAAAGAAAAATTCCATAGTTTCCTTTTGTTATTTCCAAATTATCAAATGTAACATTTTTATTTATATTAGTTCCTGAAGGAATTAGTGTTACTACACTACTTGCTCCAACAGCATTGTTTCTAAATCCTGTAAGTTTTATATTTTTTATTTCAATATTTTTACAGTTTACCATTTGCAAAGTTGTTGCCATTACTCCTCCCAATTGAAGAAGTTCAATTGACATATTTCTAGAATTGGTTCCATCGTTTGAACCATCAATGATAAGGTTTCTGGAATTTTGAATTGAAAGCCCATATGGATTTTCAGTGGTTCCATTAAAAACTATTCGAGGACTTATTCCTGGAGCGGGTTTAATTGTAACCGTATGGTTTGAATCAGGATATAAAAATGATGCTTGAAGTCTTGCTCCAAATCCTTCTGAAAAAATTGCCTTATTCAAAAGAAATGTAGCATTTCCAACCACAATGCTCGTGTTTAAAAACTCAATTGCTTCTTTTAAGGTATTGAAGTTTGCTCCTGTTCCTCCAACAATAAACTCTCCCTGCATCGTGCTTCCTATAATAAACATTGATGCGATACTATCATTTTCTATATTTTGATCTCCTGAAAGACCTGAAATAGTAACAGCAAAATATCTTCCTGGAGTATCTATTGCTGTCTCAGTAAAACTAAGCTGTCCCATTTGAGCAGGAGTTAGAGATGAAATTGTTCCTGATGAAGTATATATAACTTCGTTTGGAACATAAATACTATCTTGTATATCAAAATATGAATTGTAAATTTTATACGTTACTGGGATATCTGTTTGACTAGTATTTCCAACATTTCTAATTGTTGCTTGTGGTGTAAATGATGTTCCTTGTAATATGACTTCATTTAAAACGGGTTTATCAACTTGGTTTGGTTTAATATCATTTGCAAATTCTGGTTCAGCAATTGAAATATTATCAACTGCCCATCCCCACCATAAAACAGCATCATCAGTATTTAAATGAAATCTAAGTTTTAAATTTGCAACTTTATAGTTTGCAAGAATAAATTGTTCTTTTTTCCACAATGTTCCTCCCGGTGATTCTGGAACTGATTGTTCTCCACCTAAAGCTGTTCTCCAATCGTTGTAACTTTGAATATGAAAAAATGGTCCTGGAGGAGTGTAATTGGAACGAGATGTTGGCGTTTCTTGTGGAAAATATGTTCCCGAACTAATATATTCACTTGTTGGAATAACACTCCATGTTACTCCATTATCTGTTGAAACTTCTACAAACGCTAAATCCCATTTTTGAGTTGGTGATTCAATCATACACATTTGATAAAATGTTAAAATTGGAAACGTAGAATTGGTAATATTTACTGAATTTATCATTTCCAAACCAGCATCCTGTAAATCTCCTATATTTGCAGTATCAAATCTTACTGCTGCATTTCCTGATTGATAGTGGCTTGTAATTTTTGACCACCTTCTATCGGTTGATGCTGATAAAAGAACACTTTTAAATTTTCCTGTTGTATCTCCTTCAAATCCTTCTGAAAAATATGTTATCTGTTGTGAATTAGACTTTGTAAAAAATAATGATAAAAATAAAAAAACAACAAATAATGTTTTAAACTTGTTAAAAATTTTCATAAAAATCTCCATAAAAAACTCTGTAGTTGTAAAAATTGCTATTAATAAAAAACTGCATTCGTTCATATTACTACAAACGAATGCAATTTAAGATTTAAAAAAATACAATAAAAGTAGTTGAAACTAATTTGTTCCAACTACTTTTATATCAAATTACTTCATCAATACCATCTTCTTCATTGCGGAGA
>SXGU01073441.1_pt1 | contig 14427 bp, 4 predicted proteins | sample 3174531 | NCBI WGS metagenome assembly SXGU01 (sample SAMN11356863, study PRJNA531348) | freshwater metagenome | isolation source: freshwater sample F1-140 | place: China: Fuxian Lake, Yuxi | collected 2017-12-25
AGCCTTGGCGGAGGCCAACAAGTCTTTTGAACAGAACCAGACGGTTGAAAACAGAGCGGAGGTCACCCGGCTTGAGAGTCAGCTTGCTGAAATAGAGGCAAACCTTACCCAAACAGAAATTGCTCGATTGGAGAAGGAGATAAAGACCTCGCTTAAGCCCTTGATGACCAAAAAGGCATTAAGGACGCCAGAGGGGTACGCTACAGCAGCAGAGGCATTGAAATCGGGCAACCGGCTGGATCGCCTGAACGAGGACTTGGCAAAATTAAGGAACGAAGTCGGCAAGGATTCCCCCACCCGGGCAGGTTTTGCAGAGAAGCTAAAACAGGCTGGGGATATATTTGCTCAGGCACCAAACAAGGCTATCGGGGAAATCCTTGCCGATATTACGGCTGCCGACTTAAAAGAAGAAAAGGCTATTACCGACCTGCTCGCTAAATTGTCCGAGGCGGATGAAAAGGCGAAAACCCTGGATAAGGTTGGCCTGCTGCCCAAAGACACCAAAGCCAACCTCAAGCAGGCCCGCACCCGACTTGAGGCTGCACAGAAGCAGGCAACCCGGAACGACCTCACAGTCAGAAACGAAAGTGGCTTGCGAAATATCCTGGATGATGTTTCTGCATCAGAAAACGCGAAAAAGGAAGCCAGGACGCTATTGCGGGCCTTGCTTAGACGCAAGCTGGCCGCTGACCCTGCGCAGATGACCGAAGAGTTGGCCAAATTGGCTGCTGATTCGTCTGACCCTTTAGCCCTTTCCAATGAATTTTCTGCCCTTGCGGAAAAGGTTTCTAACAACAACCAGCAGAAGCTGGCTTACCTGAAGAAGGCCCTCAGTGCTGCGGAAACTGCCCGGGCAGGGGAACCAGGGACAGCGGCAGGGAAGACGCTTCGCGCTCAAATAACGAGCCTGGAAGAAGAAATTCTCAAAGCCAAGCAGGAAGTTACCAAAGCAAACATTAAGCGTTTGGAGGAAGAGATAACTGCCGAGCTTACCCCCTTGATGCTCCCGGAGGCACTAAAGACGCCAGGGGGGTACGCTAAAGCAGCAGAGGCATTGAAATCGGGCAACCGGCTGGATCGCCTGAACGAGGACTTGGCAAAATTAAAGAACGAAGTTGGCAAGGATTCCCCCACCCGGGCAGGTTTTGCAGAGAAGCGAAAACAGGCTGGGGATACATTTGCTCAGGCACCAAACAAGATTATCGGGGAAATCCTTGCCGATATTACGTCTGCCGACTTAAAAGAAGAAAAGGCTATTACCGACCTGCTTGCTAAATTGTCCAATGCGGAGAAGGAGGCGAAAACCCTGGATAAGGTTGGTCTGCTGCCCAAAGACACCAAAGCCAACCTCAAGCAGGCCCGCACCCGACTTGAGGCTGCACAGAAGCAGGCAACCCGGAACACCCTCACAGTCAGAAACGAAGAGGACCTACGAGGTATCCTGGCGGCTGTTTCTGTATCAGAAAACGAGAAAAAGGAAGCCAGGACGCTATTGCGGGCCTTGCTTAGACACAAGCTGGCCGCTGACCCTGCGAAGATGGCCGAAGAGTTGGCCAAATTGGCTGCTGCTCCGTCTGACCCTTTAGCCCTTTCCAGGGAATTTTCTGCCCTTGCGGAAAAGGTTTCTAACAACAACCAGCAGAAGCTGGCTTACCTGAGGAAGGCCCTCAGTGCTGCGGAAACTGCCCGGGCAGGGGAACCAGGGACAGCGGAAGGGAAGACGCTTCGCGCTCAAATAACGAGCCTGGAAGAAGAAATTCTCAAAGCCAAGCACGACCTTGACAACAGAATAGCCGAACTCAATAAGGATACTCCCGATTTTCAAAAAGTAGCCAGTGCGCTTGAACGAGACATCCGTAAGCGGTACCCCTCCGGAGAGGAGAGGGCTACAAATTTACGGCGGATTGCTGAGGTCAGGCAGCAAGTTATTGTCGCAGCGGAAGCCCGGGCCAGAGATGACCTGGACAAGCTGATCGAAGCCATCAAGGACATTGACGAGGAAGTTTACAAAACCCTGCTGCGGGAAAAAATCCGGGGGATTATCCGGCAACTTCGCGGCGACAACACGAACGAAGAGCTTAAAAAGGCTTTACAAGCCTCCCGGAGCGAACTCAACCGGCTTAAAGGGCCAGCAGCGGACCGGCTGGGTCAGGCTGAACGCAGCCCGCTATTTACAGAGGGACAGCGTGCCGCAGAAGCCGCAGAACACCGGCCTATGGAAATACCGGCAGGCTCCCGTCACGCTGCCCTGTATTATTACCGGACGCAGGTCGCCCTGGATGAACGCAGGTTACAAGACCCGAATACCCCGACTGAATCTCGCCCCCAACTCTTGCAGAATGTCGAACGAAACACGGCCAACATCCAGACGCTTCGGCGAGAAATAGTTGGCACGATTGGTTGGGTTCACAAACTCCAGGCCGCTGTGGAATCCTTTTTCCGGTACGCTGGGGTGTACGGGGCGGGTTATCAACTCCTCAACACTTTTCAGGCGTTTACCGGAGAAGTTTTCCAGCTTGACAAAGCCCTGAAGTCCATCCAGGCCGTTGCTCAAGCTACCGAGTCCCAGATGGTGGGGGTGGAGTCGGCAATAAAGAACATCGCCACCACCACCCAGTTCTCGACCCGACAGATGGCTGAAGCCACGCAAGTGCTGGCGCAGGCGGGGGTAGAAGCCCAAGACTTGCCGAAAGTATTGGACTCGGTAGCCAAATTCGCTTCGGCCACGGCCTCTGATCTGACCTTGGCAGCAGACGTGCTGTCTTCTCTACGGGAAGTCTTTACTGATTTTGGAGATATTTTCCGGGATTCCCGCCTGGCCGACTCCCTGACCAATGCCGTCAACATTTCCAAGCTGAATGTCCAGGATTTGCAGGTCATTACCTCCCTGGGCGCACAAACCGCCAAAGCATTCAACATCAGTTCGGATCAATTCCTGGCTGCTGCGGCTACTTTGTCCAACGTAGGTATTCGTAAATCGACCGTCGGCACCGGTTTGCGTCAGGCCATGCTGGAAATCCTCAACCCTGACGCCGCCACTCTGGAGTTCCTCAAGCAGCGGTATGCCAAGATCGGCGAGATGTTGAGTGATGAGGCCATCAAGGGGCGGTTCCAGGCGTTCCAGGCCACCTCAGACCCGCTGTCATCGGCTTTGACCGAAATGAAACGGATCGGCGTAGCCGGGTCCGCCCGGTATGACTTCCGGCGCGTGGTGGACATCCGGGCAGAAAACGTACTGCTGCCTTTGATGGATTCCCTGGAAACTTATCAGCAGAACATTGCCAAGATTGCCCAGAGCGGCTCGGCAGCCAAGGGCGCGGAAGTGCAGATGACCGCGTTCCTGAACACCTGGAATCGCCTGCAATCCGAGATCGACAGTGCCGGGCATTCCATCATCACTCACTTCCTGCCCGCTTTGCGGGGTATGACCGAAGGCTTGGCGGATATGGTCAAGCAGGTACGGCAGGGGGTCAGCGGAGTTTCTGAAGAAGGCTCTACCTCGGTAGGTGCGTCTGCCGGGCGAGGGACCCTCGGCGGCATTCTGACCGGCGCACTGGTTCCAGGCAACCCCATACTGAAAGGGATCGTGGGCTTGCTGGCCGGGCTGGCCACGTTTGCGACAGACTTGTATGGCCGCACCAGCGGTAACACCGGAGAAGCCCTGACCCGGATCGTGGAATGGGCTGCCGGAGTGGCTGCGGTGTCCTCCTTGTTGAAAAAGTCGTCAGCCCCGGAAGGCTTGAAAAAAGTAGGGGAATGGTTCGATGACATAGCCAAGGTCGTTCGGGGGGTCTCCTGGGCAGAACTGCCAGGAAAGCTTCTGGGGGCTTTCAAAAAGTTCAGCCTGGGCTGGGGGCTTGTGGTCACGGCACTGTTGACGGCTGCCGATTATTTTGCCACGGAGTCTCAAAAAAACGACCCGAAACGGCGAGCCGAAGCTGCTCGGGCCAAGTCTGCCGAACTGGCCGTTGAAACCGGCAAGATAGAAGCGGCTCAAGCCACTTACGATCAGACTCAGCCAGGCTCACGGGGCAAGATCGTCGCGGACGTTCGGGACCAACTCAGTGCGGCCCAGGCCGGATTGAAGCGGGCAGGCATCAACACGAATGACCCGGAGACCGTACAGAAGCTCCGGCAGTTGCCGGGCATGGAGAAAGGGTCTTACCCCTACAACCAGATCATGAAGTCATTGGCAGTGACTCCAGACCTGGAAGGCCGGGTGCAGGAGCTATCCAGCGCATTTGTCGATGCCCGTAACCGCCTGCAAGGGTTGATTGTGGATGAATACGGAACCCTGGTCGATGCCTTGTCAGACAAACTGCCTGACAAGGCCATTCAGACGGCCACGATTCAGTCCAAAAAGACCCTCAGCACCCTGAAGGCTCTAAACGGCAGCGACACGCTCAAGGACGTGCTGGATCAGGCCAACACCTTGCTGGCGTATATGGATGACATTTCCGGCAACCTGAAAGACCGGGTGAAGAAGAGCCGGGACCAGCAAGCAGGCCAGGCGGTAGCCGGGCTGGAAGGGGAGTCCCCGGAGGCCATCGGGGTGCTTATCCGGCAGAAGCAGGCCGCAGGGGATGCCGAAGGGTTGCAAGCCCTGGCCAAAAGCATTCAACTTGAAAAGACCCGGGCTGAAAGTGAGAAGCAGGCGTTTCAGCAGGCGTTGGCTCATCGGGTCAGCATTCTCCCCCTCTATGACGAAGCCCGCCACGAGGCTAACCAGGAAGGCTTGAAGAGAGCCACCGAAGTCTTCGACTCCCTCACGGACTTGCTCAAGCAGGCCGATGAGGCGTTTACTGCCGCAGAATCCTCGGCCCGGGCAGCAGAAAGTGCCCAGAGCAACCGACAATCCGATATTGAGATCAGCAAGACCCGGGTAGCCTTGTCCGGGCAGCTTGAGGGTTACGCCGGGATAGGCCGACTGGAAACTGACCTGGCTGACTTAACGGAAGCCACCCAGCAGCAAGTTAGATTCCTTCAGCAGCGGCTCAAAATACAGCAGTCTCACGGGGATCAGCAGGCTCAGGCCAATGAAACCAGTGCCCAGATCAGGGCCTTGGAGGAGCAGCTAAAGCAGAAAGAAACCGAACTGGCGGAAAGGAAGGCCGGGTTGGCCGCAGGCAAGCTCGGTATCACGGAGGGTTCTGCGGTACCCAAACCGTTGATAGCCGCCCTGGTAGACGCTTTTCAGCAAGCCGAAAGCAGCAACAGCCCTGACGCAGTAAGCCCTAAAGGGGCCATCGGCTTGATGCAGGTTATGCCGGATACCGGGGAGGCCGTGGCTAAACAGCTAGGGCTGAAGGTCGGCAATATCCAGGAAGACCTGAAAAATCCGGAGTTCAACCGGCAAGTCGGCACAGAATACCTCCGGCAGATGTTGGTGGAGCAGGGAGGGGACTATAGAAAGGCCGCAGCCGCCTATAATTTTGGGCCTGGGGGCTTTCAAAACACCCTGGCCAAGTTCGGGGGGGACTTTGAAAAATTCGTAGAACAGGCAGACGGCGGACAGTTCGCTACCTACCTGGCTAACATCGAGGCATCCCTTAAAAAACAGGGGGTTGATGCCCTTTCCCTGAAGAACGCTGAGGCGGCTCTGGAATCCCTCAAGTCTTCCGGCAAAGACTCCCCGAATTACCGGTTGGCTACGGAGGTTACTCAAAGCCGTTCAGCCCTTGATGCGGCCAAAATCGACAGCCAGTTGGCCGCCGAACAGGAAGCACGAAAGCTTGCGATGGAGGAGTTGAGCAGAAACTCCAGCCTCCTGCAAACCGAAATCGAAGCCAGAAACGTCGAGTTACAGGAAGCTCAGCGAAATATCGACAGCGATAAGGTCAATCAAATCTTGCGCGACCTTAAAGACTTAAAGGATCGCCTGGACAGCACCAATGCCGAACGGGAAAAAATAAGCAGGAATGCCACTGATCCTGCGGTTAATAAAGACATTGACCAGCGGCTGGCCAATCAACTGGCTGCAAATCAGGCGGAACTCAAGGCAGGCCAGCTTCAGGAGGAACAGAGGGTTCTCGACCAGTTCATTCGACTGGAGACCTTGAAGCGGGACAACCTGGAAGCCTCGATAAAACTGTTCAGTGAACAAGGCGACTCTGCAAATGCCTTGCGCCAAACCGAAGCCCTCGACAAGGTAAACCGGAAACTGTCCGAAGCTTACGTCCGGCGGGACGTGCTGGTGCAACATCTGGCCGGGGAGGAAAAGAAACTTTACGAGCAGCAACTCCGCGACAAGAACGACCTGGAGAAATACACCCGGGTGGTCAAGGCCCATACCGACGCTTTAGCGGTTAACCTGGCCCAGATTGCCCGGCAGAATGACTTGCCCGCTGAGACCAAGGCGGCTCAAGCTTACCAGGCCAGCCTGGGCAATGCTTTGGGAGAAGCTGAAAAACGGACAGGTTTGCAGACGGACTACCGTCGGGCCAGCGCGTCCCGGGAAGCGGTGCTGGAGACCCAGGCCAGTATCCAGGCTGCCATGGCGGAAGCCCGGGCAAACAACCCCAACCTCGACTTGAGTGAAGACACCAAGCGGGTTCGAGAGCTTGACAAACAGGCGGAAGACTATGCCAAGTCCATGGCAGAAATCAGCGCGGCCTTGTATCGCCTCGATGTCACCCCCTTACAAGCCCTGGCCGATGTCAGCCTGACCAACCTGCTCGAGGGCTTGAACGGGCTGAGCTACTCCGCGCAGAACTTGCAGCATACTCTGGAAGGTCAACTGGTGGGCGGTATCGACCAGGTGATCACCGGATTGGCGGACTTTATCACCCACGGAGAGCAGGCCCGGCAAGCCGCAGAAAACATGCGACAAGCCGTGACCGCCTTGCGGGATGCCCAACTGCAATATAACACCGTTCTGGTAGATCGCTCCCGTGCCGCTTTTGAAGCCCGACAGGAAGCCAATGCCCAGGTACTGGATAAGCAGAAGGATTTACTGGCCCGGGGAGCCAGCCCGGAAGAGTTGGCCGCTCTGGAGCAGAACGCCAAGCCTTTGCGTCAAGCCGCTTTCCAGTCGGCCATGCAGCCTCAGACCGACCGCGAAGCTGCCGCTGCCCAAGCGGTGCGCCAGGCCGAAAAAGACAAAAAACGAACAGAACGGGAAAACAGTCTGTTTGGCCGCACAGCTTCCGCCATTGGAGACATGGGGCGCGGGGTGTTGCAGACGGTAGTTCAGTCTACCTTGCTTGAAAGCACCAAAAACTTTTTGGGGTTGGGAGATCGGGGGTCTAGCGCGAATAACGCATTGTGGGTGCGCATTGCTGGAGGGCCTGTCAGCGGGGACAGCGGCGTGGCAGCCGGGCCGGGAGCCTTGCCAGAGCCTTCCAGCCTGTCCCAGGCCGGAGAAGCTTTGTCCAACAGTTGGCTAGGCAGAAAGGTCAAATCATGGTGGGGAAGTGATACGCCCCCGGCTCCGGCTCCTACGCCAGAAGGCGTGACTCTTGATACCGCGCCGGACAACGCGCCGCTGCCGGTGTACTTTGCGGGCAACCCTGCTGACCAGGCAGAAAAGAAGCTGATCGAAAACACCTCGGACACCCTGGATAAACCCCTTCAAGGGTTTACCAACGGAGTCAGAGGAGCTTTTGATACTGTAGTGGACGGCGTGAGTTACGTCGGCTCCTCCTTGTACGGTATCGGCAAGCAGTTTCTGGCCATGATGACTCCTCAAGCAGATACCGGGGCCAAAATTTTCAGTATCCTGGGAGGGATAGCCAGCCTGGCGGGGTCTGTTGCAGGGTTTGCCGGAAGTTTCGGTGGCGGGGGGGCAGCCTCCCCACTTTCCCTGGGAGAGGTCGCTAAAGGCAGCGGCTCGTTGTCCTTGTCCGGGCTGTCCAACTCCTCTTTTGCTTCGGCGGGAGGTCTGTTTCCTTCCCTTAAAGCAGAAGGCGGGTATATCCAGGGTCCCGGCACATCCACTTCGGACAGCATACCCGCCCGGCTATCCGATGGGGAATACGTTATCAAAGCCTCCGCCGTGCAGGCTTTTGGGCGACAGAATCTGGACAGGATCAACCAGTTCCGGTTTGCCAACGGAGGATTCGTCAATAAGTCAGCCCCTCCGTCACTTTCTTCGTTTTCTAACTCCCCTTCCAGCGGGTATAATCCCCCGACAGGAAACTCGACTCAAATACAAATCGTGGATCAGCGCACCGTAGGCAGCCCGGATATTGAAATTCAACGCCAGAAAGATACTATGGGTCGGGAGCAGATTCGGTTTCTGGTCAGGGATGAGATAAAGGCTTCCATCAATTCCGGGGCCATGGATAAAACTTTCCGGGACAACTACGGGTCTCGTCGCCCCGGTTTTCAGAGGTAATGCAATATGCCGTCTACTTTTCCCACTTGGCCCGCTACTTTACCGGCTCCCCAGGCCAACAGCTACAAGGAAACGCCACAGAGTAACCTCTTGCGAACCGAGATGGCCGCAGGGCCTGCCAAGGTGCGACTTAAATCTACCTGGGCGGGGCGGCTTCTTGATGTGACCTGGATATTCAATGACGAGCAACTGGATACTTTCATAACCTTTCACGACGATACCTTGTTGTTTGGTATCAAGGCTTTCACAGCGTTTCCAAAACCACGCTCCGGGCTGGACACTGCTACCCTGTACCCGGTTCGCTTTGTCACCACCAGCGGAGGGTATACCTTGACTTACTCCGATAATTTTCAAGCCTGGCAGGTGACCGCCCAACTCGAAGTATTACCGGCCAGTTATGCGAACGATTGATTCGGGTTCATTGCAAGCCCTGTTTCAAAGCGGGACGGCTTATGTGTGGCTACCGGCTTTGACGCTGACTTATGACTCCAACACTTTGCGGCTGGTCGCCAACACCGAAAACGTTACCTTGCCCCCTGCCGAAGTGTACACGGCGTGCCCGTTTGAATTTGCCCTGCCCGACGACGACGAGGAGACGGCTCCCCAGATTCAGGTCTCGGTGGATGCCGTGGGGCCGTTGGGCAAGCAACTGATCAGGGAGTTCCAGTCACTGGTGACACCTCCCGTCGGGGCCGTTGCCTTGATCCGGGGGGTCAAAACCAGTACCGGGTGGGCTTACACAAAAGAACTGGCGCAAAGCAACTGGACAGTCAACAGTCTGGGGGTTACGCCCACTGCGATTACGTTATCCATGGGCTTCAACATGAAGATTCTCGACGAACCTGCCACCATAGGCCGGTTTATCCCGGCAGTGGCCCCGGGGTTGTTCCGATGACTCCCTGGTGGGTGAACTACATCGGTATCCCTTATCAAGCGGATCGCTGCGGGCGGGAGGGTTGCAACTGCTGGGGGTTGGTACGTCTGGTCTGGAAAGAGCAACTGCACTTCGACGTGCCGGACTTCCTGCGGGTACGAACCTCGGCTGATCTTGCCCGCCTGACCCAAGCCGCACAGTGGCAAGAGGTGCAGGAGCCTGAACCCTTTGCCATTGCCCTGTACCAGTTTCCTGACGGACTGCTGCATAGCGGGATTGTCGTCGATGCCCAGACGCTGCTGCACACCGGGCAGCGTTCAGACAGCAAGCTGGACCCTTCCCGCAAGTACCGGCCTTACCTGCAAGGGTTCTATTGGCCTAAAGACCACCTCAACAGGAGTGCAGATGGCTCAGATTATCGCCCGTCCTAACCCTTTCAAGGAAGGAGAGACCTACGTCTGTGAGGTTCCCGCCGGAATAACCCTGGCGACCTTGCTGCCTGACGTGCACCCGCATGTCACGGTGGCCATTAACGGAGACCGGGTAGCCCGGGAAGACTGGCCCCATGTCCGGGTGCAGGCGGACGATCTGGTCGTGATAGGCGTTGAACCGAAAGACCTGGGCCTCTCGGCCATCATTACCATTATTGTGGCAGCTATCTCCATTGCCAGCACGATCTATAGCTTCTTGCAGAAGCCACCGACCATTCCCAACCCCACCGGCTTGAACTCGGATCGCTACGCCAATCTGGTCGGTGCCGGTAACCCTATCAACAAGTTCCAACCCATTCCCAAGCTCTACGGGAAGTTCAGAATCACCGCTCCGCTGGCAGCCAACTATTACACGCGGATCGACAAACGCAGACAACAACTCAACATTCTGCTGTGCCTGGGGTATGGCCCCCTGCAAATTGCCGGGGTACCGGTCGGTAAACGCCTGACTCCGAAAGCGCAGGTTTGGACGGACATTTGGGGCAGCACAGCCGCTCCTCTTCTTTCGGCTCCTCCGTTTACTGGCTCCGGTTACACCGTGCAGGAGCAGACGGCCATTCTGGCTGCCCGCAACAAGCTGTACCCTGCTTTGCGTCAAGTCTGGACAGCCGAGTCATCGACAGTTTACTACGACTACCACACCAGCCACCCCAAAGAGGTGGAGGAGCCATTGCCCGGAGACTTGCCTGCCGACACCCTGGTTTTCGGCAGTACCGACCTCAAGTATTTTAGTGGGGTCCAGTTTGAAATCGGTCACCCTGATCAAATCAGTTTGTACGCGGAAGACAGTGAGGTGGATTATGTTAACCATCAGTTTCCCGGGCCGGTTAAGATGGGTAATGCCATCAACATAGAGGATATGATAGGGGAGGGGAAGCTGCTTAACTACGTAACGATTGGCGGAAAGCAGTTGTCTGAACCGAACAATGATAAGACCAAGGTAAGAAACAGGGATGAATACTACTGGTATACAGTAGACAACACCGTGTCTTCGGCTACTGACCCTGCACCGGCTACCCAGGGTACTGCCAGTAACACCATCAAAGCCGTGCTGGAGATGGACTTCACCGCGCTCTATTGCTCCACTCAGAAGGGGGCTATCGTACAGGCCGGAGTGTGGGTTTATGTTGAGTACCGCAAGGGGGACGGGACATTTAATGAGGTAACCCCCAATGCCGACATTCTCAGGGTCTATGATTCCTTTGACGAGCATAATGCCCTGCAAAATAACCCTGCCCAATTCAAAAACGGCAACTGGAAAGATACCCCTGCCCGATTCAAAAACGGCAACTGGAAAGTCATCCGGGCGTTAAACTCTCAACTATTCGTCTCCTTGACGATTGAGTTCAAGCTGCCTGCGCAATACACTCTCCGAGTGACCCGGAAGTATACCTACCTGGAAGACGGTATGCTGTTTTACACCGACTGCGTTTGGCAAGAGCTCCGGTCAGTCCAGGAGACCAACAGCAGCACCAAACCCTGGCTACCGGCTGCCCAGGGCACTCACGGGGATGAAGTGGTGCTGATGGCTTTACGCTTGAACCATTCCGGTCAACTGAATGGTAACGTGGACGCAGTTTCTGTCCTGGCTCAGTCTATTTTGCAAGCGTGGAATGGCTCGGCCTGGGAGGAAAAACCCACCAGCAACCCGGCCTGGGCCTACGTGGACACCTTGACAGGGAACGCCACCCAGAAAACGATTGATCTTAGGGAACAAATAGATGCAGACCGAATAAAAGATTGGGCCGACTGGTGCGATAACGTTTCCGGGGTAGGCCCGGGGTACCTTGTCGAGTACAGTAAGTACCATGTGGAAGACGAGCCTGTGCTGGATCGCCTGCGAGCCATTGCCACCGCAGGGTATGCCACTTGGAGCTACTTCGATGACCGGTTTTCCGTGGCCCACGAGTTCAGTCCTGCCGCTTTTCTGCCCCGGCAGATGTTAACCCCCCGAAACAGTTGGAACTTCTCGTTCAGTCGGGAGTTTCCCATTGTCCCGCACGCTTACCGGGTCAAATTTATTGATGATACGTCCTGGGAAGAGGCCGAAGCCGTGGTGTTCAACACCCGACCGGGTGTAGAGGACCTTTACACCGCCAGCGAGGCTACCCGGTACGAAGTTTTGAACACCACCGGGATCGTAGGACGCCCCCAGGCCATTCGTTATGGTCGGTATATGTTCAACGTCATGAAGCACCGACAAGCTTCTTATACCGTGGATACCGACATGGAAACCATTCACCTGGTTCGGGGCGACTGCCTCTATCTGGCTTACGACACTCTCAAGGAAAATGTAAAAACCGGCAGAGTGGTCGAGGTAGTGACTGACGCAGAGTCGGGAAACATACAAGTAAAGCTGGATGAGACAGTGACCCTGGCCTCGAACTACCGGTTCTATTTCAGAAACACGGTTACTTTTTCGCCTGACGCGGCTGCGGCTCCTGATCTGTTTTCCTCGTCGTCTCCCCTCGGCAGTTACCCGGCAGGCACTGCCTTACGCTTTGACGCAACCCTCGCAAACAAGGTAAGTGCCGGGGACCTGTTCATCTTGGGTCGGGCCGAACAGGAGGTAGTGTTGGCCAAGGTGGTTAAGATGACCAAGCGTCCCGACCAGACCGTGACGCTGGGGCTGGTTGATGCAGCCTCCTCCGAAGCCTTGTTACCGCTTTCCACGGTAAACACTACCCGGGCGGCGCAAGAGAAGGTGGTCAAAAAATCCCTCCGGGGGTCTTCTCCGGCCCAACCCCAAGCCCTGACGCTGAGCTTCTCGGTATCGGATGCCGACATAAAAAATCAGGGGGAGGTCACGCTCCCGGTTAAAGCGTCCTGGACAGTCCCGACGGACAAAGCCAGAAACGCCAGTAACGTGGAAGTCGCCAGCAGAAGAATCGAAACCCCGGTTGCCTACTACCTTGTGGCGTGGTGGGTTAGTTCTGACCCAGACAACATAAAAACGGCAACCGCCTCAGAATCACACTATGTTTTCCGGGAGTTGGTCTACACGTCCACCACCGCCACCGATGGAACCGTCACTTACCCTGTCTTGACTGTAAAGGTTCAATCGGTCAGCCCTATGGGCAATAAAAGCCCTCACAGTCAAGCCACCCTCTCTCTGAAGCCGCCTGACAGTCTGCCTTTGATCCGGGAAGCCACGAAAGATCAGTGGCTGGACTGGACTTACATCCAGAATCTCATGGTTGACCGCCTGACCGTCGACGGTTTGGTGATGACCCAGGACGTTTACTATAAACCCGCCAAGTATAACCTGCCCTATACTTCTCCTCGAAGCCGGACTTCCAAATCCGTCTTCTTAACCCGCCAGCTTGAGGCCAGTGAGTTGCCCGACAGCAGTGGCAAAGCCGGATTCTGGATACAAGCAGAAGTCACCCTTCACAATCTCAACAAATCTGCTGATTATACGGTCAGCCTTTATCAGGACGGCGTAAGTACCGCGTTGGAGAGTGTGGAAGTAAAAGACGTAAAAAAAGGAAGCAAGGAAACCGTCAGACTGGATTACGTACTTCAGGTGACTATCACTACTCAAGGCAAACAATTCCATGTCAAAGTGACACGGATTACTCCGGCTGACCAGAATAAGCAGGACACTTTTACTGTCGCCTACCTTGCCGGAATACGTCGGATTACTTAAACCAGGAACTTTTTCATGGCCATCACAAAGACCCTGTACAATTTGTCAGACGGCAGTATTGAGCAAACCATTACGGTAACAGCGGAAAGCCTGTTCGATAAGTACAAATCCACCGGGCAAGCGTATATCGACGGAGAGTGGGACGGTAACTTTTATAAGGTCGTCGGTGGGGTAGCCACCCCGAGGTCAGACTTTGTAACCTTTGATGATCCAGAGTATGGCGGCAGTGCAGGGGGAACCCCATTTATTGCCGGGGTAAGGCCAGAGGAATCTCCTGCCAACTGGATGCTGGGCAGTCTGGCCTATCGGGACGAAGTGGACTTGAAGTTTACTCAAGGGCTAGTGTATCTGCCCGCCACTCGGGAAGTGCAGACGGTTCAGGATATTACTACCACAGGCCGTCCAGCTTTTGCGCAACTCAATGTCGGCAGTGTCAATTTTACTCCCGACGACGCCCTGATTAACGTGTACGGGATCGGACCTCAGGCAGGGATTCAGTTTCGGTATGATGGTACTGGGGTAATTGAAATAGCCCCGGTGGCGGGGGCGTTTACTTTTGCCACCAAGGACATCGCCTTACGTTCGCATACCGGCAGCTACGCCATGCTGAATGTGCAAGACTTGTGGTTCACCCGTAAAACCGCAGTGAAAATCAAGCTGGTGCTCCGAGCAGTCAACAGCTATTTTGACATGCGGTTTACCAGTGATGGAGACAATGGACTGGCGTTCACTACCGGCAGCACCCCTTTGTTCAGCTTGAAAAAGACGGGAGACGTGACTGTTACGTCCGGGCAATTCAAAGCCCCTTCTGCCTGGATTACTGGTCGTCTGCGAGCCAAAGCTGACGCCGCTTACGAGGCGGACTGGCTGACAGCTACTGGGGTGAGCGCAAGAGATTACCCTCAAACCTGGATGCTGGGTAACCTGGCTTATCGGGACAGTATTGAGTACGGGGAGATTGCCGGAACCCCCGCACCGGTACAAACCTGGACTTTTGGTAACCTGGCTTATCGGGACAGTATTGAGTACAGGGAGATTGCCGGAACCCCTGCACCGGTACAAACCTGGACTTTTGGTA
>SXGU01516266.1_pt1 | contig 14421 bp, 5 predicted proteins | sample 3174531 | NCBI WGS metagenome assembly SXGU01 (sample SAMN11356863, study PRJNA531348) | freshwater metagenome | isolation source: freshwater sample F1-140 | place: China: Fuxian Lake, Yuxi | collected 2017-12-25
TGTTGTTTTTTCATGAAATAATATGACTTTGCAAGATTAATTTTTGCTTCAACATATAAATTACTTTGAGAAAAATTTTCTATAATCTCTTTAAATTTTCTTTCTGCTTTAAAATAATCTCCGAGATATAAATAAGAATTTCCAATGAGTAATAAAGCATCATCAAAAAAACTACTTTGTGGATAATACTGTAAAATTTTTGAAGATTTTTCAACTACAGATTCAAATTTAGTTTTTGCATCAGTAGTTAATTGTAGTTTTTGAAATGGAACTAAATTTTTTTCTTTATCTCTTGAAGATAAAACTTTTACTTGTTTAAGTGCATCATCATAATTTTGTTTTGCGTTATAATATGTATTAAAATATGAAGTTGTTGTTTCAATCATACTTCCACCACAACCAAAAATAAGTGGAAAGAAAAATATTAAAACCAAAAATTTATATTTCATTCAAAAAGATTTTAGCAAAGATATTGACTTAAAATACCAATACAAAATATTTTTGATACAATATGCTAATTTCATATTTTTCGCAATAATTTTTCAATGATAAAAAAAATTGCAATTTTTGGTTCAACTGGTTCAATTGGACAAAATGCTCTTAAGGTTATTTCTAATTTCCCAAAAAAATTCAAAGTAACATATCTAACAGCAAATAAAAGCACAGAAATACTTGAACGACAAATCAAAAAATTTTCTCCAAAAGGTGTTGCTGTTCAAAATGAAAAAACATATTTTGAACTTAAAAAAAAATTTGGAAAAAAATTAAAACTTTACTTTGGAGAAACTGCATTTGATGAAATTATAGATGATACAACTATTGATTTAGTGTTGAACTCAATTGTTGGATTTGCTGGACTTTTCCCAACAGTTAAAGCATTAGAGAAAAAAAAAAACGTTGCAATAGCAAATAAAGAAACACTTGTAGTTGCGGGGAAAATAATAACAGAAATTGTAAAAAAAAATAATGTAAATTTAATTCCAATTGACAGTGAACATTCAGCAATTTTTCAATGTCTAATTGGAGAAAAAAATCAATCTATTAAATCTTTAATTTTAACTGCTTCTGGTGGTCCTTTTTTAAAATTGAAAGAAAATAAATTTAAGAGCATAAAACTAAAAGATGCATTGAATCATCCAATTTGGAAAATGGGAAATAAAATTACAATTGATTCCGCAACAATGATGAACAAAGGGTTAGAAGTAATTGAAGCACATTGGCTATTTAACATTTCGCCAAAAAAAATTAAGGTCATTATTCATCCACAATCTATAGTTCATTCAATGGTAGAATTTAACGATGGCTCAATAAAAGCTCAACTTGGAATTCCAGATATGAAAATCCCAATTCAATATGCTTTGACATATCCAGAAAGATTTTCAAATAATTTTGAAACACCTAAATTTGAAAAAATTGGAAGCTTAAATTTTTTCGAACCAGATATGAAAAAATTCAAGTGTTTACAACTTGCTTATGATGCAATTCAAATTGGAGGAACATCACCAGTTGTATTAAATGCAGCAAATGAAGTTGCTACTTCACTTTTTTTGAAAGAAAAAATTTCATTTATTGAAATTCCAAACATAATTGAACATGCCATTTTGCGACATACTTCAAAACAAAATCCATCTTTAAAAGAGATAGAAGAAATAGATTTAGTAACAAGAGAAAAAATTTTATCACAATACAACTGAAACCATAAAAATGGACATCTTAAATATTTTAAATACATTATTATACTTTTCAATAACAATTGGTGTTTTAGTATTCGTTCATGAAATGGGACACTTTTTGGCAGCAAAATGGAGTGGAATGAGAGTTGAAACATTTTCAATAGGATTTCCACCACGTGCGTTTGGTTATCGTTTTGGAACAAAAAAATTGCAAAAAAAATTTTTGAGCGATATTCAAAATTCTATTTTAAACAACTCTACATTTTTAAAAATTCATATTGAATTTGTTCAAAAAGAAATTACAAAAACAAAAAAAGAAACTTTTGATATTCTTTCAAAATCTTTTTCAATTGAAGATACAAAAACTTCAAATGGAGAAATTGAAAATACTCTTGTTTTAAATGATGAAAACTTTCCACAAGTTGACGAAAAATTTAAAGAAAACATTTTTTCAATTTTTTCAAATGACGAAGTTTTTGTGGAAGATTACAGCGAATATTTAGATATAAAAGATGACGAAAAGTTTAGAAAATATTATGCAACTGATTATTGTTTTTCTTGGCTTCCATTTGGTGGATATGTAAAAATCAGTGGTATTGTGGATGAAAGTTTTGATACCAATTTTATCAACAAACAAATTAAACCATGGGAATTTAGAGCAAAATCAAATTTCAAAAAAATGCTTGTAATTTCTGCGGGAGTTATTATGAATTTGATTTTTGCAATTATAATTTTTGGTTATATAAAATATTCAGAAGGAAAAACAATTATCAATACAACAAAAATTTCTGTAGTTCCTGAAAGTGCTGCGTTTAGCAATGGGTTTTTTACAAATGATAGTATAGTTGAAATAAACAATAAAAAAGTTTTAAACTACAATGATATTATTGATGAATTCACAAACTCACAAAACCAAGAAGTAACAATAAAACTAATACGAGATAATAGAGAAAAAAATATTCAGTTCAATTTATCTCCAAATAATTTTTTGGGAATATCTCCGAATGGAATTTTGCCAAAAATAAATTTTGTAGAAGATAATTCTTCTGCTCACAAAATTGGGCTCAAAAAAGATGATATTATAATTGCAATAGACAGTAATGAAATTGATATAAATTCTCTTTCCTATAACATTAAAAAAAATACGGGAAAAGAAGTTTTAATAAAGTGGAAACGAAATAGTTCTTTAATGGAAGCAAAAGCAACGGTATCAAATGAAGGGCGAATTGGAGTTAAATTAGAAGGAATATCTATTTATCCAACACAAAAAATAAATTACTCAATTTTAGAAGCATTTCCCGAAGGAATAAAAGAAGGAATCAAAATTACAATACTTTCATATGTAAACATTTGGCAAATGATAATTGGAAATGTTTCTGCAAAAGAATCACTTGGAGGACCAATTAAAATTGCACAAATATCTGCCAAATCTGCTGAACAAGGAATTACAACATTTCTTTCATTCATTGCTATATTAAGTATTAGTTTGGCAATTTTAAATATACTTCCACTTCCAGCACTTGATGGAGGACATTTTATATTTTTGGTTATTGAAGCAATTTTAAGAAGAGAAATTTCTACAAAAGTAAAAATTAAATTCCAACAAGTTGGAGTTTATTTACTACTTGCACTTATGGTTTTTATTTTATACAACGATATTTCAAATCTTTAAAAAATGTCATACATTGTAACTGCAAGAAAATGGCGACCACAAATTTTTGATGATGTTGTTGGACAAGAAAATATTACTACAACTTTAAAAAATAGCATCGCACAAAATAAAATTGCTCATGCTTATATTCTTACGGGAACAAGAGGAATTGGAAAAACAACTACAGCAAGAATTTTTGCAAAAGCAATTAACTGCTCAAATATAGAAAATGGAAATCCTTGTAATAAGTGTAGAGAATGTGTTGAAATAAATGAAAATAAAAGTTTAAATGTTTTTGAAATAGACGGTGCATCAAACAATAGCGTCAATGATATTAGAGAAATCAAAGAATCAGTAAGATACGCACCTTCAAGTGGAAAATATAAAATTTATATAATTGATGAAGTGCATATGCTTTCAATTTCAGCGTTTAATGCACTCCTTAAAACACTTGAAGAACCACCAACTCATCTTGTTTTTATTTTTGCTACAACTGAAATTCATAAAATTCCTGCAACAATTTTATCTCGTTGTCAACGATTTGATTTTAGAAAAAATACTATTGATGAAATTGTTTCTAGATTAGAATTTATTTCAAAAGCAGAAAATATTCCAATTGAAAAAGATGCTCTTTATTTAATTGCGAAAAAAAGTGATGGTTCAATGAGAGATTCTCAAGTTATTTTTGACCAAATGATTGCAATTTCAAATGGAAATATCACTTCAGAAATTGTAAAAAAATCGCTTGGAATTATTGAACTTGATTTCTTTTTTCAACTCACAGATTGTATAATAAATAAAGATATAAAATCTGCTTTAACACAATTGAATACTGCAATAATTTCTGGTTACAATATAAATATTTTAAGTCAAGGACTTGTAGAACATTTTAGAAATTTACTGATTACATCCACTATACATTCAACAGAATTAGTTGAAACAACAAATGAGTATAAGGAAAAATATCTCGAACTTATAAAAAAGTTTTCTGAAAACGATATTGTAAGATATTTAAAAATTGCTACCGAAATTGATAACTCACTCAAATTTTCTTCACTTCCAAGATTTAGATTTGAACTTGGAATTGCTCAATTGATAAAGATGGAGACTTCAATTTCAATTGAATCTATTCTTCAAAAAATTGAAGACATAAAAAAAAACTCTGATTTGATTTCTTCCAATATTGAAACACAAGAAAAAATTTTCAATATTGAAAGTGATAAAAAAAAAGAATCCAATAATATTTCAGATTTTTTAATCAAAGAACTTAAAGCAGTTGAAATTGAGAAATAGTTTTTTAAAATTTTTGATTTGCCTTTTAACAATAACTTCACAAACTTTTTCGCAATTTAAGTTTATAAGTTATGGAAGTGAAATTTTTTCACTTGGTGGAAACGCAAGATATACTTCTCTTGGAAACACAGGAAGTGCGTTTGCAAATGATGTGAGTGCAATTTTTTTTAATCCCTCTCTTCTTACAAATTTAAAAAACTCTCAACTTCAAATAATGCACGAAGAACGGTTCCAAAATATTTTGGACTATGACTATATTGGATATTCACTTGAAAATTTTGGAGCAAGCATCATACGACTTGCTGCTGATAATAATCTTGATACAAGAAATGCACTAATTGATGTCAATACGGGAAATGTTGTTTATAATATTTTGGATTCCAATTCGCGAATAGATAAAAACAAAATAAAATATTTTTCAGTTACAGATATGGTTTTGATTTTAAGTTATGCTGAAAAACAAACTGAAAATTTTTCATACGGTGGAAATGTAAAAATTGTTAGAAAAGATAATGCAGAATTTTACGCAAATGGAATTGGAATTGATATAGGAGCATCATATAAACATAATGAAAATTTATTTTTTGGAATTACTCTTCAAGATGCAACTACAACATTTATTTTTTGGAATACAGGAACAAATGAAGCTATTCCACCAAAACTAAAATTTGGAAGTGCATATATTGTTGATATTTTTTATGGAAATCTTACATCAGCAGCAGATGTTGATATATTTTTTGAAAACAGAAAATCATCTTCTCAATTTAATTTAGGAAAAACAAGTTTTGATTTTCATTTGGGAACAGAATATGTTTTTAATAATGTATTGAAATTTCGTTTTGGATATTCTGAAATAAAATCACTGAATTTTGGCGTCGGAATAAATTTCAATAAAGTAGATATTGATTATTCTTTTTCAAAACTAAATAAAGAAAACAACATAGGAAACAATCAACGAGTTTCGTTATCATTCTCATTTAGTGAATAAACAAAAAAAGGAAGATATAAATATCTTCCTTTTTTTTATCGGAGAATTTAAAACTAAAAGTCAACCGTTGCTAAAATTTCATCAAGAGTATTTTGAGTTTCGGACATTTTTTCATCTTGAAGAAGTAAATTTTCCAACATTGGTGATGCTTGTTTTGCTTCACGAAGTTGTGCTGCAAGTTCTGGAGAAAGTCCACCTGCGCCTTTTCCTGTTTGATCACGACGAAGAATTGGTGTAACTTTATCTTTCAACTTATTTACTGTTTCTTTTAATTTTTGTGCTGATTTTCCTAACTTATCCATTTCTTGAGGAATAGTTAATTTCGCGCCAGCTGGAGCTTGTTGAGTTTGTTCTGCCATTTTTTTTGCCTTTCTTTTTTTATGTTGTTGAAATTATTGTTTGTTTGTATTATAAAAATTAAACTAAAAAAATTTTACTTAATTATAGCAATTTTTTTTATTTCTATAAATTCACCTGTAAAATCTTCCTCATTCAAAGCCTTTGCACTAAACTTATAAAAATAAATTCCACTACTAAAATTATTTCCATCAATATAAACTTCTTCCTCTCCAACGTCCTTAATTTCATTGTCAAGAACGGTTGCAACATGTTGTCCTAATATATTATAAATATCAATTGAAACAACTGCTTCAAATGGAAGTTCAAATCTAATTGTAGAAATTGAATTAAATGGATTTGGAAAATTTTGCATCAATTTATATGATGTTGGAATTTTGTAACTTAAATCAAAACTCGTTGTATCATTTTTTGTATTTCTTTTTAAGTACGGAATTTTATACAAATATTTTCCAACATTTTTTAATTTCAATGGCGAATATAAACTGTCATTGTTTTCATTAATTGTAACAACAAAATCATTTGCTGTAATTATTGTATCAAACGCTAAATTTATTTTTTGTAAATCATCAAAAAGTATTTTAAAATAGTTTGTATCACTTAGATTATTGTTAGAATGTTTCCTCCAATAAGTCAAAGATGTATCTATAAAATTTGATATTTCATAAATAGTTTTGTTATTTAATGGAGATTGAATATCAGAACTATAAATAATGTTCCTAAAACCTGAATTAGAAATTCTTGCATCACTAATTGCAATATTCATTTTCAATGTGATAAGTTCTTTAAGCAACTTATTGTTGAATTTTTCAGAATATTTTGGATTTTTAAACTCACCGAATAAATTGTCAAAACCTTTTGAAGTTTTTGTGTGAGAATTTTTTCCAATAAATTTTCTAATATAACTACCTTTGTTATGAAAACTAATAAATGCAATATTTTCATTCTTCAAAATTTTACTTGAATGTGGAACACCTAAATGCAATCCATATTTATTTTTTGAAAATATTTTTGCGAATGCTGTATCAATAATATTTCCAATCGTTGGAAAAGTTTTTATTTCAAAAAGTTTATTAGGTGATATTATCAATTTGTCGCTTGAAAATGAAATATATTTTTGTTGAGTTGGAGAAAAAATAAATTCAACAGTAATTTCATTTCCATCTTGTACATTCAAAAATATATTTTTAGATGTATCTGCAATAAAATTTCCATCTAAAATTTTTCCTATATTTTTCCACATAAAACTATCGCGAACAGAAATTTCATAAATTCCATCTTGAAGTTCATCACTTGTCCAATTATTAGAAATTGTATTTATATTTATTAAGTTATTTGACAAATTAAAATTCCATAAAATTGGAAACCTATCACTTGATGTTTCAAAGATGCTATCTTCATCCATATAATTTTTTACAACAATTCTATTTGGATGAAAATTAAATACACTTATATTTGCATCATATCCACCATCTAAATTAAATTCAATAAAATTTGAACTTGTTTTTATTAACGAATCGTTAACTTGATATGCGATATGTTTCCACTTCACACTATCAGTTTGAATTAGAAAATATTTTCCATTTTCAAGATTTGGAATTGAAAATGAATTTGAATTGAGAGAAACAATTTCATTTCCATAAATTGAATCTTTTACAATTTTGATTGCCCAATTTTTAAGAAGATAAGAAGTATCAGAAATAAATAAAGTATCCTTTACTCTATAATTTTTTAAAAAAAGTTGATTTCCTTGTAAAGAATTATTTGCATCTGATAAGATAAAAATTGTTTTTCTTGAATTTAAAATTGAAGTATCTGCAATAACAAAATTATTTACAGAATCAGATAAAGCGCTTTGTTTATATGCTTTCCAAGTATCTCCACTGTCATTTGTTTGCCAAATGCGAAAAGTTTTTTCATCATAAGATTGAATTTCAAATGGATCATTGTACGACAATTTTATTTGAGCATTTAAATTTGAAAATTCTGTTGTGATAACTTCAAAAATTCTTGGAATTGATTTATGAGATGTGAAATTAGAATTTCCAACTCCACTAAAATAAACACTATCTCCCGTTGTTCTTTTTACAACAGTTCTTCCAGGAATTAGATTTTTAGGGAACATTTCAAAGCCAATTCCATTAAAATTGTTGTTAGAATTTTGAACGACAAACTTATCTGACAAAACATTTCCTATAACTAAATTATTTGAAGTTTCTAAAAGATGAGAATTCAAATCTAATATTATATTATGATTTTGAGTGAAAACTTTTCCATTTAAAATTTTAAGTGAATCAAAAATTTTTATATCGTTATTTAACAAAACATTATTTTGAGCTTTATCAATTACGATTTTTTCAAATGTATATATTGATAGTGAATTTATTGATTGAAGTGAACCTCCAAAAAATTTTATTTTTGCAGAATCTAAATTTCCATTCAAATACAAATTTCCTTTTATATGTATAAACGAATTTTTAAAATTCAAAGATGAATTAGTATCACAAATCAAATCATTTTCAATATTCAAATTTCCATAAAGATTTACCTCTCCATTTTTAAGTTGTAGATTGTAAAAATCAGAATTAGAAATTTTTTGAACTGAATTACTATTGAAAATAAAATCTCCATTTGAATTAAGTTTTCCATAATTAGTAAAATCACCATTTACGTTTATAGATAAATTACTTGTATTCAACGTATCTCCATTCCCAATAAACAAATTATGAAATGAAAAATTTCCATATCCTATAAAATTGGATTTTTTTTCTATATGTGTAACGCCAAAATTATCAATATAATTTCCATAATTTTCAAAATCACCATTGAGTTGAAGTGTATCTCCACCACTAACATTTGATATTGAATCAATAAAAAATTTTCCATTCACACTAACTTTATTGTTCAATGTTTTATTGCCATTTCTCAAACTTAAATTAAAATAATTTCCATAAGAAATATTTTGAAGAGAGTTTCCATTATATACAATTTCATTTGGAGTAAATGTAAAAACATCAATGTTATTAAATGCAGAAACATTATCTAAAATTTTCAAAACAGAATTTTCTCTCAATCTCAATGAACTTGTCTGTGGAACAGAAATTTTATTGAACTGTGCAGAACCAAAAAAATCACAAATACTTTGAGCACTTCCAAAAGTAATCAATCCATTTGTTTGAATAAAATTTCCATTTGAAGTAAAACTTTTTTTCACTACAAAATCTTTTTGAGTTGAAATTTCACCATCAACTTGCAAGTTGTAAAATTCTATGTTGGAAATTCCATCAATTGTTTTTGAAATTCCATTCAAAATTATTTTGGAATTTTCAAGTGATTGTAAAATTCCATTATTTATAAAATTTCCTGAAATTGTAATTACTCTATTTTCTAAATTAAATGTAGAATTTTCTTCTATTGTAAAATCACCACTTATAGTTGTGTTATTTAAAAAATTTTTCTCCCCAATATTTGCAAATGTAATATTGTAAAAATTGTTTTGTAAAATATTTTGAGATAAACTTCCATTGAAAATAATTTTTCCTGTACTGTAAAAATTTCCATTTAAATTATTCCAACTTCCACTCACATTTATTGTTTTAGAATTATCACTCAAATTCCCAATTATTTCCACATCTTTGAATTGAAAAATTCCACTACCATCCAAAACTGTGTTTCCACTAAATTCAAAAACTCCATTGGAATTTATTTGTGAAACAACTTTTAAATTTCCAAAAATTTTGGTTGTATCAAGAAAAGTTTTTATACCATTACCTTCTATATTGAGATTATAGAAATTACTTTTTCCTATTGTTTGATTATTTCCATCAAATATCATCATGGAACTATCATGACTATATATATTTATGCTATCTTGAAGGTAATCTCCATATAAATATATCTTGCTACTATCTGATATATAGTTCCCTCCACTTAATTTCATATCTCCCATTATAATAACTTTATTCCCTCTTGTATTATAACTTCCTCTTCCTATCTCAAAATTATTCCTAATTTCTATATCTCCTTCTTGATTTACTATCCCTCCATACTTAGCTATCATAATATCATAAAAATCTGCATTCGTTATCTTTTGATTTAGTTCTCCTACTAAAACTATTTTATTATTGCCTATAAACACTCCTCTATTATCCCAATCTCCTCTCATTTTAATGTTATTTATTATTTCCAATGTGTCATATATTTCTACATCTTTCAATTCAACAGACCCTTCTCCTCCTGATATAAATTTTGTATTCCCTGCAAATAACATCTTGCCACTAAACCCTATAGTTGAATCTATCTTAACATATCCTCTAACCCTTATTATATTACCTCCATCTCTTAACTTAACTCCTTCTACTAACATTGTATCTGTAACCTCTATAGAATCCTTTAACTCCTTAACTCCTAATCCTGCAAACTTTATAACACTATATTTACCTCCATATATACTCTGATATCCTTCTCCTGATAATATAACTTCTCCATCGCTTACAATATTCCTTCCATTATATAAGTCCCCTTTCACTTGCAATTGTGAACCTTCTAATAAGCTAACTCCTCCTTCTATCTTTATATCTCTTACTTCTCCTACAACTCCATTAGGTATTATAATACTCGTTCCTTCTGGAATATATACTGAATCTACTTCAGTTGGAACACCTTCTGGTAACCATATACTACTATCACTCCATATCCCACTCATCTGTGGTAATCTATATACTTGCGATGAAAATGACATATTCTCTTCTTCTCCAAAACCAACTACTAATAACTCACAATTTAATGAATCAACTTCGCTATCCATATCTTTTCTCCACGTATCTCCATTGTTAATACTCCTCCATACTTTCATATCTGCATATGATTGACTATTCCTTTCTTTATATCTATGAAATCGCATCTTCACTACCCCACTTACTGACTCATTCTCCGATATTATCTTATACCATCTCTTTACTACATTACTTGTATCAAACCCACTTGCGTATCTTCCTGATACTCGTCTCACAGTCACATTCCCTATCTCTTCTACTGAACTTATATCTAATCCTATTCCTCCAAATCCATAATTTCCTACTCCTACTATCTCCTCTGTCTTCTGTACTGAACCTATTAAATATCCCTTCTCTATTAAACTATCTTGCAATGTTATTATACTATTTTCTTCTATCTCTAATTCCGTTTGTTGTCCTATCTCTAATTCATTAAATTCTACATTACCTATTACATTTGATTTACCCAATCTATCAAACAATATTCTTCCATTAGATGTAAATATCCCTTCATTAATAAAATTACCTCTAACTCTATGTGTGTATTCTCCTCCATCCAAATTCGTTTCTATCTTTATATCGCCATTTATATCAAATGAACCAAACGCTACTTTGTCTCCATCTCCACTAAATACAACATCATTAAAATTACTTCCTTGTATAATTTGTGTACTATTTCCATCAAATATTATTGTGGAACTATCAGCAATAAAATTGCTTCCAAAAAGTTTTGTCCAACTTCCACCAATATTGTGAAAGAAATTTCTCGCAATAAATGTAGATTGAGAATTGAATGTAACATTTCCATTTATGTTTAAAGAACCAATTGCAATTTTTTCCCCAACACCAAAAAAAGTAACATTATTAAAATCGCTTTGTGAAATAAATTGTTGTTGATTGCTATTAAAAATCACACTCCCATTTGAAATAAATGTTCCACTATTATTCCAATTCTTATGAACCGTATCAATTGAATTTAATCCATTCACAATTGCATTTTGATTGATTGTAAAATTTTCAAATGATAGATTTCCATAAAGTTTTTTTATTCCATTTCCACTAAATTCTACATTGTAAAACTTTCCTTTTATGATTTTTTGCTCATTGTCGGAAGAAAAATAAACTGTTGAAGTTGAAACAAAATTTCCATTATTTGTCCAATCACCGTTGGAAATTATATTGTGATTAGAAGTATTTAAAATCGTATTTGAATTTATTTTCAAAGTATCATTTACTTTGATATTTCCTATTAGAAATTTTGTATTTCCAAAAAATTCCACACTTGAAAAAGTTTCAGAATTTATTGATTGAATTCCTCCATCAAAAACAATTTTTCCATTTCCACTTACAAAATTTCCATTTGAATTATTCCAATTTCCTTTCACAAATAAATTTCCATTTGACATAATAAGTGCTCCATATATAGAAATATGGTTTGTATAAGCAGAAAAATTATTTGGAATTTCTACAACCGAATTTATTGGAATCACAACACTATCGTTTGAACGTGGAGTTCCAAGTGGAATCCAATTTTGTGCGTCATTCCAGAAACCATTTTGCAAAACAAATTTTCTTTCGTTTGAAGATGAAAGTGCAAATGTTCCAAAACTTGTGAGTGAAGAAAGTGAAACTAAATTTTGGACCGAATTTGGAACACTCATATCTTCTTTTGTCCAAGTATTTCCAAAGTCAAAACTTCTCCAAATTTTAAGTTGCGATTCATCAATATTTTGAATTTCACTATCGCTGTAACGAAGTGTTAAATTAGCATTTGTTGGATTTGATTTTGATTTGATAAAATAAAATCTTTTTATAGTATTTGAATTTGAAAATCCGTTTGGATACGAATTTGAAATGCGAACGACAGTTGTAGTTTCTGGTTTCACACCTGAAAAACTTAAACTCACACCAATATTTCCAAAATGATAATCAAAATTTTGAAGTGAAACATTTTCAGTTTTTTTTAAAATTCCTTTTACAAAACCATTTTCAATTAAGTTTCCCGTAAATGTCAATGTATCAACTATATTTAAAATTGTAGAAGAATTTATTTTAACATTATTCAATGTTGTGTTGCCAAACAAATTTGCTTCACCATTTTTTGAAAAAATTATATTTGAATTAGAAATAATTTTGGAAGAGTTTGAGAAACTATTTTCAATTATAATCTCTCCAATTAAATTTTTAGTTCCATTTTCAAAAACCAAATTTCCAAAATTTGATTCATAAATATTTTGATTTGTTCCAAGAAATTTTACTGTTGCATTTGAGCCAAATTGAATTTGAGATAAAACATTTTTTTTCCAATCTCCATCATTTAATAAAATTGAATTTTGTGTAAAAAATAAATTTCCATCGATAAAGATTCCTTTACAAATTGCAGTATCAGAAATTTCACAAGAAATTCCAATAGGAATATAAACGCTATCATCACTCATTGGAATTGACATCGGAGACCAATTTGTAGATAAATTCCAACTTCCATTAGAATTTGAAAATCTGCGAATAATGTTAGAAGAAAACGCGTAGTGATTTGCAAATGAATTTATGTTATTAAATTCTACAAAATCATTCTGTGGATTTACAACCGAGTTTTTTTCTTTTTTCCAATTTGTTTGATTGGTATTTCCACTCCAAATAAAAATTTCATTTTCAATTTGAGAATTTAATTCTTCAAAGCTTTCACTATAAAATAATTTCAAATTTGCATTAAAACTATTTGCACTTGAATTCACAGAAAAATATCTCAACACAGCATCATCAAATCCGTTTGGAACAATTCCTGTTGTTCTAACAATTTCAACTTCGCCAATTGAGTTTTCGTTCAAAGAAATTTCTGCTCCTATATTTCCAAAAGTATATGTAATTGAATTTGTTATATTTTCAGTTTTAGAAATTTTTCCAAGCAAATAACCACTTCCTAATAAATTTCCATTTAAAAAAATTGTGTCAGAATTTTCGACTTGAAGAAAAGTTCCAAGAGATATTTCAATATTATTGAACGCTGTATTGCCATAAAAATTTTGAGTTCCCGTTTTATTGAAAATAAAATGAGAATTATTTGGATTAAAAATTCCATTGTTATTCCACTCTCCTGAAATTGTGTGAGTAAATATGGATGCTGAAAATATTGAATTATTATTGATTATAAAATTTCCAGAAATATTTAAATTTTGAAATGGAATTTTTTCTCCACCTCCACTAAACTCTATATTTGTAAAATTAGAGGAAAAAATTTGTTGCAAATTATTTCCATTAAAGTGAATAGTGGAATTTCGTTGAATAAAATTGCCATCATTTTTAAAATTGCGAGAAATAAAATGAGTATAATTTCCAGCATCAAATTGCGCATTAGGTTTAATTTCGAAATCATTTAAAACAGTAATATTTCCATTTACAATTTTAAACCCATTTTCAATAGTCAAATTATAAAATTCCGATTGAGAAATTACTTGTGTGTCTCCAATAAAAATTGTATTTCCGTTTGAAATAAAACTTCCAAAGTTTATCCAGTTTTTAAAAACTTTATGAGTGTGAATTTCGCCATTTAAAATTGCACTTTGTTCAATAGTTACATTTCCTAAAAAAGAAACTTCTTGTTTTAAAAATTTTTCTCCATTATTTTCAAATTTCACATTTTCAAATTCACTTGAAATAATTTCTTGATTTGAATTTCCATTAAAA
>SXGU01468275.1_pt1 | contig 14420 bp, 14 predicted proteins | sample 3174531 | NCBI WGS metagenome assembly SXGU01 (sample SAMN11356863, study PRJNA531348) | freshwater metagenome | isolation source: freshwater sample F1-140 | place: China: Fuxian Lake, Yuxi | collected 2017-12-25
CGATCGATCTTACCTGTTTTAATTTATAGATCAGGACTTGTATCACTCATTCCCGTGAGCCTTACCTTTATCGGCCGGGAATTGAGAATGGAAAGTTTCGCTTTTTCGAAAACAGAACCGGATTTAAATGGCTCCGCCCGTGAGATCGCGAAAGCCATTTGGAATATCGTCTTTAAGTTTCGTCGCAAATTGGAATCGGATTCCAATTGCGATTCTCGTTGCCTAAGTTGCCAAGCGAATCATCTCTCGAAGGTGATGAACTCGGTGATCTCAGGCGAGCCAGTTACGTTTGTTTTGCCGGCTTTCCCTGGGAAATCACCAAACTTATCGAAAGTTCTCGGGCCATTGCCCGATATGGCGGAGCGGCTTGCTCTCTCGTTCTTGGAACAACTCTGTGCCGAGATCGAAGCCGTTTACGAACCAGGCGCCCGGATCATCGTTTGTTCCGATGGTCGCGTCTTCAGCGATGTCGTCGGCATGCGGGAGACGGACGTCACTGCTTATCAAAGCGAACTGGAAACGATGATTGGCGAACTCGGCCTCACGAAGATTTCGACCTTCAATCTCGATGAACTTTGCGCAGATAAAAATTTCTGCCAGGTGAGGCGAGAACTGATGAACGAGTTCGGAGTTTCCGAGGCGTCTCTGCGCGAGAAAGTGTCGAGCGATGATGAAGCTCGACGCATGTACCTCGGGATCACTCGATTTCTCGTGGAGGATGCGTCGTTTCCGGGGCAAACCGTGAGTCGCACGGCAATTCAAAAACAATCCAAGATCAAGGCTTTAGAAGTCATACGGCGAAGTAATGCCTGGAGTGAACTGATTGCCGACCGTTTTCCCGGAGCGGTTCGACTCTCAATCCATCCTCAAGTCTGCGGATCAAGGAAGATCGGAATTCGTTTGGTGGGAGCCGAAAGCTGGATGACTCCATGGCATGGTGTCGCGGTGAGAATGCAAGACTCGTTCATTCTTCTAAAAAAATATGAGGCCGAAGCTCTCGGTGCGCAACTGGTGCGGACAGAGAGTGGTCGTCCCAGTCATTACGAACTTTCACCAGGCGGTGCGCAGTGAGGAAAATGAAAATAACGAAGATCAATCCGTTTGGCGTTTTGATTGAGCCTTTAGATGCCTGTATCGACGTGCGCGAGCTTAAAATTGAAGAGCTCAGATCGCACTTTCGCAAAGAGCGTCTGCTGGCTCTCAGAGGCTTTCGTACCTTTTCTGCGGCGGATGAATTTGCGAGCTATTGCGAGGGTTGGGGTAAGATCAGCGTCTGGCCGTTCGGTCAAATTCTCGAGCTCGTCGAGCACGCCGATTCCAAGGATCATATCTTCGATAATAACTATGTCCCCCTCCACTGGGACGGAATGTACAGGCCCCAAGTTCCCGAGTATCAGATCTTCCACTGCGTGCGAGCACCATTGCCGGGTCAAGGTGGGCGCACGACGTTCTCGAATACGGTGATGGCGTTAGAGAATGCTTCAACTTCACTGCGAGAGCTTTGGGGAAGGGCGACAGGTATCTACAAACGCAAAATGGAGTTTTACGACAGCAAGACCGTCTCTCCCATCGTCGCGAAACACCCGCTGAGGGGTTTCCCGGTGATTCGCTACAATGAGCCACCATCGGAGGAGAAAGGGAAATTCTTAAATCCACCTGATCTCGAGTTTGCGGGCTTAAACTCAGCCGAGGAAGCTCAGCTGCATCAGAGCTTACGTGATGCGCTTTATTCACCCTCGAACTTCTACGCGCACGAATGGCAAACGGGTGACATCGTGATTGCGGATAACTTCTCGCTTCTTCACGGCAGAGAGGGCTTCACATCAAAATCACCGAGACACATCAGACGCGTTCATGTTCTCAGTGATCCGCCACTTGAAAACCCAGGATTGGAATCCTATCAATGAGCGAGAAAAGGATTGATATCCTCATTGTTGGCGCGGGGCCTGTCGGACTTTTGTGCGCCCACTTGGCTCATCTCTCTGGCCTGAGCGCCGTGATCATCGACAAGTCCGAAGGGCCGCTTCAGGTTGGTCGTGCGGACGCCTTAAATGCGCGCTCGCTTCAGCTCCTTGAGATCGCGAAGCTTTTTGACGAGCTTTATCCCTTGGGAAAGCCGTGCAACACAAGTTCTGTTTGGTCGAACGGGCAGTTCGTCTCGCGGCAGTCGAAATGGTGGGAGGAATTGGAAGGTTGTCTTCACAAGCACTTCCTCATGATCGGTCAATCGTATGTTGAAAACCTGGTGGATAAAAAGCTGGCGAGAGCGGGAGTGCCCGTTCGACGGGCGACGGCGGTCGAGGATATCCAAGTTAGCGAGGGCGGATGCCTCACGAAGCTTTCGACGGGCGAACTGATTCGGTCTCAGTTTGTGATCGGAGCTGATGGTTCGCGTTCTTTCGTTCGTGGACACTTCAATATTTCGTTCGAGATCACCCGCCCGCAAATCATATGGGCAGTCATCGATGGGATCATCGAAACGGATTTTCCGAAGGTACCTGAAATCATCGTCTTTCAGAGCGAAACATCTGATGTGGCATGGATTCCACGTGAAGGGCCGATCGATCGTTTCTACATCAGAATGGACCGCAAGGATTTTACGATCGATGAGGCAGTCTCCAAAATCCAGCGTGCCATGCGGCCGCACTCAGTTCGTTTTCGCGAGATTGCTTGGTTTTCTCAGTTCTCCGTCAAGGAGTCGGTGGCGGAGAAATTTCAGTATGGTGATCGGGTTTTTTTAGCGGGTGATGCCTGCCACATTCACTCGGTGAATGGAGGACAGGGCCTCAATACTGGGTTGGCCGATGCTTTTAATCTCATCTGGAAGCTCAAAATGGTTTTGAAGTCTGGGGCGTCCATGGATCTTCTCAAGAGTTACGAGAGCGAACGAAAGCCCGTCGCACTCAGCGTGATTGAGACCTCCGGTGAGCTCGTGCGATCGACAAAATACTCGGAGACCGGCACGCACGCCGAAGACTACGTGAGAATCGTCCGAAAGCGCGCCGGCAATATCACCGGGATGGGCATCCGGTACGGGAGCGATGAAATCGCGGGCACGAGGTTGTTTGACTTCGAGGTCTTCGATGGCACTCGCGCGACACGTATCTACTCACTTCTTGATTACGCGCGCTTTACGCTCATTCTTTTCGGTGAGGGCGAGATCAATTTTGAAATCCCCAAATCGACGCAAGTTCTTCGGATTCATCGGGGCAAGCGAGGAGGGGGTTACTGGTCGAGAGAGTGCCCCTATGTGGATCAGGCAATTTTGGTTCGGCCTGATTCCTATATACAATTGGCAGCGACCTTAGTTGGAAGGTGATAGCGGGAGGATGGCCTTCCTCCCGCCGCAGAAATCGATTTACCGAATTCTTTTGAAGATCGCGTTTTCCCCATCCGAATCGCGAGTGAACTTATACGATTGATTCGAAATGACCTCGAGAGTGAATCGATATGAGCTACTGCTGAGGACGCCGGTGCATACTTTGTCTTTGCAATTCATGGCGATGCGCCCGGAGCAGCCGCCAAGGAGAGTGACGTCGATCCGCTTGAGAGTTCCATTCTCGACCGCCGCCCTTACCCAATGATCGCAGAACGATCCCGTTTGATCCCGATACTCTCCCGTCTCGGGAATCGGGGATGTCGGTGCCGTTTTCGCGCATATCTGACCCTTCATGACTTGATCAGGCGTCGCGATACCTTTAGTGAGATTACGACAAACATAATCAAATGACCCGTCAGCGCGGCGTTGGAGAGAAATGATTCCTGTCGGCTCCGATTTTGTGCGGTGGGGGCAGACGTTCCCGAGTTGGATATCCAGATCGGTGACGGTCTCACGGTTCCCGTTCGTACAGATCGCATCGTAGGTACCATTCGCGTTCACTTGCATGACGGCGATGTCCCCCGTGCTGAAAACCCAGACCTCCGCTGAAGCCGCGAAAGCAAAACAGACTGTCATGAGACCTAAGAAAAAACGTAGCATCGAGCCTCCCTCGTAAATGGTTGCCTTCGACAGTAGGGAGGCTCCTCTTTCTATGTCAAATTCGCCCGAATCGATAAACAAAAAGAGTGTTCGCCCGTGTACGGTGAATGTCGACTTTGAGTCTACCTTGCTCTTAATCGTGCTTCTTTCATCAACTTGTCTTGTTTGTCGAGTTTCTCCTTCTTTTGCGCGAGAGATGCTTTTTTCTTTTTCGGAGCCGCTCCAGACTGGATCTGGTGTTTGAGGCGATCTAGCTCGGCTTCCAGGCGATCGATCACATCCTGAAACAGGCTCGCTCGGCGCTCATAGAGCCTCGTGTCGGTCGTGTTCGTTCGGCGATCGCGAACCTCCGCCGCCATCCGATGGGCCATGTCTCGGTACTTATCACGCAGTCGGCGAGACAACGTCGCACGCTGTTTCAAGCGCGCTGACGAGGTTCGGCTGATTTGATTCGTAAAGATGGCTTCGAACGCCTCGTACTCAGATTTTGGCAGAATTTTTTTTGCTTCCTTGGCTCTCATTGATGCTGACTCCTTCGCTTTTCGCGATGTCAGATCTTGCCGAACTCCGCTCTTAATGTCTGTTGAGCGATGGTAATAATTGCTACTCAATCTATATGTCGCGCCTTGTCTTAAATCTGACCTGGGCGCAAAGCGCTCCCCATGGTCCGGGCGCAATCCTCCACCGGTAAACTTATTTTATTTAAAAAATTGGCTGCAATCCGGCTGATCTGTCGAGCTGAATACACAAACTGGTGCGGTATGGGTCCGAAATATCGGCACTGATCTTGAAGAAGCGACGGTCCAGAAAAGTAACCAACGCCGCAGCCCAGTTTTTGTGCTGCGTACTAACTTGAGGAGATCTCAATGATGAAGGCTCTAGTTCCCGCACTCGCTCTCTTGTTCTCGGCCGGTATCGCTGAAGCAGCATGCTACGAATTCACATGCACATCGCTCGCAGGTGCAAAGCGCGCGGTTCAAGGTGAAACTGACGCCAATGGCGTACTCGTGCAAACCGCACCCTCCGGAAAAAGTGCATGGGTTTTCCAGGTCCGTGGCAATCGCCTTCGCGCAGCTCAGAACTGCTTCCCTGATCAAGAAGTCGATGGCGGAAACGTTCCCAGCCAATCCGGCAGCGACTTGTGCCGCTCTTATGGCCCGAGCGCTGACGTGCCTGGCGCAACTTACTCCTACGGTGCATGGAACAAGTTCAAATCTTGCACGCGTCCCGTCGCCTGTAACTAATCGTTTCGATCGCGGCTCGTGCGCAGCGGGCCGCCCTCTTCCTCAATCAACTCCGTAGCTTAGCCTCCGATTTGACTCTTCGATCGCTTTGGCTTAATATATAACAAAGTAGTTATATAAATGAGTGGATATATGAGCACCGAACAGCAATTGGACAAAATCTTCGCCGCCTTGGCGGATTCGACCCGGCGGGGAATTCTCGCAAGGCTCGCTAAAGGAGAGGCTTCGGTCTCCGAGCTGGCGGAGCCCTTCAATCTCACGCAGCCCGCGATTTCAAAGCATCTTAAGATCCTGCAGGACGCGAATTTGGTTTCGACTCAAATCGACGGCCAGAGGCGTCCAAGGGAACTGAAGCCCGAGCCGCTGATTCAAGCGCAGACGTGGATTGAGAAATATCGGGAAATCTGGGAGCAAAACTATCAGCGCCTCGATGCCCTTCTTGAAGAATTGAAGAGTGCACGCTTGAGAAAGAAATCAGGCCGAAAACGCAGAACCAAAAAAGCTTGAGGAGGAAAAATGTCGAACCACTTCTACAAGACCGCCGAGGTTCAGAGACTTTCAGACAAATCGATCGAAGTGAGACGTAGCTTCAATGCCAGTAAGGACCTCGTCTACAAAGCGCAAACGACCCCGGCGCTCTTGAAGCGATGGATGCTAGGGCCTCCCGGGTGGCAAATGCCCGTCTGCGAAATGGATTTGAAAGCCGGCGGCAAATATCGCTGGCGCTGGAAAAACATCGAGGATCAGAGTGAGTTTGGATTCTTCGGCGTGTTCCGCGAAGTTCACGCGGCGGAGAAGCTTGTCTATTCTCAGAAATTTGATCCCGGAACCCTCGGCGGTGACATGGGAGGCGAGTGCGTGATTACGGTCACGTTCTCGGAAATGGCGGGAAAAGCCACGATGAACACGAGGATCGATTATAAAAGCAAAGAAGATTTAGAGAAAGCGGTTGCCACCGGAATGACGGACGGAATGGAAATGAGCTACGCGGCCCTGGATAATATTTTGGGGACTTAAGGGGATGTTAATTGAATGTCGATAAAAATCTCGCGCATCCTTCATGCTGGTTACATTTTCGAAAGTGGGGATACGCGAGTCCTCTTTGATCCTATTTTTGAAAACCCCTTTAGCTTCAATTGCTACGCGTTTCCCTCGGTGCGGTTTCATCTCCCCTCGATTCAAAATCTCAGGCCCTCGGCGATTTTTATCTCGCATCATCATGATGATCATTGTTCGCTCGAGAGCTTGAATCTCCTCGACCGCGCAACCCCGGTTTTCGTTTTCTGTTTGCATGAAGAGTTAATCGAAATGATTCGGGCGATCGGCTTTCATGAAGTTCATGATCTCGACTTGAAGACGCCGATTCAGATCGGGGAGATCACCATCACCCCAATGATGGCCTGGGATGAGGATGTCGACTCCATCTTCCACATCAAAGCAGGTGACCTCAATGTTTTGAATGTGGTTGATTCGCTCATGCATCCCGAAACTCTACAGAAGCTCAAAGCGGAAGCACCTTGGGATCTCGTTCTCTGGCCCTTTCAAACCATGAGGGAGACGGCCGTTCTCGCGCCGTCTCGGTTTCCTCCCGCGCCGCCCGAAGTTCCTGAGGAGTGGCTGGCGGAGTTGAAGGCGCTTTCTCCGCGATACGTGGTCCCGAGTTCCTGTCAATTCGTGCATGAGTCCTGGTCTTGGTACAATCATGCCTTATTCCCGATCACGTACCGTCATTTCGAGTCCGACGTCAGGAAGTCGCTTCCTCAAACCGACGTCATCAAGATCGATCCCGGTGCTTCGATTCTCCTCGATGAGAGGTCGCTCGTGAAGTCAGAGCCACTGTCATGGGTGGTGCGCGACTCGGAGGATGAATATGACTATGAATATCAACCTGACGTGCGAGTTCCCGCGACCCGCGAAATCGCGATGAGGTTCCCGCCTTTGAGCGCTGCCGCCACCGAAAAGGTTTTCAACTACTGCCGAAATGGAATTGCGCGTGCTTACCGACAGCTCGAGCCTTCCGAATCTTTCTCCCAATCGAGGGTTTGGCAACTCTCGGTTTTTGATCACGTGGGAGCGGAGTTTCGTTTCAGCTTCCGCATTTCAAACTCAGAAATGGTGCCATTGGACGGTGATGATGAAATTGGGCCGGCGTGGACGACGGAAGTTGCCATCGCCAAGCTCTACGGCGCCCTGGAAAATGGTGAAACATTGAGCTCGATGTATCTTCGGGTGAACGAAGTGGAGATCTTCGAGGATCCGCTGATCCGCTCCTTATTCGAGGGTCAATTCGGCAACTATCAGCGAGCGCAATTGCGAAGATTGCGCGTCCGGGGTGAGGTGGTTCGTCGGTAAACCCGCCTCGTCTCCCGCGGGCTTTCGTTTGAAACGAAGAAATCCACCACGTGAACCTAACACAACCCCAATTTTACTCCGCGCTCGCGATTTGCTGAGATTTAAGCATCATCTTCGCGGGAGGGCGCACTTGGCGATTTCAAGACGTCAGCTTTTACAGCTCGGATTACTCACGGCCGTAACGACTGCAACGGGAACGCTCCGAGCGGAAGAGGGACCACCGAGACGTCTGCGAGCGCCGACGAGACGCACGACTCCTTCGATCCTCCAGGGTGCGACCGATGAATCACGAACTCAGTTTTCGGTGGTGCACGCAGTGGAGGAGCGGTATGCGTTTCAAGTAACATCCGCTCGCGGTGGTACTTGGCAGCCCGACCGAATTGAAACCCTGACGCTCGCGGGGCAGAAGGCGGCCATCACGCGCGTATTTTTCTCGGGTCTTTATCTGGGCGAAGACTTTAATTTGATGCTTCAGGAGATGTCTCAACCGAACAAGGCCGAGGCTCGTATCTTCCGCATGCTCGACACGCGAAATCCACGGCCCAGGTTTGCGGTCTGTTCGTGCATGGACGACAACGAGCATGCACCGGAAATTTGGCGAGATCTGGTTCAACAAAGACCGGATTTCATTCTTTTTATCGGTGATAGCGTCTACGTCGATTACGGGCGGGAGCGCGACTCGGGCGAGGCCCGTCTCTGGAGACGCTTCGCCGAGGCTCGCTCTACGCTCGACATTTTCTTTAGTCAGCGCCTCGTTCCCATTTTTGCGACGTGGGATGATCACGACTTTGGACTCAACGATTCGGGTCGTGAGTACCCGCATGCCGAGATCTCGAGGAAGAACTTCATGAGCTTCTACGCCATGGAGCCGAGTCACTGTTCCATCCTCGAGCGGGGACCGGGGGTGAGCAGTCGTTTCGTGATCGGTGGCCAACAGTTTTTCCTGATGGACGATCGTTCTTACCGGATTGCGGGGCGTTCGAACGAGCGCTACGCTCATTGGGGTCAAGAGCAGGAGGAGTGGATGCTGGCGCACGCGGCCTCGCATCCGGGAATGAGCTGGATCGCCAACGGGTCGCAGGTTTTTCCGCAGATGCCGTTTAAAGAGTCGTTTTCCGGCGAACATCCGGTTCAGTTCGCGGCCGTGAGCGAAGCTCTTCGCCGTCTGAATCAGCGCGTGATCTTTCTTTCGGGTGATGTTCACTTCACCGAAATTTCGCAAGTGGAGAAAGATGCTTTCGGCTACCAAACGTATGAGCTCACCTCGAGTTCAATCCACAGTGGAAAACTGCCGGGAGCACCCGATATCATTCCGAACGGACGTCGAATCGCCTCGACCGGAAATCGCAACTATTTATTGATAGAGTCGATAGCCGACGGCTATGGCTGCCGCTTCGGCGTCGAGAGCCGAACGCCTTCAAATCGCGTGAACTTCCGTTTAGATCTGACCGTCTAAGAGTCAAGGCTCATTCTTGAATGAGCCGGTTTGCTTTGAGCACCTCGACGAGTGCGTGGGCGGCGCTCTTCGCGCTCGCGAGATCTCCCGGATAGTCGGTCTCACGGTAGTATTCAGTGAGTCGATTGACCTTGTTTATAAAAAGCTCTTCTGACTCAAGTATGTAGAGGTGCGCGAGAAAAAGTATGGCGTAGCCCCTCTGTACGGCGAAAATCGACGCCCTCTCGAGCCCCCACTGTTTTTTTGCGAACTCGAAGTAGAGTGGCAAAAACTTCTGCATCGCCTCGCGAAAGTTCGAAGCATTTCTTAAAAGGTCGCTCACGCGTCTTATCCCTGCGGCTCGCGCGGCACTGAGGACATAGTCCGGATAAAAGGCATCCTCGACGATGGGAACACTCAAATAAGACGAGACCGCGCGATCAAGTTGAAGCATTTCATCTCGCGCGAGCGCCGATTGAAGCGAGAGGTGATCGAGTTCCACATCCTCGAAATCGAGATTCGTCGCCTTGAGCTTGTTGACGTAAGCTTTTAGATCCGTGCGGATCGCGGCGAACTCACGATCCGCAACTTCGAGAAGGCTCGCAATTTGGCTGAACCTGCGCCGAAATTCTCTGGGAAGCTGTTCAGTCGCCTTATAGCCAATGTCGTGTTCGATCTCGGCCCAGGTGTGCTGGAGCACGGTTCTGATCTGAATCTCGAACCTGAATTTTTCGCCGAAAGTGGCTCGCAGCTCGTAAGGAAACGCGCAGACGTAGTGAAGCGACCGGTAGCCAAATTTATCAGAGTCTTCGTACTGAAGCTTGTTGACGGAGTTGCGGAAATCCACGTCGAAATTTTGCTCAATCACCCGCGCGACATCCGCGATGAGATCTTCGGAGTAGGTGATGATGCGGAAGGCGAGGAGATCCGTGACATCGTAGAGACTCAAATAACTGCGATCGGGTCGCGAGAGCTTTCGTTCAAGGCTCGATCTTTCTTTGATTCGGCCGCGAATCGATTGAACCTTGAGGCCGGCTCTTTCCACGCTCGATCGAAGCTCACCTTCAAGCCGCGTCTGGATCGGAAGAAGGTGAGGCCGAAGATCGTTTTCAAATTCATCGAGGAAAGAGCGATTCACGATGTCTCCGACTTACTTACCCTTCATTTCGATCTTCACGTTCTTACTTCCAACGGCGACGGGTTTCGCCTCAGTTCCTTCGGGGCCCGTCTTATCCATTGCATCACCCGTGGGAGAATATCTCGCGGTGATCAAGAAGGAGCCGGTAAACGGTGTGCCGGGCATCATCGTATTCTTTTCGCTCAACGTGAATTTATAAGGGAATTTAGGCTCTACGACCCGGAGAACCGCCACCGGCATAGGCTTTCCGGGTTCTTTTGCCATGACGAAGAGGGCGCCGCCGGGCTTGATCGTTGCGCCTTTCGCGACCGTAACTACTCCAGAAATCTCGCTGGTTGCCGCGTGCGCGAAAGTGGAAACTGAAAACAGTGAGACGATGAGTGCCGAACGAATCATGATGACTCCTGAGTGGCTAATGTTCATGCGGAGAGTTCGCCCGACTTGGTGTGAAAAAGCAACCCTGTAAGTTTCCTCCCGGGTTGAGCACCCCATGAATTTGGTTTAGATTCCGTGAAACTCATCTTGTCGGGGGATTTTGAATTATGTCTTTCTCGCGTTCGATTCTCGCAACGGGTCTTTCTCTTTGTTCTGTTTCTTTCGCGCTGAGTGCAAACGCTGAATCTCAGCCTGGGTGTGATTCACTCCGTTCAGTTCAGGCGGTGATCGACATCGCCTCTGATAATGTCGCTGGTCTCAAGGCGCAAGTCGATGAGGCGCAACGTGCTCTTTGCTCGCGCTTCACGCCCTCAAAAGGCGCTACGGTTTACTATCAAAATGGCAAAATCGCGACTTCGTATTCCCGCACTGAGGGCGCTACCTGGTACTACCCGAATGGGAAGATCATCACGAGCTACGCGGGTCGCGAAGACGCAACTTGGTACTATCCCGATTCAAAGATCGTGACGTCTTACATGGGGCGTGTAGGAGCAACTTGGTATTATCCGAACGGCCGAATTCTGACGTCTTATTACGGGCAACCCGGCGCGACGTGGTACTACAGCTCAGGGCGAATTCTTACGAGCTACGCCGGTCAAATAGGCGCGACTTGGTACTACGACAACGGAAGAGTTTTGAGTTCATACTTTGGGCAGTCGGGAGCAACTTGGTATTACAAGAACGGCTCCGTATGGACGTCTCAAGGACCCGAGATCAGCGAGCAAGAGCTTCTTTATCCGCATCTCCTGCTGAAAACACTCTTTGGCGAACAGCAGTAATCCTGTGCGCGTCGACTCCGTATCTATCTCCCGAGCTTTGGAGATGATGCGTGATCAATAGGGGTGACTTTTGCGGGAATCAGACGTCACTTCTTCACAACTTTTTCCACTGTTTCCCACGTCCTCGTCGTGATTTCTTTACCGAAGGTCTTTTCCAGCATGATCATGAAAACCGGGCCCTTAGCACCCGGTACGTAAGAGGTAAAAACCTCGTGAGCTTTTATTCGGTGAATGCAAACGCCGTCGGCTTCGATCGGCAGTCTCGTCGTCTTTTCCGGTTTCACTTTTAGGAACGTGATCACTCTCTTCGAACCTGGCTTCATCTTGGAAGGAAAAGGGTTCGACTCCAAAATTGCGGCGAGTTGGTCGATCGAACGGACAATCGTTAGGAACGTTCGACCGAGTTTCGCACTCATGGCCGTTTCGATTTTCTTTTCTAGCGCCGCGTTTGGACTCGTCTTCGAATCGAAGACGACGTTTCCGCTGGCAAGGACCGTAGTGACATTCGTGAAGCCGGACTCCTCGAAGCACTTCTTCAGCTCCGGCATGTAAACTCCTGATGTGGATACGGGTGAGCGTCGGGCTCAGTATATAAGTGAGGCTTCAGTCGTGTTGGGTTCATCACGGCTTAGTATGCTGAGCGTCAAACTTCTTAAGTTTAAGTTAAGCGGTGGCGCTAAAATGAACCAGGAGCAGAATGATATTTGGGAAAATCATTCGTAATCTCTAATATTTAGCCGCGCGGATATTTTGCGACCAGCCCGGCCGAAACGCACTAGTTTCCCAACGCACCCCTGACTTGACTCAGGTTCTAAATTTTTGATCACGACCTCGAAAGTTCGTCGACAAATGTCTCACGCCCGCTTAGTTCATTGGGCGGGCAAGAATAAAAACTCAAAAACCAGAGAGTGATCGATGCCAAATGCGATGACGAATACGATGCCAAGTGCGAGTGTAGATGCCATGACGAATTCCATGGATAACACGAACTCTTCGACCTTAACCGAAACAAACCGCAGAGTCGCACTCTCGGTGATTTCGACCATCTTCTTCATGTGGGGTTTCCTCACTTGTCTGAATGACATCTTAATTCCGCATTTAAAGGCGCTCTTTTCGCTCTCTTACATGCAGAGCGCTTTGATTCAGTTCACGTTCTTCGGCGCGTACTTCATCGCGGCATTGCCGGCGGGCAAAGTCGTATCGAAGCTCGGATATAAGAACGGGATCAGCGTGGGTCTATTAGTTGCCGCCGTCGGTGCGGCTCTCTTCTACCCAGCTGCGAAGTTTGAATCGTATCCTTATTTCCTCGGCGCTCTTTTCGTTCTCGCGACGGGAATCACGGTTCTTCAGGTTGCGGCGAATCCTTACGTCAGCCTCCTCGGTCCCGAGAAGACGGCCTCGAGCCGTTTGAACCTCGCCCAAGCGTTGAACTCGCTCGGTACGACGATCGCGCCTCATATCGGTGGACTCTTCATTCTCGCGGCTGCCGTAGTTTCTTCGGAGCAACTCGCGCAAATGTCGGCGAGCGAACAAGCGGCTTACCGTCTTGAGCAAGCTCAGGCAGTTCAGGGACCGTACCTCGTCCTCGCGGGTGTCTTGCTCTTGCTCGCGGTCTTCATCTACATGTTCCGTCTTCCTTCCTTTAAACACACCGAAGCCGGATCAAGCGCGAACCAGGGTTCTTTCCTCTCGGTTCTTCGTAAAAAACACGTCGCATACGGTGTCATCGCGCAGTTCCTCTACGTCGGTGCGGAGGTAGCGATCGGAAGCTTCCTCATTAACTTCATGGCACAGGCCGAAATCGGTGGCATGACGGAGGCGACGGCCTCTAAGTACATCCCGCTTTACTGGGGTGGTGCGATGGTCGGCCGATTCATCGGTTCGGCTCTTCTTCAGAAAATCGATGCCGGTAAACTCTTGGGAGTCGCGGCGACGGCGGCGGTGGCATTGATCGGCGTGTGCTTGGCAACGACGGGCGCGGTTTCGATGTACGCGATCTTGGGAGTTGGCCTCTTCAACTCGATCATGTTCCCGACGATCTTCACACTCGCGATTCGCGGTTTGAACGAAGAGACCGAGAAAGCTTCGAGCTTGATCATCATGTCGATCGTGGGTGGAGCGATTGTACCGCTCATCATGGGTGCGCTCGCGGACGGCATCGGCCTCCACATGGCGTTTGCCCTCCCGCTGATTTGCTACCTGTTCATCGTATTCTACGGCTTCCGCGGCTCGCGAGTTGCCTAATGAAAATGGCCGGGGCGTTCGCTCCGGCCTTCTTTGATTTCAATGAACTTGCACGGCCACCGTCGTGCGCTCAACATATTCAGTGCGCAGATCCGGGAGCGAAACCGACTCGATCGGTTGCCCGCGCTGACGAATCCAATTTTTCATTTCTTTGCGATAACGAATCCCAGCTAATAGAGCCGCCAAGCCTCCGAGAGTTAACAAGGGATATTTAGTCGCTTGAACGTAGAGGCTTCGTCCTCGAACCCAGCCCTCGTGTGTTCCTCTTTCATGGAGTCCGTAGCCGGGGTCGTAGAGTGTGCCCACGCGTGGTCCCTCGGCGGGCCGATCGGATCTCTGCGACCAGTAGCCGTAAGCTTCCATGAATTTGTCCATGAGGCGGGGAGAGAGGCTGCTCAAGAGTGTTAGCGCCTTCGACTGGAAGCCGACGAAGAAGTCACGTTTCGGGTGGGCCGCCGCGAATAAAATCGCATCGGCCACCGCTTCTGGACTATACAGCATTCCTCGATGCGCGGGTTGCATCGGTGTGTAGTTGGCCGCGTGATCGTTGTAGGGCGTATCGATCCGTCCTGGGTGGATGAGAGTTACGGAGATCGAAGCCTTGTCTCTTTCCAATTCCATCCGGAGAGCATCGGTAAATCCATGCAATGCGTTTTTCGAAGAGGCGTAGGTGGATTGTATAACAACCGATCTGTCGCCAAAGAAGCTTCCAACGTTGATGATCGCCCCAGGTTTGTTATGACCCTTGAAGTGAGCAACAGCCGTCTTTGATCCATACACCGTTCCCCAAAAGTTTGTGTCGAACATGCGGCGC
>SXGU01165540.1_pt1 | contig 14418 bp, 12 predicted proteins | sample 3174531 | NCBI WGS metagenome assembly SXGU01 (sample SAMN11356863, study PRJNA531348) | freshwater metagenome | isolation source: freshwater sample F1-140 | place: China: Fuxian Lake, Yuxi | collected 2017-12-25
ACTTCAAGGCGGCTCAGCGGGGTGAGCAGGTCTTAGTTTGGAGCAGCGCGAAGCTTCCGAACAAGGAACATACCTTGAAAGTGACCGCGACAGGCGATGGGGTTATCACCGCCGATCGCTTCGACGTGCAGATCTCGGAGATCGTCCAAGTCGACGACGAGGCGGACATTGGCGACGGCCTCAATCAGATCAAATACACCGGGGCGTGGAACCTGGCTCCAGGCAACGCGAGCGACCCGCGGTTCAAGAATAACGACCACTATACAGACGTTAAAGGAGCAACCTACGAGGTGAGATTTATCGGAGTGAAGATCGATGTCTTCGCGACGGTGGCCAGCCATCACGGGACGGCGAAAGCAACCATCGACGGCGGAACGGAGTACATCATCAACCAAAAACTGCCTCAACGCGGCGAACAAGTCCACGTCTTCAGCAGCCCGTTGCTTCAAAACAAGGAGCATGTCTTGAAGGTCACTGTCGCTGGCGATGGCGTGGTGACAGCTGATCGATTTGATATCGAAACCGTGGCGGCAAATTCAAAAGATCTGGCGTTCGTCAGGAAATGGACCGCCAAAATGAACGAATTTGTGGTCGAGTTGGAAAATACCGCGGCGAGCAAGGTAGTCGTCGACAGTCTCCGGCTTACCATCGACGGGGCGACGGCTCGATTCGACTCTTCGAGCTCTGGCAATAGCCTATTGATTTCTCACAAGCCATCGGCGCCGTTCGCTCCCGGATCGGATCATCCGTTTAAGCTTCAAGCCCGAGATGGCGAAGGCAATAACGTCGGAACCGAGGCCACTTTCTCGATTCCTCGAACGCCGTTCCCAATCGCTGGGCTGGGCGGCCCAAAGAGCGCCGATGGAAATTGGGGCATTCGTCAAATCTGGCGCGGCGGACGGGCTGACGCATTGGTGACCGCGGTGGGAATCGCCGGAGCCGCGACACGGACGCCCTTCACAGGTCGAGTCTACGACACCAATGCGCCCGTAGTGAACTTTGCCTACAGCCTAAGCCCCGGCGCCGGCGGGATCTTTCCAGACGATCACCCGTTCCCCGCCGAAGGAGCAGGCGCGACATCGGTCGATATTGTTCTCGTCGGTCGAGCGCTCGTCCGTATTCCTAGGGCCGGCGACTGGACTATCGGAGTGCACAGTGAAAAAGGATTTGGTCTCCGTGTTTCCGAAGTTCCTTTCGTGAGCGTCTCTGGCTTGGGTCGAATCGACGAGAATTATCCCGAATACCTAATCCAGCCCAACCCCAGCGCCGACAGCAATACCCGCGGAGTTTTGAAAGTTACCGCAGCTGGTGACTATCTGGTTGAACTGATCAGTTGGAATCGAACCGGGGCCGCCAACGTGGAGATGTATTCAGCCGAAGGTGCCTTCGCCGAGGATTCCGAGACGGACACATGGAAACTAATTGGAGCCGAAGGTGGATGGACTATTGTCGCCGAGAAATCCGCCATTGGTCCAATCGTCCTTGGAAAAGTGACACTGAATGGCGGGGTCTTCGGCATCGAATTTGAGTCGGCTGCGCCTGCGGCATCCCACCAACTCCTGCAAACCACCGACTTCAAGTCGTGGACCCCGGCGCCTGGCGCAACCGTCGAATCGACCGGAGCGTCCAAGGGTCGAATCACTGTCAACGCTTCGGCTGCAAATCAATTCTATCGGGTCAGCGCAAAGTAGTCAGCTCGCAAGGCCAAAGCCAAAAACCTCTCAACACGTTCGATCAATCAGGATTTTTGGAGCCCGACAAGATCATCCAAAGGGGTTCGCCCTCGGATTGCTAGCAAGTGAATGGATCGTTGTCGCTTGGCTCTTCGCAGAGCGCAAAAGGCGATTTCCTACCACACTGGACACGCACCAGTTAAGTTGGGTTCTCGAAACACCCTATGATCTCCATCGACCTTACCGGGAAAGTAGCTGTCGTTACTGGCGGCATCCAAGGGCTGGGCAAAGCCACCGCGTCCATGCTGCGCCGTGCCGGAGCAAGGGTTGCCGTAAACTATTTCGACGACGCGACGGGCATGGGTCGTCAGCGGGCGGAAGCAGCCGCAATGGAATGGGGTGACGCAGCGTTGGTCATGGCAGCCGATGTGCGCCGTCGCCAGGACATGAAGGAATTCTTTGGAGCGATTGAACAACGTTTTGGCCGCGTCGATTTCCTGGTGAATAACGCGGCGATCCTGCGCGATCGATCCATTAAGAAACTCACCGATGACGAGTGGGATGCCGTCGTGGATACGAATCTTTCGGCGGTGTTCAAAGTCACTCAAACCGCATTGCCTTTTCTTCAGGATGGCGGACGCATCATCAATTTGGCGTCCATTTCCGGAGTCTTGGGTTTCTTCGGTCAGGCCAATTACGCTTCCTCCAAAGCTGGCGTCATTGCATTCACCAAAGTACTCAGCCGTGAATTGGCGTCCCGCCGGATCTTGGTAAACGCGGTGGCACCTGGAGTGGTGCTTACCGAGATGGGAGCGTCCATTCCGACGGCTGATCGAGACCAAATGTTGACCCAAATTCCCATGAAACGATTCGGAGAACCTGAGGAAATCGCCTCGGTCATCCTGTATCTCTGCAGCGACCTGTCTTCCTATGTCACCGGCCAGACCCTGCATGTCAACGGTGGCTGGCATGGATGAAATGCGACCCATGCGTCAACCACCCCAACCCCAGGCCCCGTTGAAAGCCAAAGTATGTTCCGCCGAGTAGGCCTCGAACTGATTGAAGCTGCTCCTGGAATGGACTTGCAGCGAGACATCATTGAACGCATGAAATTTGTCCCTATCATCCGCTTGGTTGCAGAAATGGCCATGGGCAAGTCTGGAACGGCAGCACCGAGGACTATCGTATGAAGCGAGTCGTCATAGTCAGTGCCAAACGCACACCGTTTGGCAAATTTCGCGGAGCTCTGGCAAAATTCTCACCGATTGATTTGGCCGTGATCGCCGGCAAGGCGGCGCTATCGGGATTGGATCGCACCCAAATCGACCAAGTCATTCTGGGAAATGTCTTGAGCGCAGGTCACGGCATGAACCTGGCCCGTCAGGTAGCTCGTCATCTCGATTTACCCATCGAGACTACGGCGACAACGGTCAATCTGATGTGCGGATCCGGCATGCAATCGGCATTGATGGCTGTCAGTGCCATCCGTGCCGGTGAAGCCCGCGCTATCCTGGTAGGCGGAACGGAATCGATGTCGCAGACGCCGCTTTTAATAGCGCGACCCGCAAAAGGGGAAGATCCGGAGCTTTCAACAGTGATTGATTCCATGAAACGGGATGGGCTTGTGGACACGTTTAGCCACTGCCACATGGGAGAACAGGCGGAAGAATTAGCTATAGCCTTCGGCAGTTCTCGGGCTGCCCAAGACACGCTAGCCCAGCGCAGCCAGCGCTTGTATCGCGCCGCCTTGAGCCGCGGCAGTTTTGCCGACGAGTTGGTCACCGCAGGCGACCTGAACGTCGATGAGCATCCACGACCCGAAATCACGTCGGCGGATCTCGCCAAATTGCAACCCGCGTTTCAGAAACTGGGGCGCCCGGGTTCCGTGACCGCAGGTAACTCATCCGGTATCAACGATGGTGCCGCTGTGTTATTACTCGCCGAACTGCAATTTGCCGAGTCCAACGATTGGCCGATTTTGGCGGAATGGATTGACGGAGTTGTCGTCGGCTGTGATCCCGCTCGTATGGGGCTCGGTCCAGTTCCTGCCATTCAGCGATTGATGCAGCGAACCGGATGCCGTTGGACGGACATCGATACTCTGGAAATTAATGAAGCTTTCTCAGCCCAGACATTGGCTTGCTTGTCTCAGTTGGAACTGAAGTTAGATCCAGGTCTCGAAGCGACGACCGTGCACACCGCCGATGGCCACGCCATTCACTTTAATCGAGAGGGCGGTGCCATCGCCATCGGTCATCCGCTGGCTGCCAGTGGAGCACGATTGCTAACTCATTTAGCGTGGATGATTGCACGCGGCAACTCACAGGCCGGCATCGCAGCCCTTTGCATCGGCGGCGGCATGGGGATCGCCACATTGTTGGTGACCCCAAAAAACAAACACCCGAGCACCAGTCTGCTTAGCCACATTCCGACATGAGGATGTTACGGCATGGATCGATTCGAGGTTTTGCGCAAGTCGTCGAGTTTCGTGCAGAGGTCCGTGAGGTCCATGACCTGGGTAGCCCCAATCTTTTGCAAAACATCTTGGTACGCGATCATGGCACGCCCACCCACCAGGATTGCCACTTCTGCGGGCAGTGACTCTCGCAACAACGTCAACTCCCCCGCCAGCCTCGGATCATCCTCAGGATACACAATGCTCAATGCCACGGCCCGAGCTCGTTTCTGACGAACCGCACCGGCAATCTCCGCTGCAGGCAAGCTCGCCCCGAGATAGGTGACTCGCCAACCAAGGTTCGCCGCGGCGGAACCGACAAGCATCGCCCCAAGCTCGTGAATCTGTCCCGCCGGTGTCGTCACGACCAAAACTGGGGAGTTATCCGTTCCAGCGAATGGCTTGGCGACATGACCAAGAAAACTCCGGAGCACCGCGCTGGCAAGGTGTTCGTGTGCCGCAGTGATAGTTCCGTCGCGCCATAATTCGCCGATGGCCTGCGCGAGCGGCGCCACCACTCGTTGTAACAACCCATGAGCGCCGAGGGCAATGGCGCCACGCTTAAGCGTCTCGTCCAACGCGTGGCTGTCCAGTGACTTCATCGCCTCGATGCTTTCGTGAAGCAACGCAGAAGCTGTCGCGCCGCCATTTCTCGTCTCAGTCGTATGGAGTCCCGTTCCATCCGATTGGCGGGACAGTTCGCGGAGTTTCTCTGTTGGTAACATCGCAATGCGCCCGATGCTGTGCCCCTTCTGCGTGACCTCCCTGAGCAAACTGAGTCGTTCGACTTGGTCGTCGGAGTAAAGACGACGATTCGTCCCGGTTCGATCCGGCTCAACAGCACCATAGCGCTTTTCCCAAATCCGAATGACATGGGCACTCAACCCTGTGAGCCGAGCGACGGCTTTGATTGCATGGAAGGCGTCAGCCATTTTATTGGACAATAATGAGACACTGAGTGATTGATGAATAGACCAAACGTGGACAAGAATGCAAATCCACTTAATAAAACTCCACTTTTGTTAGGCAATTGTTATCCAGACGGATCAATCGGCTCTCCATGAATCAATTGAGACAAAGTATGGACTTTGAGACGCAAAAAAGACCTAAATCAATGGCCAGGCGACTTCAGAACTAATCGGTATCTTGTCCCTATGGAAACGAAAGCGACAGCAACCTCAATCCACAGACGTCGTGCAGCGGATCGCGGCCATGCAGACCATGGCTGGCTCCAATCAAGCCACACTTTTTCCTTCGCCGATTACCACGACACAGCGCACATGGGTTTCCGTTCATTGCGAGTCATCAATGATGATCACGTGGCGCCAGGCCAAGGTTTCGGTACGCATCCCCATCGAGACATGGAAATCTTCAGCTACGTTCTGGAAGGCGCCATGGAACATAAGGACAGTATGGGCAATGGCCGCGTGCTCAAGCCAGGCCAGATCCAGCTCATGAGCGCAGGCCGAGGCGTCACGCACAGTGAGTTCAATCCGTCCGCTACCGAATCGTTGCATTTACTCCAAATCTGGATTCAACCCCGCACCCGCGGACTGACCCCAAGTTACACCGAGTGGCTTCCAAGACCGGAACACACCGACGCTCCCAAGGTGCTCGTCATCTCGGCCGACGGTCACGACGGTTCGGCGACCATCCATCAAGATGCGGACATCTTTCGCGTCCGGTTAAAACCGGGCCAAACCATAACACACGAACTAAAGTCCGGCCGCGGGGCGTGGCTTCAAGTTGCCGAAGGTGGGTTGACTCTAAACGGGGTCGAACTGCAAACAGGCGATGGCGCCAGTAGCGAACACCCTGGCACGTTGACCCTGACTGCCTCCCGACCGACCGAAGCGATCCTTTTCGATCTCAATTGATCGGCATCAGGGGTGAATCTGGTTTGTATTGGGCAACGTTCCTGCTATTTCGCCAACTGCCAGTCGGCGCAGTATTTGACCACCGGACGAGCATTTGAACCCTTGGCATCGCGTCGTCGCCACTCCAGGTTTCGCAGGGTAGCAACCTGCGAAACAGCAAGCTAGGCAGCCTGCGCTACGACACGTGCCGACCACCGTTCGCGATGCATCGCTCATTTTCTCAAGTAACGATGACTTGACCTGATCATTTCGACACACCTTTAATTCCAGCACTGACCGGCGACGAACTCAGTGATCCGGCAAAAACAATCCCTCAAAATCGCAATTCCAATCAATAATCCATCTCCGGGACAATTTGATGACGATCAGCCACTGGCAAAGTCGCTGCCGCTGGCTCCTTCCCGTTCGGGTTGGCGTCTCGGACTAGCCCGGATCGCAACGCCAGAGTATTGGTCCACTCTGCGCTTCCTCCGCGGCGTCGCCCGTAACCCCATCCAAATGGGTGCGATCGCACCCTCTAGTCGCCAACTCGCCCGCGCGATGGTTCGCGCGGCTCAGATTCAACCTGGCCAGGTCGTCGTCGAACTCGGCGCAGGGAGCGGATCGTTTACCCGGGAGATTCTGGAATGTCACCCCGATAATCCACTAACAGTTTTTGAACTCTCACCGGACCTTGCGGCGGGCTTAAAAAGGGATTTTCCGCGGGCGAAAGTGATCGCAGCATCGGTGGAAGAACTCCCAAAACTCGCGACCGCTTTCGGCCTCGGACAGATTGACCGCATCATTAGCGGGCTCCCTTGGGCACTTTGGAGCGAGCCGCGGCAAGCCGCGTTGTTCGACATGCTCAGTCAACACCTCGCTCCAGGAGCACGGTTCGTCACCTTCCACTACCTTCACAGTCGTTCCCTCGGGCGGGTCGCCAAGACCCAACATTTGCTCCGCGAACGTTTCGTTCACGTCAGTCGCAGCGCTACAGTCTGGGGCAACTTTCCACCAGCCTACGTGCATATTGCAGAGAGTCCTCTTCCCCGACGCCTCGCTCCCCAGGGTCGGCATGCAAATCTCCCACCCAGTCCACACAGAGCATCCAACCCTCAGCAATAATTAGGTCCGCATGCTCGATTTTGGACGACTTGTTTAGACAGGAGCAGATTGGAAAACCCGTGGTTGCCCAACGCAGGCGGAATCTCTCGAAATTGCCGAAATTGCCTGACGGATCCAGCTGGCACATTCTGTGCGTCTAGGTCGGCGTGCGCCATATTGGAGCAGATTTCTTTCGAGACCGCGTGGTGGAGATTGAATATTCAGCACTGAGGCTACGAGTGCTCCCCTCGAGCTCCGCGGGAGACCAAGTACCGGCTGATGGATCAGTTTGATGATACACCGCAGGGCCGGAAGAGGCGCGGAGGGGAAAATGGGGATCGATATCCCAGATCTTCTCCGAAAAGCGGCCGCTGCCGCACTCCAAATCAATAGGATCGCGCCACTCGAATGGCGGCGCTTTTGGACTCCGGCAGCCCTCCACCGCTTTCGAGCAATTCCCGGGACGGCCGATCTCCAAATGTCCGACAACTCGGAGATGCACCCTCAGATCCCCAGGCGCACTAAATTTGGATTGCTGTTCGTTTCCAGGCTGGCCAGATTCAAGCCCTCTTAAATGCCTATCACAAAAAGATCCACTGGCGACAGCCTCGAGTTGTTTGTCTCGGGGCGCGTTGATGGCTCGGCAGCGAATGAACTCGAGGTTGAAATCCTCCAGGCGATTCGAAGCGGTTCAAAGACGCTTTACGTCAATCTGGCTGAGGCGACCTTTCTTTGTTCGGCTGGACTGCGTGTCTTGCTTCAATACTGGCGCCAGATGAAGAACACCGGGAAGGCTCTCTGGGTGGCCAATCCCTCCCCCGAAGTCGATTCTGTGCTGGTCATGACCGGCTTTCGCGAGCAGATGGTCGAAGGTCAACAACGCTGACGCGCGACCGTAAACGGCGTGTCGAGTCACGCTGTGCAGAATGAATCTTGTTGCGGAATACCGGTTGTTGAACGCCCCGGCGGAAATGCGTCAAATAGAGGACTGGATTCGATCCTTTGCCAACGCCGCTCGACTCTCGCCTGCAGCCCGAAACGCCTTCGACCACGCTCTCGTCGAGTGGATTACCAATGTCATCGCCTACGCGTACGACGATGACCGGGAACATTGGATCGAGATCCGGTTTCTGACGGACCAGAGCCAGGCGCGCGTGGAGGTAGAAGATGACGGGCGCGAGTTCAATCCGCTGACCCGACCTCCTGTGGACACGACCGTCCCTTTGGAACAACGCGCGGTGGGCGGCCTCGGAATCCACATGGTTCGCCATATGATGGACTCAGTGGAGTATCGCCGTAACGCAGGGCGGAACATCCTGACGATGACACGGCGAGTGGCGTGAGAGTCACCCGAAGGCAGGAAACTTTGGATTTAGGCTCAGTCAGGGAACCAAGAGTTCGAGAATCGATAGGTCGTCGTCAAATCCCGCCCCGGCCCGAATGGCCGTCGCCCACGCCATAATATCATCGAGCTTCGATGTCGTCGCCGGTTTACCCAATTCGGCGGCGAACTCCTCCAACTGCACCGTGGTCCCATCGGTGCGCGCCAGTTCATACACGCCGTCGCTGAAGACGTAGAGACGATCCCCCGGAGTCAGTGTATGCTTCCCAATGGTGTAACGTGCTTCCGGGAATCCGCCAATGATCGCACCCGGTACGCGCAATAGCACCGGCGATGCAACCGCGGAATTGAGCACCACCGCAGGTGGGTGGCCGCCGCACGCGAAGCTCAATTCACGACTGTCTGTCGAGATGACTCCGTACCATAGCGTGAAGAACATGTTGTTCTGTCGCTCCATGGGGAACGCCCGATTGAGCGCGGCAAGGACGGCTGCCGGGTCCGCAAAGTCCACGTTGGGCACCGAGCGATTGCGGAGCACGTTCATCACGGAGACGGACAGCAACGCCGCACCGACGCCATGGCCACAGACATCCAGCACATAGGCCGCGAAGCGGCTCTCATCCAGCCAGTGATATCCAAGCGCGTCGCCACCAAGCTGGGTGCTTGGAAGGAACCTCCAGGCGGCACGCACTAGCCCGTCATCCAACGGTGCCGGCAGCAATGAGCGCACGTAGGCCGCCGCTTCGGCCAACTCATCGCAGAGAATCTTCTGGCTCGTCTTGAGCGCTTCAAATGTTTGCCGTTCCTTATCCCGCAAACGCTTTCGATCCAAGCAGGCGCCAATGCGCGCACGGAGGAACACTGAATTAAAGGGCTTGCCCACGTAGTCCTCCGCGCCCGCCTCGATGCATCGGGCCACGTTGTTCTCCTGGTCGAGGGAGGAGAGGATGATGACCGGGATGTCCGCCATGGCGGGGTCAGACTTCATCCGCGTGAGCACCTGATAGCCATCAAGCCCCGGCATGATCATGTCGAGCAAGACGAGGTCGAACTTCTGTGCCCGTACCAAACGCAACACCTCCAAGCCGGTGCTCGCCAGCGTCACCCGGTGACCCTGCCGTTGCAGGCGCCGAGCGAGCATCTCACGGTTGGCGGGATCGTCATCGGCCACGAGCAGGTGTCCTTCAATCGTGTGCGCGGGCTTCGCGCTGCGCGGGGATGGCGAAGTGAATTCGACCCCGGGCAGCAGGAGGATGGGATTCGCGACGCGCAATTCCCCAACGAGGGCTGGCGCATTCGCCGCCGGGCGGACCAGATACTCTTCCATCAAACCCAGCCAGGTGTGGCCGGCGTCGGCGATTTTGCGAAGGTCCGGCAGCATTTTCACCAAGCCCTGCTCCTCGGCCTGCTCCTCAATCAGTTCTGCGTAACCGACGATGTGGTTCACCGGCGTGCGCAGTTCATGGCAGAGAAGGTGCAAGTCATGGCGCTTTTCTTCGAACGTGGCTTCATCAAAATACTCCTGGATGAGCGCGAGCAATTGCCGACCTCCGGCGTGGATTTTTTTAAGGTCGGGCTGAAACCCCTCGGGCATCCCCTCCTCTTCCTGCAGCATCTCGCAAAAGCCCAGGATGTGATTGATAGGCGTCCGCAAATCATGGCGGATGCGCGACAGATCCAGTTTTATCGTGCGCGCGGCGGAGGTATTCTGAGTGGCGGCCATGATGAGAGGTTTGCCAGATCAACTCGTGCCAGCGCACTTCAACAGCGCTTCGATCTTTTCGAGTAGTCGTGGCAGTTCGACCGGTTTGGTGTCGAAGTCATCGCAACCCGCCTCCTTCGCCTTCAGTTCATCGCCTTGCATGACGTGGGCGGTGAGAGCGATGATCGGGATGCCCTTGGTGGCGGCGTTGGCCTTGATCCGACGCGTGGCCTCCCAGCCGTCAATGACAGGCAGACTCATGTCCATTAGGATCAACGCGGGCGCTTCGGACGCCGCCATCGCCACCGCCTGCTGGCCATCGACTGCCATCACAATGCTGTAGCCCTTACGTTCGAGCCTACGTGAGAGCATGTCACGGTTCATTTCGTTGTCTTCGACGAGAAGTATTTTGGTCATAGGGTCAGAGAGTTCTTAACCACGAATGGACACGAATGGACACGAATGGATGGGTCATAGGATGATGTGTTCCCTTTCGAGCGTGGCGTGTTTGAAGTTCAGCAGGACGCCTCAACGCAGTTTGGGGATGCGGAGGTGGTTTGCGACTTGATCCTTGAGAACGAGATTCCTCGGCTCGTTTTCGGATTCGTGTCTCTTCGTGTTCATTCGTGGTTAAAGATTCTTCACTGGCGCTGTCATCGTGGGAAACTGAACCACGAACATCGCGCCCTTGCCCAGCTCGCTTTCGCACCAGACCCGACCATTCATCGCTTCCACCATCTTTTTCACGATGGACAAGCCGAGGCCGGGCAAAATGCGCTACTGCGATTATCCGTTAAGGATTTTGCGCAATGCGCTCACATCCAACTGATCCTTTTCACGCCAGGAACCCTCTTTGAGCACGATCAAGTCTTGAGGGGCCAAGTACGGAATGCGCACGCCTCCGGTTGCCAGATATCGGAGTCGCGGCTTGAAGTCTGCCAACGACCGGCCTCGCATGCGCGTAAAGATATCCAAGTCAAACTCTTCCATGACACGAATGGAACCTTCCTGCGGGACAAACTCCTCCACCCGGAGTTCCTTGGCCCAGCCTTCGCCCCACCGCGAGAGACACTGCAACAGCTTGCCAACATTTTGGGGCGACTCATCCACGATGATGTCCACGTCATCGGTGGCGCGAATGAAGCCATTGAGCGATACCGCCACGCCGCCCACGACCGCAAAGTCAACGCCGCCTTGGGCGAGATTGACCAACAGCTCTTCGTACTGGGAAAAGTTCTCCGACCTCGAGGACGGCATGCGCGTGCTTGTAGATGAAATCGTTTAGCTGTTGCAACTGCCGCAAAGGATTACTCGTGGCAGGGCGTCGACCCACAACCCTTCGCAGGGGAGGCGATAGCGGTGGCGGCTCATCTCTCACCGCGCCACCCTAGGTACCTAGGTCCCTTCGGTCAACTCGTGGTTGAAAACGTTGCTTGTGTCCGTGACCCGTGAAACACGTTGCTGACCGGTCAAATTTGGCGTTTGGAATTCCCAGTCAGACAACTCCAAACTTCCAACTTTAAATGTCAGAGGCATGTCTCGCCAGGTCAGGTCGCCGCAAATTCCACGGTAAACGTCGCACCCTTGCCCAGCTCGCTCTCGCACCAGACCCGGCCATTCATCGCCTCCACCATCTTCTTCACGATGGACAAACCCAGCCCGGTCGAGTGTTCGCCGCCGGTGGGCTTGGCGCTCAGGCGCGCGAATTTACCGAACAATTTCTTCTGGTCCTCGGCGCTGAGACCGGGTCCCTCGTCCTGGACTTCGCAACGAACTGAGTCCGCCGAGTGCACCAAGCGCACGAAGATGTTCTTCCCCGGCGGCGAATACTTGACCGCGTTGGAAACCAGATTTTCCAAAACCTGCAACATGATGTTGGCGTCCACCCGCGACATGGCCGGAGTCGCCGGAACCTCGAGCAGAATTGTCTGCTGCTTGGCCGTGGCACGAGCTCGCTGGGTTTCGATCACCGATTGCAGCAGCGGACGGAGATCGTTCGGCAAAATGTCGAGCCTCATCTCCCCGCGCTCGATCCGGTTCGCATCCAACAGATTTTGGACCATCTCCACCATGCGCGCAGCGGTGTCCTGAATGCGGCGGCCATTCTCCTCGAGTTCTCGGTTCGACAAGTCTTGCGCGTCCTCCATCACCATCTCGGCATAACCTTTGATCGCGGAGAGCGGGTTACGCAAATCATGGGCGGCGATGCCCATGAACTCGTTCTTTTCCTCGTTAAGCCAGCGGAGCTCCTGGCCGCAGCGCACGATGGTGTCGCGCGCGTGTTTCAACTCCAGGTGCGTTCGCACGCGGGCGAGCAGTTCGGGCGGATTGAACGGCTTGGTCACGTAGTCCACCGCGCCGGCCTCCAGGCCCTGAACCAGATGGCTCATCTCGTTGCTGGCCGTGAGAAAGATGATCGGAATGGGCTGCGTGGCGGGATCGGCTTTGAGCCGGCGGCAGACTTCCAGTCCGTCCATTTCCGGCATCATTAGGTCGAGCAGGATTAAGTCGGGAACTTTTTTCTGCACGCGCTGCAAGGCCGCGGCGCCGCTGGTCGCCGGCATGATGGAATAGCCGGCTTCACGCAGCATCGTTCCCACGACCTGAATGTTATGCTGCACGTCATCCACCACGAGGATCAGGGATTCCGGCGAAGGGCTGATGGTTGGTGTTGAGGGATTCATGCTAAAGAGGGTCGGGTGGGGAATTGCTCTCGAGCCGGGTGGCGGGCAAGGCACTGTTTAGCACAGAGTTTGGGAGGGCACAGAGAAAATCCACTCTGTGTCCTCCAGAACTCTGTGCTAAAGGCTTTCGGTCCACGAGCCGGTTCATGCCACGGGTTCGCATTGCGTTGCCAGGCTTTCAATGAGTTGCGGAAACGCCTCGAGCGATTTGGGCAACCGGTCGACGTCGAATTGCTGCGCCTGATCAAACAATTCTTCGCCGTAACGTTGCAACATGGATGCGTGGTAGCTCTCACCCAGAGTTCGCAGGCGCGCGGCGAATGCCTCCACCGGCATAAGTTCCAAGGTCTGACACAGGTCCGGCCAAATCCCGGTCTGTTCCGCCCTCAGTTTCGCCACCAACTCCGGCCAGCGCTCCAGCACTTCCGCGGTCACGGCTGCGGGAGCCTCGGCGGACGGCGTTGACGGTGCTCCGGACGGCCGAGCGCCACTGGTTGTTACCGCCAGCTTTAAGAAACGTTTCAACTCCCCGATCAGCCCGGTGCGGTTGAAGGGCTTGCGGATGAACCCGTCGCAAATCCCCCGCGCCCTCGCTTCCTCTTCGCGGAACGACGACGCCGTCACGGCGATCACCGGGATGTGCTGCAACGCCGGATTCGCCTTCAGTCGTCGCGTCGCCTCGTGCCCGTCCAGCTCCGGCATCCGCATGTCCATCAGGATCAAGTCGGGGCGGTGCTTCTCCGCCTGTTCCAAGGCTTCGAGGCCGTTCATCGCCAGCACCACCTTGTGGCCCGTGCCTTCAAAGTAGCCGGTCAACAACGCGCGGTTCAACGCGACGTCATCGGCCACCAGGATCGTCGCCGGCACGAACTGCGTGAAGTCGTCTTCGCCGCCCGTCGCGATGGCCTCGGCCTCGGCCAACTCTGTGACGGCCACGTTGGGGAACTCGAAGCGGAACGTGCTGCCCTGACCGGGTTCGCTCTCCACGGTGATGACGCCGCCCATCATCTCGGCGAGGCGTTTGGTGATAGTCAGCCCCAGGCCCGTGCCGCCAAACTTGCGCGTGCTCTGTCCCGCCACCTGCGAGAACGCACCGAAGATGTGCTCCTGCTGCGCTTTCGGAATACCGATGCCGGTATCCGAGATTTCCAGGACGAGGGTGATGCGTGTTTCGTCCACGTCGTCCGGATCTGCCGAAGGTTTTGGAGTTAGGTCCCGCGACGGCGGGATCGCTTTTGATCGTGGCGGGGTCTCTGAATGCGGTGCCCCTTCTGAACGTGGCGCGCCCTCGGAAAGCTTCCCGCGATTGCGGGACGCACACTCCAAGACGCTGGCGCGTGGTTCGAGCGCTCCGTACTCCGCCCACGCTTTTATCATCACGTGCCCCTTGTCCGTGAACTTGAGCGCGTTGCCGACCACGTTGAACAGCACCTGCCGCAGCCGCACCTCATCCAGCATCAACCCGCGCGGCAGTTTTGGATCAATCTCCGCCAGGAGCTTGATCCCTTTCTCGCCCGCCTTGATCGAAAAGAGTTTTTGAATCTCGTCCACCAACCGCGCCATGCAGACCGGCTCGTATTGCAGATCCAGCTTGCCCGCTTC
>SXGU01466869.1_pt1 | contig 14416 bp, 15 predicted proteins | sample 3174531 | NCBI WGS metagenome assembly SXGU01 (sample SAMN11356863, study PRJNA531348) | freshwater metagenome | isolation source: freshwater sample F1-140 | place: China: Fuxian Lake, Yuxi | collected 2017-12-25
AAGAAAACAAAGCAGATTTTTGATCCATTAAATATCTTCAATCCAGGGAAAAAAGTTGGTGGAAGTTTTGAGGATATAAAGAAAGCGATTATGAAGAAGAATTGATAATACCAAAACCAGAGGAGAAATTGGGGGAAGGAGGGTGTGTGAAAAAATAGGGACTTGTCAGTCAGTCGCGGCGTGGGTTTTGGATGCAAGCGCGAGAGCGAGCAGACAGACAAAACAAAGCGCCCGTGAGAGGCGTGTGTGAAAGTTGGAGTTCATGTTGTCTCGCATTCTCTCTACTGGGTCGTGACGTGAGGGGGTGAGCCGATTTCGGTCAGCCAACTTTTCAAGTCCTTCATAAAGCGTGTCTCGTCAAACTCTGGAAACGCGTATTTGCGCAAAATAATCGGAATCTCTTCAGCGAGTCGTTCAATAACTACTCGTTTTCTATCTTGGTGCTGAGCGTCCCGCATCTGCACAAGATCGAGCATAACATCCATGTAAAGCATCTTGTCATTCTTTGAAAACCTTAGCCTCCGCTTAAAGTTGAGAGCCGGATTGCGACATATGAGAACCACACCAAGACCGTGCATGCCTGCACCATAGTCTCTTGCCTCAAAATGCTTTCTTGTCGGACCTGAGAGTTCATAAATGACGTCGCTCACGCCCGACTCTTCATTAGAGTCTCCTGTAATTCTAAAAAACATTTGTATTTATTTGATTATTTTATTGCCCGGCGGCAGGTTTCCGATGTCGTCAAAGTATTCCAATATGTTCGCTTTCTCTACCGACAACGCTTCCTGCAGCGTTCCAGAGAACTGGGGCTTGTATTCCACGCCCAACTTAATCAGGAACGACTGTGGGTATTTCGTTGCATGGTTCTTCGTCGTCCCAAACTTCCAAACATCACCGGCATTCAACCACACCTTGCCCTGGGGATCCGCAAAGCTCCACTTAACAGGACACCGGGCCGAAATTCGAGAATCCCCGCTGATTGAACTGGATTCCTGAGGGGTGAGTCTTGCCGGAAAACTTACTGTTGATCGAAACTCGTCCGCCTAACTTTGGCAATCTCGCCTTTGCGGCCTCAAGTAAATCGGCATCATCATCCCCGTGCTTAATAGCAAGCCGAACCAAAGCTTTCTTTGCAATGGCTGTCTTTGGAGAACTAGTGAGTAGATCAAGCAGACCTCCTGCGATGTCTCCAGCTATCGACACTGTCACAAGGACGTAATACCCGGCACTTCCTCGAAACGCCTCGTCAAATGCTTCCTGATAAGTAGCCTCCGCTTCAAGTGCCGCCGTCTCTGGGTCATATTTTGGAACATGGCCCTCGGTGGCTGCCAACCCTGTGGCATCAAGATAACGCAGAGGGTTGTTAAGAGCGTAAACGTAACGGTTGAACGACTGACTTGACGAATCATTTCCCCACACAACTGGTCTTGGCTGATAAAGCGACCTGGGTGCGGGCTGAAGTATCGCTCTCGTGCATGATACAGCCCGTTACCATCATCCATGATACCATACCGGCCCAAATAGCAGAAGGTCTCGGTATCAGTCTCTATGTAGCAAAGCAGATAGCAGATAGGAATGGCTGGACGCTTGAGGGTATGTCTGAAGGAGAAGGTAGGGGAACAACATTTACCCTTACCTTACCGATGAGAAGTTAGTTTAGCTTTTAAAACCAATTCCCTTATACATAAAAGCCAGCGGTTTTAATTTTAATTGAAATGTTTCGAGATTTTGAATCTTAAATCCCGCATCGATTACAAGCTTTTCTATTTCCCTATTCATATAACATCCTCCTGCTATACATCGGGAAACCGGCGTAAAGATATTTTGCAATCGTGCAATAAAGCTTCTTGGCGACTTGCCATGTTCGATAAAAACAAATTTTCCTTGAGGTTTCAATACTCTCAATATTTCTTTGAGGGCCATTTCGGGATGAGGAATACTACAGAGAGTCCAAGTAGAAATAACTGAATCAATAGAACTATCAACAAACGGGATTTTTTCAGCCGAAGCTTGAAGATACTCCAACGGAAACGAGATATGACTTATTTTTTCATATGCAATATCATATAATTCTTTTAAAGGTTCCAGAGCATAGAGCTTTGTAATATCTTTATAATACGGAAGATTGAGTCCAGAACCGAAGCCGATCTCTAAAACTGTACCGGAAGCATGAGCTACTACATCAGGTCTGTGTTTTTCCATTTCTTCCCTTTTCATGGCGGAGTTGAGAAGTTTGGGAAGGATGTGTTTGTTATAGAAGTTCATATGATCTTTATCAGGACATTTATAATTGAGCCGTCCTTGCCGATCACTGCGGGGAGCCAGGGACGATGTTCGAGCATGCAGCCCGGCTCACCGCAGGCTTATTCGAACAGTATACCATTTCTTCCGACGGCAATGCTGCTCAGACCGATTCAAAGCGGAGACATGCAAACATCTCACTGCCGGCTCGCCTGTTTCCCGGATTCGTCATCGGAAATGACGCAACCTTTTTCCCGGAGAATCCCCATCAGTCGAAACCCGGACCCCCGAGGACCGAAACCCCATCGCTTTCGCGAGGGGTTGTGTGGATGAACTTCGTCCCTGTTCCAGTTCGCGGCGCCCATGGGTATTTCAGCCATTTTTGTTCCCGTGTCTCCTCTTTTCAAGTCCCAGATGATATTTGTGCAAACGTTCCTCATCCCGTTCATTGTCCAAATGTCCAAACTGGAAACTGCGCCCTCTGCGCTCAGGCCCAAACAGACGAGCAAATTCTCCTTTGAAACGGTCCAACGTATGATGCTCCAATTGCGCCCTTGCCTCTTTCTCAAAATCCTTGTCCCAGGGACGGCGACCGTATTCATCCATTGCACCGCCCGGTCCAGGCCCACCACCCCACATAATAGTGCCTCCCAAATGCATAGGACGAGGATCAGGCATGAACAAGTAGCCGTTTCCATAGGCGTGCCAATCGGACTTCGAAACTGATCTCTCAGGATAGAGCCATTCTTCCTTGGCAGCAGCAATGAAACGCAATGCCCTGCTTTTTATGATGAAATTAAACTCCTTTACCTCGTGCTCGGAGAGACGTCTCAGTGTTTGTATATCTTCAAGTTTGAGTATTGCACTTCGAAGTGGTGCCGGGTTAGGGCGGAAATCGGTTTCCTTCTGATACGGATTTCTTACCCATGATAAATTCGTGAGGATTAGAACTTTATCCATTGATAGAGGGAAAATGGTGTGCGTAGCATGCATCCAGATGTCCGGATCATTGAATCCTCGGCACCATTGAGACCGAGGGCCGCAGCGCCGATTATAGACAGTGACAGGATGATCTGAAATTATGAATTTAGTTTCCGAAAGAGTCGCATCCGCAATTTGCCAAACACATTCGGTCCAGATGGCGCAGTAGAGTTGCCGCAGGTCAATCATACTCGAAAGTGTCTGTTGTCGGTCAGAGGTTCCAATACGATCTTTTAACCATTCCAGTGCCTTTGGTGTTCGCAATTTTTGCGTGCTTATGTAGATCATCAAGTCTCGGAAAGTATCCTTTCCCATCACCGAGGGAGCAAAGTCTGTAAAGCAATCGACAGCATCTCGCCCCTTGTTATCAATTTCACCGAAGAAATATCGTTCGATGTCGACGGATTCAAGGCCTTTGACCTTTGTTGTGTAAAGGTCCTTCTGAACAAAGCAATGCTTGAAGCCCTGCAACTTTAAGGGTTTTCTTGGATGTGCGATGCCTCGGGGATCGACGAATTCACCAGGTTTGAAATCCAGATAAAACAATTCCTGAGCCTCCTGCCCAATGGGCAGAAATCGCTTTTGATACCACTGAGGCACATAGTGATTGTTTCTGTATTCGTTTGACATCACTCAAAGGATAGCATTTCTCGGGAAAACACACACCGCGAGGCGAATTTTGATCCAATTTCTTGAGCTACCTTGAGAGCGCCCCTCCCGACAGGAACGATGCCAGTCCGACCGCCTTACCGATCCTTGCTTGGTCGTATCAAACGCTTACCCTCGAGCCGGTGGATCAGTCGAAACCCCGACCGCGAGGACCGAAACCCCTTCGACTTGGCCAGGGTCCTCCTGGAAGGATCCGCCCTGGTCCTGTTTGTGCCGAATGAATGCGAGGGCTCTGGGCTCCTGTTCAGTCAGGGGTGCACGGTTATTCTCAGGCGGGCGCCGGACCAGAAGTTTGAAAAGTTGAAGCAGATTGACGCCCATCTTTTCAATCTCCGGGTCCGTCATCAGCTCCGCGATCTCGGCACGGGTAATTTGCCTGAGTTCTTCAAAGGCTGCGGTGCAGAGGCTCGTTGGTCAGCAAGGTTTGGTCCGTGACAATCCATCTGTTGCGTGCCCGGAGGTTGAGTCGGCGGGACAAGCCAGCACTTGCGATCAGCAGCAAATCCGGGGCTGCGTTGCCAAACAAGGCCGCTCCAAATCGAATTGATGCAGGCCTTGCAGTGGGTAGGGTTCGATTTCAGCAGGTTCCAGGTGTTGGAGTTTGAAGTGGGCGGCAGGTCAATCGCAGATTTCTTGGGACAACAATAGTTTTCACTAGTCGCCACAATCTCATAAGCATAAGCTGCGGAAAGGATCAGATGGAATCTCGAATTATTCAGGCATTTTCCGAGGCGCTTTCGAAAGGCCCGGCGGTTCTCTGTCTTGGTCAAGACATACTTCGGTTTGCAACCGGCTTCGATCCTCTTCTGCCAGCCCTGAGTGCGGAAATCGGACTGAAGAACGCGGCTCAAAACTATCAGGAGATCCTTGGCGGGCCACTCGGTTCTTCAATCCCAAACTTCCAACGCCTCGCGGTCGAGTGCAGTAGGATTGGCCCTCCAGAGTGGCTAACTCATGTGGCAGAATTCCCATGGAGCACCGTTTACTGCTCGGCTATTGATAACTGCTGGTGTCTGGCATTCCGAAAGCCTTGGAGAGCCATTCAGCCGCATTATCGCCCCCCATCAGGGCAAGTTTTTCGAAACAGGCAACGCCTTGCCTGTAACTTCCTTTTCGGAGGTATCGATGCCCCAGATAGTGCTGGCAAACCCCCGCTCAACCGCCTCGATTTTAGAACAGCAACGCAGCAGGCGAATGCGATCGTCAATTCGCTGGACGAGGTTGTTACTCCCATCGGCTGCCTAATTATCGAGGCTTATGACCCGGAGCACGATTGGCTACACTTTGATGTGCTGGCGGGACTCATCAACAAACTTTCGATAAACCAGGTTTTTCTGTTTTCAGCGAAACAGGCCGTCATAGAGAATCCTGACGCCCAACAACTGGCAGCCTCGTCCAGACTCCACCTATGCCCGGGGCCACTTTATGAGATGCTCGCCACCCTCCATGAGAGAGGCATGGTCCTCCTTGGGCCACCGGCCGGCGATGCGGGCGCCGGGCGCGCCCTGCGCATAGACGGACGGCAAGTAAACCTCGCAATGGAGAAGTGGATCAATATCTCTCGAGTAGGACGACCACTTGATCTATCCATTTTCGAAGACCAGAGACCCACCTCACCGGAGAAAAGGTATCAGGAGTTTCGCGAATTTCTTATGAATAGCTCTGCCTCTCCCGTCTGGAGCGCCTACTCCAATGGTTTTGCTTTCAGAAGAGATTCTTTCGCTTCGGATGACTATGACAGTTCTAGCAAGTCCTCGCTTTGGGCGATAGTCAAGTCCTCGCTCACTCGTCGTTACTCATCTGGAAAATCCATTGTCCTTCACGGAGGAGCTGGATCTGGTAAGACTGTGATGCTTGGGTTGCTGGCTCACGGAATTGCCAAACAAGGTCAGTTCCCGGTGCTTTTCATTCCTCAACACGTTCGGGTCATAAACCGAGAAGTCCTTGAGCAATTCTGCCAATGGGCCGAGGACAATCAAGCTGCCGCAACATTGGTCGTCTGGGATGGTATGAGGGAGCCGCATGAATACCAAGACCTCATTTCATTCCTGGAGGGCGTTCGAGGAAGACGGTTAGTGCTCGTAGGAAGTGCCTATCGAAAGCAGAAGGAACACCTTCAGGGCACCATACCCGTAGAAGTTGACGCACAACTGACAGAGTCGGAAAAGAAACGTTTCTGCAAATTTCTCTCCGATATCAAGCCAGGTGGCCAGATTTCTCACGTGCTAGAGAATATCATAGACCGCGATGATGGATACTTCCTTCTCGCGCTTTATCGATTGCTTCCGGAAACTGCTTCTAACCTTGTTTCCGCAGTGGAACAAGAAGGCCGCTACTGGGCCGGCATCGAATCAGCGCTGTCCAGAAAACTTACTGCCAAACCCATTGAGGTGAGATTGAATAGCCTCGAGTTTGCATTCAACTACGCGCTTCACAGGAAGCCGCAAACTCTCGCCGACAAAGCCATCGACCAGCAACACTATCCCAGTCAAGCGTTGTCTAGCGAGTTAGTTCGGCTAGTAATGGTTCCGAGCCAGTACAGCGTGTCGGTCCCCATTGAGTTAATAGCCAGAATTCTGGGTCGAGACAGTTGGCAAGGCATCCGTGAGGCGACTGCCTTCTCCGATCTGATCGAGATTATAGAGGATCCTCCCGAGTCCCTGCTGTTCCTTAAGGCAAGGAATCCGGAGGAAGCTCGCATCTATTGCAAAGCGATCGTGGGTTCCACGAACGAAGAAGTCGACGTGCTAAAGCAGCTCCTTGCCAATTGCAAGATTGGCAGCGATATGTTTGCACAGCCAGAACTCGACTTCATCACACAACTACTGTCAATCGTCCACGATGATTTAAACCGAAACAAGTTTGCTTCATTTTACATTGAATTCGCCGATGCTCTAAAAGTCCTTCGAGAAAGCGGGCGTCCGTCGGCTCGCCTAATTCTTCAGGAGGCAACATTCCGTCGCAAATCGCTTCAATCCTCCAAGCCACGAGTTGAAGAGAGGCTGTCTAGGCTCGACCAAGCCGCAGCCATTCTCACGGAAGCATTGGGCCAGCGAGAAGCACAACAGAACCTCGGACTCCAGAGCCAATTACTTTCTGAATTGGCGAGCTGCCACGGATTTAGACTCCCTTCCCTCGTTTCTCTTCAGCAAAAAAGCCAGGCAAAAGATGCTTTCCGCTCGGCACAAACTTTCGCTGAACACTCAAGGCGGCACGATCCGGCCAACATAGGTGCCGTTGACATCATTGCATGGACATGCCGCGATGCTGTTAGAAGCGGTGTTCTCACGGACAATGAATCAGCGGAAGCACTGGCTAGCGGCGTTGCGGCCATATCCGCATCAAGGCCTACCACAGCCGACGGGGAGACGCAAATGTTCAAAAGGCTTCTCGAGCTTGCTCAACAACTCGGCAACTCACAGCTAGCTTCAAAAGCATTTCGATCACTAGAGGAAAAGGGTTCGGCCGCAGGTTACTACCTCAAGGTTGTCAAGCAACTCCCCGAACTCCTGCTTCAGCAAGTTATCCTTGGCAAGGAAGAACCTTTGGGAGATGAAGACAGAGAGAAGTGTCGCGTTCAATTGGAATACCTCAACAGCCATGAAGACGTGGTTCTAAAGGACTTCCGTGCAACCTACTTGATGCTCCGACTCTGGTGGATGGCGAAGACCGGGCGCGCATTTCTCCGCCATGAACACCTGCGTATCGCGTTCACGCCCGAGAACTGGATGCTCCTATTAGCCTGGTGCGGCGCTATCTCCCGCTCAGAGGACGGGGTTTTAATCACGCCGGTCCGTTTTCTCGAAGCGGTAGCACACTTTCACCTTGGCAACGCAACTGAGGCTGAGGACGTATTCAACTCCATCCGGAATGCAAACGACCCTGGCCGCATTCGTCGGCGCCTCATCGGCTCCAACCCAGATGGCACTGCAATCGTCATAGACACGGGTGTCGTTTCGAGGACTTCATATCAGCCTGGACCAAGCAAAACACGTGGAAGCAAATCGTTCGTTCGCTTTAAGTGGCTGAGCGGCGAATTTGATATCCCCTTCAGGCCACAGGATTTCTTCCGTTCAGACCTTCGGGAAGGTGACATACTAGACCCATTCATTATTGCATTCAACTTCATCGGTCCATTTGCCTACCCTCGCGAATACCGCAGCGAGATTTGACCAGAAATGTCTTCGAATGAACAACCACACTCGCTGCACCACCTCTCTGAGGCGATAGTCAGCTTAGATGCAGCCATCGCTTCGGCCTTGGGAGCGGCGGCCCCGTTTGCAGATCATCCAGCTTACCGGGAAGTTCCTGAACACGGAGCTTTGCGCTTCATGTTTATCGTTACGACGCTGTACACGCTGTACCGCGAGGCTGGAGGCGAAGACCTCAAGTTTCTTAACAGAAAGATTGCCCCATCACAGGGTCAAATCATTAGGCACTATCACTTGGTTCACGACCTTCGCACCTTCGCGCAACACGAAGTCAAAAGCGATTCCAAAAAAGTAAAACTCAGGCGCGACCAATGCCAGGATTGGTTCAACCAAACCATCGATCTACAGGGCAACAACGCACCCTTCGGCGAGGACGCCTGGAATAAGTGCATCGAGAATCTCCTTTCCGAAGCTGTAACATACCTCTGTGCCCTGAAGGCCTTCGTTGAAGGGCTTCATGACGGCATGGGCGAGTACGTCAAGAAGGAGTGGCTCTTGTTCAGAACAAGGTATGTTCCTCACGGCGAATTCGACCAAATTGCCTGGGAAATTGCAGGAGACCTCGGCATGGGATCTCGTGACATCGTAGCCTTCCGTACCCAGCATCACGAGGGGATCGTTAGAGACCTGCGTGCGCAACGATTCGATGTAGACGTTCACAGCTTCCTGAGGCAGGCCATCACGGCCCGTCTCCTGGAAGAGTTCCCAGGGGTCATCCTGGTGGCCGAAGATCTAAAGGCACTGGGTATGAAACCTGGTCCCGAATTGGGAAAAGCTCTTAAAGAAGGGCAACGTATTTGGGTCGATAGTAATTGTCTCCTCAAGAAGGAGCAAGTTGTAGAACGGCTCAGGGAGCTTTCCTACATCAATTAGGAAGTTCGATCCTCGATGGGTTGACTGAGGGGGTCTTCTTCACAACTTCGCGTTTCCAAAGTGCCTGCCCGAAACCCATCGCTCGTAATGTGAACAGCGCTCTTCCTTTCCAGATAGAACTTATCAACCCCGATCAGTTCCAATCAAAGCAAGAACTGTGCTGGAATATGACCTCAGAATCATTGAATCGGCTGCCCATTTACCAGTTTTTTCGTCTCCCGAGTCCACGAACCAATGCGGACTGACCGGTCGTGCTGACACTTCTGAAGTTGAGTGAACGCCTCCACTTCAGCCTGCGCCTCATTCTCAGACTGACCCCAAGCGCGAGGGGTACCCAATTCATCCTTCCATATAACGAGGTAGGTTTGCATTTTTAAGGCAAGATAGACTATATTGTTAGCGGTATCGCACTCTTGTCGTTGAAATCTAAATCGGGTTATCCTGATTTGCCCACACCTCAAGAAAGTAGGGTATTACTGATCAAATATGCACTTAGTGAATAGTCACTCAGCAAATAGAATGTATTACCGCAGAAGATCTTACTGAAACGTTATTCTTGGACGGCGAAGTTCCGGTTGTTTGACATCCGGCTTGTAGTATTCGTAGGTTGACGACGCTGTTGCATTTAGTGTTTGAGATAAGTGAAGACGCCCGCTATCTCTGTTCTCAGTAAAATAAAATCCAGACCCTTCCCATTTCCCATCTAATGACTTTGAAACACTCAGATACTGGGTTCCACCGCTACGTTTCAACTCACTCGAGGATGCTGCGTGAAATTCGTAAGTATATACCAATTCACAATGCGCTTCAGTCATTCGCAAATGCGCGGTTACACTTTTCGAATGGGAATCTACTCCACTAGAGTCTAGTGTAATGCATATTCGAGACCACGTTTGGCGAATGCTGACTTGCGCTGCTCTTCGTTTCGGTTGCAAGTTCGGAGCTGTTGACCATTCCGTACAAGCCAGATATGAACCACTGATGTTCGGCACAATTACGCACCCAGCTAGTTTGGAGATTCCGACACCTACCCACGTGCGCCAGAGGACCTTATCAAAAAGATTCCACAATAAACCAAAAACCGTTAGCGGCCCGATCGCGCCGACCCAAAACGCCGAAGTAACCGCGGAAGAATCAGGTGGGTCTCCTATCGCGTCAATGAAGAGTTTTCGTCCACTCATGACCAAAGCCACCGAGAAGACGGCTAAGACAGCATGCACTCTGGTTCTTGAAAAACTGTCCTCGGTCTCAATACTATATTCGTGGAGTTTCATTGTCCAGTGGCTATTAGGTCAGTTTCGTTGGACTGCGAGATACTTCACCCGTATCTCCGTTGAGGCTTAACTTCTCTCCATCGCGAACGGCATCGAGAATGCCAGGTAAACCAACAACCGCAGGGATTCCGTATTCTCGAGCAACAACTGCAGCGTGGGAGAGGCGGCTTCCGTTTTCGACAACGATGCCCGCGATACGATTAAATAGTTGGGTCCAAACTGGATTCGTGCTACGTGCTACAACGATGTCTCCCAAACCAACATCTGCGAATTGCTCTGGGCCTGCGATAACACGAGCGATTCCTGATGCAGTTCCAGGACTTGCGGCGAGTCCGCGCCAATGAGATGCGTCGGAACGGCAATAAGTACTAAAGAAGCCATCGGGTATCCAGCTCCTGCTGGATTTCCAAGCAAGAACAGAACGGCGAGACTCAAGCAAGTCAGAGTCTACAGTTTGTCCCTCTCTGAATGCCAAACTTAGTTCTGAGAATGTGAGTAGCCAGAGGTCCTCTGAGAGAGGTATCACCTGACGAGCGACCAAGTTTAGCCCTATCATGTGGGCGACCCGGCGCAAAAGAGGTCTAGCAATATCGGCTCTTGTTTTGGTGTTTTCTCGTACCATGTGCCAACGCCGCAAGTCGGAAAGTGCATCGTCGAACGCTGATCGTTCTGCAGATGACACGGTCTGTCGAATTGCTTCAACATCGAGCGCAAGGAGGTCTCCACGCGGCACTCTTTTTGCCGCTTTGCTTTGAGCCAATTGCTCGATTTGCCGAAAAACGTTGTCGGGAGATTCGACTATAGGTATCCCATTATTTTGAAAGTGGCCAAACTTATCGAGAAATGCCTCAAAAGCTTGTTGCCAACCTGAGGTTCGACCAGAATGAAAGCGGTCGGCCAAATCATTCATTTCCCTATTCATCAGGTTAGTATCATGCTCTACGCCGACAACTAGTCTCTCCAAGACGCGCTCTACATTCTGACCGGCTGCTAGAATGAATGGCTCGAGAATATTGCGAGCCGCATTCTCTCCTTGGATCCAAGACTGCATGTGTCGCAAGCGAGTCGCGTTGAGAGTTCGATGGATGTCGGCGATTTCTTCTAGAAGGCGAATCAGCTCAAGATGATTATCACTGTGGTGCCTCGTGAGCCGAGTCTTGATTTCAGCAATTTTGCCGGCTCCCCAGGTCATTGCCGAATCCAAGTCAGCGAGCGGACTCCCACGAGGCCAGAGAGAGTGCCTACTTTGTGAGGCCGTGGGATCGACTTGAATCGGAACTTCATTGTAAATGAGTACGACACTTTCAATCGGAGGTACACCGCTACCATCGTCCAGCATGTCCAGACTAGATTGCCAGACCGCCGCCATAAACAGATCCATTTCAAGGGGCTTCACCGTCGGCGGGTTGTATTCGTCCCACTGGTCGAATAACATTCGATCAAATTCTGTCCATCCGCCAGCGGGACTGCCGGCCAACAGCCAAGGCGGCGGTTCCGAAGCAGCTAACGCATGAACCTTCGTGATTGGTCTCGACTGCAAAAGGACAAGGTGGTCGTGCGACCATGCCCATTCAACATCTTGAGGGCCACCGTGGATGAATTCCACAGCTCTGGTCGCCTGCGCAATGAGTTTCCACATTGCGGGAATCGGGGCGATTTCATTGGAAAGACGATCTACACGAAAAAGCCGACCATCGTTTCCTAACCAGGCACGACCGGAAATCCTCTCACCAGAAACCAGTAACTCTCCTGATCCTTTGACCCATTCAACATAGAGCACATTAGGATCTGCAGCGGTGGGATCAACGCTGAAGGCAACTCCAGAAAACAACGGAATAACCATTGATTGGATAACAACGGCCATACCGCTGGCATCCGAATTGCGATTTTGTGCCACGGAATATTGACGTGCGTGCTCAGACCAAAATGACGCCCACGTCTTGCGAATGCAGCAAAGTAACTCATCGAACGATGAGACGTTCAGAAAAGTATCGAACTGTCCGGCGCAGGAGACGCTCGCGCTATCTTCGAAAGTTGCTGAAGACCGGACTGCCACGGGCCACTGGACGGTCGCTGGCAACTTGTTCGTCAGCTCTTTGAGTAGTTCCGAGGGAAAAGGAGAGGCTAGTATCGCGGCTGCGCGATCCTGGTCCGATGCGTTCATTGGCAATTGTCTGAATGCATAATCTGCATGCAAGTGATAAGCACCAACGGGCAAGACAACCCCATCCGGGCAAGAAAGTCCGTTCCGCAGCAGAGAACCGAGCGAAGCAGCTTTTCCGCCCACAAGAGCTGTATCAATTGCTTTCCGCAAAGGCAAAAAGGCAATGCCGTTGTTACTCACTTGGGATTGGAGGATGCTAACCATGTTTGGAGTGTCTTCGATAAGACAGGGTTTATTCTAACAAAAACTTCGTCTTCCTGCACAGCCCTCCGAATCGTTAGGAATGAATGCGAAGCCTGATAAGGGTGGCCATGACCTTCAGAGGTGAGGGAGCGCATGCGGGATTCAGGATGTAGCAAAGCCATCATCAACCCGTCGGCTATCAACGCGGGACGACGATCCATCAATAGCGGTTCAATACTCCCAAGAGGAGGCAGAGACGAAAGTAGCACGGTGAGAGCCACTGGGGCAGCACGCGACGCCTGCGATGTGGATTCGAGGTCTTTGAATACCGTTTGCACCGCCTCGATCAATTCCACAAATCCATGCTCAGACGGAACGACCACAGCAGGAGTGACAAAAAAGCGACGAGCCCGAATGCACCCCTCGACCCACCGACACCAAGGACGCCCTTGATTCCCAGCAAGAAGATGCTGAACGAGCTGGGCGTAGGCGACCGCAACTGAACTAGGCAACCAAGCAGTGTCATTCGGACACCATGCACATGCGGAGAGGGTTGTCATCACTTTTGCCCAGGGATCCGGCGCCGTTGGGATCGAACTTGAGAAGTCAACACTTGAACGTGCCTTCCGGCATGCTCCACCGTATCGATGACAAGGTCCTTAAGCGTTCTTTCACGGGTGGTACGGCACGGACGCAGGTATGCAGTATCGGGAACTTGTTTCAATGTTCTTGATGTGAGCGTTCGAATTGCAGTGAACACATTACCGAGTTCTTCCATGGCACATCCACTGACAGCTTCAGCCGACCATCGGTCACCATCATAAAAGGCAAACGAAGGTTGGTCTTTTTCACCGATCGTAGAGAGGATACGATAAGCGGAAACAATTTCACTGTGGACCAAATGGTGGACCAATCGTCGAGCGCTCCAATGTTCGTAATCAGCATCGATGGCATTGCTTCCCAGACTGGATTTACTCTCGTCCATCAAAGATATGAGCATCCCGATTTCCCGTGTTTCTGGAATACACGTATTACCACTGCTCAAAGAGCCGACGCCTACGATGTTCGCAAAAGTTCCTGCGCAAAGACGCCCTGGAAAAGCAAATCGACGAGTATCTTGCACGGATCCAGATTTCAGAGAAGTTCAAGGACTGGGCGATCAAATACCTCCGCGAACTCCATGAAAAGGAAGGAGCCGCGCGGAACGACATCCTACAGACGCAACAGAAAGCCTACCAGGAATGCCTAACGAGGATTGACAACATGGTGAGACTCAAGACCTCGCCCAACAATGGGGATGGCAGCCTGCTTACCGAAGAGGAATACTCCCGTCAGCGTGCTGAACTCTTGAAAGAAAAATCCAGCCTCGAAGAATCATTTCAGGATACCGGAAATCGCTTGGAGAAATGGCTGGACCTCGCCGAACAGACATTCGAATTCGCCGCCACGGCTCGAAATCGATTCGCAACCGGGGATGCCGTGACCAAAAAGCAGATCCTCATGACAATCGGCTCGAACCTAATCCTCCGAGACAAAAAGCTCATAATTGAAGCCACGAAACCGTTCTTAATCCTGGAAAAGTCCATGTCTGCGTCTGGATCCGACAAGGAGTCGTTCGAACCTGAAACGACCGAGACTCCAAAAGGACGAAAAGGAGGAGATCGCTCCCTGTGTCTATCCCTGCGGAACCGGAGGGATTCGAACCCTCGAGGGCTTTAAGGCCCTGCCTCTTTAGCAAAGAGGTATGTTAGACCACTCCACCACGGTTCCAATTGTGTGTGCCTATTCTTACATAAAAAAGGCATTTGGGCAAAATTTTG
>SXGU01312928.1_pt1 | contig 14414 bp, 15 predicted proteins | sample 3174531 | NCBI WGS metagenome assembly SXGU01 (sample SAMN11356863, study PRJNA531348) | freshwater metagenome | isolation source: freshwater sample F1-140 | place: China: Fuxian Lake, Yuxi | collected 2017-12-25
AGGCGGAGTTTGCCTCCGAGGCGCACGGCTACACCGCCACGCGTCACCAGCGCGAGGTGGGCACAGGTTACTTCGACCAGGTCGCTCAGGTGATCGCGAGCGGCCATGCGTCGACCCTCGCCCTCAAGGAGTCGACGGAAGAGAGCCAGTTCCATTGATCACGTCGGGCGGCGTGTTCCACGCCCGCCGCCGCAGCACGTGGAGCGATGGGGCCTGAGCCCGCCGCGTCCGTTCGATTGAGGGGAGGTCCATCCGCGAGGGTGGGCCTCTTCTCGTGTGAGAGCGCGGTTTCCCAGCGTTCCACTGACGCGGCAGCACGCTCCTCGCGAATTCGGCTACACCCGTGCTCCGAAGATGGGCGAGTCACGACGTGCGTGCGAAGCAGGCGTCCGCCGCGGTGGCCGCGCTTGCCGCGCGCCGCGGTGGCTGTTCTTGGGTTTCGCGATGTCCGGCGGCTTGCTCTGCGCGGAGCGACCATCTCGAGCACACGACGTCGCGAATTCGCGCGCCACGCTCGCGTTCGAAGGGCCGCTCGTTTGCGGCGGTGCGGAGTCGTTCGTCCGTCGCTCGGAACGTCACGGTGCTCGCGGACTGCGCATCGGTGAGGACGCCACGCTGCGGGTGGTCGTGACCCGTCGGACATCGGGCTTTACGGGCTACCTTGAGTCGAAGCGCGGTCCGTCGGGCGGTGTTCGTCGCGTCGACGGTGCGACGTGCGATGCCGTGCTCGAGGCCATGGCGCTCCTCGTCGCGATGGTTCTCGACGCGGAGACGCGCGAACCGATCCTCGCGGAGCCCGCGCCCGAAAGGCCACCTGCCTCGCCGACGGGGGCGCCGGCGGCCGAGCCCGTCGTAGACTCGTCCGCGGCGACGAACGCGGAGGAGGCGATCGAGGCGACGCAGGTCATCGTCGATCGGTCGTCGTTCGGCGTATTCGCAGGGATCGCCGGCGTCGTGGCCGTGCTCGACGAGAGCAACCTTCGCGGTGCGGAGGTCTCGGGGGCGTGGCTGCCCGTGCGTGCCGACCGCTGGCTCGGTACCGCCGAGGTCACCGCGTTCGGACGTTGGGGCGAGCGTTCGTTCGCGAACGCGGCACGCGTCGACCTTGCCCGCTTTGGGGCGAGCGTCCGCGGTTGCCTGGTGCGCGGTCTCCCGGCGGAGCTTTTCGTCGATCTCTGCGGCGCGCTCGAGCTCGGAGCCCACCTCGTGCGTCCGCAGGGCTTCACGTCAAGCGACGGAGGCGAGCTTCCGTGGGTCGCTCTTGCGTTCTTGCCGCGTCTTCGCTGGGCGCTCGGAGATCAGGTCGCAGCGACCCTCGCATTGGAAATGTCCGTACCGCTGAACGCGCGGATCTACATGGGCGAGGTCGAGGGGAGCGGTCCTCAGCAAGTCTACCGTGCGGCGGTCGGCGCCGTCGGCGCGAACTTCGGGCTCCTGTGGCGCATTTTGTGATCGAAGGATGATCGAGCGGCCATTGCGTAGGGGATGACCGCGATTGCAGCTCCTCGTGCGACGATGGCGGCGATGGCCCACGCGCTGCCCCGGCGAGCAGCTGACCAACGACTGCGGGCGCTCTTTCGCGATCACGCTGCGTTCGTGTGGCGATCGCTCCGCCGACTCGGCGTGCCGGAGCGAGACGTCGCCGATGCGGCCCAACGAGTGTGGCTCGTCATCGACCGAAATCTCGAACGGGTGAGCGAGGGGGCGGAGCGATCCTACGCGTTCGGAACCGCGATGCGCGTCGCGTCCGAGTACCGGCGTGCCGACCGTCGTCGCCGTGAAGACCTCGCGGCGACGGTGCGCGAGGAGTCGGTGCCGGAGTCACAACGCCCCGACGGGTTGCTCCGGAAGCGGGAGGCGCGAACGATGCTCGACAAGCTCCTCGCGGTGCTCGACGACGACGCGCGGGCGGTCTTCGTCCTCTACGAGCTCGAGGAGCTCACCACGGGCGAAATCGCTCGCATGCTCGACGTTCCGACGGGGACGGTCGCGTCGCGCCTCCGCCGTGCGCGCGAAGACGTCCAGCGCGAAGCCCGTCGCCAGCGCGCGATCGACGGGACGAGGGGGGACGGCCGATGACCGAACCGTTGAGGCTCCGCACGCAAACGAACGACGAGGAACTCTCCGCCGCGCTTCGGTCGGCGACTCTCGATGAACCTACCGCCGAGGACATTACCGCGTTGGGTGAGGCGATCGGTGTGCGTGCGCTGCCGCCCGGTGCGGAACCTGGAACGCCCGGCGTAGGCACGTTCGCGGCACGACCCAGCGCCTTCGTGCTGTCTTCGGTCGCGGCCGTCGGGGCTGCCGGCGTCATCGTCGCCGCGATGTTCGCAGGGCGTGCCACCGTCGGGGATGCTCCCGTGGCGCGCGAGGTTTCGGTTTCGACGATCGCACCCGATTCGCTTCGCGCCGTCGTCGCGAACGACGCCGCGATCGACCCCGACTCACCCGAGGGCGACGTCGCCGCGGCACCGGCGCTTAGGCTCGCGGCGCCGAAGGTGAAGCCTCGCGTGGTGGACGACGCGCCCGTCGAACGTCGGGCTTCCGAAACGCACTCCGACGCGCTCGCACGGGAGGCCCTTCGGCTGCGTTCCGTGCGCGAGGCCCTGTCGGCGAGGCGCCTCGAAGACGCGGAGTCCGCGTTGCGCGCGTACGAAAGGGAGTTTCCACGAGGCGTGCTCGTCGAGGAATCCCTGGCGCTCCGTGCGCGCGTACTCCACGCCGAGGGGCGTCTCGATGATGCGATGCAAGCCGCGCGGGACCACGTCGCTCGGTTTCCGCGCGGGCTCCACGCGGAGGCCATGCGGCGAATGGCGAACCTCGTCGACGACGCGCACCACGTGGTCGAACCGACGTCGAATCCGTGATCGAGGGACGCGCCGTCGGCCATTACCGAGCGGAGACATGCCTCGATGACCCAAGCGAAATTGTGGTGGGCGACGCGCGCCCGAGCTTCGATGGTTCCCCTCTGGCTGTTCGCGGTGGGCTGCCTGTCGCGACCGATCGAACCGATCGAGCCAGAAACGTACCCGGAAATCGTCCTCAACATCTCGACGTCGGGTGTCGACAAGGTCGATCTGCTCTTCGCGATCGACAACTCCGCGTCGATGGCGGACAAGCAGCAGATCTTGAGCCTCGCGATCCCGAAGCTCGTCGGTCGCCTCATCAATCCTCTCTGCCGAGCCGAGCTCGGGACGGGCGCATCGGTGGGCCCCTCGACGAAGGGTGATTGCACGGCGCTCGCGAACGGCGACGAGTCGATTCGCGCGGAATTCCCTGCTGTGAAGGACCTCCACGTTGGCGTGGTGAGCTCGGCGCTCGGACCTCGCGGCGGCTACTTTGCGTGCAAGCCCCGCGACCCGAGCGTGGCCCCGACGCAGCGCCATGCCGACGACGGCGGCCGCCTCATCTTTCGCACCAAGGGCTCCTCCTCCACGAGCGACGGACCCGCGGAGGCGAAGGCGCAAGCGAACGGCGGCTTCCTTGCATATTACACCAAAGACCAGGTGCCTGGCGGGCCCGCTTCGAAAGATGCGGCACCCATCAGCGACGCGACGGATTTCGTCACGCGCTTCACGTCGATGATCAGCGGCGTGCAGGAGTACGGCTGCGGCTTCGAGGCCCAGCTCGAGAGCGTCTACCGCTTCCTCTTCCAGCCCGACCCATACGGGTCCGTGAAGGCGACCGCCGATGCGAACGGCGCCGAGAGGGGCGTCCTCGAGGGCGTCGACGGCACCATCCTCGCGCAGCGCCGAAAGTTCCTCCGCCCGGATTCGCTCCTGGCGGTGGTCATGGTCACCGACGAGAACGAGTCAACGGCCGATCCGCTTGCGATCGAGGTCGTGAACGGCAAGCCGTACCAGCTCGGCTACTGGTTCTTCGACTACGGCTACTCGGCGGACCCGCCGCAGACGGCGCCCTACAAGAACAACCGTGGCTACACGCCGCGCGGCACGTCCGCGTGCGAGACGGATCCGATGTCCCCCGCGTGCACGAGCTGCCGCGCCAACCCCAGCGACAGCGCGTGCGGCGGCAACGCAAGCGCACGCGTGCCCGACGGCGACAACCCGAACGAGCGCTGGTACCAAACGAAGCGTCGCTTCGGTTACGATCCCCAGTTCCCGCTGGCACGCTACGTGAGCGCGTTCACGAGCTCGAAGCTCCCGAACCGCACGACCGAGCACAACAACCAGTTCCAGTACCGCACGGACGAAGCCGCCAAGAGCTGCACGAACCCCGTGTTCGCGGCGGAGCTCCCGGATCCGTCCGGGCTCACGCTCGAGAGCGAGATCAACGGCAAGCTCTGCAATCTGCCGCTCGGTGACCGCTCGAAGAACCTCGTCATCTTCTCTCTCATCGGCGGCGTGCCCTGGCAGCTGCTCACGACGACGACGGACCCGACGACGGCGAAGCTCAAAGAGAAGCTCACGACCTCCGACTGGACCTCGATCCTCGGCTCGGATCCGCTCAACTACAAGTTCGAGGGCGCCGACCCGCACATGCTCGAGTCGATGACGCCGCGTGCGGGGCTCCCCGCGCCAACCACGGCATCGAACGGCACGGACCCCGTTCACGGCCGCGAGTACAACACCGACAACGGTGACCTCCAGTACGCGTGCACGTTCACGCTTCCGACGCCGAAAAACTGCGGCGCCGCAGACCTTTGCGACTGCAACAGCACCGTGAAGAACCCGCCGCTCTGCAACGGCTCGCAGCAGGTGAAGGCGAAGGCGTACCCGACCATCCGCGAGCTCGCCCTCGCGCGCGCTCTCTCCGCGAACGACCAGTCCGTCGTCGCCTCGATCTGCCCCATCACGCTCAGCGGTGACCCGAGCGGCTCGACCTACGGCTACAACCCTGCGGCCCAGGCGATCGTGGAAAAGATCGGTCGAAATCTCGCGGGGCAATGCCTCCCGCGTGCGCTGCCGATCGCTTCGGGCGTGGCGCCGTGCTCGGTGATCGAGTTTCGCACGGAGCTTCTCGCGACCGGTACGCGATGCGTCGACGTCGATCGGGAAGATGTGCCCGCGGGGATGTTGACCCGAATTCGTGAAGGACAGACGGAAGCAGAGCGCGCTCGCTTGGTTTGCCAAATTCCGCAAATTCATCAGGTCGACACGCGAGAGTCGTGCGTCGCGAGCTCCGAGTCGGGGTGGTGCTACGTGACCGGGCCAAGGGCCCGCGAGGGCTCGCGCTGCACGGCGGACTACGCGATCAAGTTCAGCGAACGTGGCGCGCCGCGTGGCGACGTGCGGATGGCATGCCTGCTGAAGGGCTGACCGGAGATCGTTGCGAGCGCCCGAAGGCTATGGCGGGCGAGGCTCGCAGCACGGGGCTCGGGTGCCCGACGGATTCGGGCGCGGAGCAGATCGACGGTCACGCCCGCAGACGGTTGGAAGAGGCCGCGGCCAGGACGCGCACGCTGGCGCTTTTGCCGTTCGGTGGTAGGTCGGAGCGCGTGAAGCACCGTTTCTCATCGTTCGTTCCAGGCGCCCTGCTCGCGGGTTCGATGTTTCTCTTGGCGTGCGCGAACGGCGAGCCGATCGCCGGCGACGACCTCGCCTGGGAAGCGCGCGAAGACGGAGGCACGGGCGGAGGCACGGGCGGAGGCACGGGCGGAGGCACGGGCGGAGGCACGGGCGACGGTGGTAACTCGTCGGGCTCAGAGGGCGGTAGCTTCGGTACCGATGCAGGCGCGCCGGCGTTCGACGCGGGTACTCCTGCGTTCGACGCGGGTACTCCTGCGTTCGACGCGGGTGGCGGCGGGACGTGTTCGCCGCAGTACACGACGCCGAACCAGGCGTGCAGCGACTGCTCACGGTCGCAGTGCTGCGGCTCGATGAACGCGTTTTTCGCCGACACGAGTTACCAGAACTTCGCGACCTGCCTGAACGGTTGTGGCGGCACGACGAGCTGCGTTCAGAGCTGCAAGACCCAGTATCCGGCGATTGGGGCGAAAATCGACGCCAATTACGGGTGCACACAAATCAGCTGCGCAAGCGCGTGCGGGACGGGCGGTGGAGGGGGCGGTTCTTGCACGCCCACACAGAACCTCCCATCGACCTTTCCGGCGGCGTGCAACACGTGCGCGCGCACGAGCTGCTGTTCGTCGATGAACACGTTCTATACGTCGACGGCCGTGCTCGATTACCTCGACTGCCTCGATTACCTCGGCTGCGACGGCACGGACCCGACCTGCGACCTCGTGTGCATGCAGGCGTACCCAACCGGAGCAGCGCAGGCAGATACGTTCGTGTCGTGCGTTCAGTCGAGCTGCGCGGCCCAGTGCCCATGAGGTCGCTCCTCGGCGTGCTCGTCGTCGTCGCGTTCGCGGTGAGCGGTTGCCGTACGCTTCAGGCCGCCGCGGCGAAGGACCCGATGCGCTGCGAGCGAGACCCCGAGTGCCTTCACAAGAGCAAGGCGTACGACTGCCCGTCGCAGTGCGTGGACGACATCGAGTGCATCAAGCGCTGCGAAATGGTGCGCGGTCACCGCTGAACGGGCGCCGACCCGCAAGACCCTGCGATGGCCGCGACGCCGACCCTCGGGCCTGCGCAACGCCAGGCAGGCCCGCGCTCAGGTGTGAAGCTCGATGGAGCTCGACTGCTCTCTCCACCAAGCCTTGAGCTTCGCTTGGAGGTCGGCGAGCGCGGGCCCATCGAGCGTCCCGGTCGTCGTCCACTCGATTCCGCTCAGGGCGACGAGCTCTGCGAGGACGAGGCGCCGTCGCGCTTCCGACTCGCTCGAGCCGACCGCCTCCATCAGCCACTCGATGCGCGATCGACCGCGACGCGTTGCCCACCAGCTCTCCCACGCAGCGAGGTCGTCGCCGAACGCCCGCCCGGTGGCGTCGACGAGGCCGCGATGGGCGGTTCGCACCACGCGTGCGTCGTCATCGCGGAGGAGCTCGAGGAGAATCGGTACAATCGGCTTTGCGCGCATTCCGGCGAGCGCTTCCACCACGAGGCGACGCTGGCGCCCAGGGACCCCGGGGAGCAAATGCGGGCGGAGCGCCTCGACGGTCGCCGCCGTGTTCATCGTGCCGACAGCAGCGAGAGCGCGAAGCGCCGCACGGCGAAGGGGCAACTCTCCTCCCTTGAGCGCGTCCACGAGCTCGGGAACCGACTCAAGGTAGGGGAGTTCTGCCAAGAGGTGGGTCGCCCAAAAGCGGCGCGAGGGGTCTTTGCCGCTAAGCTCCGCGAGCGTGCGTTGGAGCGCGACGCGGCGTTGACGAGCAAGCACCCGCAGCACCGGACCGCAGTCGCTCGCCCGCGGTAGCTCGAGGAGCTCGGCGCCAAGGCCGGCGTGAAGGGGGCCCGGAAAAACCTCGAAGAGGGCGGGAAGGGCATCTTTCCCTGCGCGAACGAGCGCCGTTTCCGCGGCGCCCTCGGGGTCTTCGACGGTGCACACGCGGGTCACCAGCTTGGCGTACTCGCGGTGCGTGTCGACGACCACGCTTGGGAGCGCGGCCTCGCGCGGTTGTCGCGTCGGTAGGGGCGGGGTGTGGAGATCGTCCTCGCTCTCGTCTCCGTCGCTCGCGCTCTGAGCCGCCATGCGAAGAAGCTGTGCTCCAACGCTCGCGGCGAACGCATTGAGCCGTGCAAGCTCCTCGCGCTCGAACGGTGCGAGGCTGCGATCTGCATAGATGTAGAGCGCAAGCTCTCCGCCTACGCGCACCGGAACGAGGAGTGGCCGTGAACCAACGGGCCGACCGAGCGCCTGAGCGATCGCGGTGGCCATGCCCTCCTGCGACGCGCGCTCGAGGCGTACCTTCGTGCTCGCAACGCGGTCGGAGCTCGGGCCCTGGCCGACCCCGAAGCGCCCGAGGGCCGCATCGTCGCGCACGACGAAGCACGCGAGGTACTCGGCGTGGGGTCTCACGAAGGTCGCGAGAATCCTCACGCAATCCTCGGCACCGGACGCGAGTGCGAGTCGTCGCTCGGCCTCGAGACGGGACAGCGGCGCGGCGAGCGGCAGGCGAACGGTGAAGAGCGTCGAAGAATCGCTCACGGAGTGACTCCCGTGAAGGTACGGCTCCCGTGGTACCACGCGACGATCGCTCCAACGACCCCCGCGAGCGTGTATGGGGCCGCCTCGGCGTTCGGTGAGACGCCGCGGTCCTGCATGGCTGCGCTGGTGATCGGGCCAATTGAAACGAGGCCGACGCCGGCGAGCCGGTCGCGAGCGCCGGCCGCATCCAGGGCATCGAGCACGGAGGTCGCCGTGCTCGCGGACGTGAAGGTCATGGCGAGCGGCCCACCGTGCTCCGCGAGGGTCACGAAGCGTGCCGCGTCGAACGCCCGCGTCGTCGCGTAGACCGGGACGATCGATACCGAATGCCCTGCGTCCGCGAGCAAGCGCGGCAGCGCATCGCGAGCCTCCGTCGCGCGGAAAATGACGACACGCTGGGGGGATTCGAGGCGAACCATCAGTGCGTCGGCAAGGGCCTCTCCGACGTGTTCGTCCGGTACGAGGTCCGCGCGGAGTCCCCAGCGCGCGAGGGCCTGCGCCGTGCCCGGCCCGATGGCGGCGACGATCTTTCCAGCGAACAGGCGAGCGTCGAGGCCTAGCGCGCGAACGTGCGCGAACGTGCGTTCGGCCCCGTTTTCGCTCGTGAACACCACCGCGTTTGCCGGCGAGAGAGACAGCAGCGCGGCATCGACGCGGCTCGGCTCGGCAGGGGGCGCGATGTCGATGGCGGGCATCGCAATGACGCGACCTCCCGCCGCCTCGAGGAGCGCGGCAAGGGGAGCGACTTGATGGGCCGAGCGCGTGACGACGATCGTGAGGCCGGCGAGCGGCTCGGCGAAGGCATCGTGCTGGTGCACCGCAAGGCCGGACGACGCGAGCTCCGTCGCGCTCGCAGCGAAGAGTCCGTGGGGCGGCATCGACCGGTCGGCGGCAGCACGGTACGTGCGTGCAGGCAAGCGGACGAGCTCGACCAGGTCGAAGACCGCTTCCGTGGCGGTGCAGAGAGGCGCAGCGCGGAGCGTTTGCACGACGGCCGCGGTGAGGTCCTGGCTTCGCTGCGCGTCGACGGCCACGAGCGAGAGGGCGGGGTTCGCGGGGTGGGTCCACATGGGGCTGGCGTCTCGGGGAAGGTTGTACGATAGAGCCACCATGGTGTCGCGGCTCCGTCATACGGCTCGGTCGATCGTCGCATCGGCGGCCCTCGGCGTGCTCGCGTTGGCGTCGCCCTTCGGGACCGCTGGCTGCTTCACGAACGCGTGCGACGGGGACTTTCGCTCGTTTTCCGGTGGGCGACTCGTTGCAGACGACGCCTGGCAGACCTCCGACCTGGCGGGTCCATGGCTCGCGTTCCCGGCACGTCGCACCTACTGGCTCGACACGCAGGCGCTTGGGCGGATGCCCACCGAGGTCAACGTGTGGGTCTCCACGGTCGAGCGGCCGAACGAGGGTACCGGCTCATTCACGACGGCAAGCGGCAACATCGCGCTCATCGGCGGGGTCACGCCCCAGGGGCTCCTCCTCACGAACGACACCTGCTCGGAGCTCTTCGTTCGCGTGGTCGTCAAGGCTGCACCGACGACGGGTCGCGATGCCGGCGCCGACGCGGCGGTCCTGGGCGAAGGCGGGACCTGATGTTCACCGGACTCGTCGAGGCGCTTGGAGTTCTCGTCGCGAAGGAGCGACGCGGACCCGGTGCACGCCTCGCCTTTCGCTGTCCGTTCGAGCCCATCGTCATGGGCGAGTCGATCGCCTGCGACGGCGTGTGCCTGACCGTCGACGCCATCGAGGGACGCGTCTTCGTGGCGGACGCATCGGCGGAGACGCTTGCACGCACCACGTTGGGCAGCCTCGCCATCGGATCCGAAGTTCACCTCGAGCGCGCGCTGGCGCTTGGACAACGCCTCGGTGGTCACATCGTTTCGGGGCACGTGGACGGCGTCGCTGAGCTCGTGCGGCAGGAGTCCGTCGGCGAAGCGGTGCGCCTGCACTTTCGGGTGCCCGGGGCGCTCCTCCCGTACGTCACGGAGAAGGGGAGCGTCACGATGGCCGGCGTGAGCCTCACGGTCAACGATGTGACGGGCGACGTGATTTCGCTCGTCGTCGTGCCGCGGACCCAGAAGTGGACGAAGCTCGCGAAGTCGCGTGTCGGGGACCGCTTCAACGTCGAAGTGGATGTCCTCGCGCGCTACGTCGAGAGGCTCCTGCATCACACGGCCGGAAATCCCGAGACCGCTCCCAACGAGTCTGGCGACGACGCCTGGCTCACCCGGCTTGGCCAAGCCGGCTATTTGTAGAGTGCAACCATGAACCGAGCCCCAACTCCCATCGACCCGAAACTCCTCGAGCGCATCCAAGGTGCCATCGACGATATCCGCGCCGGAAAAATGGTCATCCTCGTGGACGACGAGGACCGTGAGAACGAAGGCGATTTTTGCATGGCCGCGGAGCTCGTGACGCCCGAGGCGGTGAACTTCATGGCGATGCACGGGCGCGGGCTCATCTGCCTCACGATGACGGAGGCGCAGGTCGACCGGCTCCAGCTTCCCCTCATGGCAGCGCCGGGTCGCGGGGGCCCGCCGCTGGGCACCGCGTTCACCGTGAGCATCGAGGCGCGAACCGGCGTCAGCACAGGTATCAGCGCCGCGGACCGTGCGCACACGATGCGCGTTGCCGCGCGTCCCCAAAGCCGCCCCGAAGATCTCGTGACGCCCGGGCATGTGTTTCCCCTCCGCGCCCGAGACGGCGGGGTCCTCGTCCGCACCGGCCAGACCGAAGGTTCCGTCGACCTCGCGCGCCTCGCGGGCCTCGAACCGGCCGGCGTCATCTGCGAAATCATGAGGGAAGACGGCACGATGGCGCGCATGCCCGACCTCGAGAAGGTAGCAGAACAGCACGGCATCCGTATCGTCGCCGTCGCGGACCTGATCCAGTACCGCCTGATCACCGAGCGCCTCGTGACCCGCCTCACCGAGGGGCCGGTGCAAGTCGACGGCATGAGCGAAGGCTGGCGTGCTTCCGTCTACGGGAACGCGATCGACGGCCGTCAGTTTCTTGCACTCTACAAGGGGAATCTTGCCGTGGAGGAGCCCGTGCTCTGTCGTGTCCACGGCGGCTCCACCTTCGCGGACGTGTTCGCGTCGACCCCGAAAGACGGCGGCACGAACCTCCGCGCCGCGATCGCTGCGATCGAGAGCGAGGGGCGCGGCGTCATCCTCTACGTGCCTTCGCGCGGTACCATGAAACAGGAGCTCGAGAGCTACTGGCTCGCCACGAACGCGGTGCCGTCCACCGTCGGCGAAGGCCCCATCCGCGAGCTTGGTCTCGGTTGCCAGGTGCTCCACGATCTCGGCGTGCGGCGTCTCAAGCTGCTCACGAACAACCCGCTCAAGATGGCTGGCCTCCACGGTTTCGGCCTCGAAATCGTCGCGCGCTTGCCATTGGCCCCCACGCGCGCCTAACGCACGATAACCTCTACGGGAATTTCCATGCGCACGCTCGAAGGTACCCTCGTCGTCCCCGCCGGCTCTCGCTTCGCTATCGTCGCGAGCCGCTTCAACCACTTCATCGTCGATCGACTCGTCGACGGTGCCGCGGACTGCCTGGTTCGTCACGGAGCGTCGACGGACGCCGTCGACCTCGTGCGGGTGCCTGGTGCCTGGGAAATCCCGCTCGTCGTGCAGCGCCTCGCGCGCTCGAAGAAGTACGCGGGCATCGTGGCCGTGGGTGCGGTCATCCGCGGGTCGACGCCGCACTTCGACTACGTGGCGGCCGAGGTCACGAAGGGCCTCGCGAGCGTCTCCCTCGAGAGCGGTGTTCCGGCCGCGTTCGGCGTCCTCACGGTCGATTCGATCGAGCAGGCGATCGAGCGCGCGGGCACGAAGGCTGGCAACAAGGGGTGGGAAGCCGCCGCGAGCGTCATCGAGGTCGTCTCGCTCACGGGCGTGCTCGCCGAAGTGGGTCTCTGAGATGGGTGCTCGCCACTCGGGGCGCCAAGCGGCGCTCCAAATGCTCTTCCAGGCCGAGCTCGGACGTTTTGACGCCGACCAGGTGATTCCGGACTTCTGGCGTCATTTCGAGGCGGACCCCGAGGGGCGAAGCTACGCAGACGCGGTCGTGCGCGGTGTCGCGTCGCGCCGTGTCGAGATCGACGATCTCATCACGAAGGCCTCGGTCAACTGGCGCCTCGAGCGCATGACCGCCGTCGATCGCAACGTCTTGCGTATCGGGACGTACGAGCTTCTCGTCGAGGTAGCGATCCCGCGAGCGGTCATTCTCGACGAAGCCGTCGAGCTCGCCAAACAGTTCGGCGCCGAGAACTCGGGTCCGTTCGTCAACGGCGTCCTCGACCGTGTCGCCGTCACGCTCAACCGCGTCGACCGCGACCGCCAGTCCTGACCGATGCTCGTCGACGCGATCGAAGAGCGGATCGAGGCCCTCGACCGCATCGACGCATCGGTCATCGTCCTCTGCCCGCTCTTCTCCGACGAGCGACCGCCGCGTCGACTTGCTGCGCTCGTCGATTGGCGCAGCGGGGGAGCCTTGAGTCAGGCGCTGCGAGCGGACGATGATCTCGCTCAGCTCGGCGTCGTTCGACCGTTTTCACATCCGCGTCTTGGCGGCGCTCACGTGCTCACCGTGGGGCACGGCGGAACGCTCGACGAGGCGGGGCTCCGCGTCGTCGCCACCATGCTCGACGACGCGCTCGGTAGCTTCGAGACCAAGCCCTACCGCGTCTTCGCTCAGTGGCCGGCCCGCCTCCCGCAACTCGAGCCGCTCGCGGAGGTGTGGCTCGCCCCGATGTTGACGCATCTCGTGTCGTCGCGACTCTGCATCGTCGGCGATGCCTCTGTCCTCGAGCCGGTTCATCGCCTCTTGCTCCGCGCAGAGCGACGCCTCGTCGGCAAGAGTGAGCCGTTCGCTTTTCCGTCGTCGTTCGGCACGGAGGCGACGTGAGCGCATCGCTCGCACCGGAGACCGTCCTCGGCGACGGCGGCCCGCTCGCGAAGCTCGCCGTGACCGTGGTCGTCGCGCGCCCGCTCTCCGAAGAAGACGACCGTTACGAGGTCTTGCTCTCGGAGCGCGGTCGTGGCGCTTTCGCGCGCGGTCTCTGGGTTTTCCCTGGTGGTCGCGTCGACGCCGAAGACGCCCGCGAGGAGCTCATCGCTGATCCTCGCGTGCTCAGCGTGGCGGACCGCTTCGGACTCCCGCTAGGACGCGCCGCCGCCCTGGTGGTCGGTGCGGTGCGCGAGCTCGTCGAAGAGACGGCCATCGCTGCCCCCGGTCCCGCGGCGTTCACGCTCGAGGAGGCCGCGTGGCGGGCGGTGCGTGGTGGCGCGTTCGCCTACGAAGCACCCTCGGGCGACCTCTGGTCGCTTGCGCGCTGGCTCCCGCCTCGCTTCGAAATGCGCCGCTTCGACACGTACTTCCTCGCGTGCGAGGTTCCCGCGGGAATCGAGGCTCGCGCCGACGGTGACGAGCTTCGTGCCCACCGCTGGCTCACGCCGGAGGCTGCGCTTTCGGCGTTCGGAGAGGGCACGCTGCCGCTCTTGCCTCCGACGTACCGTTCCTTGTGCGAGCTCGCGGCGTTTCCGACGCTCGCATCCCTTCGCCACGCGTTTGCGGATCACTGGCCACCCGTGAACGCGCCGGTCGTGCGCGAGCCCACCGGCGCCGAGGGCGGGGTCGTCGTGACCGAGCTCGGCCCGGGCACGCGCAAGGGCCTCGACGGAACCACGGGGCCCGCCTTCCGCTTCGACGGCGAGCGCTGGACGCCGCTGCGCGTGTGAGCGGAACGCGACAGCCTGGGTGCACGGGGGAGTTCCGTTCCGAGTCCGCCGAAATCGAGCGCGAAGCATGTGGCCGCGTCGTGACCGTCTGCTACCCTCACGCACCGGTCTCCAGGGAGCTTCGATGCGTCTTTCGGGTGCTTGGCTAGGGCTCGCCGCCGCGAGCGTCGTCGCGGGTTGCAATTCCGGGTCGGGGTCGACGAGCCCGCCGTCGGACCCATGCCTCCTCACGAACTGCGAGGACGCGGGGGCATCACCGCCATCGGATGCGGCCGTGCCCGACGCGGGCGGTCCCAAAGCCGACGCTTCCGTCTCCGACGCATCGTCGGGCGCGGTCATCGGCTGGGACGGGTCGAGGCCGCCCTACGACGCCGGCGTACCGGTGCGTGACGCGGCGTGGGAAGACGGCGGTGTGGTCGGCCCCGGAGGCCCCGTCCTGCCGGGTGAACCGCCAAACCGTGCAGTCTGCACCAATGTGGGGCCGCTCGGGTTCAGCACGAAAGTTCTCGCGGCGACCTCGGGCTCGCGGGGCACGGGGCTCCCCGACGGCGGACCGCTGAGCGACCCGTTCACGAACGCCTGGGGCGCCGCGGCAAATCGCACGGGCACGCCCGGTCCTGTGCTCGTCGTGCTCCACACGCTCGGCCTTCAGCCCGA
>SXGU01422770.1_pt1 | contig 14414 bp, 10 predicted proteins | sample 3174531 | NCBI WGS metagenome assembly SXGU01 (sample SAMN11356863, study PRJNA531348) | freshwater metagenome | isolation source: freshwater sample F1-140 | place: China: Fuxian Lake, Yuxi | collected 2017-12-25
CACGCCGGCCGCCCCCGAGCGAGCGAGGACGTGGGTGCGATAGTTGCCCAACCCGCCCCTTTCCCAGCTGCCTTGAATTCTCTCACGCTTTCGACTTATACACTCGTTTCACCCACGAATTGTGCCCTGGAGCCCGAAAAATATTCGTTCTCTGCGTCGGCGCTCAGGTTGGCAAACGGGAGCACCGCGATCGACTTCTCCGCGGGAACCGGGGCCGGCGGTGGACCCGGTGGGGCCGCGGTGGAGGCACGCTGCGCCGCGCCGGGCGCGACCGGCCTGCGCGGCTGCGCGAGCAGGCGCTTTAGCTGCGCGACAAATTCCGGCGTGGGCAACGCGCCGGTCAACCGCACCGACTGCACGCGCAGGAATTCCTCGGGCACCGCCGCGTCCATCTCCCGCGTCCCGTCGATAAAGATGGGCACGACGAACGCGACGCCCTGCGCCATGTCGCGCGTACGCTCGACGGCGAGCAACCACTCGCGGCGGAAGTAGCCTTCGACGCGCTCCTGGGTCTGCGCCGACACCAGCGGGAGGAAGAGCCCGCACTCGCGGATCTTTTTCTTGATCTTCGCGTCCCACGCATCGCCGCCCCGGAGTTCCGTCTGGTCGAACCACACTTCGACGCCGAAAACTTTCAACGCATCCGCAATCCGCCGCGCGGCGTCCGAGTCTTCACGGGCGTAGCTGAGAAAGACGGCACGGTTGGCCGAAGGTGAAGGACTTTCCGGCATGAGTCGGTTGGCAGGGGTTGGAGCGAAAGCTGGACCGGTGGCAGTGGCAGAAATGAAAGCTGTCGTGGCAGCCTGGCGAGGTCATTGGTCGGCGTATTTTCCGCCGATTGTTCCTCCCGGCGCGTCGCCAAGACCCATTTTGTGGAGCAGAGCCAGGAATCTCGGATGATCGCGAATTCGCTCGAAAGGAAGGAACGCGGTGCCGATATAACTGAGAAATGGCGTGCGCGCCTCGTAGGCTCGCTCGAGCCACTGCAGCGCCTGCTCGGTTTCCCCCAAGGCTTCGTGAACGTAGGCGATCCATGGCTCGACCCGATGGCCGGAGTGGGCGCTGTCCAATAATTGGCGCAAGACCTCCCGAGCCATGTCGTGTCGGTTGGAGCGTGCGTGCGCCCCAGCGAGCAGAGCCGTAATAAACGGAAGTCGGCCACCGAGCTGAATCGCCTTCTCGAATAGGGGAATCGCTTCTTCGTTCTTCCCCTCCGCCGTGTAACAAAAAGCAAGGTTGAAATGGGCCATGGCAAAGCTGGGGTCCATCTTAAGCGCGCGCTCGTGGTACTCCCTGGCTCGCTGAAACAGCCCCATGTAATGGTACGGCCATCCCGCCTCGTTTGTGATCGTGACCGACAGGGGATCCAGCTCTCGAGCGCGTTCCGACCGAACAAGGGCCGCGGCGAAGTCGCGAACACCGATGAAGTAGTGCGCGAGCCACTGATGCGCCTGCGCGTAGCTCGGGCTTAGCGCGATCGCCCGGTCCAGCTCGGAGCGGGCGCGCGGCCAGTCCCACTCGAACAAGTACACGTAGCCCAACGCGGTGTGCGCCTCAGGGAGCGTGTCGTCCAGCGCCAGAGCCTTGAGTGCAAACTCCTTTGCCTTGTCCAAGGCGCCGATCGGGGGGATGGACCGGTAGCCGATGCCCGACAGCAGGTAGGCATCGGCCAGGCCGGCGCAAGCCGCGGCGTACCGGGGGTCTTTCTCCAGCGCTCGTTCGAAGTATTCGACCGCCCGCCGCAGTCCGTCGTCGGACCGCAAACCCGCCTGATGCCGGCCAACGAGGTATAGGTCGTAGGCCTCCATGCTCTTGGTCGGTTCGTTCCGCCCGCGTGCGAGCTCTGCCGCGGACAATGCCGACTGAAGCGCAACCGCGACCTGAATGGCCACCTCGCTCTGAATGGCGAAGACGTCCGTGAGCTCACGATCGTAGGTTTCGGTCCACACATGTTCATCGCTCGCGGCATCGATGAGCTGCGCCACAATCCGGACTCGGTTGCCGCCGCGCCGCACGCTCCCCTCTAGAATGTTGGCGACGCCCAATTCCTCGCCGATCGCCCGGAGCGCCTTGTCGGCGCCTTTGTAGCGCATCGTGGAGGTGCGGGAAATGACTTTGAGGTCGCGGATCTTGGAGATCTGCGCGATGAGATCTTCGGTAATCCCGTCGCTGAAGTACTCGTTTTCCGGATTCGGGCTCAGGTTGGCGAAGGGGAGCACGGCAATCGAGCGTGCGGCCGCCGAGCCGGCCGAGCGCCTGAGCGACCCGTCCCACTGAGTATCTGGTTTCCTTCCAGTCGCCGCGCCGGCCACATTCACCACCGCTACGGCGCCCCGTCCTTCCTTTGCGGCGAACTCCAATACCCGCTGCACAAACGTCTCCGTCGCCTGCCCACCCGGCAAACGCGTCCATTGCACCTCGCGGAACTCCTCCGGCGCGAGCGCCTCGGCATCGCGCGTCGCGTCGATCGCCACTGGCAACAGGAACGGCGTGCCATCCGCCAATGCCCGCGTGCGTTGCGCGGCCAATTTCCACTCGACGCGAAAATACCCTTCGCGCCGCGCCTGCGTCGCCGCCGAGATCACCGGCACGAACAGCGCGCACGCCTTGATCTGCGCCCGGATTTTTTGGTCCCATAGATCGCCACCCACGAGTTCGCTCTGATCGAACCACACCTCAATGTTCGCCGCACGCAGCGTCTCTGCGAGGCGCTGCACCGCCACCGCGTCTTCGTGGGCATAGCTCAGGAAGACTGCACGGTTAGGAAGTGGTGGCAGGCTATCCGACATGGGGCAGAGTATCGGCGATAGAAGTGCCGCAACGCCCTTGTGGTGACGAGCACAAAGCCGAAACAAGATGCAGACTGAGCGGAGACAAGCTGCCGGTGTCGACCGGCACCGGGGTAACGAGGCGTTTCATGGCGGGATTTCTTACGCGGCGCGAGAACCGGCGGGTTGACAGCGGACGGGCGGAGGTCTGTCTCATCGCAGCCTGATCGTCGCGACCGTCGCCCGAACACCCGCCCGTGCGTCGGCAAGTCCGAACTCAGGCAACTCTTTTTGCCTATCCCTTTATGAAAATCCTCCTGCGCTTGGTCTTCGTGCTGGCCGGTACCAGCCTGACCAACCCGATTGGTGCCGCCGAAAAGAGAGCGGAACCGGCGGTCTTCCAGCGTCCAGAAAAGGGCAACGGCTCCGTCCGTCTCGTCACGGATGTCATCAAGCAGGAATCCCGCATGTTCAAATCCACGCCCCAGGGAGATTTGCGCATGCATCTCTTTTACCCGGCAGGGTGGAAGTCTTCCGACCGGCGCCCCGTGATTGTGATGTTCTTTGGCGGCGGCTGGCGCGGTGGCTCGGCGGTCCAGTTCATGCCGCAGGCGGAGTATTTCGCGTCGCGGGGTCTCGTGTGCGCTCTGGCCGACTTTCGCATCGCCTCGGTTCACGGCACCAAGCCTGACGCCTGTGTGGAGGACGCGAAGTCGGCGGTCCGCTGGGTACGTGCCCATGCCGCTGAGTTGGGGGTGGATCCGGGCAGGCTCATTTCATCCGGCGGCTCGTCGGGCGGGCAGATGGCCGCGGCGGTGGCGCTGGTGCCCGGCATTGATGCGCCGGGGGACGAGGCGAAAATCTCCCCGGTGCCGAATGCGATGGTGCTGTTTAATCCGGGCTTGAATCTGACGCCGTCGGACGATGCGCAGAAATATGCCGGGGTAACCAACGCCGCGGGCGAACCCATTGCCGCGAAGATTTCACCCATTCGGTTTCTGAAACCCGGCGCGCCACCGGCGATCATCTTCTTTGGCACCGCGGACGACGGGCTGGAGCGCCACGGGCTGACGTTTCTCAAGAAATCGCAGGAGCTCGGCAACCGCTGCGAAGTGTGGACGGCCGCGGGGCAGCCGCATGGGTTTTTCAACCGGCAACCGTGGACGACTGCGACGGCGATCCAGGCGGACAAGTTTCTCGTCTCGCTCGGCTATCTCAAAGGGGCGCCGACCTTGCCGCCGGCCGACACCGCGGCCCAGCTGGTGCAGGTGAAATAGGTCTGCGCACGTCAGGTCCGGTGCAGGGGCAAACGCGGAGCGACCAATTCAGTCGTTCGCGGGCTCCGCGTCCGCCGCGTTTTCAAATCAGAAATCCCGCCCGTAGGTCAGCGAATACGCGCGGCCGATCCACTGGCTCGAACCCAGGCTGCCGACGTAACCGTTCTGGTTCTGGCTGTGGGTCGGCTCCCGGTCCTGGACGTTGTTCACGCCGAGCCGCACCGAGGTCCGCCGGAACCACCAATGCGACGACGAACCCCAGCGGTAACCCAGACCGAGATTCAACTGGGTCTGCTTGTCACCGATTTCGTGATACGCGAGCGCGCCGTTGTTGTAGATCGCGCGGAGATAGCCGACCTGGTCTTTCAACCGGTCCCAGCTCGCCTGCGAGGCGTTGGAGCCGGTCCAGATCGGGGTGTGGTAGGTGAAGCTGGCCGACGCGTTCCAACCGCCCTTCCGCCACGTGAGGTTGGTGCTGATCTTCGTGCGCGGGAGATCCATGTTGCGCACCGTGTCACTCTTTTCATCCGTGGGAGTGAGTTTGGAGAACTTGTTGAGAAACTGGGCCCACTCGATCGCGAGCCGCAGCTGGCCGAGGCGCGTGGGCGGGAGCTGGTAACGCAGCGTGTAGTCGAAGCCGTTGGTGAAATTGCGCCCGGTGCTGTTCCTAAGCGTGTTGACGCCGCCAATCAACGGGCCGAGTGGCGCGAGCTGGCGCGACGGCGCGAGGCTGCCGTTGGCCGCGGCGAAGAGGGCGAGATCGGCCGGCGTCACTTTCGCGCGCAGGGTGTTGGGATCGCCCCGGTAGTTGCCCGACTCGTCGCCCGGCGCGAGCCGGTAGCCGACGTCGACCTGACTGACGGGCACGCCGGCGGCGAGCTGCGCCTGGGTGTAGGAGCGGAGGCGGGAATCATCGAGCGAAGTGTCGCGGCCATAGGTGAGGATCAGGCTCTTCTGCTCGATTTCCCAGTAGTCGATCGTGAGCGAGAGGCCCTTGATGCCGGGCACTTCGAAGCCGAGGCCGGCGCTGGTACCCTTCGAAATTTCCGGCTGCAGCGCGCGATTGGCGATGTTGTAGTTGATCGTCAGCACGCGGGTGTCGGCAGGGCGGCCGGCGCCGGTAAAGAAGTTGCTGCGCACGGTGTCGAGTTCGCCGGGCGGACTCGTGCGCGAAAACTGCGTGGGCGAATAGACGCGGGTCAGGTCCGGCGCGAGAAAGCCCTCGTTGCGGGAGGCGCGCACCAAGATCCGCGAGTTCGGGCGCCAGGTGAGGCCGAACTTCGGTTTGGTCGTGTTGCCGAAGTCGCTGTAGTGCTCGAAGCGCGCCGAGCCGCTGAAATCGAGCGAGCGCACGAACGGCAGATTGTTTTTCCGCGCCACGAGCGGGATGGCCGTCTCGGCATACGCGCTCGCAATCGTGCGGGAGGCGCGGAAGACCTCGCGCGGGGACATCACGAGGATGTCGTTGTCGTTGGGATCAAGGCCGGAGTCCGGCGGGTTGAGTCCGACGAAGGGCGGCTTGCGATCGAGTTTGAAATCCCGGCGCCATTCCGTGCCGATCGACACGCCGATCGGTCCGGACCAGAGGTTGATGACATCACCGCCGGCGCGCGCATCAAAGCTGTCGATCCGCGTGTGGCCGGAGCGCGTCGCGGGCTGCGTGTAGCCCGCGCGCACGCTCGCCGGGTTTTGATAGGGCTGATCGGCCACCACCGCGTTGTTGACCACCTTGAAGGTGGAGGGGAACGGATTCCAGGCGGTCGCATCCGTGCGTTGCGCCGCGGCGATGAGCAGCGAGTCGCGAATCGAATTCACCGCGCTGTCCGTGGCGCGCACGCCGCCGGTCATGGCGCCGACTTCCCAATCCCACGAGGACGTGCCGATCTTTCCCTGGAGGCCCACGAGCAGACGATGCATGCGGTTCGAGGTCCTGATCGTCTCGGGGCCGCCATCGGCCAGAATCATGTCGCCGATCGTAATCGGCTGCGGGTTACCGGTAAGGCGCGGAGCGCCGTCGGCGTTGGCGGCACCGGTCGGACTGAAAAAGCGCGAGCCGAACGGATTGTAGGGGTTGTTGGCGGACAGCGTCACGGCGCGGTCGCTGTCGGCCAGAGTGATGGGTTGCCGGGCGGTCATCGACGTCGAGTAGTATCCGGTGAACTCGACAAACGTGCGGAGGCGAGGCGTGAGGTCGTATTCGGCGCGGCTGTTCAGCGAGTAGCGCGTGCTCTTCGGCTGGCCCACGATATAGGGGTTGTAGTCGGCATACTGTGAGCGCGGGATCGTGGTCGTCGTGAGCGTGGGCACACCGTTGATGGGGTAGAGCCAGCGGTTGGCAGTCGAGGTGGCGGTCACGAAGCGCGGCCAGATGCCGATGGGTGTGCGGTCATCCTGCGAGCCGCCGGCCGCGTTGAAGGGATCGCGGGCGTAGCGCGTCTTGTCGGCGGAGCGCGAAATCTCCCGCTGGCGCAGGTAAATCGGGTCGCGGGTATAGGCGCTCGCGCCGATCATGTAGGTGCCCCGGCCCCGCGCGAACGGCGCGGCGTAGCCGATCTTCGCCTGGTAGTCGGTGCCGCCGCCGTGCTCGGTCGTGCCGTAACGAAACGAGAGATCGCCGCCCGCGGGCCGCCGCCGCGCGATGTAGTTGACGACACCGGCGACGGCATCGGAACCGTAGATCGAGGAGGCGCCGTCGCGCAGCACCTCGACCTGCTGCACGGCGGAGGGGAGGACGTTGACGTTGACGGGCGAAATCGCGCCGGCGGTGAAGGGATGAAACGGCATGCGCCGGCCGTTGAGGAGGACGAGGGTGTTGCCGGCGCCGAGGCCGCGCAGCGCGATGTTGGCGTTGTCGCCGCGGCCCGCGACGCCGTTGGCGGCCGTTTCGTTTTCCGGGATATTGGTGATGTAGGCGATGCTCTCCATCAGGTTCATCGGCGTGGCCGCGTCGCGCGCCTCGATCTCCTCGGCGGTGATGATGGTGACGGGCAGCGTCTTTTCCAGATCGATGCGTTTGATATTCGTCCCAGTGACGGTAAACGCCTCCATCGTGACGGTCTCGGCCGGTTTCGGGGCCGGGGAGGGAGAAACCGACTGGGCCGAGACCAGGCTGGCGGTGGCGACGATCACCGAGATGGAGAGGCACGGGCGACGTTTCATGGCGGGTCCGGGTTTGAGGTTGGCGGGAAGGGGCGGGCGTCAAAATGGCCGCGGGCGATCGGGAAGCGACCGGCGAAGGAGCGGGGTGGACGCAGCGAGCAAGGCGAAGGACGCGCCGCGGGTCAACGCGCGTGTATTTCACCTGCGGGGCGCCAAAGCCAAAGGAGCTGACGCCAGGCCGCGTCGCGCAATCACGCCGCCCGCACTGGCGCGCCCCGCCCGCCCGGCTTCGACGGTGGGGCATTGATCCGCTCCCGGCGCTTCTCCTCCTCCCGCAGTCGCACGCGTTCCTCCGCCGGGACGGCGAACACGGCCCGTCCCACCAGCACGCAGCCCTTTCGCCCCGGCACGCAATCCGTCTGCAGCCGCAGGCAATGATCCTCATCCGGGCAGAAATGCGGACACGCAAAGCTCATGCGGCTCAGATCTTCGCGTGCTTGATCAAAAAATCCACAATCGGCGCCGGATCCTTCAGGCTGTGCGGGTGGTGATCGACGCCGGGTTTCAAGATGACCTCGATCGTGCCGCCGGCCTCGCGATATTTTTTCTCGAAGATCGCGGTGTTTTCCGCGAACGGCACGACCTGATCGGCGTCGCCGCACACCGCAATCACGGGCACGCCCGCCCGCGCCACGGTCACAATCCGGTCGAGCGGGTTGCCGCGAAACTGCACGAGCGACTCCTCGGTGAGCCCGTAGGCCTCGAGGCACTCGGTCCATTCCTTCGAGTCGCGCTTGCGACCCGGCCAGCTGCGAATGTCGAGCACCGGCGCATCGAGATACAGCGCCGCGACCCGGGCCGGATGGGCGGCGGCAAAGTTGAACGCATACAACCCGCCCCGGCTGAATCCCTCGAGCACGACACGCTGGGCGAGTCCAAATCGGATCACGACGTGGGCATAAAAATCCCCGAACAGCTTCATCGCCTTGGGCGAGCCGTAGAGGTTCTTCGCGTCCATGTACGCCACGTGCCACCCGCGGGCGAGGAGCGCCAGATCCGCCTGCGGCTCGTGGCCGAAAAACTCCGTCCGCCAGATCCACGGTTTGCCCGGCGCGGTCTGATTTGGAAACACCACCAGGCACGGGCGGTCCGACACGGTGAAATCCACCCGCTCGAAACCGTTCCACTGCGAGCGCTGCAAAGTTGGCGCCGGCCCGACGTTGGCGGCGTGAACACCCTCGACCCCGCCGGCGCAGCTGAGCAGAAGAAATAATAGTCGGGGCAGTTTCACGGTTCTCGGACGTTTGCCAGCCGCCGTCTTGAGGCAAGGCAGAAGGGGTGCATCTCCCGATTGTCGGTACAGCGAATCTTCACCTACCTCATTCGATTTCGGAGGGCTGCGCTTTGTCGCAGCCGTTGCGATTACTGCGATCAGCGGCGCCGACAAAGCGGCGCCCTCCGAAACTCGGTCCACTACGGTCAATCTGCAGTGCGCCCCCGCGGAAGGTCGCCCACACCGCAGGCTCGATTTTCGCCCGCGACTCCGCACAGTCGGGTGGCCATGGCCAAGGTTTATTTCTACTACTCCGCGATGAACGCGGGCAAAAGCACCGTCCTGCTTCAGTCGAGCTACAACTACCGCGAACGCGGCATGCGCACGCTGCTGTTCACCCCCGCAATCGACACCCGGTTTGGACCCGGCCGAATCGAATCCCGCATCGGGCTGCGCTCCGGCGCCACCTCGCTCGCCGCCACCGACAACATCCTGGCCCGGGTCCGCACTGAACACGCCGCCCAGCCCGTCGCCTGCGTGTTGATCGACGAGGCCCAGTTCCTCACGACCGAACAGGTCTGGCAGCTCAGCGACGTCGCCGACGCGCTCAATATTCCAGTGCTGTGTTACGGCCTGCGGACGGATTTTCAGGGCAAGCTCTTCGCCGGCAGCGCCGCCCTGCTGGGAATCGCCGACGATCTGACCGAGCTGAAAACGATCTGCCACTGCGGCCGCAAGGCCACCATGAACCTGCGCGTCGACCAAAATGGTCACGCCGTGAAGGATGGGGCCCAGGTCGAAATCGGCGGCAACGATCGCTACATCGCGATGTGCCGGCGCCACTTCAAGGACGCGCTCAAGGGCATGATCGTCGCGCCCCATCCCGCCCCGGCCGCGCACTCGACCACGCCTTTTCCCGGAGCTACCTCGTGAGCTGGCGGCACCTCGCCCTCGTCGCTCTTTTTCTCCTCCGTCTCTCCACCGCCATGGCTTCATCGCATCTGATCTACCTCGGGACCTACACGCGCTCCGGCTCGAGCAAGGGCATCTATTCGATCCGCCTCGACGGCGAATCCGGCGCGCTCGGCGCTCCGATTCTCGCCGCCGCCGCGATCGACCCCGCGTGGATCACGTTTTCGCCCGACCGGAAATTCCTGTTCGCGATCCACCCCTCGCCGGGCCAGGCGATCGCGTTCAACGTGGATGCCCCCACTGGGAGACTCATCCCCCTGCCCTCCCCGGCGTCTCCCACCCACGCCGCACCTCCTTCGCATCTCGCCGTCGACGCCACGGGCCGCACGCTGCTCGCCGCCAACTATGCCGAAGGCTATGTCTCCGCGATTCCGATCCACGTTGACGGCACCCTCGGCGTCCCCCGCTCCCTCAAACACGAGGGCCGCAGCGTCCATCCCACCCGCCAGGACAAGCCTCACGTCCACTCCGTCACCGTGTCGCCCGACAATCGCTTCGTGATCGTCGCCGACCTCGGGACCGACAAGATTTACACCTACGCGCTCGATTCCGCCGCCGCGCGCCTCACGCCGGGCGGTCCGCCCTTCGTCGCCGCCGCCGCCGGGGCCGGTCCACGGCACTTCAAGTTCGGTGCTGACGGCCGACACGCCTACGCAATCAACGAACTCGCCAACACGCTCACGGCTTACGACTACGACGTCGACCGCGGCGCGCTCGCTTCCCGGCAGTCTCTCTCGACGCTTCCCGCCGGCTACGCCGGCCCCACCACGACCGCCGAGGTGCGCGTTCACCCCAACGGCCGGTTCGTCTACGGTTCCAACCGCGGTCACGACAGCATCGCGGTATTTCGGATCAACGCCGCCAACGGGGCGCTCACGCCGGTCGAAATCGTGCCCTCCGGAGGAAAAACCCCGCGCAATTTTGCATTTTCGCCCGATGGCAACTGGCTGGTCTGCGCCCACCAGGGAGAGGATCTGCTGACAGTGTTTCGAGTCGACGCCACCACCGGCCGCCTCACCCGCACGCCGCACTCCGCCCCCGTACCGACGTGCGTTTGCGTGCTGTTTTACGACTGAGCCCGCATAACCCTTGCTTCTGCCCGGACCGGTTCGACAAACCTGTCCTTATCATGCCGACAACCATCCGCCGTCCGTTGACTCGCCCGTCGACCCACAGCACAGTCCGACCCCTTTTCACATGGTAAGCCCAAACACTCCCGAAACCCCGGGCGGCACCGAGCGGTCCTCCGCTACGCCCCAATCCATTCAAGACGTCGTCATCCGACTCGCCGGCAACTCGCAAGATGGCATCCAATCCATCGGCGGCTTCCTCGCCCGCCTCGCCGGGCGCAGCGATCAGGACGTGATGACGTACATGACGATCCCGTCCACCATCTCGGGCGGCCCGTCGATCTTCCAGGTGCGGATGGGCACCGGCGAGATTCTGACGTCGGGCGACCGCGCCGACATGCTCGTGGCGTTTTACCAGCACAGTTACGATGCGCACATCAGTTCGCTGCGGCCGGGCGGTGTCCTGCTCTATGACTCCGACCACGTCACGCCGAGCGCTGACGATCATCGCTTCACGCAAGTTGGCGTTCCGATCACCTCGGGGACGGTCGAGGCGGTGGGTGGAACCTCGAAGGACAAGGGCAAGAACATTTACGTTCTCGGCATCATCGCGCGGATCTTCGACCTCGACGTCGAGAAGCTCGGCGCGCTGATCAAGGAGCGTTTTGGCGGAAAAAATGAAGACGTGGTCCGCAACGCGATGCTCGCGTTCGATGCCGGCTACGCGTGGCCGCAGAACAATCTCCGCGATCTTTTTTTCCATTTCGAAGCCGTGGAGGAGGCCACCAAGGCCACCGGGCGCGCCCAGATCACCCTCGATGGCAACACGGCCATCGCCTACGGCCTGATCGCCGGCGGCGTGCGCCACGGGGCCGGCTATCCCATCACGCCCTGGTCCTCGATCATGGAAACGCTCCGGAGCGAATTGCCGAAATACGGCGGCATGTTCGTGCAATGCGAAGACGAAATCGCCGCCATCTCCACCGCCCTTGGGTTTTCCTACACCGGCCAGCTCGCCATCACCGGCAGCTCCGGCCCCGGACTGTCGCTCAAGATGGAGGCCCTCGGCTGGGCCACCATGGCCGAGATGCCCCTCATCGTCGTCAACGTGCAACGCGGCGGTCCCTCGACCGGCATGCCCACCAACGTCGAGCAAAGCGACCTGCTGCAGGCCATCTACGGCAGCCACGGTGACGCACCCCGCGTCGTGCTCGCGCCCAAGAACGTCGAAGACTGTTTCTACGTCGCCATCGAAGCCGCCCGCATCGCGCGCGAATATAGCACGCCGGTCATCATTCTCACCGACCAAGGTCTCTCCTCCCGCATCGAGGTGTTCGAGGAGCCCGACCTGGCCAAGCTGATGGTCGATCCCAAACCCGACCTCTCTGATCGCGGCGCCGACTTCAAACCCTATCCGCTGGATCGCCTCACCCGCCATGCGCCCGCCGGATCGAAAATCGGCTCGGGTAAATACCCGACCGTCACCGGTCTCGAGCACGACGAGCTGGGCCACCCCACCGGCAGTTCCAAACTGCACACGCAGATGACGGCGAAGCGCCGCGAGAAGATCAAGGCTCTCGCCGCCTCGCTGCCCGTCCCGGAACTCGCGGGCGATTCCGCGGGCGAAGTTCTGGTCGTGACCTGGGGATCGAATTTTGGGCCCGCCCGAGAGGCGCTCACCCGCATCCGCACTGCCGGCGTCAAGGCCGGCCACCTCCACCTCCGCCACGTGCATCCGCTGCCCAACGGCCTCGAGGAGATTTTCAAGCGCTACCACAAAATCGTGGTCGCCGAACTCAACGACGAAGGCGTCTACGGTTTCGGCCAGTTCACCATGATGCTCCGCGCCCGCTACGCGAATCCGTCCATCGTCAGCGTCACCAAGACCGATGGCCTCACCTTCAAGGTTAGTGAAATCGTCGCCGGTGTCGCCCAGCATATCGAGAGCACCGCGCTCGAGGCCACCATCGGCACCGCCCGGCAGAGCGCGCTCGCTGCGCCGCGCTGAGGACGCTTCGCTCCCAGCTCAAATTTCAAACCTCAGACCTCAAATTTACAAAAAATGTCCGCCACCGCTGTCGCCACTCCCCCGCCCGTCGCGGGCGCTCCGCTCACCAAGAAGATCCTCACCGCCGATCACCCCACGTGGTGCCCCGGCTGCGGCGACTTCGCCGTGCTCGCCTCGTTTTATCGCGTCCTCGAGAAACTGCAATATCCCCACGAAAAGATTGTCACGTTCGCCGGCATCGGCTGTTCCTCGCGCTTCCCCTACTTCGTCAACACCCACGGCGGCCACTTCATCCACGGTCGCGCCCTGCCCTTCGCCGCCGGCATCAGTCTTGGTAACGACGACCTGCACGTCTTCGTCTTCGGCGGCGACGGCGACGGCTTCTCCATCGGCGGCAATCATCTCGTCCATACCGCGCGCAAGAATGTCCGGATCACCTACGTCATCATGGATAACTCCGTGTATGGCCTGACCAAGAAACAAACGTCACCAACGTCACCGATCGGCTTTAAGTCGAAGACGGACCCTTGGGGCGCGGTCGATCAACCCATCAACCCGATGCGCACGCTGCTCAACAGCGGGGCCACCTTTGTCGCCCGCAGCCACGCCACCCAGGTCCATCACATGACGGAGATGATGCTGCGCGCCGCGCGCCACGACGGTTTCTCGGTTGTCGAAATTCTGAGCGAATGTGTCGAGTTCTTCGAGGGGGCGTTTGACTCGTCCATCCCCCGCAAGGGCGGCACCTGGACCCTCATCCCCGAGAAAAAGAACGACGGCACCCCCGAGGACGCCGACCGCCACGATGTGGCGGACGAAGTCGCGGCCTTCAAGCTGGCGAGCCAGGCCTGGCCGGGCTCGTTTGGCGTGTTTTACGAGAACAAGGCGCGCAAGACCAAGAATGCCCTCGAGGGCGAGATTGCCACGCGGGCCCGCGAGCGCACAAAAGGCGCCAGCGACCTCGCCGTCTTGCAGGCGACGTTCTCCAGGCTGCGTTGAGCGGGGTGGTCGCGCTTCGACCTCAAGGGCTTCGACGGTCACCCACGGGTTGATTCGGTCTTGCCGGCGCGTTCTCCGTTGCGGAAGAGCACGCTGAGACGCCGCAGCATTGGTGGTCGGCCAGACGTGAAAACCAATCAGAGGGTGATGAGCGCGAGCTAACCTTTCCAATCTGTAATGTTCGCGCAAGGCGCCGGAGAATCTCAGGTGGCATCATCCTGGCAGCAACTCATCCACCATGAAAACATCTCATTCGTTCTTCTTCAACCGCCGGCCGGCCTTCTGGGTCGCGTGCGTCCTCGCCCTCGCGGGTGCGTTCGCCGCCGGCGCGCAATCTGTCAACGGCAACTCCAAGCCCGCCGTCGCCGTCAAACGCGACGCCCAACCCGTCAAGCGCGGCACCCTCGAAGCGGCCAGCTTCTCCGAAGTAGTGAAACGCGTTTCGCCCAGCGTCGTGAAAATCACCACCGTCACCAAGGCAAAAAAGGCCGCCGCCCGCACGGGCCAGCTCCCGCCCGGTTTCGATAATCCGATGTTCCGCGAGTTCTTTGGCGGCCGTGCGCCGGAACTCCGGCAAGCCCCGCAAAACGGCCTCGGCTCCGGCGTCATCATCAGCACCGATGGTTACGTCGCGACCAACAACCACGTGATCGACGGCGCCGACACCGTCACCGTCGCGCTCAACGACGGCCGGGAATTCACGGCCAAGGTCGTCGGCCGCGATCCCCAGACCGACATCGCCGTCATCAAGGTCGACGCCACCGATCTGCCCGCCGTCATCTTTGCCGACACCGCCAAGATCGAGGTCGGCGACCGCGTGCTCGCGATTGGCAATCCGTTTGGTATCGGCGAAACCGTGACGAGCGGCATCGTCAGCGCCAAGGGACGCAACCTCGGCATCCTGGCGGATGTCGAGGGCTACGAAGACTTCATCCAGACCGATGCCGC
>SXGU01390609.1_pt1 | contig 14412 bp, 15 predicted proteins | sample 3174531 | NCBI WGS metagenome assembly SXGU01 (sample SAMN11356863, study PRJNA531348) | freshwater metagenome | isolation source: freshwater sample F1-140 | place: China: Fuxian Lake, Yuxi | collected 2017-12-25
AGTTGGTCCTGGGACATGATCACATCCTTCATGAGTGCTCCTAAATAGTATTTATATTAGGAGAACACATAACTTACGGAGGTGACATAATCCCTTGACCGTAAAGAGGTGACAGAATCGTCCAACTTTTAAACACCCTATGAAAAAACAAGACCCCGGGGCCCGGAGAATCGGCGGACTAGATATGATCGTTCTTAAAAGCAAACCGCATACTAGAAACCTAGGAGTTCGTATGAAATCGCTTCTTCTCTCCGCGTCCCTGTTGATGACCCTCTCCTCGGCCATGGCCAGTGACCGGTTCGTCGTGAACGGCTACGCCACCTGCAACGCCACCTTCTCGACCTACGCGCTCTGCGAGCACAAGGCCACGAAGGACGCCATCGCCAAGTGCGAAGGCCAGGGCGGACGGGTGAGCAAGCTCAACCTCCTCGGGGTGAGATGCGTGACCATGGAGAAGGGTGTGCTGGTTCCGAAGCTCGTGTCCAACTGTGAGATCATCTGCACGAGAGAGTAGACTCTTTCGGAACCGGTCTCGGAAAACAACCAACCCTGAGGGTACTATGAAGATCATTAGTCTCGCGCTCCTCTGCTCTTCCGTCATCGTCCCCGGACTCTGCCTTGGCCAGTCGGGCAAGCGAGTGGACATCACGGAAGCGAAAACGTATGGCCCGAAGATTCGGCAGAAGCTCGCCACCCTCGGGTACCTGCCCGGAGGCAGAGGTGCGGAGTATTCCCTCTCCCTGAAGTGTGGATACGAGCGCTCGGAGGAACTCGTGGTCTGCGCGTGTATCGGGGAGCTCGTGAAGACCCGCGACGGAGCAGTCGCAGTGAGCGTCTTTAGCGTCGACTACCCCACCGGTGACATGGATACCGGAAGCTGTGCCGCCGCCGCCACCCAGGCCGTGTCGGCGTTACCAGCGGCCGGGAAGCTCTAGGAAGAACGCGCTCTCCAGACGACCGGCACGCCCCCCTTCAGCAGGTGAAGACTCGGAACCGAGCCGGGTGCGTGAAGTCCTGTGTCTTGCGACGATGGGAGACCCTGACTGGATGTTTTCCACAGGCTGGCATTGCTGTCGACGCCCCAGGCGCCTCACGGCAACCGCCCTACCGGACCCTTCTGGAGACGATCTCCGATTGATCGAAGAAATAGGTCTGGATCAACTTCTCATTTTTTAGATAGATCCGGTGCTTGCCGACGGTACGGCCCGTTCGAAGGTTAGTGATCTCTCCGATCAAACCCGGGAAGTCATCTCCGTCTATCTCCGATGCGGTAGAATCATCAGCTACCTCGGCGAACCGCCACTTGAGGCCGAACCCGTGGCCAAGGGTTCGGACCTGCCCGTCGATCGAGATCACAGTCTTCGAGGGAGTGGGCTCGGGGTTGAAACCGGGGACGGGAAGGGGACTGAAGGTGAGTTCGATTAGCGCGCAGTCGACTTGCCTTACAGTAAGCGGATACGGCCCCCCGGCCGGGCCCTGACTATACCCACCGTATCTTCTCAAGCTCTCGACGACGTAGGTACCGGAGAGATCAGGGCAGGCGAGGCTTTCGGCATGGGCAAGCGAGAGGAGGAGGAGTAAAGTAACGGCACTGAGGGTTTTCATGAATATCCTTTGTCTGGAGGGTTTGAGTCCCTCATACCACAGGTTCCAAGCCCCCGTGGCACACTGAAAAAACTTCCTGGCCCTTTCTGTGGCTCCGAGTTTTCTACACAATCTCCGACCACCGTATGGATTTTTCCCTGGAAGAAACGTAGGTTCGAGCGGTAAACGGTCAGGAGGAATCGATGAAGCTCCTATGCATATGTCTACTTATCCTCGCCTCCACGGCGAATGCGGCGGTGAACCCCCGGTGTTCGAGCAACGCCGTTTCATCTGTGGTGACGGCGCGGCTCCTGAACTTTCCGCATGAAGTCGATCACTGTCAAACCCTCGGTGCCCTCCCACCGGGCTTTGGCCGGATCCTAGATCAGCTCGGAGTCCTTCACCGGAGGCTCGAAGCCTACCTCGGCGTACCCTTCGAGCAGCTCGTGCCGGGGGGGATCGGGATTCGCTTCTCACCGACCTTTGTCTACGAGAGCACCCCCTCCCCCGGGAGGTTCACGATCGCCGTCCAGCCGACCTGGACCGGAGAGCTCGACGTCGAAGACACCGAATACATCCACGACCTCGCCCACATCATCACTGCTACCCCGGGGGGAACTCTCTACCAACGGCTCCTACCGTTCAAGGGCCGTCTGACCTTCGATGAAACCTTCGCCGACGCGCTCGCCCTGGGGATGCTCGGCAAGCCGGTGCTCCAGGGAACCGGCGGGGGCGTCCTACCACCCGTCCTGAGGTTCTGGCGTAGGATCACGACGGACCAATCGTTCCGCGATTCCTTCAGGACCTTCTACCGGTTTACCTACGCGCTGGAGATGCTGAAGACCTGCGAAGGCCTGTGGTCGGCGGGGTCCATGACTTCGGAAGCCGCGTACTACTGCCACGACTTCGAACTCTGGCGGATCTTCTACCAGCCCCTGGCCGCGACGGAGCTGGATGTGGAGTTCCGGGCGGAGCACTGTCTCAACAGCGTCGGAAACCTCATCCCCTACGTGAAGTGTGATCCGCACATCATCGGGATACCTGTGAATTCCTTCGTCCTCGACCTCCAGCAAGAGCTCGGAGCTGACCTCTACCGCGGCCTCTTTTCGAAGATCCTCCTCGCGGCGGAACCCCGGCACGGAAAGACCTTCTCCTGTGCGTTCGGGCCGACGGAGCGGCCGGTCCACGCCTTCCCGGTGCGGGTGCAGTCTTTCGTCCGGGCCTTCGAGCTCCTCCGGGAGGAGCTTCCGAGGTCGCAGCAGGCGAACTTCGATGAAGCCTGGAAGCGCCACGAGCTCTCCATCCTGGTCAAGCTCGAGTCCTACGAACTGAAGCAAGCGGCGGCCGCGGCAGGAACCGCCGAACTTCGCGTGTTCTTCCAGGGTCCCGGGACGGCCACTTTGAAGCCCGGGGACGCGTGCTGGAACCAGTTGCCCCGGGCCGGCGGCGGCTGCGCTCTCTCCTGCCTGGAGACGGAGTAACCAACCGACCCCCCGGAGGCAAAAGATGATACCACGGATCTTTGGACTCTTTTTATCTACCGCCGTCGAAGCGAGCTCCCAAGGACTTAACTGCAGGGGTGTCAACAATGAGACCCCCCTGTGTGAGAATCAGAACAGCTCCACCACGGTAGCACAGCAGCTCTACATCTGCGCGATTTTCAACCGAATCAGCTCTAGTGTTCCCGTTTCCTCGATGTAGCCGTCAGGCCGTACGAGGACGGCCTCATGGTGGAGCAAGCCTGGCGCCGCGCTCCTTTGCTGCCCCGGACCCAGGTGGAGCTTCTTAATGAACGGTGGCAACTGTAGGCCAGTGTCTGCCTCGGAGAAAACCAGCAGAGTGTAGCTTGCGTAGTCAAGGATCGAATAGAGCCGAGTCTCCGATGCTCCCACCTGAACCTTGAAGTCCGGTACTCTCTGGCCGACGGGACCTTCCTTCCCGTATCGAATCCCCATCCCCGTGATGTTGCCCGCCCGTTTCTGAACGATGTTGACGTAGTCCAGCGCCTGGGTCCCGGTTTCTGAGTACTTCGTCGATCGGACTAGTTCTCCGGAGGTTTCGACCACGCTCCGGGCGACGGGTTGGCGCTCGTCTTCGTAGCTCTGAAGGAGCTCCGGGTTCTTCCCGTGGTTGATGACCTGGTTCAGCTTCCACATGAGGTTGAACGCATCGGCGAGCCCCGTGTTGAGACCCTGTCCGCCGTTCACGGAGTGGATGTGGGCTGCATCTCCAGCGAGGAAGACCCGGTCGTGGACGAAGAACTTCTCCGCCACCGATTCCTTCACGGAGAACTGGGAGAACCAGGTGATTCCCTTGAACCGCAGGGTGTGCGGGCGCATGGCCCGGTTGATCTTGGCCAGGGCGTCCTCGAGGGCGAACTCCTTGGTGTCCATCCGCACGTAGAAGCGGTCGATCTCGCCCTCCCGCGGGATCCAGGCCACGTCGGCGGTGTCGGCCTGGAAGGCGATGATCTCCGGGACCTTGGGGAAGTCCGTCTCCACGATGCCATCGATCACCGCCCAGACGAGCTCGGGCCGGACGATCTGGAAGGGGACCTTGAACTTCTCCCGGACGAGCGACCGGGAACCGTCGGCGCCGATGACGTACTTCGAGCGAATCTTCTCTCCACCGGCGAGGGTCGTCTCGCAGCCCTCCGGTGAAACCCGGACGTCCTCGACCATGGTTGACCGGCGGACGATGGGGCCCTTAGCCCTGAGCTTCTGGTCGAGGAGCTTCTCGACGTAGGACTGGCCAAGCATGAGGAAGTGCTTGTGGAAGCAGCCCGGGAGGTCGTCCCACCAGGAGGACTGCCGGGAGACGAACTTCCCCTCGGCCCAGACGGAGCTGGTGTTGCACGGCTTGCCGAGCGGGTAGAGCTCGTCGAAGAGTCCACCGATCTCCAGGAGCTGGAGGGTGCGGGCGTTCAGGGCGTCGGCGCGGCCTACTTCCAGGGGCCCCGCGGACTTGTCGACCACGATGGTGGAAAGGCCACAGAGGTTCCCGAGGTAGGCGCACATGAGGCCCACGGGGCCCGCGCCCACGATGACGACGTCGGTGTCTTGCGGTTTCATTGGTAGGACTCCAGGCCTGGGTTGTTGTACGGAACTTCACTCAGGACGTGGACCCGCTGGAGGTGGCGCGGGGCCTGGGAGACGAAGGCTTCCCGGCCATGGAGGAGGGAGACGTTATCGGCGATGACCACGTCGCCCTTCTTCCATTCGTGGGCGTAGAAGTTCATCGGAGCGTAGAGGGCTTCTCGCAGGCTTCGATGGAACAGGATTTCTTCCTCTCCGGTGACTCCCGCGAAGTGCAGGTCCGGTGGGTTCACGAAGCTCCCTTCGGCGTCGGGAGGCTCGTTGTAGCGGATGACGGGGAACCCGCGCCGGGGATGGTCGGTGATGACCGGGGAGACGGTCTTGCTGGAGTAGAATTCCATCTTCCGCTGGTAGGTTCCGGAGACCTTGGCCCAGAGGGCCTTCTGCTCCTCGCTCGCGTTCTTCAGGGCGAGGAGGGTGTTGGAGAATGTGGTCCGGCCACCTTGGTGCGCGAGGGGGGCCTCGACGCAGTGGAAGATCTGGTACTCTGGAACCTGCGGACGGTACATCCCGTCCCAGTGGAGCGGGACGTAGCTGTGGTCGAAGATGTGGTCCTCCGGGTTCTCCCGTTCGATGAGCTCGAGGACCTTGCCGAAGGGCCAGACGCTGACTTCGCCCCAGCGGTTACAGTAAGTGGAAAATTCCTCTGCGCTCTCGAAGGTTTTAAAGTTCCGGAGGACCACGAGCTGCTCCTCTCTGAAGAGCTCCCGGAGGAGCTGGACGGGCACGGCATTTACGTCCCGGCCCGGGTGCTCTGCCTCGAGGACGATCCCGAAGGGATAGAGTCTGGTTTTCTTTAGCTTCATACGATCTCCGAGAGGACGTAGTGGCTCGGTCTGCCGGCCAGTTCGACCAGGCGAGCTCCCAGAGCTTCGGCCTGGGTTTTTTTAAGCAAGTGGGTCTGCCCTCTTACCTCAACCGCAACTCCGTGCCAAGGGGTCATCCAGCTATCTCCTTCGAGCAGCCGGATCCCGAGTTTCTTAGATCCGCAGGCCTGCGGATGGATGGAGAGGCGAACCGAGTCCGGGAAGAGGTTCTCGATCAGACCACTCCAGGCGTTGCTCCGGCGGATCACTTCGTAGGCGCGCCGCCGGGCATCTTTCTGCACGGCCGCGCGGCTCTGCTTCTGCTCCGGGTGCATGGAATCTTCGAAGAGGAACCTCGTGATCCCGCAGTAGAGGCGGTGAGCGTCCTTGTCCGCGGGCAGGCCTTCCTCCCTGGAGCCTTCTCTCACCATGCCCCGGAGCTCCTCGAGCGAGCGGCCGTACTTTTCCATGAGGTCGCTGCGCATGTCCTCGAACCCGATCCCCGGGTAGACGTCGTCGAGGTTGAAGGTCGAGATGGACGTGAAGGATCGCCGTTCGATGATGGCCGAGAGCTCGTCTTGGTACGCCGAGATGTCTTCTTCCCTGATCCCGACGGCGTCGCTGAAGACCCTCCCGTCGGAGCAGAGGATGATCTTCGCGCCGGGGGAGTGGCTCTCACCGATCTTCTTGCAGAGGTTTTCGAGGAACTCCAGCGAGCGCTCCTCGGCCATGTCCGGCAAGGGGCCCAGGACCTTCGCGAGGTTCGGTGACTTGCCGGGGAAGGCCGGGAGGACGAAGGTAATGGGACGGTCCTGGACGATGGCACGCAGGACCTTCGGAAGGTGGGGGGCCTTGCAGGTCCCGCAGTCCGGGCCGCAGACATGGGCACTCGCCATGCGACGGAACTGTAGCACCTCTTCAAGGATAGCGGTCGCCTTTGCTTTAGGAGAGGAGGTTCCAAGGGAGAGCGGCGAAGCTCCTTCGATGAATTCCATCGATGGGGTGCTTCCGTCTTCTAAACCTGCGATTGAATATTCCATAAGCCGTCCTCTTAAAACATGCGAAGTGTTTTTCTTAGGTAATAGATAGTATGAATCCGGAGGGCTGGGTATTCCGGGGAAGAGATACCCGGTATTTGTATTTACCTATGCTAATTCGACATCCCTTAGGAGGAGACCGGCCATAAAAATTACAATCAAGCTAGCAATTTCACGTCGGGGAGCCTAGGTTGCCGAAACCTTTAAACTTCAGGAGTTCTCAATGAAAATTCTAGCTATGGTCCTTGCTCTCTCGACGACTTCCGCCTTCGCTCAACGGTACGCTTCTCTTAACTGCGCAGTGAAAAACCCTTGCCAGTATTCCAAGTCCCACGACCTCGGATACTGCGTCGGGAACACCACCCTTCGGATCAACGACAGAGGCCCACGTGGGTACTTCAGCCACCTGGTGGTCGGGAAGTCTTCTGGCCTCGGCGGCGAGCTCATGAGACTTGCTGCGGACATCCCGGTACAGTTCGCCAATAACAACACCGTCGTCACCGGAACGATCGACCACGGGGACACCTACGTCCGTCTGGCCCTCCGTCCGCAAGGCTTCGCAGGTGTTCTGACCCTCGAGCAAGACTTCGCTTTCGAAATTCTTTGTAAGTAAATTGATTCTCCGTTTCACGATCTGGCGAGGCCCGGTGTTCACCGGGCCTCTTTCATACCCCATTTAAAATTAAGGTAGCCGACCTGTACGCTAGGTTTTCTTTCTCCTATAGTTTTCCCATGAAAAAATTATCTTGTTCCCTTTCTAAAGTTGTCACAACTCTTTCCCTCGTTCTCTTCTTTGCGCAGGCTTTCGCCCAGGAAGTGGAACTCACAGAAGCCAACGGTAAGCTCCGGTTAAACTGGGACGCCTTCACTAAAGCGCTCGAGCCCAGGCTGCGGAAGGTGGTTCCCGAGCTCAGAGACCTGAGGTTCGCCCTTTATCAGAACGGACTGGAAATGGAGGCCGCCACGAGCCTTCCCTGGTCCCAGCGGCAGCTGGAAGTGACCGTCCCCGAGGGACAGATGGATTACTACCTTGAGATACGGACCAGGGCCGGCAAGGTCCTCCACCGGTCCCCGTACATTTTAAGAGAGGTGTTTAATAGCCAGGTTGTTGCACCCGAGAGCTTCTCGAACCTCACGGCGACCCAGCCCCTGCGGGTCGTCCTCCCGGAAAGTCTGAAACGATCCACGGGCTATTCAGGTGTGCTCACCGACCTCGCTTACCGGCTCGGCTATAAGAAAGTCGTTTGGATCCTTAAAGAAACCGCCGACCCCGCGCTGCGGAAGCTGATCGAGGGCCTGAAGGGGAGCCTCGGTATCCGGATCAACATGAACGGTGACGGTACTCCGAGATCGGTCCTCGTCTTAAATGCGAGGAACGAGGTTTTAAGCGAAGTCGCTCCTGAGAACTTCTACTTCAAAGTGGACGCCGCCTTCAACGGAAATGCGTTCTTCTGGGATGACATGCTGGTATGCCTCGCCACGGTCCAGCACCATCCGTGGTTAGTCCAGTCGACGATCCAATTCTGGCTGGACGTCCAGGCCAAGAACAGCGGACTGATCCCCCGGGAAGTTCGCAAGACCAACATGCTGAGTTTCTTCTTCCCGGAGATCATCGAAGTCGGCCGACCCACGAGACCCAATCTGCAACTCATAAACCCCTACCTCATGGACTGGGTTGCCGATGAGCTCTTCCGCTACGACCCCTCGAAGGAGAATCGGGCGCTACTAATGAAAGTGGCCCAGTCCATAGAAGACTACACGGAGTGGATGAAGAAGAACCGGTCGGTCTATACCAAGGGTGGCAAGTGGATCGGGTACGTGATCAGCGCCCTTGGATCAGGGCTGGATGACTCGAGAGGACGGCGGGGAGATTACTACACTCCCGAAGCCTCCGAGACCGCCTGGGTCGATCTCATCTCTCACCACGTGTCGATGCACAAGCACCTGGTAACCTGGTACGAGATGTTCCTGAAGGATGAGAACCTTCCCGTCGAGGATAAAAAGAAGTACGAGCTCAAGCTCCTGGCCGCGCGCAGGGAAGTTACCGAGAAGGAAGCCATCCTCAATACACTCTACTGGAATGAGGAAGAAGCACTGTACTTCGACCTGATCCCTGACGGAACCGGCGGGCACAAGCATGACATGGCCTACTACTCGATCAGCGGTCTCTGGCCCCTCTACTCTGGCAGCGTGCCGGAAGAAAGGTTCGCTCGGTTCGTGGAGAAGAACTTCGCGCCGGAACGATTCGGAGGGGAGTTCCCGTTACCCGCCAACTCCAGGCACCATATCCCCCAGGTTGAGCCAGAAGAAGATGGCTACTGGGCGAAGTGGTCTCACTGGCCAAGCATGGCGGCGACGGTAGCGAGGGGCTTCTCCCTCCAAGGCAAGCCTGACCTCGCAGCGGACGTGACCTTCAAATTCCTGCGGGGAATGGAGGAAGCAAGCACCGCCACCATCGCTGAGTTCTATGGAGAATTTTTCCAGGGTGGCCGCATCCGTTCGCGCATCGGGCAGCTGGCCCGGCACCACACTCGGCTTGATTTCACGGGGTGGGGGAAGACCCCCCCGATCTACAACCTAATAAAGTATGGCCTCGGGATGAGACCCGAAGCCGACGGGACCGTGACCTGGAATCCGACCTTCGAACTCCAGGTGAACGAGAGAGTAGAACTGCGGAACATCCTCCTGCACGGAAAGCGGATGGACCTGGTGCTGAAGAGGAACGCCGATGGAACCTACGCGATTGAGGCTCCATCGGGACTCGTTGTTCGAAGTCGGTTGATCCAGAGGTAGTCAGCGAGCCACGTTCCACCAGAAAGCCCCGTCCGCCGCGTGCTCCTCGAAGAACGAGAAGAGCTTCGCATCGTAGTAGAGGTTCGACGGGACCGGCGGGAGGTCCTGGCAGGGATCGTGGAACCGCTGCGGGGACCGCAGGTACGTGACCCGCTGGTCTCCGGCGATCGAAGCGATCCGCTGGTCCGCCTCCGGCAGGACGTTCACGTTCACTCCGACGAGCTTCACCTCCGCTCCGACGACTCTCTTGAAGACGTTGAGCAGGGTTCCGCTGCCGATGGGGAGCCAGAGCTCCTTGATCTTGTAGACCGAGTTGAGGGCCCACCAGTGGCGGGAGATTTCCTCCTCGAGGAGGGTTCGGAACGCAACGGAGTTGAACCCGAGGGGGATGAGCTTGACCCGGTTCTGCAGGGCCGCGTAGCTCTGAGACTTCGCCTGGGCATCGGCCAGGGTGTGGCAGAGGATGAGCCGCGCCCCGAAGCTCTTAGCGATCTTCGAGAACTCATGGACGTACTCACCGCTCTCCTTCTCACAGAAGAGCGTGCACTGGGCCCCGAGCTCCTTGCAGGCGTAGGCGAGGGCGATCTGCGCGAAGCCGGAGAACGGACTGGCGTAGATGAAGTGGTTATGGCCTTCTTCGATCAGGCCCTTGAGGTACGGGATGATGGCCCGCTGCTTGGTGCCGGCGACCAGGAGGTCGTCCCGCACCACGAACATGGACTTCGCGTCCGTGATCTGGATCGGGGAGACTACTGGTCTGGGGGAGTAGTCTTTTGCTACGGTGCGTGTTTCCAGGGCGACGGACATGGGATCCTCCGATTCTTCTGCCCTTATTGATACCGAGGATTAGACATTCTTGAAATTATGTAATAGCAATAGTCACCATTCCCGGGAGGAATACCAGATGAAGCCCTTCAAGCGTGAGTACGAGTACTTCCTCCTCCTCTGCCGAAGCCTGAATATCTCAGGGGCCGCCGAGGAGGCGGGGATCCAGCAAGCGGGCCTCTCGAAGTCCTTAAGGTCGCTCGAAGACGAGCTCAAACAGCCCCTGTTCTACCGCACCAACCGGGGCCTCCGCCTCACGCCCTACGGGGAGATCTTTAAGAATCTCCTCACCAGCACCGCGACCAACTGGGAGCTCTCACTGGAAAAGGAGCTCACGAAGTTCAACGAAGTCGCGGGGAGCTTTAAGATCGGCTCCCACGCGGCCGTCGCCAATGGCCTCATGGGGAAGTTCTATCCGCGGCTGGTCGAGGAGAACGAGGGCCTTCGCCTCAAGCTCGAGCTCAAGCGCTCGGCCGAGGTGACCCGCGACGTGGTGGAGTACAACCTGGACTTCGGCGTCGTCGTCAACCCGACCAGGCACGAGGACCTGGTGATCACGGAGCTCCAGCGGGACTTCAGCGCTCTCTGGGCGTCGACCAAGGAGCCCCAGAAGCGAGTTCTCTATTACAACCCGGAGATGCTGGAGATCGTCCAGACCCTGAAGAAGTACTCCCGGTACAAGCTAGTGGAGGTCGGAGACTACGAGGTCATCGCCTCCCTCGGAAGACGGTCCCAGGGAGTCTGCCTGCTCCCGAGTGCGGTGGCGGGGAGGTCCCCGGGTCTGCACCAGATCGGAAGGCCCGTGATGGAAGCGAAGATCTGCCTCATCTACCGGCACGACATCCTGAAGAGCAGGGCGTTCCAGGAGATCGTCCGGAGCATCCGGCAGAGCTTCAGGCTCTAGAATGGGCGTTTTTTTACCAATGTCCGTGGAATCCTTACGGGGGGAGGTAGATTCCTCTGGTCTGGCGGCACGCTGATATTTTACTGTACCGACCTATGAAAACATACATCCTTGGTTTACTCTTAGTTATGAGCAACACCCTCGCCGCCCGCACCATCAAGGTCCTCATCCCCCTTCCGTCCCGGGACTTCGATCCGACGGAGGTGGCCGTCTCCTGGAAGAACCTGCGGGACCTCGACGTGACCTTCGCCACTCCCGACGGAGAGGTCGCGGCCGAAGACCCACGGATGATGAGCGGAGAAGGCCTGGGCGCCTTCAAGTTCATGCTCCGGGCCGACAGGGCCGCGAGGCTCGCCATGGAGGAGTTGAAGAAGACTCGCGAGTTCAACCATCCCATCACCTACAAAGACATCAGAGTGGAAGACTTCGACGGCATCCTCCTTCCGGGGGGCCACGCTCCGGCCATGCGGGCCTACATGGAGTCCACCCTCCTCCAGATGAAGGTCGCCCAGTTCTTCGATAGCAATAAACCCATGGCGGCCATCTGCCACGGCGTCGTCCTCGCGGCGAGGAGCATCTCCCAGAAGACCGGGAAGTCCATCCTCTACCAGAAGAACGTGACGGCCCTGGTGAAGACCAGCGAGCTTCTGGCCTGGAACCTCACCAAGAAGCGCCTCGGGAACTATTACCGCACGTACCCCGACACCACCGTGGAAGACGAGGTGGTCTCGACCCTCATCGACAAGAAGAACTTCCACCACGGCCCGCCGACGCTGCTCAAAGATACTCCGACGTCGACCTGGAAGGGCTTCGCCGTGGTCGACGGTAACCTCGTGACCGCGCGGTGGCCCGGCGACGTCAATAAGTTCTCCCTGTCCTTCCGTGAGCTCCTGGAGAGAAACCGCTAGTCGGCCCGGAACTTCCTCGGCGAGGTCATGAGGAACCTCCTGGCCGAAGAGTGGAACCGGCTCTGGGTTTCGAAGCCCACCGTCCTCGAGACGTCGGCCACCTTCTTCCCCTGGGCGATGTAGTACACCGACACCAGGGACCGCAGGAGGTTCCGGTAGTCCACCGGGGAGATGCCGAGGTCCCTCTGGAACGAGGTGCTGATCCGGGCGTTCGAGAGCTGGAGCTTCTTTGCGATGGCGGTGATCTTCACCCCCTTGTTGTACTCCAGGTCCAGGATGGTCTTTATCTTCCTCGTCACCACGTTGGCCTTCTTACACCGGTCCACGTAGGTGATGATCCTGGACGCCTTGAGCAGGCTGACCGCTTCCTCGCGGCTCGCGGGAACCCGCCAGTCCTTCGGCTCGAAGATGAAGGGCCTGGAGAGCTCCTCGGCGGAAGGGGTCTCCGGAAGAGGGAGGTCGGACCAGCAGCCGATGGAGTGGTAGCTCGCGGCCTGGAACTCGCCGTAGCTCAGGCTCCAGGAAGGCATGAAGAGGCCAAAGCGTCTTAGGCCTATGTCTCTCAGGGTTTCACCGTCGTGGAACAGCACCTCGCCCTCCTGGATGTCCATGAGGACGTAGAACCACACGTGGCCCCGGGTGTTGAAGCGCTTCCTCGTCTCCAGTTTCCTGGTCTCTTCGAAGATCCCCCAGTGGGGATCCTTGAAGGCGAATTTCCAGCTCGAATCCTGCATGCCAGCTATGTTAAACCAGATGGGTAATGTTTACAACAATGTCCTCCGGGAGAAGAATCCTGGTACTATCGGGCCATGAAGATCTTCGTTCTCCTCTTCCTCCTCTCCGGTACCGCCGTCGCCTCCTCGTGCTTCGAAGAGCACCTGCGGGACTCCATCGCCGTTAACCGGAGCAACCGGGCGGCGTACGCGGAGCTCTCCGGAGGAAAGTCGAACACGGTCCTGAACCTTCTCATCGGCCTTGAGCGGCTGAGCCTCGCCTCCGCCTGGTACTTCGACTGGCGGGCGAAGGAATACAACCAGAAGGGGATCCGGCTATTCTGCGATGAGTTCCTTCCCATGAAGAAGAAGCCCGTGGTGAGAAGCGCTCCGGGGCCCAAGCTCCGCCCCTTCGACTGGGAGAGCTATGAGAAAGAGCTCTCGGACGCCGTCGGGAGGAAGGACGTCGAAGGGATCAAGGCGCAGTCGCTCGCAGCGGTGCGAAGCCTCGAGGCCCACCCGGGCACCTACTGCATGCTCCGGCACCTCTTCGAGTCCATCTACCGGTTCGCCTACTTCCTGCCGGTGCACGCCGAGAAGGCCCGGGCCACCGGGCTAGAGGATCCGACCTCCCTCTCCCTCTTCGCCATCCGCCTGCAGGTGTTGAGTCTCATCACGGTCCACAAGATCGACCGGATGTCCGCGCCGGTGCAGGAGCTCGGGGTTCCGCTCCTGTGCAACGACCTCCCGCCGCTGCTCGACGATCTTACTCTCTAGAAACTGCCCTACCTTGTTGGTGCTGGGAATAGTTCAAGGTAAATTCTTGCTCTGACTTTTATTTTCTGACGAGCGTCACTTAACTTTAGAATTAAAGTCATAGCAGCATCTCCTGTAGGACATGAATTGCAGTGGACTGTTCATGAAAAGAACATGTCCAAATCCAGACTGCGCATTCCCGAATTCCACCATCAAAGATGGACACTTCAAAAGAGCAGAAGACTGCAAGATCATCCAGCGCTTTCGCTGCAAGTGCTGCAAGCTTCGCTTCTCTCACGCCACCTTTTCAGATGCCTACCGGCAGAAGAAAAGAAGAGTGAATCCGACCCTGCTGAAGCTCCTCTCTTCGGGAGTGTCGATGCGAAGGTCGGCCATCATACTGCGAGTCCACAGAAAGACCGTAGAGAGAAAGCTGCCCTTCTTGGCACAGCGGTGTCGGAGGGTTAGCAACCGGGAACTTTTACGGCTCAAAGGGCGGGTTCACAACATCCAGATAGATGATCTGATCACCAAGGAGAACTCAAAGCTAAAACCTCTGAGTGTGTCCATCGCAGTAGACGAGGACCGAAGAACTATCCTGGGGCTCGAGGTCTCCCAGATCCCATCATTCGGTCATTTGGCGGGAGTCGCAGTCAAGAAGTACGGATACCGAAGTGACGAGCACCACCTAGGACTTACCCGACTCTTTGAGAAGATCTCTGCTGTCGTGTCGGCCGAAGTTCAAGTAAAGTCAGATGAGCACTCAAGGTACCCGGGGTACATCAGCGCCTATCTGCCCAGAGCAAGGCATCTGACCTATAAAAGTGAGCGGGGGTGTATTGTCGGACAGGGAGAACTCAAAAAAGTCGGTTTCGATCCACTATTTGCCGTCAACCATACCTGCGCCCTTCTCCGGGCAAACATCAATCGCCTCATTAGAAAAACCTGGTGCACCACCAAGGATCCAAAGCGCCTTAAAGACCATCTGGAC
>SXGU01178030.1_pt1 | contig 14411 bp, 16 predicted proteins | sample 3174531 | NCBI WGS metagenome assembly SXGU01 (sample SAMN11356863, study PRJNA531348) | freshwater metagenome | isolation source: freshwater sample F1-140 | place: China: Fuxian Lake, Yuxi | collected 2017-12-25
AGTATCAATTCTCCTCTTCAAATCAATCGTGGTTGACGAAACAAAAGTAGGAAGCTACGACGACAAGTACATCGGGGATCTCTTCACCTCATCAGGCATCGTGATGTCAGGAGAGGGTGGGGCCGCATCATCGCCAGAGCCACTACCGGTAGCAAAAAAGAAGTAGTAGTACCCTCTTCTAAAACCCGCCTCCACCCTTGAGGTAGGCAAATCCGTAGTACGCAGCGGTCACTCCCTCGGCAGAGCCAGTGATAGCCTGTTTGAACTCAGTGTCGGTACAGTCGCCACACGCATATACTCCAGGAACGCTCGTTTCTGAGTGCCGGTTAATCACGATTTCTTTTTTGGCGTTGAGTTCAGCTCCAAGAGATTCAGCAAGGTCAGTAAGCGGCAGCTGTCCGATAGCCACGAAGACCCCCTGCACATCGAGCTCTCGCCCAGACTTGAGTCGAACCTTCTCGACGTTTTTCGTGCCCATAATTTCTTCAATTTCTTGCTGGAAGAGGATCTCAATCTTCGGCTCATTCATGACGAGTTTGTAGTTTGCTGGTTCTGCTCGAAGGACGTCTTTTCGAACGATGATATAGACCTTCGAGGCGTGCTGGGCCAGGAAGAGAGACTCCTTTGCCGCAGTATCACCTCCGCCAACAATCGCCACGACTTTTTCTTTGTAGAACGCGCCATCGCAGAGCGCACAATATGATACGCCACGATTCGCAAACTCCTCTTCGCCTTTACAATCGAGATGGCGATGCTTGCTGCCGGTCGCAAAAACAAGCGTCTTTCCGTGGTACTCATTTCGTGAACTTTTCACGACAAAAATATCACCCTGCTTCTCAGCAGATTTGATCGTCTCGCTTTTCATCACCACACCGCTCGCTTTGGCGTGTTCCCAGAGCGACATTCCAAGATTCGGTCCACTGGTAGAGATGACACCTGGCCAGTTCTCGACGATATGGGTCGTCGTAATGAGTCCACCAGGAAGCTCAGCAAAAAGAGCCGTTTTAAGATTGAGTCTGGCCGCATACATGCCTGCCGAAAGACCGGCGCATCCGCCACCAACAATAAGCATATCAAACACCTCCATAGATGAAAGACGTAAAAAAATAAGGGTCAGTGGACGCCAATCTGGACGTCGGTTGAGTTCTTGGTGAAATAATCGGTAATCGAATTGCGTCCGGTATAGCCTTCTTCCATCTCATGCCAGTGAGAAATATCGGACTCACCATGCTGCCAGCAGAGATAGACCTCACGTGCCTGAAACTGGGTAGGGAAATCAACAATACCAACCTGGAAGTCTTTGAATATACAGCCGATAACATGCAACTCATCAACATTGTGCGCAATCTGATCAAGAAGTGCCTGGAGCTCACCATACAGCTCATCCAGCTGATTCTCAAGAACTGTCGCTTCCTCGGTTTGACTAGACTGCTTCTGTTCCAGAACTTCAATCTCCTGCTGTACCTTGGTAAGGCGCTTATGCTTGGTCAGGAGCTCCGTCACAATCGGTCGCACGAGAACAAGCGAGCTATTCGCCTTTTCAACGGTAAAAAATCGGTGATGTGGCGTAGAAATAATAGTATTCATAAGTAATGCCCCAATTATAGAACACTGGGACTGCTTCCACAAGAAAACAAAACGTTACAAAACTTTAAACTGGAGTCGCTCCAGGAGGTGAGCCGTCGCACGCGGTCCAATAAGCCGTACATGTTGCTCATCATGAACAACATGGAGCTGCGGATGATCATCTTTTTCATCACCGACGCTGACAGGGGTACCAAATCGACCACTCAGGAAATGTTCATCATTTCCATACTTTCCCGGTCGATCACCGAAACAGATAATATCTCGAAATGGCTCAGCTACCAGGAGGCCTTCGCGCTGAAGATACCTGCCGAACTCATAGATCCCCTGATCCTTATCGGCATCAGCACTATAGAAAATAACACCAAGACTGGAATTTCCCAGCCGAATTTTTCCCTCAAGTCCGAGACTTTCAATGAGATCAAGGCCCATTCGCTCCAAAGTTTCGCAGCGAAATATAATCTCATCGACACGTAATGTTGGTAAATCATGCGGGCGTAAAATAATAACACTTTCATGAACGTTAATTTCAGAGACGTGTCCCTCAAACGTCTTTCGTGCTATCTCGCTAAATCTCGAGAGAGGAATAATATCTTCGGGCCAGCATATGCGATAAAATTCTTTAAAATCCTGAGCATCCTCATTGTAGGCATAGCCGACGCCTCCGTTTTCACAGATCCATATCCAGCGTGACTTCAGGGCATCGAAATGGTCTCCAAGAATCTGATGCGCATGCTTGAACGCCGCAGGAAATGGACGCGCAGTACAGATCGCCATGTAGGCTTTTCGTGACGTTTCCTGAAGAAGCCCCGGCATGTACTCCGGAAGTGGCATTCGATAGCCACGCTCAATCAGTGTGCCATCATAATCAAACATGCAGGCAACGAACTCTCGATCTAAAAGTGGGTGCTTCATACAAAGATGACATGCTAAAACGGTCGCTTGGTTTTTGGGAAGTTCATCCAGACATTGATACCGCACCATCGTGGACCCTCCGGACATGGCCCCTCGGTGGTGGCCAGCTGCAGGCTCTTATCCAGAGCGTCACTCGCCATAATTTCTTTCATTTTCTCACGTGTAGCGTGTCCCACCCCACCCTGATATCGGGTAAAGCATGGGGGGCCGAGGTACTTGCCAAGTCGAGGATGTGCGTCGCGAACCTGCATGATTTCATCCACCGCACAGTTGTAAATTTCGAGCTGCGCAAGGAAGCAGCTCCTCAGTCGCCACTTGTGCATAAAGTGAAGGAGCGAGCCACTCTGGGTGAATCGCAGAGTCACGGCATTTGGCAAAATATAGCAGGCAAACTCAGAAGACACACCCATCCCGATGAGTGTATTTTTTGTCTTCCACATCTCAGCAATAACCTCATCATATATCTTCCGCGCCTCTTCATTTTTCTCAAAAACTGGCGGCGTCATATAATCCGGCGCTCGGGTATGCATCATGCGCAGGAGCGGTCGGGAACCCGGAGTCGTGCGGTGTCGCTGCTCCTGACTGTCACCCGTGTGAGTCATTCGTTTCTTGAAGGTATACTGCGCGTGGTTGAGAGCACGCATCACCGGGGACATATCCCACGAGTTCAACGTGTCGTTCAGGTACTTATTTTTGAAAGGATTCACCGCATAGTCGATCGCATCATCATCGCTGAGTATCGTTGGCGTCGCGCCCACAACTTCACGGACACTATCGGCCACGACCTGTTCAGCGCGCGGATCAAACATGATCAACTTCGACCACTTATCACCCAATTCCGCATCAAACGCCTCAGCAAACGCCGCATTCATCTCGTAGAGTTTTTCCTGACTACCTGTTCGTGAAGCAAGTTCTTCATACATTTTTTCTTCAAGGAGATCGCCCTCTTCAAACGCCTCGTCACCAATTCGTTCAATAAAATCCGGATCAATTTTTCGAACCTCCTCGACCATCATATCCACAATCATCTTCGCCTCGGTAGGGCAGTCGCTGAGCCGTGCCATGCGAACATATCGCTTCAAGACAATACCAGAAATCGTGTGGTACATCGTCGTAAACGCACCGAGCGGCAACACATATCTGGCATTTTCAATCGCCTTTTTCTCACTATCGGTCATGATAGCCTTCTCATTTTGACCCTTCAGTTTGCCGATTTTTTCCATCAAAGAAAAATTATCACCGACAAGCAGCTGGGAGATTTTATTGTACGCCATCCAGCTCTTCATCACCGCATCCTCATAGAGCTTCAATGCCTCGCCCTCAAGAGGTGGCACATACACCGCCGCGTTATCCATCACCACGTACCGCTGAGACTGCTGTTCGGAGTTATAGAAAGGATGGGAGTGGAAAAAACTCCACACCACATGTCGTGAAATATTCTGCAGACCAAAGACAAACGTCGGATGCTGGAAAGGGGTGTGATGACCTGCCTCATAAATACTCGCCCCAATACGTTCTCGCTGTCCCGGCGTAATATCCTTCGCATAAATCAGCTCCGGCGCATAGCACGTTCGTGCCGTCGCCATCGCAATATCAAACGGACTCCCCGTATACGCGAGCAGCTCAACTTTTGGCGGAGCACTCACGATATTCACGGCTCGATTCTCAAATTTTTGCTGGAGTTTTGTCTGGCTCATGCAGGGTGATAGTATCAGAAAAGGTACGGTCAGTCTAATAACAGGACTTGCCATCACCCAAAGCTTGCATTGCTGAATTACTCCCAAATGGTAATATATGCCCGTCCTTTTCTTTTCGGGCCCGTAGCTCAGTGGTTAGAGCAGTCGGCTCATAACCGATTGGTCCCTGGTTCGAACCCAGGCGGGCCCACCATCCTGGATTGAACCCTCTTCAGTCATACTTTGAAAGGGTTCATTTAGTTGTGCGGAAGCCACTCTTCGACGTCCTATCTTAAGGTTCAAAAACACATTTTTAGCAATTTCATCTTTTTGACCAGGGTCACCCGATAAGAAGCTTGTAGATAACGTTTTTACGTGGTTCAAAAATTCTTCAGGCACCATCATATTTCCTCGCACAACGAGATTTTCAATTTTAATTAAATCATCCGAAAGTTTATTGAGTTCCTCCAGATATTTCTTTTTTCTTTTCTCGATGATCCATTTTTCATCTACGTCAGTGAGTTTGCTACTAGCGATTACAAGTTCTTCATATTCGCGTTGAACTCGTGCTTTTTTCTTTATAGCTGCCATCTTTTGGCTCATATACTCAGCTCTTCGCTCCTTTTTGAGGGCATGAGCCTTTTCAAAATAAAGCGGATAATGAAGCTTTGCATCAAAATGCAGACTCCCAAGGATTCTCACAATATATTCGATAAGATCTTTTGCGCGAATGGTTGACCCACGGCATTCTTGGTAGCGGCACCAGTAGTAAAGGATCTTATCGCCGGAACGTGGCTTTGATGCGCCAGCAGCCAGGGATTTTCCACATTTTTCACACAAGAGTAATGACCGGAACGGATATAAATGCTTAGTAGTTTTAAGATCATTGCGCCCCATGCTTTGAACGATCTGGTATTCAACCTCTGTAACCATGGGTGCGAAGTCACATACATCTGGAAGAAAGACACTCTGGCCGCCCTGAACTAAGAGACCGTAGTAAAATGGGTTTTTGAAAAGCATAGAAAGCTTCTGGCCAGTCATGACCTCGATGCCAGCTTTTTGACTCTTGTAGGTGCGATGATATCCATGTTTATTCATAAAATCAGATATATCACGAATATATGTTCCTTCGAGCCTCATCTCCCACGCCTTACGTACAAGCGCAAAGCGAGTATATTGAGTATCGCATCGAGTTTCGTCAGGTTCATAAAAGCCCGTTCTATTACTGCGAACATAGCCAGTACGAAACTGCCCACCCGACTTGCCAGCCATCAGCGATTTGTGGATCCCTCGTTTGACGTCCACAGAAAGCTTGTCCGTATATTGCTTGGCAAGCACGAAGTCGATTCCAAGAGCCATCTTGCCGTTATAGTCATTTGTAAAACGATGAGCGGCAAACTTGAGATCGAGCAAAAAACCTTCATCAAGAAGATCAATAATCTCACCGGCCTCTTTCATATTTCTGGCTAAACGATCAGGATGCCAGGCAATAATGCAGTCAAATTTTCCAGCCTTGATATCCCGAATCATCTCAGTAAACTTCGGTCGGTTGTTGGATTTTCTAGCCGAACGCTCCTCCCGTATGGTCTCGACAACACGAAGACTCTCTCTGGTCGCCACATCTTTACAGCTCTGATGCTGATCTTCAATCGACCGCACCTGCTTATTCGGATCATCCTCAGATTTTCTGAGATATATAACGCACTTCGTTGGTTTTGGAAGTTGTTCGTCGAGCATGAGTTGAGGTAGGTTAATTGGCATGATTATTATCCGCTTGCTCATTATTCGCAAATTTACTATGGTATTTTCATTCATAATTAAAGCTAAGATGTCGTCAGGAAAAAAGCAGCATTTCGTTCCAAATTCGTACCTACGCCAGTGGGAATTTAAGGAAAATCGGTTATATATTTTCGATCTTGTAACCCAGAAGTTACACGTAGGTGATCCGGCGAATATATGTACAGAAAATCATTTCTATACGCTTGATTATCTGGGAGAGGATAGGAGGTTGATAGATGATTATTTGAGTGAAATTGAGCGTGATGGCTTGCCAAGATTGAAGGAAATGGTTCGAAAAGAAGATCTATCTCAAAATGGCCGAGATCAGGCGGGTTGGTTTATGGCAGCACAGAAGATACGAACTCCAACACAAAAAAGAGAAGATGAGCAAATATCATTCGAGTTAACAAAAAATATTATTAGAGAGAAAATTGAGGATCCGATAGCTTTAAGGGACATCGTGAAAGATCTTTGTGAAAAATTTCCTGACCGAGACGTAATGGCTGAAATTGGAGATGACCCAAAGGCATACTTTTTGGAACAGCATAGGAAGATTGAATCAGACGAAATAGCATTTCAAATGCAAAATCATAAGGAAAAATGGCTATCTACAATTCCAAAAATGATGGAAAAAGTGGCGCTGGAATACATTGCCGGCAGTTGGTTTGTGCTTCAGGCGCCAAGAAATAGGGGATTTATCACTAGCGATAATCCGGTCGTGACCTTTAGTTTTTTGGATAACCACAGCATGCCAACAAAGAAAAATGTGATTGACGTGGATGTTACTTTTCCACTTTCACCCCATGCACTCGTGCTATTGAGGTATGACAGAGGTCGAAGAATTGTACATATGGAACATTCCGAAAGTGGAAAATCTATAAATGAGTTGAATATGAGGACTGCAATGCATGCTGAGCGCTATCTCTTTTCTCATAATAAGGAGCTGTTACTCGCAACTGTAGGGCGATATTACGATGCATGGAAGACTATGAGAGCACATAACTCAGCTAAAGCTCATGCAACAAATCATATTCCGGTAGTTGATTTGCAGAAAAGGTATCTTGCAAAAATGATATACAGAAATTATGGAGCGTAAGACTGGTTCGCAAAGCTTATTCGTATTTTTTCGCTCTTTTTTCGGCTTCATCGCTATAATTGAAACGATCTGATGGCTGAGCGTTGAAGTCTTTACCCTGCAATAATCGATCCGCTACTTCAAGCGTAAGTTTGGTGAACTTATAGCGTATTTCTTCGGATTTTGATGACAGCCCGCTCTTCATATTTTTCCCGAGTGAACCAATATCTATACCGGACTCTACGAAGAGGGAAAACCAGAATTCATTATACTTTGTTATATTTTTGTGAGCTGAAACGTGAGCTGACTTTTTGCTATAGCCAGCCTTTCGTGCCGCCCCTGCGCCACTTTCCCCCGTCAATAATTCCTTAAAAAAGAGCCTCTGCTTTGTTGTCATAGCTTAAGTATAACTGCTTTGAAAGCAGCCATAAAACAAAATCTTTGTCATTCAGCCTCGGATAGGTATAATCCAAGTATTCACCCAGTCAGATCAACTTGTACGCCCTCTTGAGTGTTCCGCAGCATTGTTTCCCTATTGGGCAACGATGGGCGGCGTGCCAATAGGGCTACTCGAAAGGGCAAGTTGATTGGGTGAATCACGCCGTCCTCTTTTGCTTATTTTATTTTACCCATTTCTTGCCATGGTTAAGTTCACAACCAAGCCAGTAGTTAAGTATCTTTTGATCTTTGCTGCTCTTATTTTTCTAGCCGCCAATGGTTTTCATGCAATTATCGGCATGGTAGTTTTTATATCAGCAGGCATTCTCTTGTTATGGCTTATTTTCCCAGATACTTTCTCAAAAGCATTTAAGCGTGATATCCCTCGAGGAAAGCTTGGTAAAGCTTTAGGAGCATTGGTCGTTGTATTTTTCCTCACTTTAGCGATCAGTCAAAAACCGAATATTGCTCCTGTAGAGCCTTTTACTTTTGATATTCCTTCTTTGTTGGGAAAAAATATTGATGAAGTCAGGCAAGCGCTTGGAAAGCCTGCCGATGCAACACTTGATCCAACAAAAGAGCAGATGCGCCTACTAGGGCCTACTATGCTTTGGAGTAATGAATTTAAAAAGAATGGGAAACTTTTGAATGTGGAATATACTGTAGGAACTCGAAAGGTTCAGAGCTTCTTTGTAACTTCAGATAACGCATCATTTAAAGCATCTGAGAGGGATTATTTGATGAATATAGGTAATGTGAAAGACGGAGATGTTCGATATAACCTTAGATTTGTAAAAGCTTTAAGAGATCCTTCAACCTATACTGGCCTAGAGATTACACCTAAGCTATAAGCACTGACTCCGGAACACACATCAATTTTATTCCAACCTGTAAACCATGCTCAAAAGATTCATCCTTACCCTCAGCCTACTTTGCATTATAGCAAGCCCATTAAATGGCTATGCTGCTACGACCGATAAGGTTATCTACTACCAAGTTACAAAAGTAGCCGACGGCGACACCATCACCGTTAAAATAGGAAGCAAGAAAGTCTCTGTTCGTCTCATCGGGGTCGATACGCCAGAAACCGTTGATCCCCGCAAAATAGTACAGTGCTTTGGTAAAGAGGCATCCGCAATCACGAAGAAAACACTCCTCAACAAGAAGGTCGCACTTGAGGCAGATCCCACTCAAGGTGAAACAGATAAATACGGTCGCCTCTTGCGCTACGTATTCCTTCAGGATGGAACAAACTTTGATAAATGGCTAATCAGTGAGGGCTATGGATTCGAGTACACCTACAATATCCCATACAAATACCAACAGGAATATAAGGAGGCAGAAAATGCGGCGAGATTGAGTTCTAAGGGGCTTTGGAAATCAGAGGCCTGCAATGCTGAAACCAAGGCGAAGAAGCTTCCGCAGGGGCAAAAGAATGAAACCGTGAAGATTCCAAATGCAACAACTTCTTCGACTGAGGCTGTTCAAGGATATGCTTTCTATGTAAGCAGTCAGGCAAAGAGCAAATACTACTGCGAAACGGATTCTGCATGGAAGAACTTGTCATCAAACAATCTTCTGAAGTTTACAAGCGAGCAAGAGCTAAAGATGAAATATCCAGGACTTATTCTAAATAAGTCCTGCTAAACGGTGGTCTCTGTATTGGGAGTCTCTTGAGGCGACGCGGTAACGTCCGAGTGCACGCGAGGAGAAAATGCGGATGTAAGCAGCTGGAGCTGATGGATTACATCCTTAAAGGCTACTTTAGCTTCAGTTTTATTTTGTTTTGCCCAGCTGATTACGTCTACAGCTAATTGACCCTTCTTCACTTGTTGTTTCTTCCAGTCTGACTCTTGAAGTGCATCTTCGACTCGATCGGAAAAACTTGCAGGATAGTAGCTCTCAAAGTTCGGTTTCGAGAAGCACTGAAATTGATTAGGACTCCAGCTAGGGTATTTTGCCTTTAGTTGAGAAATTACATTTGCTCCTGCGGCGTCTCCATCTAACATTACCCACGCCTTATTATGATATATAGGTTCCCGATGTAGGAATAAGAATAAACGTGAGAAATCTGAAAAGGCTCTATCTGCCTTACTGATGCCACCTAAAGAAAGAGTTCTTATTTTGCCGTGCAGAGCGGGAATGAATGTTGGAATTAAATATTCTCGTATTACCCGTTCGGCTGTTGATTCTTCCAAAAGTAGCCAGCCATTTGCTAAGTCAAAATCGAATAAATCATACCCGAGATCTTCCAGTATAAAACGCCTTCCTTCAGGGTCATCAGAATCCACTTCATGAATAGTTGTGGTTGGAATTTTCCCTTCGTATCCAAGGGTAAGGTGAAAAATTTTCGAATCTGAAGCGGAACCGAGGTACTTCAGGACGATGTGCGAGTGAGTCGATATGATGAATTGATTAGTTTTGGATTTTTCGACGATTAGCGCAAGAAGTTTTTTTAAGGCCTCAGGATGTATATCATTTTCCAGCTCTTCAATTAAAAATAATTTCCCTTCAGCCTGAGAGAGTTGCCAAATTAGCCCCACAATTTGAGGAACGCCTTCCCCCATAGATCTAAACGGAACAACTCTTTTTTTATCAATCCGTAAGCCAAGTTGCTTGCCATTACTCGCAGAAAAAGACGATATTGAAAAACCAAGAATATCTTTACAGTAAGACATAAAATCAACATATGACTCATGCTCAGGGTCAGCTAGAAGTAGGTCAACTTGGGGATAGAGCGTGGATAGATCTTCAATGACATTAATTTGAGTTACCTCACTTATTGTCTCAGTATAGCTTGCAGGCTTCCTTTTTGAAAAAAATGGATAAATAAAAAAATTGTTAAGATGAGCGCTGATGCGAGGAAAGACAGTGTTACCCCCGCGGACATGAATTCTTGCATCCTGAGTATTCTCATACATTATAGTGCCTTTATGGATGGGCTGACGATCGGGAAAAAGATTTACAAAGCCAAAAAACGGCCGCTCAGAAGGGTCTATATCTGCTAACTCCATCATAGCTTGTCCTGATGCATTAGCGCCTTGTCTTGTGACTATGCTTTGATCAGGAGATTGAAGAAGATATACCGATCTCAGTATTGTTGATTTTCCAGAATTATTATGACCAACTAGTAGATTAATTCCTTTCGAAAGAGACAGAGGGTTGCCTTCTTTAAAGCTTCGAATATTTGATATCGTAATTTTTTCAACCCACATATTAAAATTTGAATTATTAAAACTTCATATCCCAAATCGACTGCTCGTTGAATCTCACAAATGTTCCATCGCCATTCTGCATACCTTCGGCATTTCGTTTTGATTGCTCGGGGGAAACATTCACCGACTGAACAGCCTCAATGGTCTTGTATAAGCGATTTGCAGCGTCGTCGCGCTCGGGATTTGTTTTTGGATCCATATTTTGAAGTTAGAGGAGCTCCAATCATAGCATACTGATGCCGAACTTAGAAAGAAAAAGTAGCAAAAAGAAAGAGGGGTACGGGAACGGGAACAGCTGCCACAGTATTAAATAAATTTAATAGTACGGGATCGGGTACGGGGCTTCTCCCTACGATCTCACATCTTGTGCTATTAAGTATCTGTTATCTGATGCTGGATATTCAACCGCACCTAGGGTAAGGAAGTAAAAAGAGGGAAAATGCGATCAGTACGTGACCAATTCGTTGAGTCGCTTCGTGGTAAATTTGTACGGCGAACGCTCGATTGTTCGCAAGGTCAGCTTTAACTTTTCAGATGGGGTATAGGTGAGTATACTCAAAAAGGCCGGTTCAAAATCCAAAGGTGAAGGCCCACCATATAATCCAATTGCTATGACACCACAACTTTCTACTCCTGAGCTATCGCCATTATCAATCGCGCCTGCAACGGGTGAGTTTGGAAAAATTATCGTTAGTGATGTTAGAAACACACAGACAGCTCAGCTGTTGCAGCTCGGTAAGCAGGCACAAGATCAGGCGGGTATGACAATTGTGCGAGCGGGTGATAGATGGGAATTTGTGCCGACAAATCACACAGATGATGTCATCAGAGAGGCGAATCAGACATTTTTTGCAAATCTCCAACAAGCTCTGGCAGGGGCAAATGTTGAGATTGGCTGGTCAATAAAGGGAAGAATGATGAAACAGTAGACGGCTTTCTGGGATACTTGCTACTCAAAGCAACCGCTTTGTAATCGTCTCCAGTATCAAAAAACCAGACTCGGTTACCCGAAAAAAGTTACCGAGTCTTTTTGCATGACCAGACTCGATGAATGGCGCTGCATTCTCAAGCAACTTCTTTGCATCACCCATCCGAGCGTACGTCTTTAGATTCATACCCTTATTCGTGCGCAATCGAAGCATGATAAACTCCATTCGCCTCAAGTCCGGATCAATATCCATCTCATTCGTGATTTTCATTGGATCTTTGAAGTACGCAGTAAAATCACTCCCATTTTCCCACATCACGCCATTGATAATTGAGTGGGCCCCAATGCCAAGCCCCAGGTAATCTTTCTGCTCCCAGTAGCGACGATTATGTTTCGACTCAAAACCTTTTCGTGCCCAGTTCGAGACTTCGTAGTGAAGAAATTCAGCTCGCTTCAGTCGCTTACAGAGCCACTCATACATGGCAATTTGTGTGGTCTCGTCGGGGCACTCCTTGATGAACAGATCGATTTTTTTCGTATCGTACGAGAGAAAATAAAATGAGGTGTGGGTAGGCTCGTACTTCAAAATCGTCTCAACCTCTTCTTTGAAAGATTTCAAGGTCTGTCCGGGCAGGCCCATGATAAAATCCGCACCAAAATTTTTCACCCCAGACTCTTTGAACACATCAAGCGCCCTGAAAATCATCTTCGCATCATGCGGTCGCGCAATTCGCCACAGGGTATCTTTATTAAAACTCTGAATGCCGAGAGAAAACCGGGTAATTCCAGACGCCTGATAGACCTTGATTCGCTGAGCATCAACGCTTTCCGGATTACACTCAATCGTGATCTCGCAGCCTTTTTTCACCTGAAACGCCTTCTTGATTTCTTGTATAACTTTTTTGATCAACAAGGGGTCAATCAAGCTCGGTGTCCCTCCGCCAAAGTAGATCGTTTGAATTTTATAATCCGATTTTTTCCCATACGTCCGTGCTCGCTCACGAACCTCTCGCACCAGCGACTCCACATACTCGGGAATTTTCCGGTTCTTATTTGCAAACGTCAAAAAATTGCAGTACAGACAAATCGTTTTGCAAAAGGGGATGTGAATGTAGAGGGATAGGTCTTTAGCCATGATGCCCACCTTTTTTATGATGCTCTTCCTCCATTTCTCGCAACTCATCCTCGCCATATCCCAAACAGTGACCAATCTCATGCCACACCACGTCACGCACGAGGTCTTTTAGCTCCGCGCCATCATGGCACAAGCTCTCGATTGATCGCTGAAAAATGGAAATCTTATCCGGTGGACCCTGAATCTCACCGACGCCCCACGCCGTCCGCGGTACGCCCTGATACAAGCCAAGGAGCACCTCGCCCCGAGTAATCTCAGTCTCGCCAATGTTGGCCCTCCTTGGTTCTTCTTCAATGACAAACGCGACATTTTTGATCGTCGCCCGAAACTCTTCCGGGACTGCCGCAATCGTGTCGTGAACCAGCTTTTCGAAATGGGAGAGGGGGATTTGCATGGATAGAATTTATAAAAATTTCTCTTCCGGTAGATTTGCCTGGCGCATGATCGAACGGCAAGTGCCATATGGAATTTCTTTACCATGTATAGGAACAATGACCGTTAACACAGGCTTTCCATTTTTTCGATACTTCGCATGGCTACCTTTTTGAGACACAAAAAAGAAGCCTTCATGCTCAAGGACTCGTAAAATATCCTTCAGCAGAAAAGGTTTAGGCATATTGGAGCTGGAAAGAAACGACATCAGGTCGTTCTACTTTTATGAATAGTGGCTCATGCTTCTCTTCAAAATAGAGCTCTAAAGCTTCCTGCAGATGTTTCAACGCCTCTTTCTTTGTCTTCCCATGACTCGCAATATCAACATTCAGACACTGGGAAACATAATATTTTCCCTCTTTCCAGATTGCAGCTTTGATAGTCATTTTCTTCATGAACTGAGTGTATCACAAGAGCCAAATCCTGACAAATTTCCAACAAGCTGCTACCATATCCATGATATGAACATCGCCGTTCTCCTTTCCGGTGGAGTCGATAGCTCGGTAGCGTTGCGCCTCTTGCAAGAGCAGGGCCACACCGTCATGGCCTTTTATCTCAAAATCTGGCTCGAGGATGAGCTGGCATTTCTCGGCGACTGTCCGTGGGATGAGGATCTCAAGTACGCTCGCGCCGTCTGTGAACAGGCGAAGGTGCCACTGGAAATTCTCTCGATGCAGAAGGAGTATTTTGAAAAAGTCGTCTCCTACACGATCGCGGAAGTGAAAAAAGGCCGCACTCCAAATCCCGACGTCATGTGTAACAATCACGTGAAGTTCGGACTCTTTTTTGAAAAAATCCAGAACGACTACCCAAACTCAAAATTCGACAAAGTTGCCTCCGGACACTACGCGCAGATCGAGCAGAAGGAAGATATCTTTTTCCTCAAGCGCTCACCCGATCCCATCAAGGACCAGACCTACTTTCTCGCACGCCTCTCGCAAAACCAGCTCTCCAGGATTCTCTTTCCGATCGGCCACCTCTACAAAACAGACGTCCGCGAACTTGCGGAAAAATACGACCTCCCGAACAAAGATCGCAAAGACTCACAGGGCATCTGCTTCCTCGGAAAATTCAAGTACAACGAATTTCTCAAGCACTACCTCGGTGAACGTAAAGGCCCCCTCATCGAATTCGAAACCGGAAAAAAACTCGGCGACCACACCGGCTTCTGGTACTTCACCATCGGTCAGCGCAGCGGCATCATGCTCTCCGGCGGCCCCTGGTTTGTCGTAAA
>SXGU01458961.1_pt1 | contig 14408 bp, 6 predicted proteins | sample 3174531 | NCBI WGS metagenome assembly SXGU01 (sample SAMN11356863, study PRJNA531348) | freshwater metagenome | isolation source: freshwater sample F1-140 | place: China: Fuxian Lake, Yuxi | collected 2017-12-25
CAACCGTGTCGGAACCGGCGGCGATCTGATGATCGCGGGTTTTGTCATCGATGGCACCGGACCGAAGTCGGTGCTGATCCGCGCGGTGGGGCCGACGTTGGCGGCCTTTGGCGTGACGGAGGCGCTCGCCAATCCTAAACTGCAGATCTTCAGCGGAGAACGGTTGGTGGCGGAGAATGACGATTGGGCTCCGGCGCTGGCGACGGTGTTCGGGCAGGTCGGGGCGTTTTCGCTCGTCGCGGGGAGTCTGGATGCGGCGCTCACGCTCTCGCTGCAGCCGGGCGCCTACACGGCGCAGATCACCGGAGTGAACGGCGCCACGGGTGAAGCGCTGGTGGAGATCTACGAATTGCAGAACTGAGCCGGGCCCTCTCCCTGGTTGTTGAGACCCCGCTCTCGCCGTCCGTCAAACGGACGGTGGTGCCCAATTGTGCGCCGCGGCGCACAATTCAGCTGGGCGGACGGATCGCGTGACGGTGCACCGCGGGATCGACGGTGATCCGCTGGCGGTTGCTGTCATTGGAACTTGTCGCACGGTCTGGCCAAGCTGATTTGCGCGGACGCCGGGGTCATGTCGCGAACCGCGAATCTATCAGCAGCCGGCCGAGTTGGGTTCCGATTTTCGGCGGAGGTGCGTTCCGCCCCGCGGAAATTCTGTGATGCCCATAGTGCCGCCCTGGCGTCGGCGACGTCTCGTTGCACGTCACGGTTCTTGTGTGATGGTCTTGGCCGTGAAGATGTTTCGGTGCCGGAGGCGACGGAGCCGTTGGGCGTGGGGATCGGTTTCCGTTGCGCCAGCCATCCCGGTTCGTTCGGCTTCGATGGCGTTGAGCAGGGTGCGGCAATGCTCACGGACTCGGACGTCCGGGTTGGTTTTCCGGTTGGTGTCGAGACACTCCAACTCGGCTGGCTCAAGTTCGCGGCCGCAGGTCCATTTTTTCTCCAACGTGGGCAACGGGTTGTCGGGATCCAGCCATTGGATGGTCGGCATCATGTTTGTTCGGGCGGATTGAAATTCATCCGTGAGTTCAATTGTGGCCGCAGATCGGTTTGGATGCGGGTCAATTCTTTTGCATGGCGGTGTCCAGGGGGTGGACGAGACGAAAAGCAGTGCCACGGGGCCCAATCACCTCGCAACAGCGGGTCGCCCATGGGCCAAGCAGTTGGAGGAGGTTTTCGTCCAGCAGTTCGACCTCCACATCAGTGGTGGTGTCGTGGGCGTTGAGAAACGCGGCCAGTTCGTCGGTGACGATGGTGTCGGGGTCATGGTGCTGCGCTCGGGCAGAATGGTGAACGCGAGGGAGCCGGCGCCAATCAGCGTGATGTGGGTTGGCGGATTCGTCCGATTGAATTCGATGAGAGCATTTTCCAACCAAACCAACGTGGAGATGAGGCCGGGATCAATCCGCGCCGCCGGTTTTTGAGCAGCAACGGCGTAAACGATTTCCAAGTCCGGCGCTTTGAGTCGGTGCTGAATGCCTTTGAGAAAAATCGTGAAACCTTCCGGAGTGGCTTCGACATGGGTCGCCCCGAAGACCGCCCCGCTTCTTGTGACAATGATGAAGGGTCCTTTCAGTTCAGAATGGTCTGATTCATCGGGGGCAGGTTTATCTCTTGAATGCATTCCGCAAGGCGAAGCGGGCTCCCTCGAAACGGGCTCCACCTTTCAGTCGCCAATGCCCGCGGTTGCCATCGCGGCCAGCCGCGGTGCTCTTGCTGTCCGGTCCAGATTTTCGGAACCGCCGCCCCTCCGCGGGCTCTTACCTCCCGCCGATGTGTGCCCAAAACCCCTAACTCCGCCGGTTTCAAGGCGTCTTTTCGGGATTAATTCCCGTTTGAGCCCTCGCTTGCCTTGCGTCGCCGCCGACCTCAACCTCGATCCCCTTGTTATTGTTCCCACCAGCAAACCTGCCCGCCCGGTCCCCATTTTCCATGCTACTCGTCCCGCTCCTCCGCTCTGTTGTGCGTCTCGCCCGTACGGTCGGCACCTTGTTTGCCGCCGCCGTCCTCGCGCTGACCCCAACCCTCGCCCAATCGCCCTCCGCCGCCGACGGCTTCGACCCCAATGTTGACGGCAACGTTTATGCGGTCGCAGTGCAGCCCGACGGCAGACTCATCGTGGCCGGCCAGTTCACGATGATCGGCGGCGTGTCGCGCCCCAACCTGGCCCGGCTCAACCTCGACGGTTCGGTTGACACGACCTTCAATCCCGGGGTCAACGGCGCCGTCCGGGCACTTCAGCTCCAGCGTGACGGCCGCCTTGTGTTCGGCGGAGATTTCACGGGCGTTCAGCCTGGTGGCACTGGCGCCACCACCGTGCGCAACCGCCTCGCGCGCCTCAACCCCGATGGCTCGCTCGATGCCACCTTCAACCCAAACGTCGGCGGTCAACTTCTGCCCCAAGTCCACGCGCTCCTCGTCCAGGCCGACGGACGCCTCGTCGCGGGTGGCTCCTTCACCACCACGCAGCCCAATGGAGCCGCGACCGCCACCACCCGCAACTATCTCGCGCGCTTCAATGCCGACGGCTCGCTCGACGCCGCCTTCAACCCCAATCCCAACTCCATCGTCCTCGCCCTCGCGCTCCATGTGGACAACAAGATTCTGGTCGGCGGCGGCTTCACCGCCCTGCAGCCGGCCGGCGACACGGCCGCGACCACCCGCAACCGCATCGCCCGCCTGAATCCATCGGGCACGATCGACTCCGAATTCAATCCCAACTCCAACAACGGCGTCACCAGCCTCGCCGTGCAGCGCGACGGCAAGATTCTCCTCGCGGGCTTTTTCACCACGCTGCAGCCCCCCACCGATGCCTCGCCCGCCGGCCGCTCGCGTTTGGCCCGACTGAATGTCGACGGCACGCTCGATTCCGAATTCTACCCGCGCGCCGACGGCAGTGTCGCGGGCGTGGCGGTGCAGCCGGACGGCACGATCGTCATTGTGGGTTCGTTTACCTCTGTCTGGGGCCGCGGCACGAGTTCGGTGAACCGCAGCTACGTCGCGCGCTTCAGTCCCGATGGCTCACTCGACAGCGGCTTCGCGCCGTCGGTCAACGGTCCCGTCAACGCCGTCGCCACCCAAACGGACGGCAAGATTGTCATCGGCGGTCTCTTCACTCGCGCGCTTCCTCTGGGTGCCACGACCCCGATCCTGCGCAACCGCCTCGCCCGGATCAATGCTGACGGCTCGCTCGACGCCAGCTTCGAACTCGAGGCCGGTGGACGTCCGCTCGTCTCGGTCACCCAGGCCGACGGCAAGATCGTGATCGGCGGCTCGTTCACGAGCGTCGGTTCATCCAGCCGCAACTATGTCGCCCGCCTCAATGCCGACGGTACGGTCGACAGCGCCTACAAGCCCGATTTCAACGGCCGGGTCTACACGATGGCGCTGCAGTCCGACGGTAAGGTGATCGTCGGCGGCGCCTTCACCACGATCGACGGCGAGAAACGCGAGTATCTCGCGCGCCTCAACACGTCCGGCACGCTCGACTCCGAATTCAACCCGCACTTCGGCGGCCAGGTTGGTGTCGTCGTGCTCCTCTCCGACGGCCGCATGCTGGTGGGCGGCACCTTTAACAGCGTGCAGCCGGCGGGATCCGCGACCCCGTTGCAGCGGCAAAACCTCGTTCGCCTCAACGCCAACGGCACCCTCGACACGGCTTTCGATCCCGAGCCCAACTCTTCGGTCGCGGCAATCGCCGTGCAGAGCGATGGCAAGATCGTCGTCGGTGGCGCGTTCACGTCCGTCCAGCCCGGCGGTGCTCCCACCGTCACGACCGCAGCCGACGGCTCGACCACGACCAAGTTCAGCACCGCCGCCATCACGGCGCGCAACCATCTGGCGCGGTTCAACGCCGACGGCACGCTCGACACCGCGTTTGATCCCAATTTCAACGCCGCGATCAGCGCACTCGCGCTCCAGGCCGACGGGAAAATCATCGTGGGTGGCTCCTTCACCGCGCTCAACCCGGCCGGCGCCCCGTCGGTTACCACGACCAACGCCGACGGCACGAAGACCACCACCACGGTGATCACCCGGGCGCGGCTGGCCCGGCTCAACGCCGACGGTTCCAACGACACCGCGTACAATCCCAACGCCAACGGCAACGTCCTCGCCCTCGCTCTTCAATCCGACGGCAAACTGATCATCGGCGGTTCGTTCACCACCTTGCAGCCCAACGGAGCCGCCGATTGGACGCTGCGCAAATATGCCGCGCGGCTCAATGCCGACGGCACCGTCGATGCCACCTTCAACCTCGATCTCAACGAACTGCCCGGCAACCGCGTCGATTCGCTCCGCCTGCAGTCCGACGGCCGTCTCCTGATCGGCGGCAGTTTTGCGTCGTTCGCCCCCCTTGGCGCGCCGGCCCGCATCGCCCGCCGCAGCTTCGCCCGACTGCTCGCCAACGGCCAGGTCGACACGACGTTCGACGCCGCGGCGGGCGGCGCCACGGGCGCGATCGTCAACGCCCTCGCGGTGCAAGCCGACGGTCGCGTGCTCGCGGTCGGCAGCTTCGCCGATCTCGGCGGGGCGAAGAGCACCAACATCGCCCGCTACCGTTCCGAGGGTACGCCCGATCCCGAATTCAATACGAATCTGAACACCGACGGACCGGTCAGCGCCGTGATCGTGCGACCTGAAGGCGCGCCGGTCCCCACGCAGCTGGGTGGTTTCGCCTGGCTCAATGCCAACGGCACGATGCGCGCGGCCTTTGCCACCGCCGGCGCACGCTTGAGCGGCGAGATCAACGCCGTCGCGATCGATGCCTCCGGTCGCTTGTTGCTCGGCGGCACCTTTGCCAACCTCAGCAACTCTTCCGGCGGGAACCTCGTGCGGTTTGCGGCCAACGGCACCCTCGACACGAGTTTCAACCCGACTCCCAACGGCGCCGTCACCGGCATCGTTGTGCAAACCGACAACCGGATCGTGGTCGTCGGCTCGTTCACGACCGTCAGCGGCACGGCCCGCAACCGGATCGCGCGAATCGACGACAACGGCTCGCTCGACGTCACCTATGACCCCAATGCCAACGGGCGGATCGCCGCTATCGTGCGCGAGAGCGACGGCCGCATGATCGTCGCGGGTTCGTTCAACAGCTTTACCCCCAACCTCGCCACCACCGCGGTCGCGCGCAACTACCTCGCGCGGATCAACGTCGATGGCACGGTGGATGCGAACTACAACCCGTCGCCCAACTTCAATGTCAACGCCCTCGCGCTGCAGGGTGACGGCAAGATTGTCGCGGGCGGCGGTTTCACGAGTGTCTCGCCCAACGGCGCCACCACCCCGATCACGCGCAACAATCTCGCTCGGTTCAACACCGACGGCACGGTCGATCAAAACTTCAACCCCAGTCCCAATTCGTCGGTCGAGGCGTTGGTCGCGCTCGGCAACGGCCAGTTCCTCGTGGGCGGCTCGTTCACGACCCTGCAGCCCGGCGCCACCGGCACCGCCGTCGCGCGCAACAACCTCGCGCGCATCAACAGCGACGGCGCCGTCGACCAGGGCTTCAACCCCAACGCCAACTCCGTGGTGACCACGCTCGCGGTGCAGCCCGACGGCGGCATTCTCGTCGGCGGATCATTCTCGACCCTGCAGCCGGGCGCGACGGGCACCCCGGTCACGCGCAACCGCTTTGCCCGGCTCAACCAAGACGGCACGCTCGATCTCAATTTCAACCCCGACATCCGCGGCGGCATCAATGTCGTCGCCGCGCGTCCGGATGGCACCGTGCTCGTGGGCGGCAACTTCACCGATCTCCAGTTCACCGGCTCGATCATGGTCGGCGGCAATTTTGCCACCATCGGTGGCGTCGCCGCGCGCAATCTCGCGATGCTTAACGACAATGGCTCGGTCACGACTTCCTTCCAGCCGCGGCCGGATGGCGTCGTCAGCGCCCTGCTGGCGCTCCCCGACGGCAAGACGATTGTCGGCGGCGCGTTCACCAACATCGCCGGCGTCGCGCGCAACCGGCTCGCGCGGTTCAATGCCGACGGCGGACTCGACACCACCTTTAATGCCAGTGCGCCCGGCGCCGTCCGCGCCCTTGCCGTGCAATCCGACGGACGCGTGCTCGTCGGCGGCACTGGCATCGTGCGGTTCAACGCCAACGGCACTCCGGATGCGTCGCTTACCACGAGCGTGACCGGTCCGGTGACCTCACTCGCCGTGCAGGCGGACGGAAGAATTCTCTACGCCACGAATCAGACCGCGCTCGCGCGCCTCAACCCCGACGGCTCGGCGGATCCTTCGTTTTCCCCGGCGGCGGGCGGGGTCTCGGCGATCACGGTCCAGGCCGACGGCCGAATCTTGGTGGGAGGCGCGCCTGCGCGCCTCGTGCGGCTCAACTCGAACGGCTCGTTGGACTCGTCGTTTACCCTGTCCTTCGACGGCGCCGTCACCGCGCTCGCGCTTCAGGCGGACGGCCGTCTGATGATCGGCGGCGGATTCCGCAGTGTCGGCGGCACCGCGCGGCCGGGCATCGCCCGACTCACTGGGGCCGGCGCCGCGGCGCAGACGCTGGGTGTCGCCGCCAATCGCGGTTCCATCGTCCTGAGTCGCACGGGTGCGATCGGCGAAATCTCGGCCGTCCGCTTCGAGCAATCGTCCGACCGCGGCACCTGGACTTCCCTAGGGGACGGGGTGCGCGCTCCCGGCACGGCCAACTGGCAGATCGCCGGCCTGAATCTGCCCGCGAGCGGCGCCTTCTACCTCCGGGCCCGCAGTATCACTCCGTCGACCGCCGGCGCTGCCTCGGGCATCTACGAGACCGTGCGTGAGTTCAACTACGCCAGCCCGGTTCCCGGCCTCGGTATTCCCGCCAACACCACGACCATGCCGGCGCAGACCGCGGCGCAAAGTCCGATCGATTTCGCCACCGGGATTATTCCGCGCTCCATCATCACGTCGGTCCCGGGTGAAGGCACGGTGGAAATTTTCGTCGGCGCGACCACGGTGGCCTCGGGTGCGAGCCCCGCCCGGCTCACCAATCTTTCGACCCGCGGTCGCGTGACGCCCGACCAATCCCTGATTCTGGGCTTTTCGATTGCCGGCACTGAGCCGCGTCAGGTGCTCGTCCGTGGTGTTGGTCCGGCGCTGAACGCGTTTGGCGTGAGCGATGCGCTCCGCGCCACCCGCCTGCAGATCTACAATGCGGCCGGCGCGTTGCTCGCCAGCAACGAAGGCTGGAGCAGCGTCACCGCCGCCGCCCCGACGGCGGCGACGACGGGCGCGTTTCCGCTCGCCGCCGGCAGTGCCGACAGCGCGGCGGTGCTTGCGCTCGCGCCGGGAAATTACACCGCGCAAGTTTTCGATCCGCGTGGCGGCGGGGGCGTGGCCCTCGCGGAGATCTATGATGCCGGCTCCGGATCGGGCGCGCGGCTCGTCAACGTTTCGAGCCGCGGTGCCGCCGGCACGGGGGCTGATGCGCTCATCAGCGGTTTTGTGCTCGAGGGCGGTCTCGCGTCACGCGTGCTGCTGCGCGGCATCGGTCCCGGTCTCGCGCAGTTCGGCGCTGCCAACACGGTCGCCGATCCGGTCCTCTCGCTCTTCGACAGCACCGGCCAGGCGCTCGGCGCGAATGACGACTGGGTGTCCAGCATCAGCGATGTCTCGACGGCCGCCCTGCGCGCCGGCGCTTTCGCGCTGACCCGCGGCAGCAAGGATGCGGCCGTCCTCGCGACGCTCCCCTCGGGCGTTTACACGATTCAGGTCAGCTCGAATTCGGCGACCACCGCCTTCGCGCTGCTCGAAATCTATCAGATTCCGTAAATTGGCTTGCGGCTCCGATCCGTCGTCGATCGGATCTTCTTGTGCCGAAACCCGACCGTCCACCCAAGGCTCACCGCCGGCCCGCCCCGGTCGCGGAGATGCGTGTGTTCCAACCCGCGGACGGTCTGGTCGCGGCGGGACCGGAGGTGTTGCTGCCGAGCCGGCTCGTCCATCGCGACGACGCGCGCGGAGTTTTTCTCTACCACGGCGACTGCCTGGCGGTGATGGACACTCTGGCGGCGAAACATCCCGGTGGATGTTTTGATCTGATCTTCGCCGACCCGCCGTATTTTCTTTCGAATGGTGGCATCACGTGCCAGGGCGGCCGGATGGTGAAGGTCGACAAGGGCGCCTGGGACAAATCGCGCGGCGCGGAGGAGAATCACAACTTCAACCGCGAGTGGCTGCGGCGTTGCCAGGCGTTGTTGAAACCCAACGGGGTGCTCTTTGTCAGCGGAACCCATCATGTGATTTTTTCCGTCGGGTATGCGCTGCAGCAGCTCGGCCTGAAGATCCTGAACCAGATCACGTGGCAGAAACCCAACCCGCCGCCCAATCTTGCCTGCCGCTGTTTCACGCATTCGACGGAGACGGTGTTGTGGGCGGCGAAGCAGGAGAAGAGCCGCCACGTTTTCAATTACGCCGACATGAAGCGGACCAATGGCGGGAAGCAGATGAAGGATGTCTGGAGTTTCACCGCGCCGCGCGGCGCGGAGAAAAAACTGGGAAAGCACCCGACGCAGAAGCCCCTGATATTGCTCGAGCGGATTCTCCTGGCCGCGAGCAAACCGGGGGATCTGGTGCTGGATCCGTTTCTGGGCAGTGGCACGACGGCGATTGCGTGTGCGTTGCGCGGCCGGCGCTGCGTTGGCATCGAGAGCGACGCCAGGCACCTGGTGCTCGCGGAGGCCAGATTGCGCGAGGCGTTGCAGCCGCGTCTGGTGCAGGCTGAACTTGATGTGGCGATCACGGGCCCCATCAGGACCGGAGTGTGATTCATCCAAGCCGTGACGATTCAGTCCGGAGTGGAGCCCGGGGCGGTGCCCGCCCTCGGCTGGCGCGGAGGCTCAGTCCCCCACGGGCTGATTGGAGAGCGTACCGCGCAAAACCCGCTGGGGACATCGGGTTCCACCTTCCGGTATTTTTCTCGCATCGCTTCGGGTCCATACGTGGTTGAACCGCATCCGGCCCGGGAGGGGATCGGGGCGATCGAGGTTCGCGCAACGGCGAGCGCCGGCCGGCAACGAACGCCGATCGCCGACTCCGTCGGTCGGCGCGGAAAACTTGACGCCGGGCGTCTGAACTTGCGGAGTGCAGGGGAGCCGGGGCCTTGCCACCCCGCGTGGCCCATCCCCCTGCAATCACTCCTCCAACCTCCGCAAAATCCATTTCGCAACATGATTCGAATCCTACTCCTGATCGCGTTAGTCTTCTCCGCCGCCGCGCTGCACGCCGAGAACTGGGCCAACTGGCGCGGGCCGCTGCACAACGGTGCCAGTCCCGAAAAAGGCCTGCCCGGGAAGTTCAGCAAGACCGAGGGAGTGAAATGGGCCACCACGCTCCCAGGTTCGTCCGCCGCGACGCCGGTGATCTGGGGGGACCTGGTGTTCCTGACCGCCGCTGAAACGAAGACGAACAAGCAGATTGCCCTCTGCCTCGATCGCCGGACCGGCAAGGAACTCTGGCGCGCGGAGATCAGCGACTTCGCCACCGACGGCCAGTACAGCAACACCTGTTCCCCCTCGCCCGTGACCGACGGCAAGATCGTCGTGTTCTTCTTCGGCACCGGCGATCTGGTCGGGTTCGAGGTCTCGGGGAAAAAACTTTGGGCAAGAAATCTCGGGCCGTTCGCGTTTCAGTGGACGTTCTCCGCCACCCCGCTGCTGCACGATGGCCGTCTCATCATGCCGATCCTGCAACGCGACGTCGCCGTGCGGGGTCGCGGCAAGCCGACCGGCAACGAGTCCTACCTGCTGGCCATGGAGCCGCGCACCGGCCAGGATGTCTGGCGGAGCCTCCGGCCCTCCGAGGCCGTGGCCGAATCACGCGAGGCCTACAGTACTCCCCTGCCTTTCACCCACAACGGACGCCAGGAACTCATCATCGTCGGCGGTGACTGCATCACCGGCCACGAGCCCGCGTCCGGCCGGGAACTCTGGCGCTGGGGCACTTGGAACCCGACCAAGATTGGACATTGGCGACTCGTGCCGTCGCCGACGGTCGGCGGTGGCGTCATCCTCGCGTGCGGCCCGAAAAATGCCCCGGTCTATGCCGTGAAGACCGGCGGCAGCGGCACAATCCCAACCAAGAGTCTCGCCTGGCAGAGCCACGTGCAACCGACGGAAGATGCCGCCGAGGCCGCCCCGTCGATCAACGAGCGCGACCTCACGGCCGACGTGCCCACGCCGCTTTTTTACGAAGGGAAATTCTACATCCTCAACGGCACGAAAAAGAAACTCTACTGCGTCAACCCCGCCGACGGTGCCGTCGTCTGGAGTGGCGACATGGGCGGGAAGTCCGTCTTCCAAGCCTCGCCCACCGCGGCCGACGGCAAGATCTACGTGATGAACTTCGACGCCGACGTGTCGGTGATCCAGGCCGGCGGCACCGCGTTCAAGCAGCTGCACAGCGTGAATCTCCGCGACGAGGGCGACGACACCCGCCACCGCTCCAGCGTCGCGATCTCGCAGGGCAACCTTTTCATCCGCACCGGCACGAAGCTGTTCTGCGTGGGAAAGTGAACGCCCGCGGAAGGTGCCCGCCCGCCGGATCGACCCGCCTGCTGGCCAGGGGTTCACGGAATTGCCGGAGGATTGTGGCGGGTCCGGCCTCCTAGCGCGAAGATTTCACACGCGGAGGTGTGAAATCTTCGCCCTGTCGGGCCGACTTCGTCGCGGCCTGGTTAAACCGCTCCTTCTCCTCGTCGCGCTCGAGGTAGGGGATGCCTTTTTCCATCCACTCGGGGGCGGGGGCGCCCTTGAGGTAGTGGTCGAAAAACTGGCTCATGCGCAGCGCCCAGTCCTTTTGATCGGCGCGGCGGCGCAGGCCGTGGAATTCGCCGTTGTAGTTGAAGAACCAGGCCTCCTTCCCGTGGCGGCGCAGCGCGAGGAACAGCTCGATGCCCTGATACCACGGCACGGCGTCGTCCGCGTCGTTGTGCAGGATCAGGAGCGGCGTCTGCACCTTGCCGATTTGGAATACGGGCGAGTTGTCGATGAACGCCTGCGGCGCGTCGGTGAGTTTCCGGCCGATGCGGCTCTGCGTCTGCTCGTATTGGAACTGCCGCGGCAGGCCCGGGCCCCAGCGGATGCCGGAGTAGGCGCTGGTCATGTTGCCCACGGGCGCGCCCGCCTCGGCGGCGCGGAAGCGGTTCGTCTGCGTGACCATGTAGGCAATCTGGTAGCCGCCCCACGAGTGGCCCTGGATGCCGATGGCTTTTTCGTCGACGAAACCGAGCTTCGCCACCGCATCGATCGCGGGCAGCACGCAGCGGAGCGCGCTCGGGCCGGGCTCGCCGGTCTTGTAGGCGATGTCCGGCGTGAGGATGAGGTAGCCGTTGCTGACGTAATACGAGAAGTTGATGCTCGTGCCGGGCGAGGGATTGACGAAGCCGTGCACGCCCTGCGCGAGCCGCTCGTAAATGTAGACGAGCATCGGATATTTCTTCTTCGGATCGAAATTCGCCGGCTTGTAGAGCGCGGCCTGGAGCGGCACGCCGTCGGTGCTGCGGAACGAGATGAGTTCGCCGGTGCCCCACGCGAACTTCGCGAGCTGCGCGCCGCCGTCGGTGGCCTTCGTGAGCTGCGCGAACGACGCGTCGGTCACGTGCACGTCGGGAAACTCGTCGAAGCGCGCCGCGGTCACGAGCAGCACGTCGGCCTCCTGCGCGCGGCCGGCGTAAGTGAAGCGCTTGTCACCCCACAGAAGCCGTGCGGGCGCGGTGGTCGCGGCAAACGTCGTGCGGAAAAACCCGCTCGCGCGCGTCTCCACGCTCTCGCCCCGAAGCACGAGCGGCTTCGCCGGATCGATGCCGCGCTCCTCGTCGTCCTCATCGACGGGCTCGATGCCCTGCACGCGGAGCTGCGTCTTGTGCGCGCGGCCGAGGCCGGCCGTGAGATTCTTCGGCGTGCGGCCGTCGGCAAAAAGCTGCCACACATCGTAGCGGTCGTAGGCGAGGAAGGAGGCGCTGTCCTTCGTCCAGCCGGCGCTGCCGTAGGCCGCGGGCGGCGACGGCGAATCGTGCAGCTCGTTCCAAAACGCCGGCTGCAACCCGGCGGTGAGGCGGCGCGCGGCGCCCGTCGCGGTGTCGAGTGCGTGCCAGTGTTTGTCGACGTAATAGATGGCCGACTTGCCGTCGGGCGACCAGATCGGGGCGGTGCCGCGGAATTGCTTGAGGACCTCGCGGCGGGCGCCGGTCGTACCGTCGACGAGGTAGGCATCGAAGTAACGCGTGTCGTATTCCTGCATGCGGCGGTAGGCGCGGTCATCCTGGCCGAGGGCGCGCGAGCCGTCGTCGCTGAGCGAGACCTGCTGCAACGTGGCGTCGGCCAGCTGGGTGTAGCGCCTGCTCGCGAGGTCGAGCACGCCGCGGTAGCTGCGGTTGCGCTCCTGGGTGGCCCGCACGCGCTGCATCGGCTGCACGAAGTCGTCGTTCCACCGCCAGAGATCGGCCGTCACGCGGTCCTCCTCGGCGGGGGCGGCGGCGGGATCGCGCGGCGGTTTCGGCGGCGCGCCCGCGGCGACGTAGAGTTTTTTGCCGTCGCGCGAAAACGCCGGCGCGGCCTTGTCGCTCACCGCGAGATCCGCCGGGAAACCGGGCGTCGCGGCGGTGACCGTCTCGACGGCCTCGCTGGCGCCGCGGGGCCAGAGGTAGAGCTTGGAGCGGGGCACCTTCGCCGCCGTGTCGTCCCGATCGCTGAGGAACGCGACCTGGGTCTGCTCGCGGTCCCAGGTGAGCATCGCGTATTTGCCCTTGCCGGCGAGCAGGGCGCGCGGCGCGGCGTCGGTGCCCGGAACGAGGGCGTAGGCGCCGTTCTCCGTCTCGGTCCTCGAGGCGACGGTGTAGAGGAGGTTTTTGCCGTCCCGGGCGAACGAGACCGCGAGGACGTTGGCGAACGACCGCTCGGCGCCGGCGGCGAGTTCGCGCAGGACGAGTTCGGTGCCGTACACTTTGGCGGGACCGGCGGCAGGCGCGTTGGCGCCGCCCCGACCAGCCCCGCCGCGCGCGCCGCCGCGTTGTTGATCCGGGTCCTCGTGGTCGTCGTCGGGTGCGCCGACTTCGGCCGGCTTTTCGGCGGGCTTGGCCTCGTCCGGCTTTTTCTCCTCGGGCTTCGCGCCTTTCAAGTAGGCGAGCCAGGAGCCGCCTTTCGAGGGGACGGAAAAACTCTTCACGTCGGCGACGTGCGTGACGGCGCCCGAGGCGAGATGGACGATGGCGAGCCCGTCCTTCGGCATTTCCTCGGGTTTTTTCTTGGCCTTGCGGGCGGCGAGCAGCTCGGCCTTCGGCGGGTGGGTGTTGGCGATGAGAAAGCGGCTGTCGCTCGTGATGACGATCCGGATGGCGCGCGACGTGGGCGGCTCCTCGGGAGCGGTGGTTTCCCCGGACGGCGCGGCGGCGGGCGGCGGCAGCGCGCCGACGGGCACTCGCAGATCGCGACCAGTTGCGAGTTCCCGCACGATCACGTCGCCATCGGCGTCCTGTGGCATGAACGAATACGCGAGCCACTTGCCGTCGCGGGAGAGTTGCGGCGCGCCGATGCTGCGCCACGCGTCGAAGTCGGTGGGCGCCAGCGGGCGCGGGGCCGGCGGTTGCGCTGAAACGAGCTGGACGCAGACAGCAAGAATCGCGGCCAACGTGGCGCGGAGAAAAGTTCGGTTATTCATGAGGTGAAAATTCGCGGCGGCGGGTTCGTCGGACGCCACTGATCGGAAATTGGATTTTCAAGGGGTTGGGCCGGGAGGAGGGACCGGTAACGGCCTTATTCTCCAAAGCAGCCCCACCGCTGGCGAGTTCATTGTTCTCGCGGTTCGCTGGCGGCGATCCTGCCTGCCGGCTTCGCGCAAACCGCCGCGCTCCGGCCCGTCGATCTCCGCTGCGATTCGGCGGACAATCCGCCCGGGGTCGCTGGAAGCGCCTGAGGGAGTGCGAGCAAAAGTTTGCGTCCGGGCGCGTCGGCGGTTGTTAGCCCGGGAAATCAACACGCCCATGACCAACACGAATCCTGCTCTTTCGTCCTCGGTTTCATCATTACCTGTCGCCGTGATCGGCGCGGGTCCGATCGGTCTCGCGGCGGCGGCGCGGGGCATGGATTTTAAAGCGATCGGCTGGGAGCGTCGGCAGGCGAAACCCTGCTGCTCGCCCGCATTTTTCGCACCGCGGCCGGCGGCCGCTCCCTGTGGAACGATCAACCTCGTCGCAGAAATGCACGATGCGGATCGCTAGCGGCCCGACGCGGCAACCATAACCGAAGATCTTCGGTTGCGGTTGCCGGATGGTGCTATTGATCCATTTCGATCCTTAATGTGGAGCTCCACATTAAGGATCTAATGTGAAGTGGTCAATAATGTGGAGTGGAGCGGCCGTCGTTGGCTCTGAACGGCGAGCCCTTGGCGGGGTGACTCCACATTATTGACGGAGG